>WNGG01020308.1_pt1 | contig 11628 bp, 10 predicted proteins | sample 5400661 | NCBI WGS metagenome assembly WNGG01 (sample SAMN13153372, study PRJNA577476) | soil metagenome | isolation source: 100 cm soil or saprolite under Garry oak tree replicate 1 | place: USA:California | collected 2016-06-15 | reverse complement strand
GCCGCGGAGACTCCGTACGCTTCCGATGCATCTGTGGCGAGTGGATCGCCGCCTCGGGCCACATACCAAGTCATCGGCATCCCCCCAGGCGATTATCTCAATGTCCGCGAGGGAGCCGGGTCGGATTATCAGGTGGTTACGAAGCTTGAACCCGGCACGGGCGGTATACTGCTCGGCACCAAGCGCATCGCGAACGGCGCGACAACGTGGCAGGAGATAACCGTTCATGGACAGACTGGGTGGGTAAACGCGGCCTACATTGCTCTCGAAACCCAAGTGCCTACGTCGCCAACGGAATCGCCGACAGCACCGTGAGGTCAATGAACTACCTCATCCAAAAACCCGGTGACGTCGGTTTCGAAACCTATTCTCTCGACGGCCTTCGTGTTGCCGTCGCGAGTGGTGAGGTTCAATTGGATTGGCAAGCACGGCACAATGGCAAGGAAATGACGGTACGGGAAGCGCTTTCGACGTGCTACGAGTGCGGCAAAGAGATCAGTTCGCTGGCTACGGCTTGTCCATCGTGCGGGGCCCCACTTAGAGCTGCGCAAACATCATTGGGGTCCACAACCGCAACAGCGTCTTCGGCATTAGATTTTCATGTCGCCCGCGAAGGGAAACGTTTTGGGCCTTACACAGAAGTCGCTGCTCGAAACTATTTGGCGGATGGCAGAATCCAGGCCGACGATCTTTGCTGGCGACCGGGAATGGATACTTGGTTGCCGGTATCGCACGTGCTCCAACTTGCGCCCACTATCGCGGTGCCAGTACACGCACCGGCAATCAAAGTGATGCAGTGGCCGGATGTTTAGGATTCTTCTTCGGCCCGGTTGGACTTTGGTACAAGGGCCATTGGGCTGCAGGTTTCGCTTGGCTGGCAATGATCGTCATCGTAGCTCTCGCGACAGGAGGAGTTGGAATTGTTTTCGCGCCTATATTCTGGATTGGCATGATCATTCACGCGATAGTTGCGAAGCCCCTCGCATAGATCACGCGCCCAAAGATCAATTAAACCTTTTTCATCCGACCGCACAACGAAACGCTTTCCGTCGCCGCGATGCGCGTCGGCAATCCAGACTGTTCGCCCGTTAGAATCCACCCCTGAGACGCAGCCCCAACTCCAACCAGCTTTGCTGAGATTGTCAGCGATGATTTCCCGGTACTTCACAGAAAGCATTCTTGGCTCTGCCTCTAACTCAACCCGCCAAGCCGTGACACAGCGCGATGTTTTGCAATTACCGCTTGCCAGTCGAGCCGAATTTTTTTATCACGGTGTCTCTTGATGCTAAAACGACTTTTCACCGCACTGGTCTGCGCCTTTGCCATTACGGGACAAATGCGCGCGCAGGAAGTCGTCGTCGCTCGCCAAGAAACTCCGAATTTTTCTCCGCGAATAGCGTCGGCCACCAGGGGAAGGGATTCAGAATCGGAGACCGCGACCGAAACGAAATCAGCTTCCACTACCCTCACCGTTGAGGAGATGCGAATGGCGGGAGCGCTCGCCGCTAAGCGACAAAAGGAACAAACTCTCGCTGAGCAAACGAGGGCAATGAGAAGATCCAGTTACAATCAGGGGGCTCAGAGAGACGCGCTACAAGTGGTCACGAAAGAAAAGACAGCCAAAAACACACAAACGATTGCCCATTACAGCTACAAAACCCCGGAGGGCAAAAAGGAATCAGTTGCCGTCATCACGCAGTATTATCCCAAGCAGATTGTTTACCCATTTGCCAAGATCGATCGGCGCATCGATGGCAAGCTGATGCGAGCGGCGACGATTGCGCAGGAACGCGCGCATGCGCATTCGCGCTCGATGTGCTGGCATTACGTAAAAGAGGCATTGCTTGCTTCCGGCGTTATCGATTCGCGGCCGAAGAGCGAGCTGGCCAAGGACGCCGCCCGGGACCTTGTCAGCAATTACGGATTCAAAAAATTGTCGGTGAGCGATCCATTCGCCGCGCCGGTTGGGTCGGTGCTCGTTTACGGCGCCAACCACGCCGCCGGTCATGTCGAGATCCGCACTCAGGACGGCTTCGTCAGCGACTTCTTTTCAAAAACGCCATCTCCCCGTCCTTTGCTCGGCGTCTACGCGAAGTTGTAAGTTCTACGACTTCGCGCTGCTATTTGGTCGACTGTGGTACGGCGAGCCGGACGCAATCAGCAATGCAATCGGATACGCCAAGTTTTTCAGCCGCTCCCGTCATGCTGTGATTCGCGTTTGCGATGAAGCGGGCAACGTGATCAGATAGGCGAAACAACCTTTCGTCGAATTGTAGTTGGGCGGCGAAGTATAATGCAAATGCGCAAGGAGGATAATCGAATGTCCGTTTATGTCATCGCACAAGGCAAAATCGAGAATCGCGGGTTAATCGATCAATATGTGGCAAAGGTTATTCCCACCATCGAGTCTCATCAGGGGCGAATTGTCGCCTTTGATGAAGAACCGGAAGTGGTAGAGGGGCCGATTGAGCACCCCCGCACCGTCATTCTCGAATTCCCATCAATGACGGCGTTCCACGCGTGGTATGACTCGCCCGAGTACCAAGAAATTCTCCCTCTGCGACTGAAGTCGACACGAGGTACGCTCATCGTTGCAAAAGGCTTAACGCCGTCTTGAACTTTTGTTAAGCGTCGGAGGGAACAATTAACTCAACGACCAGCCCGACCGCTGGAACTCCCGACGAAGCCGCCTGGCCCAGGATTAATCGATATTATATTTCCGACATCCCAAATAGTGGGATTAGGGAAGGCAGGCGCAGGAGGAGAGATCGCTTCTTTTCCCCTGAGAGAGGCCGCAGATGCTTCCCCTCGGCTGGAAGACGTCGTCTCGCACCCGATAAATAAGGTCATTACTGCGAAGCAAGCGATTATAGAGAAGAAACCTTTCATACAGCCTTTCACTGTTTGTCTAACCTTAGATGCCACGTTAGGCAACCCTTTGTCGAAATGGACAAAGCGTCAGACCACAGGCGAAAGCATCCGCACATAAAATCAAACGCCGAATTTTTTCGCGTTGCGTAAATCTGATTCTCAACCATTCCGCTTCCTAAATGCCGAATAATTCGGCACAATTCTGGTTAGGCGACACATTATGACCACCGTCCGAAATTTGATCGGTTCGTCCTCAGGCCGCTCCATCTGATATTTATTGCCGCAGCCATTGCATTGCTAATTGGCCGCTTTTGGCTGTTGCTTGCGGGAGCCGTCTTCGGGATCTTCTACATGGGGACCATCGGCGCCAAACTGCATCCCCATCAGTCGTTCTCTGATCTCGCAAGCGGTCCAACGACAAGTTCCGCTGCAGCGAAAGAAGAAGCTAGCTTGACGCCAGTAGAGCAGCGGCTTCTTATCGGGTCAACAACATTACCCATCGGCAAACAGATCAGTCTCCCCGGGCATTTCGACGTTCCGATTACGCTCGAAGGGGCGCGGCTCCGTCACCCGCCAGAGACTGAACCTCTCTTCGTCAAACCCCTTCAACGGCATTTCAAACCTCGAGGCGCTCAGACCGTTGGCGGGATCGTTCAAGAAATCACGAACCGCAGGATCGTTGTAAATCGCGCTCGAGATAATCACGTCGTCTCCGGTTGATTGCCCTTCCAGGCGAGCGGCCATGTTCACGGTTGAGCCAAAGTAATCCAGCCGGTCGTTTAGGGTGACCGCAATGCACGGCCCCATGTGCAAACCCGCCTTAAGATGCAGTGGCTGCATGCTATCGGGCGGACGTGCCAGGTCGCGTTGCGCATCCAACATCGCTTTCAGCGCCCATGCCGGCTGGCGAAAAACCGCCATGACCGCGTCGCCAATTGTCTTGACCATCGCGCCGTTGTGTTCGGCGATCACCTGCTTCAGCACATCAAAATGATTCATCACGCGACCAAACGCAGTCGCATCGCCGATTTCGCGGTACAAACGAGTCGAGTTTTTCAAATCGGTGAACAACACAGTCAATGTGCCGACTGAGATTTGTTCGCCTGGACGCAACGCTTCGGTGGCGAATAGATCGCGAAACATCTGAAGCGCTGTGACCTCGGCGGCGGTGGCCGCGTCGTCGTTCCACGCGGTGCGCTCCAAAATGAAAAGTTGCTCGTCGTCAGTCGCGTTATCAAAGATGAGTTCTGCATCGCGCGTGATCGCAATCTCCGCACTGGACCAGCCGTCAGGCATCGCGCGCAACCTGTTGTTTGCTTCGTCGGTCTCTCCGGCGATCAAATGTTGCCAGCCTGGCAGACTCACCGTGCGCAGTCGGTAACGTCCGGGCTCAAGCGTTACGTTGACAGAACGTGATTGACCGGCCGGCAATAGTTGTTGGGCCATTACGTGGGGCATGACTTGCGGTCCGCCGATACAGAAAATCTCGCGTTCGGCTTCGCGTATCGAAGGATTGGGGCGAAATGTGAGTTCTACCGACTGTTCGAAGTTGACCTTGAAATCAATGTTGCAGCCCGGGCAATGAACCTGCGAAGCGACTTCCTTCAAAGATTCAGTTGATCCGCCGCCGCGGCACAAAGGGCACATCAGGCTCCATTGCAGATCGAGAATCCCTGCTCGCGTCGCGCACAAGAACGTTTCCAACACGGCCCGCCGCGGCTGATCCCATTTTCGCGCCAACTCGTAGGGACGTATGCGCGCAAGCGCTAACTCGTCAGCATTCTCAAGGTAATCGACCAGCAGTGCGACTGTTTCGTCATTGCTCCCCTGGGCCACCGCTCTCTGGCTCAAGTTCAGCAGGCGTTCGCGTCCTCCGTGGACGAACTGAGCGTTTTTGTTGCCGGACGACATTGTGTGTCCCTGTTTGGCAAGTTCATCGTATTGACTGAGGGTGTGACTGAAACTGCGCGCGCTGATCAATCCTATCTGAATCGGAATCGCAATCAGTCCGATAAGGTTTTTTGGCTTCGCCCACACTTCATAGACGAGCTTACATCCTGATGAGTTCCCACCAGCTGATCCAGGTGTCAACTCAACTCGCACACGCAACTCACTGATCGGCCCTTTTGAATAACGCCGCACAACGCCAAACCGATGAGGCCGCACCCACTCGAAAGGCTGCTCTTCCCACTCGACCGGAATGCCAAACGCCGAAAGCCGCAAAAGCCGGCGCGCGTTTCTGCCGGCCTGAAGATTCACCATTTCGACGGACGGAACACCGGTATCGCGATTAAAGCGATTTGTATCGGCGACGAGCGGCCAGAGTTGTTCCGGCGACGACTTGAGATCGAATTCCCAGCGATAATGGAATTCATGCATGACTAAAAACAGTTTCAGGTTTCAAGCTCCACGTTTCAAGTTCCGCGTAGTTGTGACGGCAGTAGAACTGAAACAACTTGAACAGGCAGTGCCTGATTTCTATGCCGGGTCTTGCCTGACACGCCGGACCGCCGATTCGAGTTCCAGAAACGCCGTCAGCTTTTCATCCGCCTCACAAGGAAGCGCTAACTATCACCGCGATGCGCGTCGGCAACGAAGATTGTTCGAGCGCCAGAATCCACAGTTGAGACGCAGTCCCAAGTCCAACCGGCTTTGCTCAGATTGTCCGACAAACTTTTTCGCGCGCATGAGAGGAAATACAGGGAAATCCGCCCATGTTCGCCCTCGTATTATGGCGGTCAAAACCCCTCGCGTAAGGTGCAACGGAAATACTGGAAAGCTCCTGGTATCGACAGCTGTGCAGCTCCCTCATTGCAACCGCGATTCCACTTTGATAGACAAGGAGGAGCGATGCTGAGAGCGCTAATCACTTTTCTCTGTGTGTGCTTCTCGATTTCCTCGCAGGCGAAGCTAGGTGAAGCCGTGCCCCACGAAACGCTTTCTGTCGCATGCGTGGTGCTCCCTCGGTCAGGGATATTCTCTTGCTCAGGCAGGCTTGCCCTTCTCCGTGTGTCACAGTTTCCGCAGACAGTGTTACTGGAAGTAGTTGAGTGTCTCGGGCAACGGCGGGACGATCGGGACCTCAAAAATCGGCAGGGCAAGGGCTGGCGCGACGTCGTCGGGGTCGATTACCTGGGTCCCGTCGGACGCGAAGAATGAGGCGATCTGGTGTTGCGCCTTGAGAGCGATCGCCCTCACCGTCGGGTTCGAGCTGACGAGTGCGTTCCACATGAAGGCATGCGGGTAGAGGTTCGCGTTGTTGCCGAACGGCGGCGGGTTTTCCGGAACGAGCAGATTGGTGCGAACGAAGGTGGCACGGTCGGCGAGATCTCCTGCGCGTAGTATCGCCGTCACCATCGGGTTGGGGACAATCCGGTCACCGTTTGCGAACTGGACGATCACTGACCTCGCGGGTACTCCGCTGAGCGGGTTTCGGCGGAGGTACGGGGCGTAAGCGGTCGAGTCACCTGACTGAAACGCCCACTCGCTGTTCTCGAGCACCTGCTGAATCTCCATGGCGCCGGCGACCGTGTTGATCAGCGGTGACCGGATAACCTGAGTGCTCCCATCTTGCAGAACCGAGCTAAACGACGCGCCGGCTCTTAGGGGGATGTTCTCGTTGAAATACGGGGAACTCACCGGAAGGCCATCCAGGCTTGTGATCCCAGGTGAGTTGAGCAACGACGGAACGCGCGACTGGAGCTCTGCACCGATGGAGCCACGGCTAACATCCAACCGTCCCGACTCGTCTCCGCTGCCGGGTACGTTCAGGACCCCAGCGCGAATGCTTGGATCAATCGCTACGAGGAGCGCTGCCAAGAGTCCGCCAGCCGAGGGTCCGTGAAAGTAAATCCGCGAAGGGTCGAGGTCGGCTATAGCGTCTCCGTCGACGTCCATTCCCACCTCGATCTCCCGAACGAGTTGCATGTTGTCCGCGGCCGTCTGAAGGAAACCGTCCCCCGTCGATCGCGATCGTCGCGATCCCCTGCTGGGCCAGCTTAGCCGCGACGAACCCGCTCGTGATCTTGTCGACGCCGCCGCCGTGGCTCCAGATAGCAACCGGATATCCACCCGCCGGTTTAGGACTCGATGGCAGGAAAAGCACGAAGGTGATGTTGTTGCTTCCTTGAACGAGTGGTGTTCCGGAGAGGGTCCCGACCGATGGGATGAACTCTCCCGGATGCACCCGATAGTCGGGAGAGCTAAACCTCCCGAATGCCATCGTGCCCACCGCGCCCGGTACGACATCGAGCACCGAAATGGGGATCGATACGGAGTTCAAGGGCTGGGCCGGGTCGGCGCTCACCTGGCGGTTGGCCTTGAGGCTTATCACCGCGTTTCGGCTGAAAACTGTGCGGCTTCCGCCGGGCCCAAGGAGGAAATTGGCCGGCGCCGGCGTGCCCGCCTTGATCTGGTCGCGGATCTTCTCCAGTAGGGCCGTCACGCTCTGGGTGGTGAAGACGCTGGCCGCCACCACCGCACCCCGCGGCACGACACCAGCCGCGTCGATTTGGTCGAGCGCGTTCCGAAGCGATGTGCGGTAGGCATCCAGAGCAGGATCGCCCGTCGATGCGGTGTTCAAGTCGTCGACGAAATCGAGGAACGCCTTCGCCGCCTTGATCGCCTTCCCGTCAGCATCCAGCACCTTCTTAGTCACCACGAGCACGTAGCGCGTGTGCTGGTCAAGCAGCTCGTCCGACTCGACGTGGAGCGTGTTCGTGAACGTGTCCCAGACGACCTGATTGATGCCGACGACTCGGCCCCCAGAATTCCCACCGGGCAACGTGCTCCCAAGGCTCACAAGGAACACGCTCTTACTGGTGGCGCTCGCGACGTCGATCGTGCCGTCAAACGGAATCGAGAGCCGCGGCTGGAGATTGAAGCCGTCAAGCTCGTTGAGCACGTCGATGTCTTCGCAGTCGGACGGGCGCGCCGCGCAATCGGGTTTGAGCAGCGCGATTCTTAATCCAGTGTTTTGCGTCGGGTCGGAAATCGTGAAGTGATCGCTTGGAAATGGTCCCCCTTGCGGTGTGCTCAAGTCGAAGCTCGCCTGGGTGCTATTCGCCAGGGCGGGCGATGGCCAGACGAGCGCCAGTGAAATGATAAGTGATATGATCGCCGTTTTTAACCAAAACGATGGATTCATGGTTCTGCCTTTACCCCGCCTAATTACTTCTCTGGGATTGCGGGTCCGCAAGAGGCGAAGAACCTAGCGGGGAAAGATCCTCCGCCGGTTTCGAATCCGTTTGATTTAGATTAAGATGCTAATGCCCTACGCGGAATGGGGTCAATAAGACGTTAGTCGTACCTCTCCCCGTCTGAGCTGTATTTCTCAGTATCGCTGGCCTGTAGAGATTCTCCGCTGAGACGCAGCCCCTACTCCAACCGGCTTTGCTGAGATTGTCAGCGATGATTTCCCAGCACGCCCGCGCAATCGCCATCCCGTCCTTTGAGGAGGATTGAGATCCAGTCTCGTTTGTCTTCATCGCGCCTTACTGTTCTGCCTCAAACGGCGGGACAGTGAAGGCGCGTTCTGTTTAGTATCTGTCTGCGCGGCTCGCCTAGGGTTTACTTAGCGCCCGGATTTTTCCCGTTACCTCAACAACAACCGGATAGCCTTCGATCACTTTGGGAATTTTGCGTTCCGCCTCTGAATTTTTGCGCGCGAGCATGACCTTGAGGCACGGCGTACGGCGATCTTGGAGCGTGCCAACATACACTCCCACTACATCCGGAATCGCGAGCAGCTCCTTGTCATGAGCGGCGAGTACGGCGTTAATGTCCCGCTTCGGAGAGGACGAGCTATTTTGGGCCATATTTTGTGCGCAAACGGAGAGGAAAATTAGGGCAATCCAGACCAAGCATAGAGCAGGTCGCGGCCATCGTCTGCACGATTGCATTCCTTAAAGATTGAATCGCAACGCAAAAAAATCCAGCCGCACACGAAAGACGGGAGCTCAGAGATGTCAGTTTCTACCAGCGCGGCATCACTTCCCTAGTCGCGCTTGTCCGCCCGACGAAGAGCATCCACGACGTCGATCTTCGCGCTGTGAAAAAGAAGATCAAAGACAAAGCCTTTGCTCGTGCAGTCAATCGCGACGACTTTGTCCGCGGCGCGGAACAGCTCGGCATGCCACTGGACGAGGTAATTACAAACGTAGTCGCTGCGCTAAAAGCAGACGCGGAGCGGCTTGGGCTAGCCGGCACGAGGCGCTAGGGAGGCCGTTATGCGCCTAACCGCGGCTACGGGCACCGTTTTCGCCGTAGGAATTTTGCTCTTAAACCTCGACCTCGGCCACAGCGCCGTCGCGCTGGATGCGCTCGGCCTTTACTTAACGAAGAATGGATACGGCGGAGCGCAACTCATTCCCCTGGGAAACTTTTACCATCTCCCGATTAATTCGAATGGCAAGCCGGCCAATCTTATCATCGACACGGGCTCACCCGCCACGCTGATTTTTCGATCGAGCCTGAAGGCGCTCGGTCTTACCGAATTGAAAACAAACGCGCAGCTAAGTAGCGTATTTGGACAGAGCCGCGAATTTTACGGCACTGCTATGATCAAGGCGCTTGCGGCAGGCAATTGCATGCTCACAAATGTGCCAGTGGCTGTTATTCCGGCACTAACTGACAGCAGTCGCTACGGCAATCCCAGTGGCGCGCTTGGGTTGCGCGAACTGAACAAATTCGGAGCCGTTCTGGATCTGCCGCATCAGCTGATTTATTTCCGTCCACCGCGCACAAACTTCGAAGCGGGCCAAACGGCCAGATTGATCTGGACTAAAAACGGCTGGAGGCCGGTCGCGCCGGGCGCCGAGGTGAGCCAAGCGATGCGCTCGATTCTTACTGAACAGGGCTGGACGCCCATTGCATTTTCGATCTCGCGTCGGCACCTGCGTGTTCCAGCAGAGATCAACGGAGTTTCATGTTACTTGATGGTCGATACCGGCGCGTATTTGACGATGCTGGACGCTGACTTCGCGAAGCGCGCTAAAATCGGCGGCGTGCGAACGCGCATCTCGGCGCAAGGCATCGGAAAGTCTAGTGGCGAGATCAGTCTGGCAGTTTTCCCCTCGCTGCGCGTCGGTAGTTACGAAATCAAAAGGGGAAGCGCAACGGTCGGCGTTCTAGATCCAGAAGCAATCGGCCGCGGCACAGATTCCGAGGTTGCTGGCTTGCTCGGGGTCGAGCACCTGGCAATGAACTCAGCTATTTTCGATTTCGTGACCAGAACGATGTACTTGCGGCCGCCACCGCGCTGAATCTGTCTGACGATGTGCTGCCCTTTGGTCGTCTATGGTATATTGACCGGGACGCGGTGAGCATTGCAATCGGCTACGCCAAGTTCTATAGCCGTTCACATGACGCTGTGATTCGCGTTTACGAGGAGGCTGGCAACGTGATCGAAACACGCCATTTCCGGCTTGCTGTCACCGAGAGTCGCCGCTAAAACGCTCGGCAGCGGTTGTCGCATTAAGCGCGGCTGTTGACTGCGGATGAAAGGTTATGAACCGAGTCAATTTATATGACACGTACTTAATGGGAAAGGCGTTCCGCCTTCTTGAACAAATCCAAGTAGGAGTAGTTCCCGCAACCATCGTTTCGGATTTGATGGTTCTGCAAAGTTGGCTGCGACATCTGACAAATAACACGCTCCTTTCGTCCGGAAAAGCTCACGAGCACGCAACTATTCTTCACTCCGCCGTTTCTTATATGCTCACGGAATGGCTTAATGAGCCACTGCGCGAGGAAAGAGCGATCATTATAAAGAGTGTGTTTGAGATGCTTGAGGCGATCTTATCGTCTGAGTTTGCCAAGCTGCACACTTATTATATTCCTTCGGTAGGCATCTTCTCCACTGATGCCTTGCTCAACCAGCCGGAGAAGATGTTCTTCGAAAGCACGAACCTAATACCTGATGAAACGCTAATCGAAATACGAGAAGTCGGAAAATGCTTGGCATTTTCATCGCCGACGGCTGCCGGGTTTCACCTTATGCGTGCCGTTGAGTCGATGCTGAGGCATTACTATGAAGTGCTTTCCAAGGGGGCGTCACGTCCGGCGCGTGGCGCGATGGGAATCTATCTCGACACAATTCTACGGTTGCCGGGAATCGATAACGAACTACACGCGGCTCTGAAACAGATAAAAACTCTTTACCGCGACCCGATTGCACATCTCGAAGTTGTGCTTACAGGGCCAGAAGCAATCAGCTTACTTGGAGTGGTGCAAAGGGCGATCAGCCGGACGCTGACGCTAATTAAATCTACGGCGTCTTGAGCACGCTGGCGATTTCAAAGAGTGGTGAGACGAAAGCGTCTGCCGTTTGCGCCTGCCGGAGCCGTGGCTGACCTTGTCGCTCGCTAGGACGAAGAAGCTTCTATGAAGTGGGAAATCCTTGCGGCAATTGGGCAGCTGGCTGCGGTGCTCGTCGGAATCCCTTCTCTTGTTTATTTGGCCGTTCAGATCAGAGCGCAAACCCATGGAACGAGGCCAATCGGCTGTGAACGCTCTGACGGTGCAGTGGGGGGATCTCACAAACTCTCTGCACAATAGTGCAGAGTTTAGTGCGATTTACCTTCGTGGCATGCAGCTTTTCGGCGACTTCGATCCGGTATCCTCAGATTTAGCGCGTTTTTCTTTACCCTCTTTCAGCATTTCCAGGGAATGTATTTCTCCCGGCGAGACGGCGTGGTCAGTCCATCATTGTGGGCCCAGATCGAGCGGACAATGATCGATTTTCTCGCGTATCCTGGA
>WNGG01008067.1_pt1 | contig 11630 bp, 5 predicted proteins | sample 5400661 | NCBI WGS metagenome assembly WNGG01 (sample SAMN13153372, study PRJNA577476) | soil metagenome | isolation source: 100 cm soil or saprolite under Garry oak tree replicate 1 | place: USA:California | collected 2016-06-15 | reverse complement strand
TGGAGGAGACTCAGGGCTCGGGCGTACTCTAGCTTCACGCGCGCGACGCGTGCCAGCCCCAAAGACGCTTCAAGACTTCCAGGCTCCAACGAGGCAGCTTCGCTAAACGCGGCTTCAGCGCCGGCGAGATTCCATTCTCGGCGCATTTCTTCACCGCGCTTCAAAGCGTCACTCGCGAGCCTGGCCGTCGAGTCGGACAAGTCATCAGTCCGCGCGAGAGCGTTCGGCAGCCAAGCTACAGATAACGTCAACGCGACCGCAACGGCATCATTGAGTAGCCTGCGCTTCATTTCGATTTGTTGATTCGCCGAGACGCGAGTGACAGAAAAGGACGAGCCGCAGTGCAGCAGCTTGCAATGCTTTAAAGTGAAGTTACTCGATTGCTCAGCGCTTGATGTTGCAAGGGCGTCGTATCGAGGGCGAAGATCTCGCGCCAAACAATTGCGCAGTCGGCAAAAAAGACTGTATCGGGGCTTCGATTGCCCCTTGCGTCAGCTTGCCGACAACCAACGACCCGGGTAAGGCTATCTGCATTCCATCGTCGTTCACAGTGAAAGCGCTTATCGCGACCACGCTGGTGCGATCAGAGTAATAATCTATCCGGTCTACTCTCGGCGCGATGTTCCCTAGCAGTTGCAGCCTCGAGCCCTTCAGGTCCTCAGCCAGCCCGACCCAGTAAAGCTTTCCTGAGTAGGTGGAAATCAGCCACTGGGAGTCTTGCACGGTCACGAAGTTTGACAGCCCGCCCTCATCCTTGAAGTCTTGAGCGAAGGAAGTAGCTGAGACGACCTTGCCTTTCTTGTTGAACTTGGCCATCGCCAGCACTGGAGTCTGCGAGGTGACGTGCACATTGATAGGACGAGAAATGCGACCCTTCTTTCCATTAATGGGCCGAGAAATCAGAACGGTAAAACCTGGATTGACGACCCCGACAGTCCCGCTGGAGGAGTCGTACTGGATGAGCGCCGGATTTAGGTTTTTCGCGCCGAACTGGGCGAGTTCCGGGAAGCTGTACAGCCGCTTGATTATCCCCTGCTGGCCGTCGCCCTGAAGATCCACGCAGCAAAGCGACCCATCGGTTGTAACAAAAAATGCGACCTCTGAATCCGCGTCGGAAACAATAACAATATTGCTGCCGCCGGCCAGACCGACCCCACTGGGGAACTGGTTCCCGACCACTCGCTTCAGGGGCGAAAGTTTCCCCGCATGGTCGCCGGTTTCCTGCAGTTGATAGAACGAGATCTCGGATGAAACCGTGGCAATTCCGTTCTTATCTACAGAGTTCTTGTTGTGGCAAACACTCACCACATTTGTCGACTGATCGACATCCAGGAAGGAGATGTTATTGTCTGCGCTGTAATCGCCGGACGGGACGATGTCGACCCTGGAAAGAATGCCGTTAGAAAGAGCATATGTGAAAACTGAAGCGCCGTTGGTAAACACCACGAGATTGCCCTTTGCGCTCAAGGCAAAGTCCAATGGCGCCTCGTTAGTGTACTTGCTGTCACCGATACCGGGAATATTAAACGCTAGTGGGTTGTCGAACTGGGGCTTGCCGCTGCTGTCCAGGCTCAAGTGCACGTACGCGATGACATCCACAGCCACAACGTCGCCGTCCTGTTGAATGAACCTCGTTCCTCGAAGATATACGTTGCTGCTGTCAGAATCGAAGACAACTTTCGATGGAAAATAAATGCTGCCGCCGTCATCTGCCTTGGATGCCAGAGGCGTCAGATCTTTAGGAATTGGTGTCGCCGACCTCTTTGCATCGATCACATAGAGGAAATGATTGTCGAGCAGCGAGACATCCAGGTCTCCATTTGAAGCTACACCCTTCGACGGCCAGAATGGAGCAACCAAAACAAATCGCCCGAAAGCCAAGCTTGTATTATTGGTCGTGCCAGTGACGCCACCAAGCTCAAATGAAATCCCTCCCTGAGTCGATGCGCTCGGAGAGTAGCTGATCGCCCCGTACGCTAGCACCAAGGTCAACAGCACAGCCAGAAGGCGCATACCTTTCGCTCTATTCAGCAGCCCTCTTGAGTTCATATTCGCCTCACTGCGCGGCGCACGCCGCCCTCGTTAATCCTGCTTCCGAACGCCAAATACACCACGGACCCCAGTAGACTGCGATGATATTTTCAAAATACCCACCGTGTCAAGCGTTTTATTACAAATTTTTCAGATACTTGAGGCTCCGGCCACCCTCCGCAGCAGCCCTTTTTCAATGCCCAGTTGTGCGATCTTAAGCCTCAGCCCTCGGCGGGACAACCCCAAATCGACGGCTGTGCGCGATAAGTTGTTTCGGTTGCGCAGCAGCGCCTCTTCGATCAACTGCCGCTCGACCTTGGCAGTTGCCTCCCTGAGTTTCACCGGAGCGCTTCGAACTGGATCGATTAACTCACCATTCACGCCACGTAGGTGTCTATTGGCACCAGCTAAGTGTTGAGCACGCTCAGCGTTAACGCGCTGATGGTCAGCCGCCGCAGACCGTCGCGGGTGAATAACTTCAGGCGAGAGGTCGCCTGTCGAGATGCGAGCGCCATCGGGGGCATACGCCACTACACGTTCTATTTCATTTCTCAAGTGGCGAACATTTCCAGGCCACTCATGCTCGGTTAGCGCGTCAATCGCTTCCTGGGTCATTGTCAAAGGCTGCTTGCCGGAGCGAGAGGAAAAATGATCGAGGAAGTGTGCAGCCAGGACTGGTATCTCCTCGCGACGCTCACGAAGCGGCGGCACATGTATGCGGATGATGTTCAGCCGGTGAAACAGGTCCTCTCTGAAACGACCGTCGTCGACTGCCCGTTCCAGATCCGTATTGGTTGCGGCAAGGATCCTTACATCCACGCGAAGCGGCTTGGTTTCGCCCAGCGGCTGGATCTCGCCTTCTTGCAGGAAGCGCATCAATTTGGGCTGCACCTCGAGTGAGAGATCGCCGATCTCATCCAGGAACAACGTGCCTCCGTCGGCAGCCTTGATAATCCCGGGATAGTTTGCCGTCGCCCCGGTAAATGCGCCGCGCCTGTGTCCGAACAGTTGGCTGTCAACGATATCCTTTGGCGCAGACGTGCAGTTGAAAGGCAGAAAGATTGCGCGCGCCCTCGCCGATTGGTTATGTATGTAGCGCGCGACCAGCTCCTTGCCTGTGCCGGATTCGCCGGTTATCAACACGGTGACGTCGCTGGTCCTGATCTTGTAGATTTTATCGATCGCGTCAAACATCGAAGGGCTGGCGACGATGAATCCGGGCATGATGGTCTGAATGCGTTGTTCCAGACTCCTGGTCGCGCCTCCCCGTGCGGCCGCTCGGAGCGAACAAGTCTCAAGTCCAAGCTCAACCTGCCTCAACAGTGGCTGCAGCCTTCCCACATCCAGCGACCCGTTAGCTCGAATGTAAACGACGATTGGAGGGCGGACACTGTCGCCGAGTTTTATTAGATAACCATCCGCCGCGCGAGAGATAGTTTCTTCGGTTGAAGAATCCAGCGTCGCGCATAGCCTTTCAGCTTCGTTCCGACTCAGTCCTTGTACCGCCAGCGGCTCAGTGCGGCCTGCGTCCTCCAGACGGCCGATGATTACGGCGCCCACGCTGAGATTCTCATAAATGACCGCCGCCAATTCCTGCACGAGTAGCTCGCGCGATGCTGACGCGTCTATCAGCCTTTGCATCAGCAGCACGTCATTGGCCGCCGAGGCTCGCCACGTTTGCGGAAGATCCCCTGCCTTAGCATCCGAGGCCAATGCCCGCTTGGTTGTGTCCAAATCCGGTTCAGCGCCAAGTTCTTCGAAGATGCTTTTGGCCTGAAGGAGATTGCTTTCGGCGCCCTTCGCGTCGTGTGCTTTAAGCGACAACAGCCCCATCTCATAATGGCTGCGCGCCAACTCGTACGGAATCTCAGTCGTGGCGAAGATGGATATGCTTTGCGCGATATGCTGCTTGGCTTCGGCAAGCCTTCCCGACGCGGCTTCGAGTTGTCCTGTCAGTCTCTGAATCAGGCCGGAGACCGGAAGGTACATCTCTTCCTTCAATCTGCCCTGCGCGAGTTCGAGGTACTCGCCCGCCTGGTCGTGCCCTCCTTGCGAAATATGAAATTCAGCCAATCCGACCATCGCAAGCGTTACGCCGTGAAGATCGCGTATCGAGGTAGAAAGCTGCATCGTCTCTCTCAACAATTTCAGGGCGAGCTCCGTCCGATTCGTGCCGCGATACACGGCCGCTAATATCCGCAGGGCATTGCTCTCGAGCCATTTATCTCCGCTGCCTTCGATCAAGTCGAGGCTCTTTTTCAACTGCTCCTCGGCCATCGAAAACTGGCCCCTGGCACTCAGTATCTCCGCCAGCGTTATTCGTGCGGTAGCTTCCTGGCTGGGCTTCGAATACTGCTGCGAAACCGCAATCGCCTTATTGAGATTCTCGATTGCCTCTTCCCACGATCCCGAATGCCGGAGATTATCGCCCAGATTGTTGTAGGCTTCGGCAAGGTAATCTTTATGACCGCCCTTCTCGAGATAGGTTATGGCGCGTTCGATGTATCGAGCAGATTCCTGACTTTCGCCCGGAAAGCCGTGAAACAGCGTCGTGCCGAGGTTGAGCAGAATCCCGCCGATCAGATTTGCGTTGGTGGAGCCTTCGGCGAGCTCGAGCGCCTTCATGTAATTTTGTGCGGAGCTTGAAAACCCACCTTCATAAAAGTCAACGCTGCCTAATCGCCGGTATATCTGCGCCAGCAACTCGCGGTCCAACGCTGTCTTCTGGAAGCTGGCTGCCGTGACCAGATGATCTCTGGCAATTCTGAACTCGTTTATCTCGATATAGGTGTGCCCGAGCGCGTAATGCGCTTCACTCATCCCGAGGTCGTCGCTGATTTCAAGGAACAGTCTCTTAGCTTCATTCAACGACGCGATAGCTTTGGGATGGTTTCGCAAGAAACTGTTGACCCAGCCCAGACGCACCTTCACCCGAGCCCGAGTCTTTGGCGATAACGACGACAACGTGCGAGGGTCATCGTATTTGCCAATCACATTGTATGCTTCATCATACTTGCTCAACTCCTCGAGCGCTTTGCTCAACAGTGAGCGAGTTATCGCTTCGTCCTCCGGCAGAAGGCCCCTGTCGGCAAGCGTCGCATTTAAGCGTTGCGCGGCTTCCTCGTAACGAGACTGAGCCAGCGCTGCTTCGCCCAATTGAAGCCCGGTGCTCTCACCCGTTCCGCCCGAATGGACCCGCGCCGAAGGCGGGTGGCCGGACTCGCTTGCGGCGTGTCGCTTTAACATCTGTCGCACGGTGACGTGACTTATCCGGTCGACGATTCCACGATCAACAGCAGCAGTGGCAAGCTTCTGAGGTGTCCATTCCTTGAACGCATAGCCGCACTGAGGTGGCGGCGTGGCCCCCAGCGAAAGGATTTGTTCGATTTGATACGCTGTAAAGTTGGGCCTGGGTCCACCTTGCGGACCGCGTTTCTTGACCGAGATCCCCTCAAGCCCGTCGGCGTTGAACTTTCGAATCCACTTCTTGACGTTTGTAGGGTGTGAACCGATTGACCCACTTATCTCGGCTGCCGTCTTTCCTTCAGCAGAGAGCAGAACAACCGCTGCCCTGACGGCCTCATCCTTGTTAGCGGAGCTTGAGTGCGTCCGCAGAGCTTCCGATTCTCCAGGCATTAGCGGTCTGACGAACAGAGGTTGGAGCATTCTTATCGACTCGGCTTCGTCGGTCTGGGGCTAAACTGCGAACAACAAGCCCGATCGTTCAAGGGCACGGACGCGCGGACTTTCTAGTCACGTCCTATTTCAACTCTATCACCCATCCACGCGATGAGGTTCCGAAAATACCAAAAAAACTAGGCCGAGTCAACAACTATCTTTCCAATTAGTTTCAACTTCTTGTATACATTGGTGACGGAATGGAAATTTTCAGGCAGGATCTCCGAAGGAGGATTGCTGATCGGTCATTTGTCAGTCCAGTTACGGGTTTGCGAATGACGAATGACGAATGACCAATGACAAATGACAAATGACACTTTACCTTTTCTCGTAGTATCTCATCACTAGTCCGTCGCGACCCACGGCGTAGCCGCGGTTCTTGTGGAACGAAACCGAAAACAGATCCTCGTCGGTGTTGCTGTTTTGCTCGACCCAGTTTCGACCACCATCATAGGTTCGAATGATTCGTCCTTTGTAGCCGACCACCCAGCCGGTCTTGTTGTCGATGAAGCTAATGCCGAACAGCGGTTCGCGAACTTTCAACGCGACGCGCTCCCAGGTTGCGCCTCCGTTTTCGGTTCGCAGCAATGTCCCGTTGTCTCCGGTGATCAATCCTACTCGATCGCTAATCATGTAGACTCGATTCAAGTCGTCGCTGACACCCGAACGCTGCGGATACCAGTTGCGCCCGCCGTTATCCGTGTGGAGAATCACACCGCCGGTGGCGACGATCCAGCCACGATCTCCCCGGATGCTCAGATGAAACAATTGCGCATCAGAGCCGCTCGTTTGCTCGCGCCAATTGGCGCCACCATCGGCTGAAACCAAAATTACTCCGCGGTCGCCCACGACGAACACACGATCGTCATCGGCGAATTGAACCGAATAGAGATCGACGTCCCCTGATGCTCCGGCACGCCGGGTAGGCCGCAGAACCTTAACGAAGGTTCGCCCTCTATCGGTGCTCCTTAAGACCGTACTCGCGTCTCCCACGATGCAGACTCGCTCTTTCCTCACCTGTACGTCGTTGAGCCCTGTGTCGAGGCCCTGGTTCATCTCTTGAAACGTTCGCCCATCGTCGCGCGATCTCTGTAGAAGACCGTGCGCGCCGACTACCCATATGTCATCGCCATCGTAGAAAACGGAGTTGATTCCCGATGGCGCGCCGCCCTGTTTGAAAATCTGCAGCCGCGCCCAACCCTGCTGGGCAAGCGCCAGGCTGCAAAGCCCAAGGCTCAGAACTGATAACGCCGTCCCGACGACAGCTTTGTGCTTGTTGATCATCCGATTCCCTCTAATGCGCAGAGTTTCAGCTTTCAGCTTGCGTTTCCGGCGCTCTCAGTTTGTACCGCTGGATTTTACCGGTCGAAGTCCTTGGCATTTCATCAATGAATTCGATCTGCGACGGCACCTTGTATTGCGGAAGCCGAAGGCTCACGAATTTGCGCAATTCTTCTTTGAGCGCCTCTCCGCACTCAGCTCTTCGGATGACCACATAAGCTCGCGCGGTTGCCAGCCCGCTTTCGTCAACCGCCGAAACGACTGCCGCCTCGGACACCGCTTCGTGTGATATCAACGCCGATTCAATCTCAACCGGCGACACCCAAAGCCCCCGCACTTTGAAGCAGTCGTCCGAGCGCCCGATATGATAGAAGAATTGCTCATCGTCTTTTCGATAGACGTCTCCGGTCCGCACCCACCCTTCTACGATTGTTTGACTGCTCAGGTCAGAAAGATTCCAATAGCCCGCAGTTGCGCTATCGCCGCGCACCCAAAGATTGCCTGATTCGTTTGCTCCCACTTCACCTCCGTTGTCGTCAGTGAGACACGCGGCGTAGCCCTCGACGACTTGCCCGCTCGATCCCGCGCGAGCCTGACCTTCGCGGTTTGAGATGAAGATGTGAAGCATTTCAGTCGATCCGAGGCCGTCGAGAATCTCAAGCCCAAACCTGCTCCGCCAGTCTTGGAAGATCTTAGCCGGCAGAGCTTCGCCCGCAGACACGCACATTCGCAGCGACGAGAGATCCAGTTCAGCGTTTGAATCCAGCAACGACAGGTAGACGGCTGGCACGCCGAAAAAAACGGTCGGCGTTTGTTGTTTGAAAAGCTGCGCGAGACGCTCGGGCGTCGGACGGTCGGCATCCAGAATCACCGTCGCGCCAAAGGCGAGCGGAAACGACAGGCTATTGCCTAAGCCATAAGCGAAAAACATCCGCGACGATGAGTAGACTCGATCTTCACTCGTCAGCCGCAACACATTAGCGGCGTAGCTTTGCACCGTGTAAGGTATCGAGCCGTGCAGATGCAGCACGCCCTTCGGAGCGCCCGTGCTGCCGGAAGTGTAAAGCAGGAAGGCGGGCGTCTCGCGTGTGGTCGACGCGCGACGCAGCTTGCCGGCCTTAGCCGCTCCTGGCGACGCTCGTCGCGTCGCGGTGTCCACTGTCACAAGAGAAGCTCTGCGGCTGGAGGAAACTCTGCCTTGAAGCTCGCACTCAGCAATCACCAGTCGCGCGCCCGAGTCCGAAAGAATGAACTCGACATCGTCGGCTGAAAGGAAAGTGTTTATCGGCACACAGACTGCGCCCAGCGAGACGGCGCCGAGAAAGCAGGCGATGAACTCCGGCGAATCATAGAGCAGCAGAGCTACACGGTCACCTTCACGTACTCCGGAGCTCTCGATAACACGCGCCCAGCTAGCGACCTGCTCGCGAAGCTCATTGTACGTGATGCGCGTTTCGCGAAATTCGATGGCGGTGCGTTCGCCGATTTGACCAGTCCGCGCTTCGCCTATAAAGTATTCCGCTAGATTGAAATACAATCGGTCCCCTGACATGAGGCGGCGATTATATTCCACGTTCGAGACTCGATCAATGTGCCTCAAGAAAGTCGGGGATTCACGCTGGGAGCGCCGGCATCCTTGCCTGCAGGATGCTACGCGTCGCGCCGGCAGGTAAGGATTCCGGCGCTCCCAGGATTCGCTTGCCGTATGACGCTTGAATGCCCGAATTGTAAATCGCCAGTCGCGCGCGAAGGGCAGCGCTTTTGCTACCGGTGTGGACACGAGCTAAACGCCTACTACGATTCGTTGAAGATCAAGATTGACTCTCCGGGGTCAGATGTCTCGCCGAGCGACGCTCCTCGCGAAGCCCGCGCTCCGCATTCGATACCTACAAGCACAGTGGTGCTCGATGCAAACGCATTCGACACCAGGATCGATGCGCCTGCGGTCACGCCCGCCAAGGCCACTCTGAAGATCTTGCTTCCAACTGGCGACGTGTTTGATAGAGAACTGAATAATGTCGAAACTCAGATCGGCAAGGGACCGCGCAATGACATTGTGGTTGCCGACCCGGCCGTCTCGACCGCGCACGCGTTGGTTCGCTTTGAAGATGATGCATACACAATTAACGACCTGGGCAGCCGCAACGGCACCTTCGTAAATGGCGAGCGGGTCTCGAGTCCGCGACCGCTCAACCATGGCGACGTGATCGGGATGGGACTATCCAAGCTGACGTTTCGGCTCAGCGATTACAGCGAGACCGGAGCAATTCCGCTCGATCAAATAGCCGCCGCTTCAAGGCCCAAGGCGCCCCTGCCATTGACCGAAGAGTCACTAGCACAGTCGGTTGTCGCCGCCGGGATTGCGCAACAAGCCGACATAGATCGCATTCGTGCGGACGGCGAAGGGCGGCGACTGTATCTTGCGCTGATAGAAGAACGGCCGGCAAGCGAAGAGACTTTGCGCGATGTGATGAGCCGCACGTTTCAAATCCCGGTTGTCGATTTAGACACTGCGGCCATTGACGAGTCAGTGGTTGCCTCGTTTCCGCCGAGATTGGCGCGAGAGCACCAGATAATACCAATCACAAAAGAAGGCGATGCGCTGATCGTGGCAGTAGCTGACCCGACGGACATTGACGCGGTCAAGCAAGTGAGCAGTGAGGTGCGTTCCCCAGTCCATCTACGACTGGCGACTGCTTCGCAGATTCACAAACAGGTCGAGCTTCATTACGGCCCAAAGCTGGTTGGTGTGCTGCCGTCGGGAGAGAAGCTCGAATACCCAATTGACAAGCGCGAGGTTGCGATCGGAAAGGCCGCACACAATCAGATCGTGCTGAGCGATCCGACCGTGAGCAACACGCACGCAATTGTCATCTCGCGCGAAGGAGGCTACAGCATCGCCGATCTTGGCAGTCGCAACGGCACGTTTGTGAACGGCGATCGGTTGGGCTCGCAAGCGCGGACGCTGAGACACGGAGACAAAATTGAGCTCGGCAAGACTGTGCTTACCTTTAGAAATCCCGGTGAGACGGCGACAAATATCACCGCTGTGCTTTCGTCTGCAGCTTTGGAGGAAGTGAGAAAGAGCGCAGCAGCAATGGAAGCTAAACCTCAGAAGGAATCCGCAGAGCCTGAGAGGGCAGCTGCCGCAGGAGCTGGCGCGGCAATTGTCGAATTTAACGCTGAAGAAGCAGAGAAGAAAAAAAAGAAAGCTGAGGCGGCCTCGATTGGTGAAGGCGAGGCTGAGAAGATTGACAAGAAGAAAAAGAAGAAGAAAAAGAAAAAGGAGAAGGACGAACGTTTGAGGGCGGCTTACATCGGAGCGATGGGTCGCGTGGTGGCTGCGATCCTGAGCGTCGCTCTGACGGTTGCGCTGACGCTTTACCTCACGCGGTCTGGCTCGTCGCCAAAAGTAGAAGAAAAGATCAGTAAGAAGGGTCACCCGAAGCTCAAGATTGCCAGCCCAGGCTCGGGGACCCCGATCGACGGCGGCATGTTCGAGGCTTCGGGCGTTATTCAAGTTCCAGGCGCCGGCGCGGTCCTGTTTGTTGATGACAAGAAGTTGAACGAGATCCTGTGGATGCCGGTGGATCAAAACGGCAAACAAGCCGGCGCGGTGAAACCCATCCAGCTTGGCTCCAGCTCCAGCATTGCGGACCTCGAGGGGATCACTTACGACGGCCGCGACTATTATTACGTCGTCGGTTCGCAGTCAAATCCCAAGGACGGTGAGAAGAACGCGATTGCGCGATTCAAATTCGACGCCGGCAGTCAGACCATTACAAACATCGAGACGATTCCCAACCTGAGAGAGTTCTTGCTGGAAAATGGCAGCGAGTTGAAAGCTGAAGGCGACAAACCTGGCAAAGAAGGCGGCCTCAACATCGAGGGGCTCGCGTGGGATCCCAAACACAGCCGGCTGCTTTTGGGACTGCGATCTCCTCAGATAAACGGGAACGCTTTAATTGTGCCGGTTGCGTTGCGCGACGCGGGAGATGCCTTCGCAATCGACAACCTGAAAGTCGGGAGTGCTATTCAGCTTCCACTCGAAGGCCTGGGCATTCGAGATATTCAATACGACAGTCGTCTGGACTCATTTCTGATTATCTCAGGCGCCCCCGAGCATCACGAAAAGAAGCTTGGGTTCAAGCTGTGGCAGTGGAGCGGCGACTCGACCGATCAAGATTCCGGTTTGCAAGCGCTGGCCGATCTCGATCAGGCAATGAAGCCCGAGGGGGTCGCGCGCTTCGAATTCGGCGGGCGCGATTTCATCTTCATCGTCGGTGACAATAGCGCTTACACGAAGCTAGACTACGGGGACTCGCAATAAGCGGGTCGGCGGTGATAATGGTTTCTCATTAACCGTTAGAACGGTTCAGATCACGCTCTCGCGCCCGCCACCCATTGAAAGCGGGGTGTTAAAGAGAACGCCGCGTCTAAGGGGTGCGTGTCAACTTTTCGCGCAATACCACCCACGGCAGTGGGTGGATGTTTCGGCCCTGCCTACAAAGGAACGCGCGGGAGTCGCTGGAAATCCCACCCACGGCAGTGGGTGGATCGTTCAAGTCCCGGCTACGCCGAGTGCTGCGCTGAACTCTTTTCGAATCCTGCCACCGGAAGGCCTGTACCTGAACGATCCA
>WNGG01037905.1_pt1 | contig 11631 bp, 10 predicted proteins | sample 5400661 | NCBI WGS metagenome assembly WNGG01 (sample SAMN13153372, study PRJNA577476) | soil metagenome | isolation source: 100 cm soil or saprolite under Garry oak tree replicate 1 | place: USA:California | collected 2016-06-15 | reverse complement strand
AGTATTCAATCTTGCGCGAGACCGCGACCGGCATCGATTGCCCCGCCGGGTCGAAGTCGGACACATAGAAGATGCGGGCAGGCTTGCCCATGCGCTGTAAGCGTGAGACGAGCGCCAATGTCGCCGTAATGGAAAGCTCTCCCAGACCCGTTTGCAGATTGGCCCCGTAATGCTTGCACAAGGGTTCCAACACATCATTCATAGTGGACTTCTCACACCACACCTCTAGATGATAGCCCTGCTGGGCATGGTAGCCGCTGATCTGGTACCCAGGCAGGTCTGGAAAGTCCGGTAACTGCACATCTGACTGATGCAGCCGACCACCAACATACACCTCTGGTGCATAGGACCGCCAAGAGGCATAGACCACCGGGTCCGGGTTGCGCCGGTCATTAAACGCGCCAGGGTCGACCAGGCGCAGGTACCGCGCCGCTTTGGAAGCCAGGTTGAGCACATTCCAGCACTCTTCTGTATTCTCATATGGCTTGCCATTGGGCAATAAGGCGGGCGGGTCCTGGCTGATGATCTGGTAATGCACGCGCCGGATATGTACTTTCGTCTGATAGTTGAACGCCTGCCACAGTCCCGCAAACCACTCAGCTAATGCCCAATCCCCCGGCGTGCCGGTGTAGAACGGGTCATTCTGTGGTGCAAGCGCGATCAGGTCAGTGACCCGCTGATCGGTCTCTCGTGCCAGTTGTTTGATTTCGTCGTAGTTCATCCACTTCCTCCTCTTCGACGAGACAAGAAAAAGCATGCATGCAACGATTCCGCTCCACACATGCTTGAAAGCTGTTCTCCCACCTACTGGGGATGGCGAACCTGAAAGTGACGCCACTGATGGCGATTAGGAAACACCACTATCTGTCCATCAGCTAGTGCCTGGCGGATTGCCGCCGCTTGCTGGCGTGTCAATCGTCGGCCAGTGGCATCAACATACAGGACGCCAGCCCCATCGCTGCCTACGGCGTTGGCACCTGCACTACTGGACGAGCTGCCCCGAAAGGGGAACCGGCCACCGGCGTTCCTGTGTAGCCCTGTGTGTAGGCAGGAACGGGAGGAATGTTGATGGGAGGAACACCCCCATTAGTATGAGGCGCCGCCTTTGGCTGTGGCTGTACCGGTGGCCTGGGCACAAACGACGGCGTATAGGACGGGACTCGACTTCCACCCAATGCTGGACCAGCACTGCTGCCATAGCCGACATGCTTGGAGCGTTCCAGGTCCATATCCACCACCGCCAGCAGTAACGACACCAACGGGATGATCGAGAGCACCACATAGGTCAGCATCGTGAGCGCCACCCGTTGCGTGTGCGGCACCGCCTCTAGCCAGGTTGCTCGCTGGATGACCGCCGCCGCCAGCGCGTAGTTACAGAAAATCTCGACCAACTCGACCACCAGGCAGATGGGGACATACGCCCGGATGCGTTCCCGGTTCATCAACCGGTGTGCCAGGCCACGGCTCACAAAGTAGCCCAGCACGCCAAAGCCAATCGCCACCGTCCAGGTGATGGCCGGTTGCAGCACATCCACCCCATCCAGCGGCGCGAAGAACCAGCGAATGGCATGCGCCGAGGCCAGCGAGAAGGCCAGCGACACCAGCCGCAGCACCAGGTGCTCAAAACGCCGAACCCACACCCCTTGCCCTTTCATCGCGTGTACCATCTGCACGCGCTACCTCCCTTCCATCATCACTAGGCCGCAGCCGCCACACCGGCCAGCCGACAGATCAACGTCATGAAGGAGCCCTTGCCCTTGATACGCCGCACTTGCAGCGCAATGGGCGTCATCTTGGGCGGCAGTTCGGCTTGCAGTTGCTGTGCCGCTTGCTGCAACACATCTGCCGGTTGCCCCTGCTTCTTCAAATCCTTGAGCATATCCAGGGTAGGAAATCCATCGCTCATCTGGCACTCATACTTTTCATCGGTCTCTTCATCGAGCACCGTGAGCTTGACCGAATAGCCTGGCTTAGGTTGCCCGGTCACCTGGTCGTAAAAGGTGCTTTCCAACACCTGTCCACTTAACACAATCCCTTGTAGGAGCATAGTATCTCCCTCCTTTTCTCTTTCCTGTTAGCATGTCTCTTCATGCGCACCAGACACCATCGCTTCGTACATACTCTCAACCACCCCTGTCTCCAGGGTCTCTTCATTGCTGGCATATCCAGCAATCCACGACTCATCCCCGTTCTCGTCCTCATCTCCAGCAGCACTCATGGCAAGCCAATAGGGCTGAAAAGCAGGAGAGGTCACAGGAATACCATATGGGCGAGTCGGACAGAACGCCTCATCCTCGTACCGACCGATATCCTCTCGCCCATACATGAAGTTCTGTCGGAACTGTCCCGACTGCACACATCCAGCCGCCCGCATATAGGCGATATCGCCACTGAGAGGCAGAGCCCGGCGACGGCCAACCGCTTGCGCTGAGGCACCTAGACGTATAGCCGCTTCGATGTAGCACAAGAGCGGCAAGCCTTGACGCGCCCGCCACCGCGCACTAAAGGCCGTCCAACTGGCTACGCCCGCCAGATGCTGATGGGTCTGATCAGCATTGAACCGCCGGAAATTCGCGTCACGCTCATTCATGGTTGCACCATCGCTGCCACGTCCAGGGGATGAACGACAGCATCGTTGGCGATCCAGTGCAAATCCTGCACCAGTTCCGCAAACTGCTGATCACCCGCTGCCAGAGCACGTTGGTATAATTCCACCGTGAGCCCCACCACCGCCGACCAGTTGCCCGCCGCAAGCTCAACATTGACCGCAGCAATCAACTGCTCGATGGCTCTCTCATCAGGCATGTCTACCATCACAACACCACCTCCTCATACTGGGCCTGGACCGCCCGATAAACGGCGTTCGCCAACCCTTCCAGCGCTCGCTCGCACGTCACAGCGCAGACTGCTACCGGCCTGTGCTGTATGCTTGGTGCAGAGCAATAGGCTTTCACCCAGGCCACCGCTGTTCTGTCAACTGTCATGACATGGGGAGTATGGCCGGTCCACTCCCCAATCAGGAAGCGATACCATATCACCCGATCAGGATGCTCATGCTGTCGTTCCATTTTCAGTCTCTCCAAGACGCACTTGACAGAGCGCTCCATCACTTGCACCATCACAGGCCTCTTCGCCACGAGAGAGCGCACAGCCACAGCGAGAGTGCCACCATCCCCACAGCAACGACCAGCGGCGGATGCGCCAGCACAATCCAGCACACACCCGACACCAGGGCGATCACCGACCACGTGAGCAATGCAGTCCTACTCATCTTTCCCGCCGCCTTTCAGGAATGCAGCACGTACACGACCCGCAAAGGAGCGCGAAACAACACCCACAGAACCGATAGTTGACCAGACGAGCCCCGCACTTAAAGCAGAAAAAGGTAATGGGCACGCCCATCAGGCGTTTCCGCAAGCTCCTCATCGTCTTCACCTCCATCTCCGTGTACCACGAGAAGCACCAGCGCACTACACAGGAACTTCAACCGCTCGTAGAACCGTCAGCACCACATACATCAGCCCCATACCAAGCGCGACCAGCGAAAGACGATACAATAGTGTTCGCATACTCTCACCTCCTCACATGACAAAGCTATTAGTACGACTTGTGGAGCTTTTTGACTTCGGAAAGCCGCATCGGTGAGAAGTGGATATCCCGCTCAATGGGAAGTCTCAATGGCCCTCGTGCGTGTATCAGTTCCGAAAGCAGAAAGTAGCCAAGCTCTTGTTCAAAACCAACCACGTAGCCGAAGAACACATCTACACCGTCAAACTCGCAGGCGTACCACGTCCAGGTGCTATGAAAGGGATACTCCTTGGCGAGTATCCCCTACCGTGGCCGAACAGTACCACTAATTAACCGGTGACCCGCCCCAGCGCATGACGCAACTGTTTGTGCGCACGACGCTCTACCGCCTGCACTAGCGAGAAGGTCATGCCAAGCTGTTCGGCCACCTCTCGTTGTGTGTGGGCGCGGTGAGCACCGAAGCCACGACGGAGCAAGATCACAGCACGTTCGCGTTCACTCAGGCACCCAAGAACATCTTCGATGGTTGGAAAGCTTTCATCAGCACAAGCAGAAACGGCAGGGTCAGGAATGGTATCCACAAAGGAAGTTTCTCCATCCTCATCCAGAGGCATATGAAGACGCAATACTGCACGTTGCTCTTCCAGGACCAATAACTCTCGTACTTCTCTCTCGGATATCTGCATCTCTGCTGCCATCTCTGCAATCGCCGGTTCACGACCGAGCAGCGAGGACAGGCGCGCATTGACCTCGTTCATCTGCCGTATCATCCGCACTGTTCGCGCCGGAAGGTGGAACACTCCTTCCCGCAGCAGCGCGGAGAACATCATCCCGCGTATCCACGAGAAGGCCCAGGTTCTGAACGAGGCCCCATGCACGCCCCCATCGTAGCGCTCAAGCGCCCGAAGTAACCCCAGGTTGCCTTCTTGCACCAGGTCGAGTAGCTCCAACTCTTGACAATGCCGCCGATAGCGTTTCGCCAGTTTGAGCACCAGACCCTGGTATCCCTCGATCAAGCGCGTACGTGCCTGGTCACACCCGATCTGCTGAAGTAATTGCGCCTCTTCTTCGTCCCTTAAGGGAGGAATCCAGTTGACCACGCGCGTGTATTGATCGAGGGCGCTCAATGAAGCTTGCCGATCTTGACTGTGTAACATCTCTCTCGCTCCTCTTGTTGCTCATGGCACACTCGAATGAAGACCACCTCTACCGTACAGACCCGCCTCAATTCGTGTGTGTGCTATAATGTCTTAGCAGGCTTACTAGTATTATGGTTGGGAATAGTGAGAATAGAACACATTTTCTGAGAAAGAGTGAGACACATCAAAACGCGATGAAACAGTTCCTTGATGTAACGTGGGAAAAGTGAGCAATGAGATACTTCGGATCGTTTCTCTGCATCTTGCGCAGCAACACTAGTTTGTCACTTGACGAACTCGCAAAACTGGTCGGGACCAGCCGCAGCACCATTTCACGGCTAGAAAATGATGAGTATCCTCAACCCTTCAAGGGCTCGATACGCAAGCTGATCATCTCCCTCGCTGAGATACTGTGCACGTCCAGAAAGGAAACCGAACGGCTGCTCAACCTGGCAGGCATTGAGCGCTCACTACTGACCGAAATGGAAGAAGCGCAGCTAGGCTTTACCCCGCGCATTCCAGAAGGCTCACTGGAAGAGAGCGCCAACCTTGAACGCCTGGAACGCATCTATGAGCAGTTGCTGAAGCAGCTAGAGACGAAAGAGACGGAGCTAGGCGTCAGCGATGCCCCGCCGAACCTGAAGCTCAAAATTCAAGAGTACACCAACATCCTGCAAGAGATCAGGAAACGGCTCGACAAACTGAATCACAGAGCCGAACCAGTAGAATCTTTGCCCATGCAGGCAGCGCATGTATACTATACAGAGACGTTAGGAGAGCGAATCGTGGTAGGAAGTCAATACGGAGAAGAACAGGACGCTGTGCTAAAGGCAAGCAGCCTGTATACCCTTGCTTCGGATAACGCCAAATGGCTGATGCAACTTGCCGACGTGGAACGCTTTGCCGTCGATGATTGCATCCTGCTCGCCAATAGCGAGCATTTTAGAGGCTGGGAACCGCATGAGATCAAAACTACCATCCTCAGCACGTCATTACCCATTCCCGACGATCTAGCCACCTTAAAAGAAGAGAAGTTGCCCGCCATTGAGAAGCACTACTTTAACGCGCCGCACTATCGGCTTGTGTCGGCCACCCCCGCCTTTAGCGAGCTTGACCACCTCAAGGTCACCCTTGCCCCGCTTGGTTTCTACGACTACTTCAGCCTCAACCCATTTTTTGACGAACCGCTCTTGACAGCCCTCGATGGGTCGAAGGTCTCTATCCGGCAGAAGTATGGCAACACTGCCCTGACATATAGCTCAACCGACAAAGGCACCTCGCTCATTCCGGCCCCGATCAGTGTGCAATGCATTGTGGTAGCCCAGGACGAGCAGATCGTGCTCATGCAGCGCTCCCTGTCGGTGGCCTTCTATCCCAATCACTGGTCGGTCTCCTTTGAAGGCACGATGAACGCCCCGATCACCGATCACGCAGGAAAACTAACACAGCCAGGTGATGACAGCTTCTTTACTACTGCCATCCGCGAGCTTGAAGAAGAGTTCGCAATACCGGTCGATGCCATAGAGAGTATCAAAGTCCTTTCCTTGAATGTGGAATACTTGACACTCTCGGTGGATGTGATCACGCTCATCAAAGTCAACCTGGAAGCAGAAGAGATCAAACAGAAATGGCTGCTGCAAGCTCGTCATCGAGACGAGGCTTCAAAGCTTGGCCTTGTGTCTACAAAATTGGAAGATGTGGTAGGGAAGCTGTTCAGCAGAACATTGTGGCATCCATCGGCACGGATGCGGCTCATTCAGTTTCTGTTTCATAGGTATGGGATTGATGAGGTGGCGAAGGCAATCAAGGCGAAGAGAGAGGCACTGCAAACACAATGAGTGCATAACGTTTTACTTTATAGTGACTCTAACTCTCTTTTTAAAGCTTTGAGGAAGTGCTGACTTACCAGCATTTCTATTTAATACAAGTTCCTTGAGGTTCTTCAGCCCTATCAATGGACCTAGATCCTTAATATTGCTACAACCTGCTAAATCCAGAGATGTCAGTTGTATCAAGCCCGCCAGAGGACCAAGATCAGTTAGCAGATTACAATTGGTTAAATCTAGAGATGTCAGTTGTATCAAGCCCGCCAGAGGACCAAGATCAGTTAGCCAAAATCTAGAGATGTTAGCTGAGTCAAGCCTGCCAGAGGACCAAGATTTCTCACTTTGTCGCACCCTGAAAATGAAAGTGAAGAGAGTTGTTTTAAGCTTGCAAGGGGTTTCAAGTTCCCAAGTAATTCACAATTTGACAAGGTGAGTGAAGTCAGTTGTGCTAGGTCTGCTAAGGGTCCGAGATTAGTAAGCTCCCTGCTGTCTGATACTTTAAGAGAAGTAAGCCGTCTCAAGCTGGTTAGTGGAGTAAGGTCATCTAATTTGGCACAATCAACAAGAGAAAGCGAGGTAAGTTGGGATATACCTGCACGACTAAGGTCATGTATATCGGAACAACGTGATAGGGTAAGCGATCCCAATTGTGATAAGCCTGCCTTCCAGATCTGGAGAGGACTAGCATAACCTGACATAACAAGTGATCTCAGATGTGTTAAGCTTGCCAAACTAGAGAGATTGTCGACGGAACAGTCAGATAAGTCTAAAGAAGTAAGTTGCGTTAGGCTTGCCAAGGGTTTAAGAGTATTGAAAGAACAACCGGATAGGTTGAGCGAAGTTAGTTGTGTCAAGTTTACGAGACTTGAGAGATCTTTAGGATAGGAGCAGCCGGATAGATTCAGAGACTTTAATTGTGTTAAACCTTTTAGAGGGGAAAAGTCGCTAATATGGCTACTAGGCGACAAGCTCAGCGACGTTAAGTTAGAAAAATAGCCTATTCCTTCTAATGAAGGGAGACGATCTAAGTGTAAATTGGATTTATGACGCAGTGCTTGCGCTAGTACACGTCCTGCATAAGTTTCTCTATCAAAAGAATCCCAGGCTCTAATTAATTCGTTACTAACGTCTGAGCGTACATCGTCAACATATCCCACGAGCGTCTCTAATGCAGCCTCTGTTCCTACAAGAGCTAGACAGCGAACACAGGCAGCACTTATAGAAGCGGAATAATCACGTTTTGCGAGATGCTTCACTGCTAATTCACCAGCAGCAGCCATCGCAGTTGCTTCAGTCATATCTTTAGGGGGAATAAGTTGCTTGAGGCGCTTATCCACCTCTGCTCGTAACTGTTGTTCTACTTCAATAGATGTTTCGAGGCAGGATACTGCGAGGAGATACAGTTGATAGTGACACTCCTTTTCTGCGTCACCCCGCTCAATGAGTCCTTTTATGAGATCTTCGCGCATCTTTTTCGATGCAAGACCAGAAGCAAGAACAATAACTTCGCGCCATTGATCACTATGTGCGTTTGCTACTAAAACTCCAGTATCTGTTTCATCTGAAGCAGCTTGAGCAGCAAGGAATTCTTGAAAGGTACGATGTGTAAAATCAATTTGATCCTTCGCAGGCTCACGAATAATACCCGTCCGTTCAACAAGAAGTCGACGTACACTAGAGCTGGGGACATCCCGCAATGCACTTGGCATGTTTACGAGTTTTCGCGCAAATCGCTCATCAACGCTTTGTAAAGCCACCTCCGACCAATTATTTTTTATCATCCAGTAAGCTAAATCTTCCAGCAAGAAACGCTTTTGGCGGTAATTGAGCACAGGAAAGTCAGTAAGGTCGACACTGCGAGCCTTATCACGTCGTTCCAGCAGTAAAGAACAACAAGCCTCGTACAGCTCTATACGATCTGTCGGAAGTTGTTGCCTGCGCTCTCGGTTTAATGCACATATCATGGCGCAGAGAAGAGGATTAGTTGCCAGACTACGTAGGGAACGATTTTGTCGCAATTCACTTTTCAGACGCTCAGCAAGCGATTCAAGTTCAACCTTCTCTTCATCTTCTTGGAGTTCCTCTCGTACAGCTTTGTGCCAATGATCGATAAAAAAGTAGATGTCCGACAAACGCATTGGCTGCAGTTCAGCATCGTGAAACTCTTCATGATCCATCCAACCTTCTTCTACAGCATGAGGGCGTGAGGTGACGATAAAGCGAGATTGGGGATAGGTTTCTACCAATTCTTTCAACCACGCACGTACGTCTTGTCGTCGTAATGAGGGTACCTCATCTACACCATCAATAAGTACAATAGCACGTCCTAACTCAAGTGCCATATGTACCCATCCCTTTGGCATTGTACCTGAAATAGCAGGAGCAACTAATTCAGGAAAGGCCTCAGGTCTTGGCAATCCTGACAATACACAATGACGCAGGCGGATATAGAAGGGGATAGTATCATTCCAGTCTGATAAATACCCCTCGAAAGACCGAGATGCAGACCTTACAGCTATCCACTGCAGTAATGTAGTTTTACCTGAGCCCGCCAACCCACGAATAAGTAGACGATGAGAGGAAGCCAGAGCTCTATCAACTGATACTGTGTCTTTGCTAATATCATGCTCTGAAGCTTCATGAAACTCAGCTTCTTGAATAGGAACCGCATCACTATTTCCATTTCTGAAAATTGACTTCAGTTCTGACTTCTGCTCTACCGAAAGAGTAATATAAGCAACACTTAACCTGTGTCTACGGTTAGCAGTGGAAAGATCTGTACCTAACAATTGTAGTACATCAAGGTTACGCGCTATAGTCCGACGATAATCTATTTCAAATCTTCCTGCATCTACCAAAGAATTTAGCTGCTTACGCACTTGACGAACCTCGCGCAGAAGCTGATCAGCTCTAAAAAGAAGCTGATCCTCTCGCTTGAGAATCTCTGCAAAGGTACGCTCGTTAAATGCAGGTAACTGTGAAGCAATATCTACAATATACGTACATGATTCATAAATAATACGTTCATATAATGCCTTCTCGGTAGCATCAAAATGTTGCGTAGCTGTAGGATATGCATCCAATATATACTTTGCAAGCTTTGTTGGTTCTAAATTGCGTTTTACAAGTAGTTCGCTCGAGAATCTCGAATTATCAAAAGCTGTTGCCACAGCATGAGCTACTGCTGTCCGACTACTTCCTTTAAGACGAGCACCTTCAATTTCAAACAATGGGAGAAGATTTTCTGCAACCTTTTCTCCAATCGTTACGAATTGTCGTCGGCCTCGACGTTGAGCAAGAACATCTGAAGTTCGAGATTTCAGCAAATCAACAACACTCGATGATAGATTATCACCAAGTGTTGAGTCCTTTACCCAAAGCCTGAGAATGGATTTGGCGATAGCTGCCCCAAGCTCAATTGTGACAACTTCTATAAAAGCCATCCGAAACTCCTTCTGTAGAAATTACAAACAAAAATTTTTATCTTATTATACTACGCTATTAGATGAAGTGACTTACCCTTAACAATAAGAGGCACAAAATGGCTTCTCAAGGGCACCGTAGGACCGCCAGGGACAGCCAAAAACAAGCTGTTGCGGTTCCCGTATGCGCTACCACCCACGTTTTCAAAGATGTTTCAAGTCAGATGAGAAGGGGCTTGAAGCATTTTCATTGTTGGGCAAAGCCTTGGTTGACAAGCTCTTCAGCAAGACGCTGTGGCATCCAACAGCTAGGATGCGCTTCATCCAGTTCCTGTTTCTTACCTATGGGATTGATGAGGTGGCAGAAGCGATTAAAGAGAAGAAAGAGGCGCTACAAGCACAATAAGGGGAAGAAAATAGCTTGCCATTTTAGGAGACATCATACAGGGAATGTTTATATAAACCCTAGCAGTTAAGAATAGCTACTAGAGCTATTTTGTGTTAATATAAGCTCGTAATCCATAGAAGATTTGTAATGCAATCTATGCCTGAGTTATCTTGCCCATCTGTTTCTAAAGAACACCTGTCAGCCAACTTCTTACTATTTAGGAGGCACTCGAATGGACCCAGTAACCCTCATCCTCGCAGCTCTAGGTGCTGGCGCTGCTTTGGGTGGTAAAGCCATCGCCACCGATGCGATTAAAGATGCCTACGCTGGACTAAAAACTCTTATTCAGCGGAGGTTTGCGGACAAGCCGAGTTCCGAGCTAGCACTGACCGAACACGAAAACGACCCAATGACTTGGGAAGCACCCCTAAAAAAGGCTCTTGTGGACGCACAGATCGGTCAAGACGAAGACATCATCAAAGCAGCTCAAAAGGTAATGACACTCATTCAGCCGCAGCAGGCAGCAATGGGCAAGTACAATGTACAAATCACCGGAAATGTGCAGGGCTATGCCCAGGGTGATTATCAACAAGTCACTATGAACTTTGGGAACGAGCCCAAGGAGAACTAGCTTGGACATGGATGAAGCGAAGAACGCCATACACATTGACACAGTCAAAGGCTTCGTCCAAGGTGATGATAATACTATCAATATCATCGAAGATAAATCTAGGCAGCTTGACTGGAACACAAGACTCACAATCGCAAGTAACCTGCGTGTGGAAAGTTTTAAGCTAGGCGATGCTGCTGCCGCAAAGTTTCCTTACGTGGTCCCGCCAATCCAAGACACCTACAATGAAACCATCCAAGCTTTACGCTATGCCAGTATTGAGAAGGAGCCTGTAAAGCGTGGCATGCTTATTCTCGGTGAAGCCAACGCAGGCAAGACACGTCTTGCTTTTGAGACCCTTAGACAAACTCTGCCGTCTTGGCAAGTCTTGCGCTGGAGACCAGACTATACAATAGATCATGCGCCACCGGCGGAATTCATCAGTGGAAAGCAATTTGTCCTCTTTATCGACGACTTGCAGGACTACATAGCAACTCAATTAACAGTTGATCCCCGTATTACGGTGCTACGCACGCTATGGGAAACATTTACACAATTTGCGCAGCGTATAGTTATTATAGCCACATGCCGCTCTGAAGACAGATTGCGGGTACAAACAACGCTCAACTGGCTGTTTGTCCAATTGACGCACGTCATCCTCCCAAGTTTCAATACCAATGCTCAAGACTCGCAGGCAGCTCATGTCATTGCTGAGTTT
>WNGG01008065.1_pt1 | contig 11631 bp, 8 predicted proteins | sample 5400661 | NCBI WGS metagenome assembly WNGG01 (sample SAMN13153372, study PRJNA577476) | soil metagenome | isolation source: 100 cm soil or saprolite under Garry oak tree replicate 1 | place: USA:California | collected 2016-06-15 | reverse complement strand
GTGGTGACGACCGACCTGCGCCTGAACGAGCCGCGCTACGTCACGCTGCCCAATATCATGAAGGCGAAGAAAAAGCCCCTGGAAGTGCTGAAGCCCGATGCACTCGGCGTGGACGTCGCGCCGCGGCTCAAGACCTTGAAAGTGGAGGAGCCGCCCAAGCGCAAGGCGGGGGCCAAGGTGCCCGACGCGAGGGCGCTGGTCGCGAAGCTCCGCAACGAAGCCAAGGTGATTGCATGAGCGTGCTCGTCATCGCCGAGCACGACAACCAATCGGTCAAGTCGGCGACGCTCAATACTGTCGCTGCCGCGGCGAAGATCGGCGGCGATATCGTCGTCCTTGTTGCGGGCTCGAACTGTGGCGCGGCAGCCGGGGCCGCCGCGGCGATCGCGGACGTCAAGAAAGTCCTGGTGGTCGATGCGCCGCACTACAAGGACCAGCTTGCGGAAAACATCGCGCCGCTCGTGGGAGGCCTCGCCGGCGGGTATACGCATGTTCTCCTGCCTGCGAATTCCTTCGGGAAGAATCTCGCGCCGCGCGTCGCGGCGCTGCTGGACTTGGCGCAGATCTCCGACATCGTCTCGGTCGTGAGCGCCGACACTTTCGTTCGCCCGATCTATGCCGGCAATGCCCTTGCGACCGTGCAATCGAAGGACAGGATCAAGATCGTCACCGTGCGGACGACGGGTTTCGACGCGGTTTCCGCAAGGGGCGGCTCGGGCGCAGTGGAACCTCTCCAGGCGGGCGCGGATGCAGGCCTGTCATCGCTCGTCGGCCGCGCGCTCACCAAGTCCGAGCGACCCGAGCTGACTTCCGCACGCGTGGTGGTGTCGGGCGGGCGCGGAATGGGCTCGGGGGACAACTTCAAGATCCTGGAACCGCTCGCCGACAAGCTGGGCGCGGCGATGGGGGCTTCGCGCGCCGCGGTGGACGCGGGGTTCGTGCCGAACGACTGGCAGGTCGGGCAGACCGGCAAGATCGTCGCGCCGGAGCTCTATATCGCCGTGGGCATCTCCGGCGCGATTCAGCACCTGGCGGGCATGAAGGACAGCCGCGTCATCGTCGCCATCAACAAGGACGAGGAAGCGCCGATATTCCAGGTGGCAGACTACGGGATCGTGGGAGATCTGTTCAAAATCGTTCCGGAACTGGTGAAAGAGCTCGGATAAACGGCATTTACAGAGGCACCTATGAGGGAATACAAAGCACCGCTTCGCGACATGCACTTCGTGCTGCAGGAATTGGCCGGCCTGGCCGAGGTCGCGAAGCTGCCCGGCTGCGAGGAGATCAACGCCGAGCTGGTCGACCAGATCCTCGAGGAGAGCGCGAAGTTCGCAAGCGGCGTGCTCTCGCCGCTCAATAAGCCCGCCGACAAGGAGGGCTCGAAGTGGGACGAGGGCAAGGTCACCACTCCCAAAGGCTTCAAGGAGGCCTACCGCCAGTTCGTCGAGGCCGGCTGGAACGCGCTGCAGGCGCCCGCCGAGCACGGTGGGCAGGGGCTGCCGAAAATCGTCTCGACGCCGGTCGTCGAGATGTGGAAATCGGCGAACCTTTCTTTCTCGCTCGTCACGATGCTCACTGCGGGCGCGGTCGAGGCACTGATCCTGCGCGGCACCGAGGAACAAAAAAGGCAATACCTACCGAAGATGATAGCGGGCGGCTGGACCGGCACGATGAACCTCACCGAGCCGCAGGCGGGCTCCGATCTCGGACTGGTGCGGACCCGGGCGGTCCGCGAAGCTGATCATTACCGCGTCTCGGGGCAGAAAATTTTCATCACCTACGGCGAGCACGACCTGGCCGAGAACATCGTGCACCTGGTGCTTGCGCGCGTCGAGGGCGCGCCCGAGGGCGTACGCGGCATCTCGATGTTCCTTGTGCCGAAGTTCCTGGTGAACGCCGACGGCTCGCTCGGGCGGAGAAACGAGGTGCAGTGCGCCTCGATCGAGCACAAGCTCGGCATCCACGCGAGCCCGACTGCCGTCCTCGTATACGAAAACGCGGTCGGCTACCTCGTCGGCGAGGAGAACCACGGCCTTGAATACATGTTCATCATGATGAATCTCGCGCGATTCGCGGTGGGCATGGAAGGCCTCGCGATCTCCGAGCGCGCCTACCAGCAGGCGCTCGCGTACGCAAAGGAGCGCGTCCAGAGCCGCGACGTCGCGGGCGGCGGCAAGGCGGTGACCATCATCCACCACCCCGACGTGCGCCGCATGCTGATGAGCATGAAGTCGCAGACCGAGGCGATGCGCGCGCTCGCGTACGTCGTCGCGGCGGCGGTGGACAAGTCCCTGAGGCACCCGGACAGGGAAGAGCGCACGCGCAACCAGGCCTTCGTCGACCTCATGATCCCGATTGTGAAAGGCTGGTTCACCGAGACCGGCATCGACGTTGCGTCCACGGGCATCCAGGTGCACGGCGGCATGGGCTTCATCGAGGAGACCGGCGCGGCCCAGCACCTGCGCGACGCGAGGATCACGACGATCTACGAAGGCACGACCGGCATCCAGGCAAACGACCTCATCGGCCGCAAGGTCGCGCGCGAAGGCGGCGCGACCGCGAAGGAGGTGATCGGGGTGATGCGCGCGGTGGAAGCGGAGCTCGGCAAGGCGGCGGGGGAGGACATGGCGGCGACCCGCGAAGCGTTTTCCGCGGCGCTGACCGCCGCCGAGGAATGCGTCTCCTGGATGGTCATCACCTACGGCAACGACATCAAGGCGGCGCACGCCGGCGCGGTCCCCTTCCTGAAACTCATGGGGATCGTCTGCGGTGGCTGGCAGATGGCGCGCGCCGCGCTCGTCGCTCGCCAGCGGCTCTCCGAGGGAAAGGGCGACAAGTCGTTCTACGAGGCGAAAATCAGGACCGCGCGGTTCTACGCCGATCACATCCTGACGCAGGCGCCTGGGCTGCGGAACACGATCGTCCACGGCGCGGCGGGGGTGATGGCGCTGGCGGAGGATCAGTTTTGAGCGCTCATCGCGCGCGCTCACGAGCGTATCGGGAAGAAGGTCAACCAAGCTCGAGTGCCACGCGGCGCAACTCCGCGCCCTCGCGATGCCGCTCGACGCGAAACCCCTGCGAACGGGCAAGACGCAACATGGGCGTGTTCGTCGCGAGCACATCGCCGATGATCGTTCGCAGGTCGTGCCCGCGGGCGGAATCGACGAGCATGGCCAGGAGTTTCCTTCCGATGCCGCAGCCCTGCCAGGCATCGGCGACGGTGATCGCGAATTCGCAGCTGACGTCGTCCGCGAGGCGCGCGTAGCGCGCGACGCCGATCGCGGTTTCGGCTCCCCCGATCGTCGTCGTCGCGATCAGCGCCATGTCGCGGCTGAAATCGATGCGGGTGAACTTTTCGAGCAGCTCCGGTGTGAGTTTGATGCCGCCGCCGAGGAAGCGGTTGTAGCGCGTTTCCTTCGAGAGTTTGCGCGCGAACTCGGTCTCGAGGTCGATGTCCTCGGGCCGGATCGGGCGAACCGTGATCGAGTGCGGGACACCGAGGGGCCAGGACGCGACCAAGTGCGCGGGATAAGACGCGGAAGACTCCGGTTCCATGGCGTTCCGGGAGCGCAGGTCGGCCTTCAGGCGTCCGGCGCCGGGGGGCGATGCGCTTCGAGCAGCCGCTCCAGGGCGTCGCGCGCGCGGTCGAGAGCGCGCGCATCGCCGAGCAGCCTGAGGTCGTGATGGGTCGCCAGGACGATCCCGAAAAGCTCGAAGCTGAGCTGCCAGGGATCGGTCTGAGATTCAAGATGTCCTTCATCGATCGCAATGCGGATCGCTTTGGCGATTGCACCGCGCAGCTCGCGCTGTCCGGCGACGAGCAGGTCACGCACCGCACCGGGGCGATCGTCGTATTCGACACAGGCAGCGAGCATGAGGCAGCCGCCCGGGAGATCATCGTTCCTTTCGACCCACGCAAGCCAGTTCGAGAACAGGGCTCTGAGACGCGGCAGGCCGCGGACTTGTTTGAGTGCGGGTGAGAGAACTTGCTCGAAGAACAGCGTCTGCGCCTGCTTGAGAGTCAGTAGCTGCAGGTCTTCCTTGGAACCAAAGTGAGCGAAGAGCCCGCTCTTGGACATGGCCAGCCGTGCGGCGAGCGAGCCGATGCTCAATCCCTCCAGCCCGACTTGGCTTGCGAGGGCGACGGCTTCGTTGAGGATCAAAGTGCGCGTCTGCTCGCCTTTTCGCATCCGCGAACAATAGTACGAACGTTCGTTACGCGCAACTATTTCTTTTCTTCTGAGGAGTTAAAAGCAGATCTGGGTCACATGTTCGGGTAGTTCGGTCCGCCCCCGCCCTGTGGCGCGATCCAGACGATGTTCTGGCCCGGATCCTTGATGTCGCAGGTCTTGCAGTGGACGCAGTTCTGCGCGTTGATCTGGAGCCGGTCGGTGCCGTCGCCGTTTTTCACGAATTCGTACACGCCTGCCGGACAGTAGCGGCTTTCGGGGCCCGCATATTTCGCGAGGTTGACTGCGACCGGAACGCTCGCGTCTTTCAGCGTGAGGTGGCAGGGCTGATTCTCCTCGTGGTTCGTATTGGAGATAAATACCGATGAGAGGCGGTCGAATGTGAGCCTGCCGTCGGGCTTCGGGTAGTCGATCGGCATGCATTCCGAGGCGGGCCGGAGGCATTCGTGGTCCGCGTGGCGGTGGTGCAGCGTCCAAGGGAATTTTCCGCCGAGCAGGGTTTGCTCCACTCCGACCATCAGAGTCCCCGAGTAAAGGCCCTTCGACATCCACTGCTTGAAGTTGCGCGCGCGGTAGAGCTCGTCGAACAGCCACGAATCGCCGAACGCGGCGGCATAAGCTTCGAGCTCGTCTCCGGATCGTCCCGCCTGCAACGCGGCGAACGCGGCCTCCGCTGCGAGCATTCCGGACTTGATCGCCGCGTGGCTGCCCTTGATACGCGAGGCGTTGAGGAATCCTGCATCGTCGCCGACAAGGCACCCGCCCGGAAACGTGAGCCTAGGCAAGGACACGAGGCCCCCGGCGGCTATGGCGCGCGCGCCGTAGGCGATGCGCTTGCCCCCCTCGAGAAATCCACGGATGTCCGGATGGGTCTTGTAGCGCTGGAATTCCTCGTAGGGATCGAGGTAAGGGTTGGCGTAGGCGAGTCCGACGACAAAGCCCACCGACACGAGATTGCGCTCCATATGATAGAGGAACGACCCGCCGTAGGTGTCCGCGTCCAGGGGCCAGCCGGCGGAGTGAACGACGAGTCCCGCCTTGTGCTTTTCAGGTTCGATCTCCCAGAGTTCCTTCAGACCGATACCGTACGCCTGCGGATCCGAGTTCGCGTTCAGGCGATAGCGCTCCATCAGCTGCCTGCCCAGATGGCCGCGGCAGCCTTCGGCGAAGAAGACGTACTTGCCGCGCAGCTCGATCCCCGGCTGATACTGGTCGGTCGGCTTGCCGTCGCGTCCGACGCCCATATCGCCGGTGGCTACGCCTTTGACCGCACCGTTTTCGTCGTAAAGGACTTCGGCGGCGGCGAAACCGGGATAGATCTCGACACCGAGGCCCTCGGCCTGCTTTGCCAGCCAGCGGCACACGTTGCCGAGGCTGACGACGTGGTTGCCGTGGTTCCTGAAGCATTCGGGCAGGAGAAAGGCGGGGACCTTGAACGAGCCGGAGCGGGTGAGAAAAAGAAACCGGTCCTCGCTCACCGGGGTCTTGAGCGGGGCCCCGAGGGCCTTCCAGTCGGGAAAGAGCTCCTCGAGCGCGCGCGGGTCCATCACGGCGCCGGAGAGGATGTGTGCCCCGATCTCCGAGCCCTTTTCGATCACGCACACGCGCAGTTCGACCGCCTTCTGTGCCGCGAGCTGCTTCAGCCGGATCGCGCTGGCAAGTCCTGCCGGCCCCCCGCCGACCACGACCACTTCGAACTGCATCGATTCGCGCGCCATGCTTCTCCCGATCCGGACCAAGCGCGATCCGACGCAAATTATAATGTCCAATCTCGAGGCAAGAGGAGACCGCCGTGGCCGAAAGACCGCTCTGGACGCCGAGTCCCGAGCGCATGGAAGAAGCGAACCTCACGCGTTTCGCGCGCCAGTCGATCCGCGACTGGAAGCTCGGGTTGAACGACTATCCGGCGTTCTACCGTTGGACGATCGAGCACCCGGAGCAGTTCTGGGACTCGCTGTGGAAGTTCGCGAGCGTGCGCGCGAGCGCGAAGGGCGCGCGGGTTCTCGTGAACGGCGACCGGATGCCGGGCGCGCACTGGTATCCGGAGGCGCGGCTCAACTTCGCCGAGAACCTGCTGCGGCGGCGCGACGTGTCCACGGCGATGGTGTTCTGGGGCGAAGACAGGGTAAGGCGACGCCTCACGCATCGCGAGCTGTACGAGCAAGTCTCGCGGGTCGCGCAGGGACTGCGCGCATTGGGCGTGAAACCCGGTGACCGAGTGGCCGCTTATCTGCCCAACCTGCCCGAAGCGATTGCGGCGATGCTCGCCGCGACGAGCGTCGGCGCGACCTTCTCGACCTGTTCCCCCGATTTCGGGGTTCAGGGCGTGCTCGACCGCTTCGGCCAGATCGCCCCCGCAGTGCTCTTCGCGGCTGACGGCTACTTCTACAACGGAAAGGAAATCGACTCGCTCCAGAAAGTGCGAGAGATCGCGGCGAGGCTGCCCAGCCTGAAGCGCGTCGTCGTCGTTCCCTACGTGAGCGATCAGCCGGACGTTTCCGCTATTCCGGGCGCGCAGCGTCTGGAGGACTTCATCGCCGATCGAAAGGCAACCGACATCTCCTTCGAGCAGCTGCCCTTCGATCATCCCCTGTACATCCTGTTTTCATCGGGCACGACCGGGGTGCCCAAGTGTATCGTGCATGGGGCCGGCGGCGCGCTGCTCAAGCACGTCTGCGAGCAGCAGCTGCATTGCGACGTGAAGCCCGGAGACCGGCTGTTCTACTTCACCACGCTCGGCTGGATGATGTGGAACTGGCTCGCCTCGGCGCTCGCTTCGGGCGCGACGCTCCTGCTCTACGACGGCTCACCCTTCGTGGAGAAGGGCAACATCCTTTTCGACTACGCCGACGCCGAGGGGATGACGCATCTCGGCACCTCCGCGAAGTTCATCGACGCGATCTCCAAGGCGGGAGTGGAACCGGCAAAAACGCACCGGCTCGAGCACGTTCGCACGGTGCTCTCGACGGGCTCGCCCCTCGCTCCCGAGGGTTTCGACTACGTCTACCGGGCGATCAAGCGCGATGTCTGTCTGTCCTCGATCTCCGGGGGCACCGACATCTGCGGGTGCTTCGTCCTCGGCAACCCGATCCTGCCGGTGTGGCGCGGCGAAATCCAGTGCCGGGCCCTCGGCCTCAAGGTCGAGGTGTTCGACGAAAACGCTCGCCCGGTGAAAGGGCAGAAGGGCGAGCTCGTGTGCACGCGGCCGTTTCCCTCGCTGCCCATCGGCTTCTGGAACGACCCTGGCGGAACGAAATACCGCGCTGCCTACTTCGATCGGTTCCCCGGAGTCTGGACCCACGGCGACTGGTGCGAGATCACGCCGCACGAGGGCATGATCATCTACGGCAGGTCGGACGCGGTGCTCAATCCGGGCGGCGTGCGCATCGGAACGGCCGAGATCTACCGCCAGGTCGAGCAGCTCGACGAAGTGGTCGAGTCTCTGGTCATCGGGCAGACTTGGCCGCCCGGCGAAATCGGCGACGTGCGCGTGGTGCTGTTCGTGAAGCTGCGCGAGGGGTTCGCTCTGGACGAAGCGCTGGTTGCGAAGATCAAGAATCGGATTCGTACGAATGCCACGCCGCGGCACGTACCAGCGAAAATCCTGCAGGTCCCCGATATTCCGCGCACCAAGTCGAATAAGATCGTCGAGCTTGCCGTGCGCGACGTGGTGCACGGGCGGCCGGTGAAGAACCTGGAGGCGCTCGCGAATCCCGAGGCGCTCGCGCATTTCCGGAATCGACCGGAGCTCGCTTAAGGCCTAGAGCGCTGCGTAGAGTTGCTTCTGCACCTGACGGTAGCGCGCGGCGATCGCCGCCTCGTCCGGATGATGGCCGTCGCGCACGATCCATTTGCCCCCGACCATCACGTGCTTGACCATCTGCCCGCCGCCTGCGAAGAGCAAGGCGTCGAGGAGACGGTCGCTGCTTCGGCCGACCAGGTTGATGTGCTCGGGATTGAGAACGACCAGATCCGCGCGCGTTCCCGGTGCGATCGCGCCCATCGGGCGCGCGAGCGCCTGGGCACCGCCCGCTGCGGCTTCGCGCCACAGCGTCGCGCCGACCGAGGGCTGCGCGGGCGAGGCGGCGATGTTGCGCCGGCGTGCCACCAGGCGCTGCACGTATTCCAGCCAGCGCAGCTCCTCGACCGGGGTCTGCGATACGTGGCTGTCCCCGCCGATGCCCCAGCGCCCGCGCTTTTCACGGAAACGGGAGAAGGGGAAGATGCCGTCGCCCAGATTGCCTTCCGTGGTCGGGCACAGGCCGACCACGGCGCCGCTCACGGAGAGCTTCTCCGCCTCACTTTGGGAAACGTGGGTGCAATGCGCGAGACACCAGCGCGAATCGACCGGGATGTTGGACAACAGCCACTCCACCGGGCGCTGCTCGCTCCAGGTGAGGCAGTCGTTCACTTCCTTGATCTGCTCGGCGAGGTGGATGTGGATCGGCGCCTCGCGGTCGATTGCGGAAAGACCGGTTACGAGCTCCTTCAGCATCGCCGGGTTCGCGGCGCGCAGGCTGTGCGGCGCGACGCCGAAGCGCATGTCCGGGTTGTCGCCGATCTGCTTTTTCAGCGCCGAGACCATCCCGAGGACCGCATCGGGCGTCGTCGCGAAGCGTTTCTGCGCGGGCGCGAGCGGCTCCTCGCCGAAATTCCCGTAAGCGTAGAGCGATGGCAGCAGGGTGATCGCGATGCCAGTGCGCTGTGCGGCGAGCAGATGCTGCTGTGACATCTCGACGCGGTTTGCGTAGGGCTTTCCGTCCGGCGCGTTGTGCAGGTAGTGGAACTCGGCCACGGCCGTGTAGCCGTTCTTGAGCATCTCGCAGTAGAGCTGGGACGCGATCGCGCCCACGTGATCGGGCCCGAGCTGCTTCAGAAAGGAGTACATCACCTCGCGCCAGGTCCAGAAGCTGTCCTCGGACGAACCCATGCGCTCGGCGAGCCCGGCCATGGCTCGCTGGAAAGCGTGCGAATGCACGTTCGCAATGCCCGGGATCACCGGCCCGCCCGCCGGCTCGGCGCCGGCGGCGTTCTGGCGGCCGCGCGCCGCGACGATTTCGCCGCCGTCGTCGATCTCGATGACGACGTCCTTGCTCCAGCTCTCGGGCAGCATCGCCTCGGGCGCGAAGATTCTTTTCATCGGCGCTTGCCTCTCACGCGGATATGATAGCGAAGCCGCGCTCGGATTGAGCGGGGAGGGGTTTTCATGTACCATTCTCCATCCCATCCCCCGGGTTTTAGATGGCCAAGTATGTGTTCGTGTCGGGCGGCGTGGTTTCCTCTCTGGGGAAGGGGATAGCCGCCGCCTCCCTCGCCGCGATCCTCGAGTCGCGCGGCATCAAAGTCACCCTCCTCAAGCTCGACCCGTACATCAACGTCGACCCCGGCACGATGAGCCCCTTCCAGCACGGGGAGGTGTTCGTCACCGAGGACGGCGCCGAGACCGACCTCGATCTGGGCCACTACGAGCGCTTCCAGTCGGCACGGATGCATCGGAACAACAACTTCACCACCGGCCAGATCTACGATTCGGTGATAAGAAAAGAGCGCCGCGGCGACTACCTCGGCCGCACCGTACAGGTGATCCCGCATGTCACCGATGAGATCAAGACGTTCATCGCACGCGGCGCGGGTGAAGCGGAAGTGGCGATCGTCGAGATCGGAGGCACGGTCGGTGACATCGAGTCGCTGCCCTTTCTCGAGGCGGTGCGGCAGATGGGGCTTGAGCTCGGCGCGCACAACACCTGCTACGTCCACCTGACGCTCGTGCCTTATATCAAGAGCGCGGGGGAGATCAAGACCAAGCCGACTCAGCACTCGGTGAAGGAGCTGCGCGGAATCGGCATCCAGCCCGATGCGCTCTTGTGCCGCTCCGACCGGCCTATCCCCGAGGACGAAAAGAAAAAGATCGCGCTGTTTACCAATGTCCAGGCAAATGCCGTGATTTCGGTCTGGGACGTGGATTCGATCTACAGGATTCCCTGGATGCTGCACCAGCAGATGCTCGACGAGATCGTCTGTCACAAGCTCGGTATCATCGCCAAGCCCGCCGAGCTCAAGGCGTGGAAAAAGCTGGTCGAGGCGCTCGAGCATCCACAGCACGAGATCACCGTCGCCATGGTCGGCAAGTACGTCGATCTCGCCGATTCCTACAAATCGCTGAACGAGGCGCTCGTCCACGCCGGGATCCACGCGCGCAGCAGGGTCAACATCCGCTATGTGGATTCGGAAACGATCGAGAAGGAAGGCATCGGCGCGCTCCTGAAGGGGGTGGACGCGATACTCGTTCCGGGCGGTTTCGGCAAGCGCGGTGTGGAAGGCATGATGAAGGCGATCCAGTACGCGCGCGAGAACAAGGTTCCTTATCTCGGCATTTGCCTGGGTATGCAGCTCGCGGTGATCGAATTCGCGCGAAACGTCGTCGGCCTCGCGGGCGCGAACAGCACGGAATTTGACTGCGACACGCCGCACCCGGTGATCGCGCTCGTGACCGAGTGGCAGGGCCGCGACGGCCGCATCGAGCGCCGCGACGAAAAGTCCGATCTCGGCGGGACGATGCGCCTGGGCGCTCAGGGCGCAGCGCTCGAGTCCGGGAGCCTCGCGCGCAAGGTCTACGGCGCGGACCTGATCAACGAACGCCACCGCCACCGCTACGAAGTCAACAACCAGTACGTGCAGCGATTGAAGGACAAGGGCCTGCGCCTCGCCGGCCTCACCCAGCGCGAGCAGCTGTGCGAGATGATCGAGCTGCCTTCGCACCCCTGGTTCATCGGCTGCCAGTTCCATCCAGAATTCACCTCGACCCCGCGTTCCGGACACCCGTTGTTCACGGCTTTCGTCGAGGCGGCACTGCAGTACCAGGCCAGCAAGACCAAGACCGCGATCGCGGCTTGAGAGCATGAAGCTTTGCGGCTTCGAAGTCGGACTCGACAAGCCACTGTTCCTGATCGCCGGTCCGTGCGTGGTCGAATCGCGCCAGATGGCGATCGACACCGCGGAATCCCTGAAGGAAATTACCGCGTCACTCGGCATTCCGTTCATCTACAAATCTTCATACGACAAGGCCAACCGCAGCTCCGGCAAATCGTATCGTGGCCTCGGGATGGACAAGGGTTTGGAGATTCTTGCCGAAGTGAAGAAGAAAGTCGGCGTGCCGGTGCTGACAGATGTCCACGACAAGGAAGACGTCGCGGAAGTCGCGGCTGCGGTCGACGTGCTGCAGACCCCGGCGTTTCTCTGCCGCCAGACCGATTTCATACACGTCGTCGCTGCTGCGGGAAGACCGGTCAACATCAAGAAGGGCCAGTTTCTGTCGCCTGCCGAAATGAAGAACGTGGTGGAGAAAGCGCGCGAGGCGAGCGGAAAGGACAACATCCTCGTGTGTGAGCGCGGCGCCTCGTTCGGCTACAACAACCTGGTTTCGGACATGCGCTCGCTGGCG
>WNGG01008783.1_pt1 | contig 11632 bp, 8 predicted proteins | sample 5400661 | NCBI WGS metagenome assembly WNGG01 (sample SAMN13153372, study PRJNA577476) | soil metagenome | isolation source: 100 cm soil or saprolite under Garry oak tree replicate 1 | place: USA:California | collected 2016-06-15 | reverse complement strand
CAGAAGTGGACGGAGATGCAGCTACGCTGGCGAAGGTGACGACAGCTCCGAACGCAGTATCCGGCACGCCCCAATATATGTCGCCGGAGCAAGCGCGCGGTCAGGCGATCGACTCGCGAACGGACATTTTCAGTCTGGGGGCGGTGGTTTATGAAATGATTGCAGGAGGTCCGCCGTTCGAGGGCGTGAACGCGATCGAGGTGCTTGGAGCGATTCTGCACCGCGAGCCCGCGCCGTTAACACACTGCGCGCCCGATGTGCCGGAAGAACTGGAGCGGATCGTTACCAAGGCGCTACACAAGGAACGCGAAGAGCGGTATCAAGTCGTGAAGGATTTGCTGCTGGACCTGAAGAGCCTGAAACAAGAGATCGAATTCAGCGCGAAGCTCAAAAGCGCTAGCGCCTCCTTTCCGAGCGATTCCGGACCGACCGCTATGCGAACCGCCAGTGGACATGCTGAAACGACAGATCGAGTCTCACCGCATGCTACTCTGTCGAGCGCCGATCGCCTGATCATAGAAATCAAGCGTCAGCGAATGGCGATCCGAACACGGAATATCTCTCAGACGGCATCGCGGAAGCGCTGATTAACAGCCTTACGGAGGTGCAGCGATTGCGTGTCATCGCGCGCAGCACTGCGTTTCGCTATAAGGGCACAGATGTTGACCCGCGGACAGTCGGGCGAGATCTGAATGTGCGCGCGGTGCTGATGGGACGTGTGCGCAAGATGGGAGACGCGCTGAACGTTCAAGTGGATTTGGTGGATGCATCGACAGGAGCGCAGCTTTGGGGAGTGGCATACGACCGTAAGATCTCTGATATGCTGGCTGTTAAGCAGGACATTACCCGAGAGATTACCGAGAAGCTGCGGCTACGCTTGACTGGCGAGGAGCAGAGTCAGTTGGTCAAACGCGATACGAAAAACGCGGATGCTTACGAGCTTTATCTCAAGGGGCGCTACGATTGGGCGAAGCGAACTGCGCAGTCGCTTAAGAGGGCGATTGAGCAGTTCCAGCGGGCAGTAGATAAAGACCCAAACTACGCCCTAGCCTACGTGGGCCTCGCCGACTGCTACTTGTTATTGACAGAGTATGCCGACGCTCCGGTAAGCGAGACCCTGCCGATAGCGAAAGCCTTCGCGCAGCGTGCTCTCGAGATTGATAACTCATTGGCGGAGGCTCGCACCTCTCTTGCCTATGCTCATATGAACCTGTGGGAGTGGGTTGAAGCCGAAAGAGAATTCAAACGTGCGATCAGTCTCAATCCGAACTATCCCACGGCGCATCAATGGTACAACCTGTATCTCCGATGCATGGGGCGGTTCGACGAAGCAATGGCCGAGATCAGTCGCGCGCAAGAGCTTGATCCGCTGTCACCCATTATTAACACAAACATCGCGGCACTTTATCTCACGAAACGCGACCTGAATTCTGCAATCGAACAGTGCCAGAAGACGATCGAAATTGATCCGAATTTCTCGATACCACATGACTTGTTAGGTTCGGCGTATCTAAGACAAGGGCGCTACACTGAAGCAACAACAGAGTTGGGGAAAGCAGTTGAGCTTTCTGGACGAGGAGCACGTCAGCTTGGGAGTCTTGGGTACTGCTATGCCATTTCTGGGCGACGGGCTGAAGCGGCCGCCGTACTCAAAGAGCTCGAAGAGAATTTTGCCAGGCGTGCAGGTGGCGCGGGATACGTCGCTGAAGTCTACGCCGGTCTTGGAGAGAAGGAACAGGCGTTCGCCTGGCTCGAAAAGGGCATACAGGCACGCGGCATCTTGTTGGTAGACATCCGCTGGAACGTACGCTTCGACCCTCTACGAAACGACCCACGCTACGCTGAACTGGTGCGGCGCATGGGCCTGAACCCATGAGTTGCTTAGTCGAGGAACTCGGCCGGTGAACAAAACCGAGCCATATTCGGGTGGCGTTTCTATCTCGCATTACCGGGTAATGTCCAAACTCGGCGCTGGCGGGATGGGCGAGGTCTACCTCGCAAAGGATACGCGCCTCGATCGCAAAGTGGCTCTTAAAATCCTTCCCGAGCAATTCACCAAAGATGAGTCTCGCCTGCGGCGCTTCGTGCAGGAGGCGAAGGCTGCTTCGGCGCTCAACCATCCGAACATCATCACGATTTACGAGATTGGCGAAGCCTCCAGCGAATTTGGCGGCACGCATTACATCGCGACCGAATACGTTGACGGCCAGACGCTGCGCCGGCAAATGACAGTGTCCAGGCTGCCGCTGAATGCCGTGCTGGATATCGCAGCTCAAGTTGCTTCTGCTCTTGCTGCCGCGCACGACGCGGGGATCACTCACCGAGACATCAAGCCGGAGAACGTAATGGTGCGGCGCGACGGCATCGTTAAGGTGCTCGATTTCGGACTCGCGAAGCTGACCGAGCGGCACGCGCCTTCAGAAGTCGACGAAGAGGCGCCTACGCTGGCAAAGGTGACGACAGCCGAGGGCACAGTGGTGGGGACGCCTCAGTATATGTCACCTGAACAGGCGCGTGGCCAAAGGGTTGACGCGCGCACCGACATCTTCAGTCTGGGCGTCCTGCTTTATGAAATGATCGCCGGATGCCGGCCCTTCGAAGGCGTGAACGCGATTGAGGTCCTTGGAGCGATTCTGCACCGCGAGCCCCCGCCCTTAGCCCAGCGCGTCCCGGACACACCCAAAGAACTGCAGCGGATCGTGGCGAAGGCACTGCGCAAGGATCGTGAAGAGCGATATCAAGTTGTGAAGGATCTGTTGTTGGATCTGAAGAGCCTGAGGCAAGGGATAGAATTCAGCACGAAGCTCGAACGCGTGAGTTCCTACTTTCCGAGCGATTCCGAGACAGCCGCCGCGCGAACCGAGAGTGTGCATGCAGACATGACCGGCCGAGTCGAACCCCATTCGACTATGATGAGCGCCAGCTACCTCGCGGCGCAGCTGAAGCAACACAAGCGTCTGGCGAGCGTCACGTTGGCGACCGCCATCGTCGCTGCCGCTGCCTGGTTCTTCTACTCCCACCGCCAGCTGGCCTTGACTGAGGACGACACCGTGCTGCTCGCTGATTTCGTCAACACAACCGGGGAGGAGGTCTTTGACGGGGCGCTCAAACAGGCGCTGGCCGTGGAACTGGAGCAGACGCCATTTCTTAAACTCTTCACCGAAGAACGCGTGCGCGAGACGCTGCGGATGATGAACCGTGCGCCGGAGGAGCGAGTTACCCGCGAGATGGCGCGGGAGATTTGCCAGCGACGGGGGCTGAAGGCGGCGATCATTGGCTCGATTGCAAAGTTCGAGCGCCGCTACGCCATCACGCTGGAAACGATCGAAGGGAGAAGTGGTGAGACCTTCGCCAGGGCCGTGAGGGAGGCCGAAGGGAAAGACCGCGTGCTTGGGGCGTTGGGGCAGACGGCGACTGAATTGCGCGCGAAGCTGGGCGAGTCGCTCGCCTCGATTCGGACGTTCGATGCGCCCTTGGAGCAGGCCACGACTTCCTCGCTGGAGGCTCTCAAAGCCTATTCGCTCGGAGAGGCTCAGCGTCGACAGGGAAATCCGATGGCTGCAGTTCCACCCTTTCAACGCGCCCTCGAACTGGACCCGGACTTCGCCTTGACGCATGCTGCGATCGGGACCGCTTATAGCTCGTTGGATCAGCCGGAGCTTGCTGCCGAGCATGCGGAGAAGGCCTACGAGCTGCGCGAGCGCACGAGCGGGCGGGAAAGGCTGTTGATCGCCACGGTCTACCACGGGAGCGTCACGGGTCAGCTAGGGATGCGGTTTCAAGTACTCCAGCTGTGGACGCAGACCTACCCGCGCGACGCTCGCCCTCACTCTTTCATGGCCGCCCAGCACAACGCGATGGGGCAATTCAGCCAGGCCGAAGCGGAAGCCCGAGAGGCCATCCGCCTGGAACCGGATGTCGCGTCCGTCTATTACGTCCCGTTGGCGAGTTCGTTGATTCGCCGCAACCTCTTCGACCAGGCGAAGGAGGCGATCGGCGAGGCGCTGACCCGCAACTTCGATAATCCGGGCTATCACACCCGCCTTTACCAGATCGGTTTCGTTCAGGGCGACCGCGCCCTGATGCGGGAGCAACTCGAAGGAATGAGCGGGAAGCCGAACGAGTATCAGGCGCTAGAACTGCAGGCTCAGACCGCGGCCTTTGCCGGTCGGATGCGCGAGTCGTCGAACTTCGCCCGTCGCGCCCGCGAGATGGCCATCGAGCGCCGATTGTCGGAAGCGGCTGGGGAGGAGGCCTCGCAGGCGGCGTTGCGGCAGGCGCTGGTCGGTGTCGTCGAAAGGTCGGACCTGGCTCAGGCGGCGACGCCGCCGAGCAGTTTCAGGCGCGGGCTGCGAGAGGGTCTGCCGTTTCTGGTCTGGCCGCTGGCGCTTGCGCTGAGCGGCGAGATCGCACAGGCGCAGCAACTCACCGAAGAAGTGGCTCACCGCAACCCTGACAACCTGCTGCTGCAAGCAGTCTGGCTGCCGGCGAGTCGCGCCGCAATCGAGCTTCAGCGTGGCCAGCCCGGGAAGGTCCTCGATTTACTACAATCAAGCAGCCAATACGATGCCGGAGCGCAGTGCTGGCCGACATATCTGCGCGGGACCGCCTATCTGCGCCTGGGGCGTGGGACGGAGGCGGCCGCCGAGTTTCAAAAGATCATCGAGCATCGCGGCTGGGATCCGATCTCGATGCTGTGGCCGCTCGCCCATCTGGGACTTGCGCGGGCTGAAGCGCTTAAGGGCGACATGGCCGCCAGCCGGAAAGCATATCAGGATTTCCTGATGCTGTGGCAACAGGCGGATGAGGAACTGCCGGTCCTTGCCGCCGCGCGGAAAGAGTACGCGAAATTGAAATAGGGTTCGGAGGAAACCATGACCGCTTTTCTCGGTGTGATCAGGTCGTCCCGGAGGAAGATCTTCAGCTGCCGGGCTCCCTTCATTCTGTGCTTGTTGATTTCCTCGGCCTTGCTTTCTGTTACTGCCGCCGCGCAGCACGGTGGACAGCGGGCGACGGACGGGCGAGAAGATCGGCCGCGTCCGGAGAGCGATGATCGGATCGAAGCCGAAGCTGACCGGATCATCAAGGGCGCGATGAAAGAAAAACGGATTCCCGGCCTCGTGCTCGGTATCGTGAAGGGCGGACAGGTCGTGCTCAGGAAAGGCTACGGCGTCAAATCACTTGAGTCGGACGCGAGACCGGACGAGAACACGGTCTTCTATATCGCCTCACTCTCAAAGGCGATTACCGCCTTCGGAGTGATGTTGCTGGTGGACGAGGGCAAGCTGCGTCTGGACGACCGGGCCAGCAAGTACCTGAAGGGAATGCCGCCAAGCTGGGAGCGCATCACGCTCAGGCAGTTTATGACGCACACCAGCGGCATCCCGCAGCTTGACCGCAAGCTGCCGACATTTGACGCGATGCTGCGCAGCGCGGCCGAGATGCCCATGGAATTCGACGCGGGCACAGACCAGACTTACAACAACTTCAACTTCGCGGTGGCCGGGCAGGTGATCGAGGCAGTCAGCGGGATGAAATACCTCGATTACATGAAGAAGAGAATCTTCGGGCCGCTGCAGATGAACCACACCGGGTACGGAGTGCACGGCGAGAACAAGCGGCGGGTTATGAATTGACTGAGGGACGCCCGCAGCCGGTCGGCGAGCACCGCATCTTCGCCGGGCCATTTGCTATTGCCTCCGGTCATCTGCAATCAACGATGGCCGATCTGCTCAAGTTTGAGGCGGCAATCGGCCAAGGCAAGTTGCTGAGCGCGGCCGCCTACCGGGAGATGATGACTCCGGTAGTGTTGCCTCCCGACAAAACCAAACCTTCTCGTGGGACGCCGGGCTGGTTTGCGCGCGAGGCGGGCGGCGTCAGGATCATCCACAAGAACGGCGCGGGCCAAGGCTTTCACAGCGACTTTCATTTCGTGCCAAGCCGCGGCGATGCCGTCATCTTGCTGTGGAACCTCACCGGCAAGGGATCAGAACTGCGGCCCGCGGTGGATGCTTTGATGGAGGATATGTATGAGTTTGGAGCCAGACACAACTGAATACGACTTTGGTTACGACCCCACCATTGATGAGCCGATTGAGATCACGCCGCCCGAGCAGATCATCGCACTCCCGCCTTGGGCGACGGTGAATCCCAAATACTTGCCGCCGGTCCAGAAGCAGCAAACGCCGAATTGCGCCGCCTGGGCGACCACCTACGGGTTGGCCACGTTCTCCGCAGCGAAGGCCGGCGACTATTCTCCGGATGACCCTAGTCTCCAGGCAAGCTCCGCCTACATCTACATCGGAGCGATGAAGCAGAAGGGGTTTAGTCCTGACACCTGCAAAGGCTCACAGTTCAAATACTATTTCGACACTCTAGCGCACGGCGGTACACCGACTATGTTTGAGGCGCCGTACGAGCCGGACTGCACGACCCTGTGGAATGATTACGGCAGCCAGAACCTCCAGCCTGACGCCGCCTTCACGATCAAACACATTGCGGCGGTCAGCGCGAAGGTCCCGGACCACGTCAAACAGATCATCGCCTCCGGCCGCGCGCTTGCGTACGGGACCTCTCTCTACACAGATTTTCCGCACTACCAGGGCGATCCGGTGCCTTACGTGGGAAACGGGGTCGTACTAAAGAACCCGAAGACCTGCAATAACGTCGGCCACTGCATGCTGATCGTTGGCTACGACGACACGATCGGGACGGGCGCGTTCCACATTCAGAACAGCGCCGGCACTGAATGGGGCAGTGGCGGTTTCATCTGGATGGCCTACGACACCTTTACCGCTCTGGCTCAGGGAAAAGCCTTCCACGTTGAGGAATCTTTAAGGAATGAATAATGAAAACGACCGCCGCATTCACGGCGAGCTTCTGAGTAGGTGGGATTGATCTGAATCAGAATCAGATGAGGAAGGAAGCGGATTGCCATGCCAGACAAGAAGCGGGAATTGAGCGAGATAACGCGCCGGGAATTCCTTACTATTTCGGGCGCATCGGTAATAACTATATCTTCGAGCAAAGTGAGAGCAGGTGTCCTTACGCCACAATCCGGCGGAGCTACCGCGAAAACAGGCGCCACTCAAAAGCCATGGTACGCGGTGATGCGCCGTTGCGGGCAGATCAACTTCAACGAGCGCGACCCGATTGCGATGGACGTGAACGCGTGGGCCGACTACTGGGCGTCGCTCAGGGTTGACGCGGCGCTCATCAACGGAGGCGGCATCGTAGCGTTCTATCCGACGCAGGTCCCTTATCATCATCGTAGCCAGTTCTTGGGCTCGCGTGATCTGTTTGGCGAAATGGCGGCGGCGTTGGAAAAGCGAAAGCTGCATGTCGTCGCGCGGATGGATTGCAATTACGCTTACGAAGAAGCCCTCAAAGCACACCCCGAATGGTTCGAGCGCAACCGCGACGGCTCGCCGCGCAAGCATAACGAATCAACCTGGCTGTTCAAGACCTGCATGTTCAGCCCGTACTTCATAGAGCAGATGCCTGCAATCTATCGCGAGATTAACCGACGCTATCCTGTTGCCGCGTTCTTCACCAACGGCTGGCCCAGCACCGGAGCGCTCTCTGTCTGCTACTGCGAAAACTGTGAAAGGGTCTATCGAGAAAAAGTTGGCGGCGTCCCGCCCGAAGAAACCGACGCGACAAATCCGGTTTATCGAAAATACTATGACGTCTTTATGGATCGAGTGCTCGAAGTATGGAAGCTGTGGGATTCGGTGGCGAAAGAGAAACGACCCGACTCAGTTTACGTCGGAAATCTCGGCGGCGGGATTCGCACCGTCAAAAATGTCAAACGACTCGGCGAGGTCGCCGGATGGTTCAACGCGGACCATCAAGGCCGCGCGGGCGATACTGTCATTTGGGACTGCGCTCAGCAAGGCCGCGTCGCTCAGTCTGTGATGAAGGGGAGAACGATCACAAACGTGACCGGCGCTTACAGCAACAGCCGCGTCACGTGGCGGCACACGGCGAAGACTCCGGCGGAAACAACGATGTGGATGGCTCAGACTACGGCCAGCGGAATGGTCCCGTGGTTTCACTGGCTCGGGGGCGCTCCCGAAGACAACCGTTGGCGCGATGTGGGCCGCTCATATTTCAACTGGCTCGCGGCGAACGAGCCTCACTTCAGAAATAAGCGATCAATAGCAGACCTCGCGGTGCTTTATCCGGAAAGCACCATCGCGTTTTATAAATCGGGCCGCGGGCCGGGAAGCTGGCGAGGCGCCGAGCGCGCTCAAACGAGCGATTACTTGCAAGGGCTTTACTACGCGCTGCTCGAAGGTCGCTTCATCTTCGACTTCATTCATCAAGACGACCTCGCGCCTGAGCCATTGAAGAAGTACCGAGCGCTGTTGATCCCGAACGCCGCATATTTGAGCGACAGTCAGTGCGAGCAGATTCGCGATTACGTGGGGTCGGGCGGATCGGTGTTTGCGACGTTTGAGACATCGCGCTACAACAAATGGGGCGACAAGCGAAACGACCTTGCTCTCGCTGATCTTTTCGGAGCGAGCGTCGTAGGCGAAGCTATCGGCCCGTTCGGCAATAGCTACATGCGGATCGAGCAGCGACACCCGATCACCGGCGGGTTTGAAGGGACGAGTCTTTTGCCGGGCGCTGAGAATCGCCTGCCGATCCGCGCGAAAGAATCGTCGCCGCTTGCGCTCAGCGTCGTTCCTTATTATCCCGCGTTTCCGCCTGAGATGGTTTACACGCGCACTCCGCGCACCGACGAACCTGCGGCCAACTTCAAACAGAAGGGCTCTTCGCGCATCGCATACTTTGCCGGCGACATAGACCGCACATTCTGGCGTTCGGGAAACACCGATCTCAGCCAGTTGATTCAAAACACCGTGCGGTGGGTGTCGGGAGATGCGCGTCCATCGGTGTCTGTCATTGGTGAAGGAGTCGTTGAAGCCTTCGCGTGGGAGACCGAGCCGGGATATGCTTTGCACATATTGAACTACACGAACCCTAACATGACTCGCGGCTTCTTACGGCGATTCTATGCGATTGGCTCGCAGAAGGTTGAGTTTGATGTTGCCGCTAAGAAGCAGATCAAGAACGTTCGCGCCCTGCGCGCCGGCCGTAACCTCTCTTTCAAGCAGCGGGGCACAACAGTGCAATTTGAAGTTCCGTCTGTTCTGGACTATGAAGTGATCGCGTTGACGTGATCCTGATAATACTAACATTCCCGCTGGCGCAACTTTACGCTTCGGCATTGGAACAAGCGGGAAAAGACCGCTCGCGAGGTGAGGGCATGAAATTCAGCGAACTGGTTCGTATGCAGGTACTTGTCATGCTATATTGAAAGCCGCCGGAATCAAAGAAGAGTTGAAGAGGGGCGATGATTGATTTGAAATACTCGCTGGTAATTGAGGCGACGGCAGACCCGGGGTTTTTCGGGTTTTATTCGCCCGAACTGGAAGGATTTACGGGAATCGGCCACTCCATCGAAGATTGCTTTTACAAAGCCAAGTGGGGGATGGAAGAGCACCTCGCCTTGCTGCGAGAACAGAATCTTCCTGTGCCAGAGCCCAATCCCAATCCTACGGTTGTGGTGCAAAACGAACAGCGTCTTGAGTCAGCCGCATAGATCGAATTGGCTCGCGCGCAACCTCGTTAGTCACCACGACGATCGTGGCGCAGAACCATCTCTCGGAGATTTTGATCCCCTTACGCCAATCTCCCCTTACCCGATTCTATGGAAGTTAGAAACCGCTTTTAAATGAAGCCTGTCTGAAATCCAAAATTCCAAGGAGCAACAGATGCAAATCGGTTTCATTGGTCTTGGCATTATGGGAAAGCCCATGGCGTTGAATCTCATGAAGGCTGGATTCTCGCTGGCCGTTTATAATCGCACCGCGAACAAATGCGCCCCGCTTGTCGAAGCGGGCGCAAGCGTTGCGAGATCGCCCCAAGAAGTGGCCGCAAGCTGTGATGTCATAGTCACCGTCGTTTCCGACACGCCGGATGTGGAATCGGTCCTGTTTGGCGAGCAAGGCGTCTGGCACGGCTTGAAGCGAGGGCAGGTCGTTATTGATATGAGCACGATATCGCCGGATGCGACAGTAGAGTTTGCTCGGCGGCTGGCAGAAAAGGGTTGCCACATGCTCGATGCTCCGGTCTCGGGCGGAGAGAAAGGAGCAAACGAGGGCACTCTCACGATAATGGTCGGAGGCGACCGCGATCTGTTTGACCGCTGCCTTCCCGTCTTTCAGGCGATGGGAAAGAACGTTGTCTACGTCGGCGAGAATGGTAATGGGCAGAAGACGAAGCTGGTCAATCAAGTGATCTGCGCGTGCAACATACTTTCGATGGAAGAGGGACTGCGCTTCGCCGGTTTGAATGGACTTAATCTGGAAACCACGCTCACGGTTGTGTCGAGCGGCGCGGCCGGGTCTTGGATGCTATCGAACCTCGCGCCGCGGATCTTGCAGAGCGATTTCACGCCGGGGTTCTTGATCAGACTTCAGCAGAAAGACCTTCGGCTCGTCCGCGAGAGCATTCAGAGAATCGAAGAGTCGTTTCCGGCGACTGAACTGGCCTATAGCCTCTTCACCGAAGCAGTAGCGAAAGGATTGGGCGAACAAGGAACGCAGGGGCTGATCAATCTCTACAAATCGGAAAGCACTTGATCACTCTCCGATTGACGTGCTAAACAACGCGCACAGCGACTCTAATCTACCGGAGGCATTATGAGCGACAATGGTAAACAGCAAAAACACAAAAGCCATGTACTGACTGACGGCCGAAACCGCGCAGGCGCGCGCTCCTTCTTCAAGGCAGTAGGCTTCACGGATGAAGACCTCGCCCGGCCGCTCATAGGTATTGCTAATACCTGGATTGAGACGATGCCTTGCAATTATCACCTGCGCCATCTGGCAGAAAGGGTCAAAGCCGGTGTGCGCGCCGCCGGCGGAACCCCTATGGAGTTCAACACAATCGCAATCAGCGATGCCGAAACTATGGGCACGGAAGGCATGAAAGCTTCTCTCGTGAGCCGCGAGGTGATAGCCGATTCGATTGAGCTGTGCGGGCGCGGTTATATGTTCGACGCCATCGTCGCCCTGGTCGGATGCGATAAGACCCTTCCGGGAGCGTCACTGGCGCTGATTCGTCTCGACGTGCCGAGCCTTGTGCTCTACGGCGGCTCGATACAGCCGGGTCGCTTTCGAGGCCGCGACGTCACCATTCAAGATGTGTTCGAAGCCATCGGAGCGAACGCGGCGGGAAGGATGACGGATGAGGAATTGAAAGAGATTGAAGACGTTGCCTGCCCCGGTGTGGGGGCTTGCGGCGGGCAGTACACCGCGAACACGATGGCCACCGTGCTCGAATTCTTGGGCCTGTCGCCGATGGGAACCGCCAGCGTGCCCGCAACAGATCCCCGCAAGGATGAAGTGGCAAGCGGCTGCGGCAAGCTTGTGATGGAGCTCTTGAGAAAAGGGATCAAGCCGAGCGATATTCTGACTCGCAAGGCTTTCGAGAACGCCATTGCGGCAGCGGCAGCCACGGGAGGCTCTACCAACGTCGTGCTTCACCTTCTGGCAATGGCAAGAGAATCGGGAGTGCCGTTGAGCATCGATGACTTCGACACTGTAAGCCGCCGCAC
>WNGG01008064.1_pt1 | contig 11632 bp, 11 predicted proteins | sample 5400661 | NCBI WGS metagenome assembly WNGG01 (sample SAMN13153372, study PRJNA577476) | soil metagenome | isolation source: 100 cm soil or saprolite under Garry oak tree replicate 1 | place: USA:California | collected 2016-06-15 | reverse complement strand
CGAAGGCGAGGCGCTGCAAGGCGAAGGCAAGGGACTCGACCGCCTGCCGATCCCGATCTCGACGCCGGGGTTCGACTCGGCACCGACTCTCACCGCGACCAACGTCATCACCCGCGACCCCGAGACAAGCGTGCAGAACATGGGCACCTACCGCGCCGCGCTCAAGGCGCCCGACCGCCTCGTCGTGCGCATGGCGACGCGCGTCGGCGGCGCGGGCGGATACCTGCACTACGTGAAGTACCAGAAGCTCGGAAAAAAGACGATGCCCTGCGCGATCGTGCTCGGCTGCCCGCCCTACGTCGCCTTCATGGGGCCGCAAAAGCTGCCGGTCGGCGTGGACGAGTTCACCGTCGCGGGCGGCCTCGCCGGCGCGCCGATCAACGTCGTGCGCGCGAAGACCGTCGATCTGCTTATCCCCGCAGAGTCCGAAGTGGTGATCGAAGGCCTGATCGACACCGAGTACTGCGAGCCCGAGGCGCCTTTCGGCGAATCGCACGGGCACGTGGCGCTCGAGGAATTCAACATGCCGATGCGCATCACCGCGATCACGCACCGGAAGAACCCGATCATCCCCTCCTACATCAGCCAGGTGACGCCTTCGGAGTCGAGCGTCATCAAGCGCGTCGCCTACGAGCCGCTCTATCTCGCGCACCTGCGCGAGGCGCTCGGCATCCGCGCCGTGAAGCGCGTCTCCCTGCACGAGCCGCTCACGGGCCTGCTGCGCGTCCAGGTGATCACGCTCGAGAAGGGCGCGCCGCGCACCGAGGTCTGGCGCGCGCTCTACGGCGCCGCCACCTTCAAGGCCGACATGGGCAAGATCACGATCGCCGTGAACGAGGACATCGATCCGGATAACGCCGACGCGATTTTCTGGGCGATGGCGTACCGCATGAACCCGGTCGAGGACGTGCGGATGCTCCCGCACCGCGGCCAGGGCCACGGCCCCAAGCGCGAGCACGGGCAGGAGGAGGATTCGACGCTGCTCATGGACGCGACCATGAAAGGAGACATGCCGCCGCTTGCGCTGCCCAAGCGCGAATACATGGAGCGCGCGAAGAAACTCTGGGAAGACCTCGGGCTGCCGAAGCTGCGCCCGCAAGCGCCCTGGCACGGCTACTCGCTCGGCGACTGGCTGCCGCAGTGGGACGAGGCCGCGAAGCGTGCCGTCGAGGGCCGCTACCTCGAGAACGGCAAGATCAGCGAGAAGCAGCGAAAGAAAGGCGTCAAGCCCGAGACCAAGTTCCGGCCGGAATGACGCCCGGCCGATTCTTTCGCCGGTTGTCGTTGTCGCAGCCGGTGGGACGCGTCAAGCGGTCTGCACGGGCGATGGCTTTACTTGACGACGAAATCGGCTTTGTCGGTAGCATTCAGCTCGGCTTGGTGATCCGCGGCGGAGACCCGGAGCTCCAAGGTATGTTGCCCCGGCCTGATGCCCGCCAGCGTTGCCCGGCTGCCTTCGAACATACCCATCAGTTTCCCATCGACGTAGGCGTGGACGTGATGGCCGCGCTTGCCTTTCGTCCACTTGAACTCGAGCGGAACCCGATCGCCCCTGACGACTTGGCCAAGCTTCGGAGAGACGATCTTGACACCGGCACCTTCGGCCGGCTTGAGGGCCGGCGTGTCCGGCGCCTTCTGTTTCATGGGCATCTCCATGCCCTTCATGTGATTTTCGTGCCCCAAGACCGGTCCTGCCGCAATCAGAATCGATGCGGCGGAGAAAGCGGCTGAACTCGATCCTTTCATCTCTTGATCCTCCTTCCAATTCGAGACGATTGAGGCAAGGGGAAGAGCTCGCCGCGGAAGAGCGATTTTATCGCCCGCCCTCCGGCTCATCCGTCTGATCCCCGCTTGCTTGACTGCCCGGTGGCGCGGCGATCGTGAACTCCGCACGCATGCCCTTGGAAGAGTACGGCTGCCCGTCGGGGTCCAGCCGGTTGCACAAGATCGCGTAGCGCCCAGGCGCCAGATTCGTGAGGAGCACCGTCTTTCCCTCACCCGGTTCCAGCGGTCCGGCGCCGCCCAAATGCATCTCCGTGCCCGAATCGTCCCGCAGCATGAACACCGAGAAATCGTGCTTCTGCGTGCCGGCGTTGAACACCTGGAAGGCTACGTTCTTCGTGACCGCGCCCGTGTCGAGCCGGAATGCGGACTCCGTCATCGCCACCGGAACGAGCGTGACATCGGCGGGGATCCTGGTGGCGGTCTCCTTGTCGACATCGATCTTCCAGGCGTTGTCGTCCTTCACCAGCGAGAGCCAGTGGGTCTTTTTCACGTTGCTTTGGGTCAGGTCCACCTCGGTGCTCGCCGTGTCGCGGCCCACGGCGGTATTCGAGAACTCCCCGACCGCGAACGGTTCGAGGACCGGAAGCGCCTGGAGGTTGGGAAAGGAGCGCTTGGCCGACTCCTTCGATTGTTGAAACGTTTTCCGGAATCCCTCGTCGGTCCAGCCGGCCAGGAACGCGTCGGCGTCCCGGTTGTTGAACGCCGCGAAGACCGCCCTCACGGCCCTTTCGACTTCCCACGCTTTCGCAGGCTCGGTCACGGCAGGCGTGTCCATGCGGACCTGCGCAGCGGGTAGCGCGACTTTCGTATCCTCTTTCTCGTCGCCCACGCCGGGCTTCAGCGCCGCCTTGTCGGGTCGTTTCATCCCCTCCGTGTCAGGCTCTTGCCACAGTGCGAGCCCCGCGAGCGAAAGCGCCACAGTCAGTGCAGCCATGCAGACCCAGGTGGAACGAGCCACGTTACGTCCCCGCCTGCGCTTTTATTTCACTGCAACCTGGACGGGTCCGCGGCTGCGTTGCACGAAGTCTCATTACCAAGGCTGATCTATTGCCGCACACCGGCGCTCTCCAGCGCTTGACGCGCACGCTCGGGGGTAATGGGCCCGAGCACGACATCGCGAACCACTCCTTGAGCGTCGACAAAAAAAGTGGCGGGAGGGCCGAAGACGCGGTAGGCCCGTTGCACCTTGTTGTTGAGATCGAGGGCGATAGGGAAGACGACCCCTGTTTCCCTGACGAACTCCATGGCCGGCGCGCGCCGATCCTGGATGGCGATTCCCAGCACCGCGTAGCCGTTTCTGTCCGCCCTGGACGCGAGCGCGTTGAGCACGGGCATCTCCTCGCGGCAGGGACCGCACCAACTCGCAAGGAAGCTCATGACCAGGGGCCGGCCTCTGAACTTCTCCAGGCGGACGGGCTCGCCATCGAGCGTCCTCAGATCGAAGCCGGCTGCCGTCGCGCCCACGATCGGGGTCGCGCCCTGTCCGGCCGGCGAAGCTGCGGCCGAAGAAGAATTCGGCTCAGCCGCAGCAACGAGGGGAAGGAATACCAGTGCGACGGCAAACCGTATGGAAAAGCGCCCCGCACGCCAGCGCGACGTCTTCACTCGACAAGCGAGGCGCGCCTTAGCACGACCCATGATTCTTCTCCATCGACTTCCGTCCAGGCAACGTCGAGATCCTTCTCCGAAACCGCCAGCACCGGCCGCCAGGCATTCTCCTTCGCCCGGCTCACCTGCTGCACCGGGCTCCAGCTCTTGCCGTCCGGAGCCAGGGCGCGAACGAAGATCTGGGCCTTGCTCGAGCCGTCGAGGTTGTCCCAGGCGAAGTAGAGGGTCCCGTCTTTGCCGAGCGCCAGCGTCGGGTGGAGTAACGCGGCGCCGATACTATTGCTGTCGATCAATTGGCGAGGGGCGAAGCTTTGCCCGCCATCCTTCGAGACGGCGTAGTACACGCCCGCCTCCTTCTCGGGCGAGCGGCCGAGCGTGAACCAAGCGACGTGGAGGAAGCCGCGACCGTCCCGCACGATCGTCGGTCCGGAGTCGGGGCAGAAGGGCACCTTCCAGCGGTCGTCGCTGATCTCGACGGGCGGCCCGAACGTCGCGCCGCCGTCGCTGGACTTGCGCAGCTCGTGGTTGCGAATCTGCTCCGGACTCACTTTCCGGTTCACCATGTAGACCGTCCTGCCGCCGTTGGCGAAGGCCATGCCGATGCGGCAGCAGTCGCACATTCCCTCGCCCACCGGGTAATTTTTCGTCAGCGGCTTGCCGTCGGCGCCGAGCCGCATCAAGTAGAGCTGGCGCGGTTTCGGGTTGTCAATGCGGCGATCGACCCAGGCGACGAGCACAGTGCCGTCGGATGCGACCTCGACGACCGGGAAGCGCGCCGCCCCCTTGACCTCGTTGAGCGTCCGGGCGGGCGTGAAGCCGCCCGCGCCGTCCGCCATCGTAAAGCGCACGTTCCCCCGCAGGATGTTGCCGCCCGCGCTGTCGGTGACCGACCAGACCGCGTACATCTTGTTATCAGCGCCGAAGGCGATCCTCGGCCCGCTCTCCTCTCCCTGGATGGCTTCCACGGCGCTGTTGACCCGCTTGGACGGCGACCAAGTCTTTCCCCCGTCAGCCGACCAGGCAAGCACCGCCGCGCGCAGGAGCGAGGTGCCCGGAGAATAACCCTCGCGCTTGAGGTAAGCCGGCCGGTCGGTATTGTCTTCGGTCCAGACGGCGTACAGGCGGCCGTCGGGCCCGGGGCGCAGGAACGGGGTGGAGGGGTTCCTGTCCGCGTTTCCCAAGCGGAGCGCCGGACCGAAAGCCGGCGTTGCGGCGGGCGGAACAGGCCGGGAGGCGCTCGTGTCGCCGCCGGCGCCGGCCGGGATCCCGCAGAGCGCGAGCCCGACTGCAGCGGCCGCGACGGCCTGCGCTGCGCCTTTCCCCGTGCTCGGAAATTGCGGAGCCACTTTTGGAGGCCGGACTTTCAGCCTTTGCCCAGCACCGCCGTAAGGTCTTTGATCACCGCTTTGGTGTCGAAATCCTGGCCCCAATACTCGAACCTCTTCATGCCCTCCCGGTCAACGAGGAAGGTTTTCACCCCGTGGTCCACGATGGAGCTCGCCAGTATCGCGCCGCTGGGGTCTTTTTTGCCGCCTCGGTTCACCTCGATCTTGTAGTCGAACAGGACCGACTCGACCTCCTCGGTTGTCCCGGTCAGAAAGGACCAGGATCGAAAGTCCACTCCTTTCCACTGCCTGCCGTATTCTTTCAGCACGGCGGGCGTGTCATGGGCGGGATCGATGGTGATGCTCACAATATGCAGGTCTTTTCCCTTCCAAGCACTATAGAAGCTCGCGAACTTTGCCGTCGTCAGAGGGCAGGCTGTCTCGCAGTGGGTATAGATGAAGTTTATGAGAAGCACCTTGCCCCGGAAGTCCTCCAGTGAAACCTTCCGGCCGTCCTGGTCGGTGAGGCTGAAGCCCGGGGCAGGGCCGCTCGCCTCTTTTCTCACCCACTTGCCGTGGCCGTTGGCATGAGCGAGAAGGGGAAAGGAGATCATAAGTGCCATCCACAGCGCGACATGCCTCATGGGGTTAGTCATCGTTTTCCCGCTCCTTTCGGTTTCGGCTCTTCGTGGCGCTTTGCCGTGCCGTCCGCCACCACGGCTGGCCCGTGATTGGAAGGCCTGTCTTATTTAATCGTGAACTCCACCCGCATTCCCTTGGCGCAATGCGGATTGTCGCCCCCCTTCTCCGTGTTGCAGCAGACCATCGCATAATCGCCCGGCCCCAGCCCCGTGAGCACCAGATCGGTCGCCTGTCCGGGCTTCAGAAACCACGCCCCGCGGGCGATGAAATGCTCGAAGTTCGCAGGCATGATCTTTTTGAACACCATGAACTCGTGCTCCATCTTGCCGGTATTCATGAGCTTCAGCACCATGTCCTTGGCGAGCTGCTTTTTGTCCAGCTCGAAGTCGAACTCCTTCATCTTCATCTCGACGACGGGAAAACCCTCGGGGTGAAGGGGAAGCACCATGTCCTTCTGGATCTTATAGCGCTTGTCGATCCCCAATCGCTTCCACATGAGGAGCCCGTGGCGTTCTCTCACGTTTCCCTGGACGAAATCGAGCTCCACCGTGGCCCTGGCCAGCATATGATCCAGGATCCTGATATTGGAGATTTTCAGCACCTGGATCGGGCCGCGGAGCTTCATGGGGCCGAAAAATCGCGGCAGGTCGTCCTTGGCAAAGACCCCGTCCACCTCCAGGTTGAACATCGTCTTGTTGTAGAACCCGGCGTCGGTCCAGCCGTCGGCAAACGCGACGTAGTCGTCCTTGTTGAAGTCATCGAAGGTCTTCCTGAGCGACTGCTCGATCACCTCCTTGGTCTCGTCCAATTCGTGATGCGCGGCGACGCGAACGGGAAGAAGAGACAATCCAAGCACGAGAAGAGCAATCCATGGAACATCGCGCAACCGTGAGCTTTTGAAGCGCATTGACAGACTCCTTTCCGCTTGCAGCGTATTCAACCGAAATCGCGCCACGCTTGGGCGCCGAAGCCTTTATTTGTCGTATCTCTTCTTACAAAGAAAGAAAGGGGACTCTTGCGAGCCCCCTTTTTCGGCCCTAGCTCAGTTTCTTCAGCGCACCTCTATGGGCTGCATGCTCCCGGCGTGCTGCACGGCGCGTCATTACGGGTATTGCCGTTGTTGGACGCCGACTTCACCCGCCACTGCGTCATCATCGCCGTATCCTCGTGCTCGAGGACGTGGCAGTGGAGCATGTACCTCCCGCCGGCGTTCTCACCGTCGATGTTGTTGGCCGCCGAGACGTCGGGCCGCGGTGTTCCATTGTAAGCCGGCGTATCGTCCGGGATCGTGTGGCCGAAACCTGTGGTGCCGAAGCTCGTGTTGGAACAATCCCCGCTGGTATTCGCCACATTGTCAGGCGGAGCCGAAGAAGTGAGGCACGGGTCGCCACTGGTATCGGTTCTCGCCGTCGCTTGCGTGAAGTCCGTCGGCTTGAGCTTGACCACGAACGTGACGCCCGGCGCGATCGGCCATACCTCCTTGAATTTGTCGGAGGCCGGGCACGCCACGCCGTTGCGGCTCACGCAGACCTGATCCACGTCATGGATGTGGATGGAGTGGGTCCAGTTGCCGACGCCGTGGAGGGTCCACTGCTCCACGGTGTTGACGACCGGGTCCGCATCGTAGCGCCGGCAGTCCATGATCCGGTCGGCGTCATCCTTGTCTTCGCGGACGATGGTCCAGAACGGTTGCCCTTCGCTGCTAAACCGGAAGGCCCTGTTCTGTACCGAGTTCCCGATATAGAAAGGCGAGCTGCTGACGTTGTTGGGAACGTTCCTGTGGATGTTGGCGACGTTGATGTTCTCCTGCTGCGTCACCGTCGTCCCGACATCGAAGCGCATGATGTCCCTCGTGTTGCTGGTGCAGTTACCGGGGACGCACTGGCCGCTCGCGGTGTCGTTGTTCTGCAGAACGAGGCTCTTGCCGGCGAACGGGGCAAAGTCGATGATGATGCCGACCCGCTCGGCGATGCCGACCGGGATTTCCGTCCGGTTCACGGGGCTGACGATACCCGCGTCCTGCATGACCTGGACCATGTTGATGTTCGTGCTAGACCCCACCTGCCTGAGGCGCATGAAATACTTGCGGGCGTTCCCCGGGACCAGGATGCGGAACAGATACTTGGTCGGCTCGACCGCGAACTTGGGCTGCGGTACGCCGTTCACCAGGATGGTCTGGCCGGTGCTGCCCTGCGCGTCGAACCTGTACGGAGCCGCGTGGGTCGTGGAGTCGATCGCCAAGTCCCTGAGCACGAGGCCGACATCGTACTTGAAGCCCTTGTTCACGCCGCCTTCGACGACCGCCGGACCCTTGGGAAGCTGGGGATCGGCCGGATCGTCGATGAGGAACAAGCCGCCCGCCAGACCTCGCCACGCCGTGTGGCCCGTCACGTCGACCCGGTGGTTGTGGTACCACTCGGTCGTTCCCCGCTCTCCCCCGGTGTTGTTCGCAACGTCGTTTTCCCTGAGGAAGAAAGTGTAGTTCCTGTCGGTAGCGAGCGTGGAGCCGCCGTCGTTGGTTGACCTAAAGAAGTAGCCGCAGGCCCAGCCGTCACTCGAAGGAGCCACGTGGGATCCGTGATGGTGGATGGAGATCTCGCTGTGGTTCCCCGGTACGCCGGTTTGAGTTCCACCCCCTAAACCCTGCACGTTGTCGCCATTGCCTTGATTCGAGGTGATCTCGGAAAGGTTATTGACGAATCTGAGTATCGTTGGGCCTTGATTGTTGCTATCCGGATTGGTCGTCCTCCGAATGATCGGAGGGGGGACGTCCCCGCCCAAGGTCCACATCGGCGTCGCGGCTCCAGAGGGACAAATCTGGACGTTGTGGTCCGACGCCGTAATGCTGATCGTATTGGGGGGATTTGCCCCGGGCGTGATCACCCCATTGGTCATGTCCTCGCCCCCGGTGAGAACCGGAATCAGCTTCAGATTCTGACCGAACTTGACGTGGCAGATCCCATCCGACGCCGCCTGGGCCCCAGCGCTGAGCGCCCATAATACGGCGACACAGAGGGTACTCCGTACGAGAGCCCCGTACTTTCCTTCGCTTCGTCTCCTCATGACCGTCTCTCCTATCGGGTTGTAACAAACATGTATCTATGCAGATTGCGTACCATGGGACGAATGGATGGTAGGGGATTGAAACCAATGAGAAATTTTGCTTGAGCCTCTTGAGATTTTTCCAACAATGAACAATTCCGTCTCATTTGTGAGAACGGGATGAAAAAACCTGATGCGGGCGGTCGTTGAGCTTTCGGTAGAGCGAGGTAAGGCTGATTCCCAAGAGCCGGGCGGCCTGTTTCTTGTCAGATTCCGCCTGGGCAATGACATCGAGGATGTGTTTTCGCTCGAAACGGTGGAGAGCTTCTCGTAGGGAAAAGGTCTTCGGTAAGGCGACCAGATCCGGAGGGAGGTGATGAGGCTGGATCAAATCACCTTCTCCCAGGACCATCGCCCGCTCGAGAACGTTCGCGAGCTCCCGGACATTTCCTTTCCAGCGGCGGCTTATCAAGACCTCGAGAGCCTCCTGCTTCAAACCACGGAACTTCGTGCCCAGCACCGCGTTGAGCTTACGAATAAAATACATCGCGAGAAGGGAGATGTCCCCGGGCCGGTCCCGGAGCGGAGGAAGGGTGATGTGAACGACGTTCAACCGATAAAAGAGGTCGTCCCGGAATCTTCCGGCCGCCACCTCCGCGGGAAGCTCGTGGTTTGTACTCGCGACGATACGGACGTCTACCGCCACCGGTTTGATTCCGCCCACGATCCATACCTCCCCTTCTTCGATCACTCGCAGCAGCTTCACCTGCAGGTACAGGGGGAGATCTCCGATCTCGTCGAGGTAGAGCGTGCCCTTGTCGGCGATCTGGAAGAGTCCAGGGTTCGCTCGGACGGCGTTGGTGAACGCCCCTTTGGCGTGGCCGAAGAGCTGGCTCTCCAAAAGAGTCTCCGGGATGGCCCCGCAGTTAATCGGAACGAAGCTCTGGGCCGCACGAGCGCTGGCGGCGTGGATCGCCCGCGCGACGACTTCTTTACCTGTTCCGCTCTCCCCCGTAATCAGGACACTGCTGGAACTGGAGGCGACTTTGGCGATCTGAGCTCGCACCTCTCGGATGGCAGCGCTCTCTCCGACGAGGCAGAGACGGTCCAGGGAACGTTGGGAAACCTGGCTGTTCTCAGGCACGGGAATCTCCTTCCTCCGAAGTAGCATGCCGGCAAGCATCCCCAAAACTCACTCAGAGTCCCGTACGATACGGGTGGACGTATTCCCTTATGCTTGCCCCAGTCAGTTCGTGCAAAGCATTTTGTTTTGCAAAGGATTCTTAGCTTCCTAAACAAAAATAATACGCTCCGACATGAGAAAACTCAAGGTGGGCGCCGTCGGCCCCGGCCGCGCCTTCGCCTTCATGCTCCCCACTCTGGCGCGCGATCCGCGCGTGGGACTGGTGGCGGCCGCCCGATCCGCGGCCTGAAGCCCTGGAGAAATTCGAAAGAGATTTTCAAGGAAAAGGGTTTTTATCGGTGGGAGATCTTTGCCGGCAACCCGGGCTCGATGTAGTAGTCTACGTCCCGACCCCTCGCCAATTTCATGCGGAGCACGCGCAACTCGCGATGAACCTGGGAAAGCATGTGCTTGTCGAGAAACCCATGGCGTTGAGCCTCGAAGAATGTCGCACGATGGTGGTCGCTGCGCGCCTAGCGATTCTCCGCTCGGCCCGAGAACGGAGGGAGATCCCATTAACAAATCAGATCGCCTTGCGCACCTGACTAAGGAGGCTTGGCGCGCCTTCACGCGCGCGATGCAGGCGAAGCTCGCCGAGCACGGCGTGCCGTTCGGCCACTGGACGTTCCTGCGCATTTTGTGGGAGCGCGACGGCCTGACGCAGCGCGAATTGAGCGGTGAGGCGGGCGTCATGGAGCCCACCACGTACGCCGCCATCAGGGCGATGGCGGCGCGCGGCTACGTGCGGCGCGAGCAGTTGCCTGGGAACCGGAAGAACGTCTATGTCTATTTGACGCCGAAGGGACGCGCGCTCGAGGACAAGCTCGTTCCGCTGGCCGTGGAGGTGAACGCTGTCGCCGTGCGCGGCGTCCCTGCCGAGGACATCGCAGCCGCGCGCGCCACTCTTCTCGCCGTCGTCGAAAACCTCAATCGGCCTTCACGCCCGACGCGCGCACCCGGTCGGCGCACGGGTGGCTCGGGACGAGACTCGCGGCCGCGTGCTCCCGCGGCGTCGAGCCCGGCGCGTCGGCCCCAGGCGAGGTGACGCGCGTCTGCGTGCTGGGACGCATCGCGCCCGCGGGGCGCGAGCCCGTTGTCGGGGCCGCTAGAGCTTGATGCAGACGTTCATCGGCTCGGAGTAGAAGTTGGGCGAGTGCAGCTCGCCCTCGCGGCCGATGCCGGAGAGCTTGGCGCCGCCGAAGGGCGTGCGCAGGTCGCGCAGGAACCAGCAATTGACCCACGAGATGCCGGCCTCCGGCGGCAAGCATGTCCACGGAGAGAGCGGCCGTTTCGGCGACGTCTTCAATCCCACGACCGGCGCGCTCGCCGCGAAAGTCCCGCTCGCGTCAAATCCGAAGTCGAGCGAGCGATCGAGGCCGCGAAGCGCGCCGTCGAGGGCCGCTACATCGAGAACGGCAAGGTCAGCGAGAAGCAGCGAAAGAAAGGCGTCAAGCCCGAGACCAAGTTCCGGCCGGATCGCGCGTAGCAACCGCGCTCGAGTTACCATCGAGCGCCTATTTTGAGTTCCAGCTAAAAACTCCTGCATAACCAGCCGCTGCCGTGGAACGGTGGCGGCTGCTCCGCTGCATTCCCTTCGTCCGTTGTGAATTTGCCACAAAAGACCCGTGGAAAGCTTCACTGCGTCTCTAGTTGCCCAACAACTAGGCTGGTATCGGCCATCGAACGAGATGAGACGATGTCAACGACAAATGCACTGAGAAATTCCTTCTTGCGCCTGAGCTTCGTCGCCCTTGCGGCGTTCCTCGCTTCTTGCGAAGGCGACGGAGCGGCCGCGCCCGCCGTGCGATATTTCACCGCCGCCGGCAACGGGGGCAAAGACTTCGAGCTCCGGAAGACCGACCGCACCGAAGCCGGCACCGTGCGCGTGAAGGAGATCAATCCCGGGGCTCGCAGTAGTCGGCCCTTGGGCTTCGCCGTCTTCAACAACGCTGTCTACTTCTCCGCCTTCGACGGCACGAGCGGGTTTGAGCTGTGGAAGAGCGACGGCACCGAGGCCGGCACCGTGCGGGTCAAAGACATCAATCCC
>WNGG01040171.1_pt1 | contig 11633 bp, 12 predicted proteins | sample 5400661 | NCBI WGS metagenome assembly WNGG01 (sample SAMN13153372, study PRJNA577476) | soil metagenome | isolation source: 100 cm soil or saprolite under Garry oak tree replicate 1 | place: USA:California | collected 2016-06-15 | reverse complement strand
GCTCCACGTCGAGACCGAAGAAGAGATCGCGCATCGTCGGGTTGCCGACCACCACCAGCTCGTAGATCGTGAGCGGGTCGCACGGCAGCGCCTCGATCGCGTGCCCCAGATAGCCCAGCAGCGTGCGCTGCAGGAGCTTCCCCTTGTGCTCGCCGTCGTAGCGGATGCGCGCCATCACGTCGGTGCCGCCGAAGCGCTGGGGGTTCTCGAAGGAGTTCGTGGCCACGAGGGCGCCCGATTCCAGGTCGTAGAGGCGCACGGCGACGGTGGTGGTGCCGACGTCGACGGCCAGGCCGTGCAGCGGTCCGCCGGCCTCGGCGAGAACGCGCCCCTCGAGAAGCACGCGGGAGCCGGAGCGGGTGACGGCCGGCTCCAGCGGCGATGCGGCGCGGTCCAGGCCCGTGCTCTCCGTCTCGATGCGCAGGGCCCCCCGCCGCAGCGTGTGGCAACGGACGACACCCGGCGCGGTGATCCGCGCGCGGCAGGAGAGCCGGAAGCGGCCCGACAGGTGCTCCTCCTGCGGCGCGAGGGGAGTGAGAAGCTCGCCTCCCTCCTCCACCTCGACGAGGCACTCGCGGCACTTGCCCTGCTTCACGCACGAGGTCGGCACGCGCACGCCCGCGGCCTCGGCGCACTCGAACAGGCTGGCACCCTCGACGGCGGGGGTGGCGACACCGTCGATGGTGATCGTCATCTCGAATGTGTCCCGCTCCGCTCCGCGCATTCCTTCATCCACGGCGGACGCTCGGAATGAATCCTCGCGTCCGCCGCAGTGGAAACGCTCCGCTTCGCGGGACAGACGCCGGTGATCGCGAGGCGCTCACGCCTCGCGGGCGCGGCCCGCGGCGGCGGGGCGGGCGGTCGAGTCCTCCATGCCAAGCAGGCGCTTGAACAGCTCGACCGCGCTGGCCGCGTCGGCGGCGTAGCCGTCGGCACCGATGTCGCGCGCGTAATCGGCGGAGATGGGCGCGCCGCCCACGCAGATCTTCACGTGATTGAGCCCCGCCTCCTTCATCTTCTGGACGACCGTGCGCATGTAGATCATGGTCGTGGTGAGGAGTGCGCTCATGCCCAGGATGGCGGCACCGTGCTGACGCACCGCCTCGATGTAGCGCTCCGCCGACGTGTCGGTGCCGAGGTCCACGATCGTGAAGCCGGCGCCCTCCGCCATCATGCCCACGAGCCCCTTGCCGATGTCGTGCAGGTCGCCCTTCACGGTGCCCATCACGACGACCGGCGAGCGGCTGACCTCGCCCTTCCGCTCCGTGAGCAGCGGCTTGAGGACGGCCATCCCGGCCTTCATCGCACGGGCGGCGAGCAGCACCTCGGGCACGAAGATCCGGTTGTGCTTGAAGTCCTCGCCGACCACGCGCATGCCGGCGATGAGGCCCTCCTCCAGCACCTCCGTCGCCGAGTGGCCGGCGGCGAGCGCATCCTCGGTCATCTTCTTGACCGGTTCGTGCTTGCCCTCGAAGAGGAGCTGGTTCATGACCGCCCAGTCGGTCATCGCGCGCCCTCGAGCGCGGGCAGCGCCGACACCTCTTCCTTGCACGTGCGCCGCAGCAGGCCCTGGATCTCGTCGTGCAGGCTCTGCGGCAGCGGCTCCTCTTCGTAGGCGGCCAGCGTCTCGTCGATGACGTCGAGCGCGCGCCGGCGCCAGTCGCGGCTCCCCTGGCTCTCCCACTGGTCCCAGTTCGTGCGGTCCACCATCGGTCCCGGCAGGTACAGCTCCTCCGGCCACCGCTCGAGCGTGTGCTCGGAGGTGAGGAGGTGCTTGTCGCGGACCAGCTCGTCCATCAGCTCGCCCGCGGGGAGGTCCCCCCGCACCTCGACCGGCCGGATGAAGCGCTGCGCGTGCGCCACGACCTCGTCGTCGAAGACGAGCTTCTCCAGGCTGAAGCAGTTCACGTACTCGAGCATGCCGGGCCCGGAGACCGAGTTGAAGCCGGCCAGCGCGGCCAGGAAGGCGCCCACGCCCGTCTCCATGCCCGCCTGCGGGTCGTTGAACTTGGAGTCCGACAGCGCCATGTACGCCTGGCAGGGCAGCTTCAGGTGCTTGGCCACCTGGGCGTAGCCGCAATAGACCTGCAGCGCCTCCACCGCGGTCATCGGGTTCGTCATGAGCTGCATGTGGAACGACGCCGGCGCGCCGCCGAACAGGACCGGCGTGCCCGGCCGCACGAGCTGGGCGATGGTCAGTCCCGAGAGCACCTCCGCGGTGTGCAGCACCAGCGCGCCGACGGTGGTCACGGGCGAGATCATGCCCAGCAGCAGCACCGGGATGACCTCGATGGGGATGCCCCACTCGGCGCAGTCGATGATGTTGCAGATCGGGTCCTCGCCCCAGCGCAGCGGCGTGTTCGGGCAGCAGGTGAAGATCGCCATCGGCCGGCGGACGAGGTCGTCCCGGCCCGAGCGGAAGTAGCTCATCACCTCGCCCATGCGCGGCACGCCCCAGGCGGTGAAGGCGCCGGAGACGATGGGCCGCCGCGAGTACGAGAGCACGAGGTATAGCCGCCACACGTCGGCGATGTCCTGCGGGATGTCCTTCGGAATGAAGGCGGTCGAGAGGTAGGAGATGTTCTTGAGACCGTTGGCCAGCTTCACGTACTCGACGAAATCGGCGGTCTTCGGCTCGCGCGGCTCCTCGGTGTGGCGGTCGAGCACGCGCAGCGCGGAGGAGGCCGGCACGAAGTGCACGTTGTCGCCCTCGAGCGTGGCCGCCGGGTTGCCGTCGCGGTCGTGCAACGTGAGCGAGGACGGCGCGGTCGAGAGGGCCTTCTCGACGGTCGCTCGCGGATAGCGCACGCGGTGCGTCTCCGGGTCGGCCTCCAGGCCCAGCTTCGCCAGCCTTGCGCGGGCGTCGGGGTCCTCGATCAGTGTGCCCTGACGCTCGAGCGTCGCGAGCGCCTCGTCCACCACGCGCTCGACGATGGACGGATCGAGGACCTGCAAACGGGGGCGCATATATTGATGAATTCTAGTCTCAACCCGGCGCGCCCACCATGCATGGCAACGGCGCCGGGGACGGCGTGGCCTGCCGGCTCGAGAGCAGAGGGCTACTCGTCTCGGAGCGCGATCGCGGGCTCGAGCCGGGCGGCGCGGCCGGCCGGAATCGCACAGGCAAACAGGCCGACGGCCGCCATCAGGATCACGGCGCCGGGACGACCATGACGAGCACGTCGGCCGGCCGGGCGCCCACCGCCATGCGGATGCCCATCTCCCTGGTGCGGCGGGACACGGAGAACGCGAGGGTCCCATAGAGGCCGACGGCGCTCAGAAGCACGGCCAGGCCGGCGGCGTAGGCCAGGACGGTCGCGCACATCCGAACCGGCCTCAGCCTCCCCTGGGCGAGCTGAAACGGCAGCGTGATCGTCTCCGTGACCGGAACGGCCGGATCGATCCGATTCACTTCCCGTACGAGAGCGGAGAGCATGGCCGCCGGATCGCCTCGCACCCGTACGCAGTAGCGCGCATCCACCGCGTCGGCACTCTGCCAATAGGGCAGATAGACGTAGGGCCGCGGAGCCTGGGCGCGGTCGTGCAGGGGCACGTCGGCCACGACGCCGACCACCGCGCGAGGACGACCACCGACGACCAGGGTGGCGCCGACGGGGTCTCCCTGCGGCCACAAGCGGCGGGCCAGTGTCTCGTTCACGACCGCGACGGCCGGCGAGCCGAGCGAGTCACGATCGTCGAACTCGCGGCCTTGCCGCAACGGAGTGCGCAGCGTCTCGAAGTAGCGTGGGCCCACGTCGCTGTAGCCGGACTGCACCGCCTGGCGATCGGGGTTCGACCAGTGTGGCAACCACACCGGCTCGCTGCCACCCATGAGGACGATACCGGTGCCGACCAGGCTCAGCGACTCGACCCCGGGCATGACCTCCAGTCGCCGCACCACCTCACGCTGGAATCGCTGCGCTCGGGTAGGTGCGTACTCGAGCAGGCGAGGACGGAGTCGCATGAGCGCGATGTGCGAGGGCTCGAAGTTGATCCCGGCGGCGACCGCCAGCGCGCTGGCCGCAAGGAGGCCGGCCACGGCCACGAGCGCCACGGCCAGGGCGGACTGCGCGGCCAGCAGCCAGCCGGCCGGGGAGGAACGCACGCTGAAGACCGCGGGCTGCCGCTTGAGGCTCTCGGCCGCACCCAGCCGGGCTGACCTCGACGCCGGGAGCAGGCCGAACACGAAGGCGGCCACGACCGACACGGCGAGGACGGCGAGGAAGACGGCGGGATCGGCCCGGAAGCCGAAGGCCTGGCGGTAACCTTCGCCATCCACCGAATAGAACATCGAGTTGATCGTGCGTGTCATCGCGACAGAAAGCAGAACACCCAGGCTCCCTCCGGCCACGGCGAGCAGCAGGGATTCGGTCATCAACTGTCGAACCAGGCGCGGGCGGCCGGCGCCCAAGGAGATGCGGATCGCCAGCTCGCGGGTGCGAGCGCTGCCTCGGGCGATCAACAGCCCGGCCAGATTTGTGCAACCGGCCAGCAGCAGCACGCCCGCCACGGCTCCGAGAAGACCCATGGACCGCGCTTCTTCGGGATCTGACCGGTGGCCCGCGCCCCGGGGACGATAGGCGGTGAGGCCCGTGTTCTCGCCCTCGGGGTTGTGGGTCCAGCGTGCGGGCACGAGGCTGGCCATCTCGGCCCCCGCCTGCTCGACGGTGCGTCCCTTCGCCAGGCGACCGATCGCGTCGAGGATCGTGCAGTCGTCGGCCAGAGCGTCGCACCACCGGTATCCGACACGGAGCATCATGGTCGGGATGTAGATCTCGTTGAGGGCGGTGCGCACTCCGTGAAATCCCGGTGGAGTGACGCCGACGATCGTGAAGGGAACCGCATTGATCTTGACGGTCGCGCCCAGGACATCCGGCGAGAATGCGAACCACTGCTCCCAGAGGTCGTAGCCGAGCACCGCGACCCGGTCGCGATCCGGCACCTTGTCCTCCTCCTCGCTGAAGAACCGGCCGAGCGCCGGCTTGACTCCGAGCACGGCGAAGTAGTTCGCCGACACCACCGCGCCCGTGATCTCCCGGGACGTCCCGTCGACCGTCACCCACAGGGGAGCGCTGGAGTAGTGGGCGGCGAGGCTCCTCAGGGTCGTAGCGTGATCGCGAAGTTGGACGTAGTCCGGATGGGAAATCCCGCCCAGCACCGTTCCTTGCCGGCGAGTGGCGGCCACGGCCACGATCTCCTCGGGTTTGTGGACGTCGAGCGGGCGGAAGAGGAGGACGTGGGCGAGGCAGAAGACCGTGGAGAGGGCGCCGGTCGTCAGGGCCAGCGTAAGCAGAGCCGTCAGCGTGAACGCCGGGCTGCGGCGGAGGCTGCGAAACGCGTAGGGCAGGTCCTGGAGCGTGGCTTCGAACGCCCGGACGCGGCCAAACAGAATGCGGATGCGCAAGCCTTGGCGGTTCCTCTGCAACGAGAATACCCCCTTTGATGTGTGGTAGCTTGGCCTGGTGCGACCCTGGCGCGTACTCGTGATCGTCGTCGCGGGAATGGTCCTCGGCCTGGCCTGGAACGCGTTCGGCGGGAGGGGCATCGCTCTCTCCGGCAACGCGTACATCAAGCCCGGCGAGGACGTGGTCGAGATCGACGCCGCCGAGGCGAAGAAGCGCCTCGACAAGGGCGCGCTCTTCTTGGACGCGCGGCCCCTGGCCTTCTACGAGATGAGCCACATCCCCGGCGCGCTGCCGTTGCCGGAGGACGACTTCGACCGCGCGTTCGCGGGCCTCGAGTCGCGCCTGCGCAACACGCTCGACATCGTCGTCTACTGCAGCGGCTACGGCTGCGAGGCCAGCCACATCGTGGCCCGCAAGCTCCGGGAGAAGGGGATCCACGCCGCCATCCTCCACGAAGGCTGGCCGGCGTGGACCGACGCCGGCTACCCGACGAAGGAGGGCAAGGAGCCGTGAAGGCGCTGCGTCATCCCGCGCTGCACTGGCTGCTCGGGATCGGGCTGGGGGCGGTCTTCATCTACGCCAGCATCGACAAGATCGAGCAGCCCCGCGAGTTTGCGCGTATCGTCTATCACTACCGGCTGATCGGCCCCAGCGCCGCCCTCGGCTTCGTGCCCGCTAACGCGCTGGGCGTGATCCTGCCCTGGGTCGAGGCGCTCACGGGCCTCCTCCTGATCGTGGGAGCCTGGCGGCGCGAAGCCGCGCTGACCGCGGCGTTGCTCCTCGTGACGTTCCTTGCCGCCGTCGGCTGGGCGCTCGCCCACGGCATCGACGTCGAGAACTGCGGCTGCTTCAGCGTGACCGGCGAAGGCCGCTCCGCGGGCCTGAAGCTGATCCTCCAGGACCTCGGCCTCTTGGCCATCGCTACCTGCCTCGCCCTCGTTCCCCCCCGCCCCCGCGAGCTGCTGCCGAGGGCCGTTCTGGCCCCGACGGAATAGAGGCCGGCCGCCCGGCGCCGCTCCTATTTCGGCTTCGGCATCTCGTACTCCCCTTCGACCTCGAAGACCGTCGTGCCGTCGGGGTTGCCCTTGCCTTTGAAGGTCCCCTTCGCCTTGATGCCCTTCAGCTTCCCGGTGCCCGCGACCGTCGTCCACGTGCCGGCGGTGCTCTGCAAGACGCCTTCCTTCAGGATGCCCGATCCCTGGAAGCGGGTGTGGGTCTTGTCGCCGCCGGTGTAGGAGGCGATCGCGAAGCCACGCTGCTGGACACGGTTCCCGGTGATCTCGTTGAAGAACGTGCTCAGGTTGTCCGTGGACTTGGCCCCCTCGACTTCCAGCGGCTTGCTCCAGGTGCATTTCGTCTGGGTGATCATGAAGGAGTGATCGGCACGGTCTCCGACCGGGATCACGTGCTGTGGATCCCCCTTGTCACACTGCAGGGTGCCGGAGATCTTCGTCTGTGCCGACGCCGCCGCGACCAGCGACAGGCTTACGCCGGAGACTAGCAGGGTCTTGCTCCACATGGGGTCCTCCTTGTTCGAAGTGATAACTCGCGAGATCCGGGAACCTGGTCGGGGACTATACCGGGCGCCGGCGCGGAACGCTCAGCGACTTCCAGGTCCGCCACTGGTAGTGCTTGGCCAGGTAGACGAGCTGGCCGACGTGCTGGCCGTAATGCACGAGCTGGCGGTTGATCGCGTCGAGGGCCGTGAGGCGCTCGCTGCGGATGACGACCGTACGGTTGAGGTCTTCGGGCTTCAACGCGTCGAGGGCGGCAAAGAGGATCCGCCACCCCTCCTCCCAGCGCTGCCGCAGCGGCGCCTTCGCGGCCAGCCCCGGCTCGAACTCGCTGTCCCGGTTCCGGTCGGGCTTCTCGCCGTCGGTCGTGAGGAAGTCGGTCCACCGCGACCGCATGTTGCCGGCGATGTGCTGCACGAGCACGGCGACGCTGTTCGACTCCGGGTCCAGCGTCTTGGTCAGCTCGGCGTCGTCGAGCCGCGCGAGCGCCTGGTCGCCGAGCGCCTTCAGGGATTCGAGCCGCGACCGCGCGCTCCGCAGGAACTCGACGCCGATGTCTTCACGCTCGCTCACGGGAACACCTCGGACGGCCGCGCACCGGCGGCCGCCGGGATTCTACCGCGGCCAGGGGCAGGACCTCACGCGCCACGCGAAGTGCTACAGTGGGTTCAGGCGAACCATGGCGCTCACCCACATTTCGGTCCGTATCGGCAATCCGGCTCGGCCAACGCGATTCGCGCAAGTCAAGTTCCTGGTGGACTCGGGCGCCATCTACTCGGTCGTGCCCGCCCGCACCCTCGAAAGGCTGGGGGTGAAGCCCCACTCCCGCCGCACGTTCCTCCTCGCCGACGGCTCGGAGATGACGCGGCAAATGGGTGATGCCGTCTTTCGGCTCGATGGAAGACAGGGAGCCTCGCCGGTGATCTTCGGAGAGAAGGGTGATCATGCGCTCCTCGGCGCCGTGACCCTGGAATCGCTGGGCATGCTCCTCGATCCCCTGCGGCGCGAGTTGCGGCCGTTGCCGATGGTCCTGGCGCCGCGCATCCCGCGCTGACCGACGCGCTGTCATCCCAGAAGCCACTCTCCCTCGAACAGCACCTCGACCTCCCCGACCTGGTGCACGTGGCCGCCCTCCGGCCACTCCACCTCGAGCACGCCGCCGTCGCACACGACGCGCAGCTTACGATCGGCCAGGCCCTTGACGATCGCCGCCACCGCCGCGCTCGCCGAGCCCGTGCCGGACGCGCGGGTGTAGCCGACGCCGCGCTCCCAGAAACGGACGCGGATCCGATCCCGCGACGGCACCGCCACGAACTCGACGTTCGTCTTGCGCGGGAAGAAGGGATGCGATTCGAGGGCCGCGCCCAGCTTCACCAGGCGCGCATCGTCGGGGGGTGCGTCCATGAAGACCGCGCAATGCGGGTTTCCGAGCGACGTGGGTGTGACGCGGACCGTCTCTCCGTTCACCTGCAGGGGATGGTCGATGACGCGGTCGCGCGGGGGCTCGAGGAGCACCGGGATGTCGCGGCTGCCGAGGATCGCGGGGCCGAGGTCGGTGGAGACGCGATAGCGACAGCCGCCCAGGTCCTCGACCGACACCGGCCGCGGTCCGGGGGTGGTCTGCACGACGTGGCGCGGCGGCACCAGCTTCTGCCTCACCGCCCACGCGGCCAGGCACCGCACGCCGTTGCCCGAGATCTCGGCGTCGCTGCCGTCGGCGTTGATGAGCCGCATGTGGACGCGGCCGCCCTCGGCGAAGTAGACGAGCACGCCGTCGCCGCCGATGCCCTCGTGCCGGTCGCACAGCCGCCGGGCCCACGGGGCCGCGTCCGCCGGACAGCTCGTCCTCTCCACGAGGATGAAGTCGTTGCCGAGGCCATGGGCCTTCGCAAAATGAATCATCTCTTCTTGCCGCGCAGCACCGGCGCCGGAGGCGGGAAGGTGCCCAGCGTAAGCACGACGCGACCGTTCAGGCCGGCCCGCCGCCAGTGCAGGCCGCCGTCGGGGCTGCGCCACACGCCGTCGTCGGTGGCGGCGAAGATCTCGGCGCCCGACGCCGGCGCGAGCGGAAAGAGCAGCCGGTTCACGGCGTGTCCTTCGAGGCCGTCGGCCAGCGTCACCCATGTCCGGCCGGAGTCCTCGGAGCGCTGGACACCCCGACGCGTGGCCGCGTAGAGGAACGGGCCCAGCCATACGAGATCGCTGACCCGCTCTCCCTCGAGCCCCACGCGGTCCCAGTTCTTCCCCCCGTCGCGCGAGCGGTAGACGCCGTCGGCGACCGTCCCCGCGAACATCACCGGGTCCGCGACGAAGAACGCCGAGAGCGCGATCGCCAGCACGTCGCCGCCCGGCAGCCCGCTCCCCGGTCCGTTGAACGTGGCTCCGCCGTCCATCGACACCATGACCCCGCGGCCGGTGGCCACCACCAGCGCCGGCCCCGGCCACTCGAGCCGGCTGACGGGGATGCCCGCCAGGGACACCCGGTCGAAGGTGCGGCCCGCATCCGGCGAGGTGAACAGGCCTTCCGTCGTTCCGACGAAGAGCGTGGAATCGGCCTGCGGGTAGCGGGACGGCAACACGGCCAGGACCAGCCCAGTGACGCCGCGCGCGGCGGGCCATGTCTCTCCGAAATCGTCGGACACGAGGACCTGCCGATCGGCGCCGACATAGACCCGCGGCCCGAGCGGATGGATGGACCGGACGGCGCCGGAGAGAGCGGGGCCGCCGCGAGCGGTCTGGACGGCCTCCCAGGTCCCGCCCCAGTCTCGCGAGCGCCAGAGGCCCTCGGCCACGCCGGCGAAGATCGTGAGCGTCGTGACCACCGGGGCGGCCGAGGGCGCCGGGGGCTGGGGGGCGGCGAGGGCGGCGCCCATGGCGAGCACGGCACCGGCGATGGCCATCATGGCCGGAAGTAGGGACGCAGGCGGGCGGCGGCTTCGTAGGGATCTTCGGGGATCACGCGCACGCCGCCCACGACGCCCATGAAGTTCGTGTCGCCGGCCCAGCGCGGGACCGCGTGCAGGTGGATGTGGTCGGCCACGCCCGCCCCCGCCGGACGGCCGAGGTTCATGCCGATGTTCATCCCGTCGGGCTTGTAGACCTCGCGGAAGACCTCTTCCGCGCGCCGCGCCAGGCCCATCATCTCCCCGAGCTCTTCGGCGGTCGCGTCTCCCAGCGTCGCCACGTGGCGGAGCGGCGCGATCATGATGTGGCCGGCGTTGTAGGGATACCGGTTCATGACCACGAACTCGTGGGCCCCCACGTGCACGACGAGGCTCTCCGGGCCGCCCGCGCCCTCGAGCGCCCGGCACAGCACGCAGCCCGGCTCCTTCGCCCCCGACGTCACGTACTTGTTCCTCCAGGGAGCCCAGAGAACGTCCATCAGCCCTCGAACGTCACCGCGTACACCGGAAAGCTCGAGCGCACTCCCTTGAACTTGGCGTCCCCTGCGTAGCTGAGGTGGATGCGCTTCGAGATCTGCTCGTCGAAGTACTCCATGACGCTCCGGCCGTCCTTCTCGGTGTGCACGAGGGGAAGCTGGCTCTCGAGCTGCACGAGCGTCTCGCGGCTGATCGCGATCCCCTCGTTGAACAGCGTCCCGGTGGCGTCGACCGTCACCGACAGCCCCGGCCCGGCGCTGCCGCCCACCGCTTCCGGCTCCTCGTCCTGATCGAGCGGCGGCTTGGCCCCCGACGACAGCCGCCCGGCGAGGTTCACGTTGCGCCCGATGACGGTGGTCTGCACCGCCTCCTCGTCCGCGATGAAGCGCGCGATGTACACGCGTCCGTAATGGATGGCGATCCCCATCTTGAAGTAGGTCTTGCCTTCCTCGCGCATCTTCTGCAGCGTCTCCTGGCAGAGGATGGCGGTCCGCAGCGCGTTCAGCGGGTTGAGGGGGTCGAGGTGGTCGGTCCCGTAGTTGACCATGATGCCGTCGCCGAGGAACTTGTCCACCGTGCCTCCGAAGCGGCGCACGTGCGGGACGAACTCGTCGAACACCGCGTACAGCTCGCGGGTGAGGTCGCGCTCCGAGATGTGCCCCTCTGACGTCTTGGTGAAGCCGCGCAGGTCGAGGAACAGCACCGAGGCGTTCACCGCGCTGTTGAGGACGCTCGCCGAGTCGCCGAACTCGTAGAGGCGCATCCCCTGGCTCACGCGGTCGTCGAGGGACGCGCCGAAGGGGCCGTGCAGCGCGACCTGGTCGCGGACGTGGGCGAGGAGCTCGAAGCGCTTGACGCCCGAGACCAGTTCCAGGAACGCGTCGATGATCTCGGCCGGCCGGCGCTTCTCGGCCTCGGCCTTGATACGGGCGGAGGCCATCAGCCGCGCGCCGGTGGTCCACGCGTCGGCGAGCAGGTAGGGGAGCACGTGGCTGTTCATCATCACCTTGGCCGCCCCCGCCGGCGTCTGCCAGTGCTCCTTGGGCAGCTCCGGCAGGTGGCGGGCCATGCGCGCGAGCAGCCCCCGGTCGCCCTCCCGCAGCCGGCGCTCCGTCTCGCGCACCAGGATCGAGTACAGCTCGAAGAACACGTCGGCGGAGAGGCGGTAGCGCTTGTTGGCGGCGAGGAACTGGTTGAAGTCGACGTCGGAGATGCTCAGCTCGGTGAAGGCGAACCCGTCGTCGAGCAGCGCGTCGACGAGCGCGGTGTTCTCGCGGGCCCCGGCCAGGAACGCCGCGCGACCCGGTGTGTTCCGGTCCACGACCCGCCGCGCG
>WNGG01016523.1_pt1 | contig 11633 bp, 19 predicted proteins | sample 5400661 | NCBI WGS metagenome assembly WNGG01 (sample SAMN13153372, study PRJNA577476) | soil metagenome | isolation source: 100 cm soil or saprolite under Garry oak tree replicate 1 | place: USA:California | collected 2016-06-15 | reverse complement strand
CGCCGGCGGTCCTCGAACAGCTCGGCCCGCCCAGCCTTTTGCGAGTAGGTCGGGTTCGGGATCTTCAGCCGATTCAGCAAGAGCGACCGACAGAGAAGAAGGGCAAGGCAGCGGAGAAAGGTTGGTCGGCAGGCAGGGAAGAGAAAGGCGGGCTGAACGTCTATCCATAAACGATGGCTCCCACAATCACAGCACCGTCGAGCGCAATCCAGCCCACGCACGGCAAGTAAATGTTCTTGTCGTGTTGCTGCATTCCAAACCAGAACCAGAGAACGGCAGAGGCTAGATACGCACTCCACGACAGGATGGAAACACCGCCTGCTTGATGACCGATCCAAATGGTTATGACCTGCGGAATGGTCATAACCATGGTGAAGATGGACATGCCGCCCAACAGGCCACGCAGCCCAGTGTCCGATCGTGAAGCATGAGCCCCTACGTTCGCCGGATCGTGAACCATTTGGTTATCCTCCGCATATCACCGTTTAGACCGCGTCGAAGGTGATCAACCTAATGGACGCGCTTCGCCGAAGCGTCGAGGGCGACCGGGGGCGCGCAGCAGAGGGCCGCTGCCGGTCGCAGGTCTTCCAAGAAGGCCTCGGAATCGGCTGCGAAGCGCAGGAAGGCCGGATAGCGCTGCTAGGCAGACATCCGGTGCCTTAGCGCGGCCAGGACTCGAAACGCTTCTATCTTGTCGCTCTCGAGGCAATCGTCCGAGCAGTAATAACGATTTGTCTCGCTCTCGCGGATGGCGCCGCCTTTAAACGGCCGGCCGCAGTGGTGGCATCCGTTGGGAGAGCCATTCTTGATATACTGCGACATAGCGAACCCGAAATATAACCGGACGCCCTTCGTGCAAATGGGTTCCTAGGAATATGGTTCCAAAATCACGGACGCTTTTGCTCTAACTCTAACAGTTCTAAAAACTCCTGGAGCGCAATTTTTCCACCTCAAGGGCGACATCAAGCGACTTGAATGGACCATCCCGCATCCGCGCCGGGAGTGGTTCACCCTGACGGCACATCTCCCATTCCCATATTCCGTCACCGTATTCGGTGACGATGACGTCCAATTCGTCAGAGGATAAAGCGGCCATGTCGGGCAGTATGAACGCGAGCCGGCCAGAAAGAAGACGCCCCACTGCGGCCTGGTGACACACTTTTAGATACGTGCATTTAGGCCAATCGGGATAGGGGGGAACCTCACGGCTCCTCCCCTCCCAAACCACCGTACGTACGGGTCCGTATACGGCGGTTCGGTGGATTGAGCGGATACCTGTTCCCACGGGAGGGGTGGCCGCCGGGGTTTGGAAACGTGCATCGGCGAGGACGTTTCGGTCCCTGCATCACCGCGCTGTTGGGTTTCACCCTTCGGTCTTAGTGAGCACGCCGGACACTACCGGTGTTCTGCCGCATGACATCGTCGAGATGCGCGTTCTACTCCCCACTTCCTCCGTTCTGGCCTTCGGCGGATCGCTCCACCTACGGCCGGGTAGGCCTCTTTATCCGGTTCTTGTCCATTTATCCGGTTCTTGTCCATCGGGCCGCGACTTTGCTCCACGCTTCCTTCAGACCCCGCCTCGCGACGACGCCCTTGCGCTTCGCTAATCCTTCGCCACCATCAGGCTGGATAGAGGACTTCCACCTCCAAGCTGTCGATCATGCTCGGCACACCAATGAAAGGCCGCCCGGAATGACCGAGCGGCCATTGCAGACCAGGTAGAGGAACGACAGACGTGCGGAAGCTAACGATTTTGATCGCGGCGACACTGCTGGTATTGAGCGGCTCCGTGTCAATGGCGAAGCATCGAAAACCAGTCGAGAGGCCGCCCTATGGAGCGCTTAGCTGGCAATACGTTTCGCCGGAAGCGGCGCGAATCTGGCAAGCACAGAGAACGTGGCCAGGAAGAGCGCTGTGCGATGACGGCGGATATCGTATTCGTCCGTGCGATATGTACGGTCCATTCCGTTAGAGGGGTACTTTGGTATTTCCGTTACCTAGTGATGCACAACCGTGTCGACAGACGACCTCGTCAAGCAGCTCCTTCATGCTGTGTTCGTACGCTGCACCTTGGCCGACAAAGAGTGGGCCAACGGACGCGGAGCATCCTTCAACTCTCATTGAAATTGCTTCGATTTCGTAACCCAGGCTGAAATACCGCGCTCGTACCTACGTGGGTAGCACCTCGCCCTCACCTCCCGTGCACTCCCGATCGAGCGGGGCAGTTGAACCCTTCTCTGTTCGAGCGTCCGCTTTGCACCCGAGTGCGGTCAGATGGAGGACATCTCGGCCGGTCCCAGTTGTGCCAAATCCAGACCATTGACTTCGAGTTGTCAAGCAAATCACTTGGCTGCGACGTAGCGCTCCGCGCGTGCTGCCATCCGCTAGTAAGCTAGCGCGGTTCCTCCCGCTCCAGGCGTCGTGCGGGGTCAGACTCAGTCTCGGCCTCCGCGCGGCACGCAAGTGCTCGGCGTCGGAAACGATCAATGAGGTGTCGCGTGATTGTCGGCCGATCCAGCATGACTTCCCCCTTATTGTGGATCGCAGCTTTTCAGGTAACAGAGGCTGCACCCGCGGGCTATGTCAGCAAGGGGGATGATAAAATGCCATAGCCCTCATTCAATTACGCGTCGGCTCGATCGAGTAACGATAGTGACACCGTCACTAGCTAGAGCGGTTCAATCCGCAAGCTCTGCGGCGATGAAGTTCTTCCTCGAAGCGCTCTTCTCCGAGGCTGGCGTGCGATCAACAATCTGTCTTAATCAACGTCGATGCCATCCAAAGTCAATGCCCCGGTTTCCATGGCACCATCGCGGCCTGTCTGGATCGGCAACGCTGATGTGCCGCGACTGAGCAGTTCGGTCATTTCGCTCTCATCACGTCGATTCTTCTGAGCAACGGCCAGCGCAATCTCATGCGAAATTTCGTAAGCTGGGCACCATCCGCTTGGATCGAATGACGGTGCTACTACTGTGGTCACAGCCGCGAAAACATTACCTTGCCACCGTTTCCGAGTTGTTCCATTGGGAACCCCGCCGACTGGCTTGGCGTCGAACACGTAGCGCTTCTCGCAGACGTCGATCTTGGGTTCGAGATGCGTCACCTCGAAATGATCGTTGCCCTCCTTCAGCATCATCCAAAAAGGCATGTTGTGATTGTCGAGGTGCTTGACCAGATTCAGCGGGGTCATGCGGAATGGATAGGCTTGTACCTGGAAGGATCGCTGATTCCCGTAGAAGGATTCCCGTGCGAGTGCATAGATCTCGGCGATCTGTTCGTCGGCCACGGCGTAGCAGCCGGCCGAGGAGCAGCCGCCATGCATCATTATGTTTCCGCCAGTTCTGCCGTATGCGCGGTCGTAAGCATTGGGATAGCCGATGTCAAAAGACAGGTAGTGATGCGAGTTGGGGTTCATCTGCTCAGGCCTCACGGTGTAGAAACCCTCAGGGGCTTGGCGGTCGCCTTCCCTGGTCTTCGGGCCAAGGTCACCCGACCAGCGGCAGATCGGATAAGTCTTGAGCAAAGCGAAGCGGCCGCTGGTATCTTGTTTCCAGACCTCGACCTCCGATTCTTCCTTGAACAGGCGGATCAGAATCGGCGAATCGATGGGCATGTGCTTCTGTTCGAGCTGCGCCAGCATCTGCTGCGACAATGGCTGGAGCGCACGGGATAGGCGCACATCGGTTTGGCACCCGGCGAGCGCGATGGCTGCCGCGTAAGCGGTCAGTGCCACCAGCAAGGGTGTTTGAACCGAGCGCGATTTCAACTCGGTAGCTCCGTCGGCCACTCCGATTGCTTTTAATGAGCAATCCCCATTCTTATTATGCAGCTATCGCAAATCAGGAGGTACGCTCATCAGCCGTTCACCCACGATCACAGTGAACGAAAGGTAAATAAGGGCTGCGACAGATGCGCCGGCCTTCGCAAGGGCAAACTATGAGGTAACCAGCTCGGCCGAGACCAGCCAGTGTGACCTGCATTGAATATCTTCGCCGAGAGCCGCATCGGCTATTCAAGCGACTGCGACCGGCCGCCCATTTAGCCGACCTGGACCTGAATGCGATTAGCGTTGCTGCGGCTGCGGCCCCGCATGCTTGGGTGGCGATCGATGATCCCGCAGGCCCGGCAAGGCCTCGCGCGCTGGGAGTTGGTAAATCACCGCGCTGGATTGGGGTGCTGTGCGCTAGGATGGGGCGGCGGGATTTCATCCGGTTGCGTGGCCGCTCGGTGTCAACGCGCAGCAATCCCAAAAATCCCGAGGATTGGTGTTCTGTGGCACGTGGGGAATGAGGAGGAAGAGGCTCTATACCTCGGGGCATTGCGTCAAGGTTTCAGTGAACTTGGTTACGTGGAAGGTAAGAACTTTGTCCTCGAAAATCGCTTCGCCGCCGAACAGTACGAGCGCTTTAACGCGCTAGCGGCAGAACTCGTCAAAGCCAACGTGGACATTCTAGTGGCGTGAGCCCCGGAGCCGCACGCGCCGCCCAAGAGGTCACCACAACAATCCCGGTGGTGTTCGTTGTCGTTTCCGATCCTGTGGTGCTCATAGCTGTGACGTTTTTGCAACCAAGTGAGCAAAAAAACGGCCTCATGGACCGCTGCCATAAAAATACCTGATCACCGCACCGTGTCGCCACAACGCTTAGCAAGAGTGCCACGGTCGGGGAACGGGAGGGGGGATGGTTGGATACGCGAAGCGGCGCATGCCGCGGGGACGTCCGTCGGAGGATCAGCGCAAATTTCTGGAAATGCTGCGGGATCTCGGCCCGCGCGACAACGCGCAGAGCGCCGCGGTCCGGAAATCCACGAAGCGCGCCTGCCAAGTCCGCGGCTGGGTCGAGTGGAGATGCCTCGATAACCTTCCTGGTCTGAGGGCTTGGCACCTCACGATCATCGGCCGGAATGCGTTGAACTCTCCGGCGCGACGTAGCCGCGCGATCCCGGCCCAATTGCCAAATGCGCAATCGCCTGTGCCCGCAGATTCCTCTGTGCACGAGGCTTAAGTTTGGCCGCGGCAAAGCTATTGGCACGACGGCGGCAAATGCCGGGCATGATTTTCGGTGGAGGACGGACCTGCAGACACAGCCCTCCCTCCTCCGGCCGGGCGCTCCCGGTCACAGGTTGCCCCCTGCCGATCGGGACCGTTCGCATCGCAACTCAAAGAACGTATTAGGTCGGGTCGTCTGTAACCTGGGTCACACCGTAACAGGATAAGTTCCCAATATATTCCCACTTGGATGTTCAACCGATCACTGCTATTTGCGGCGGTGGCTTTCTTTACGGTCACTGCCCTTGAGCATGCGCCGGCAGTCTGGCGGGGGCCGCCGCAAATGCTTGCGGCTCTCGATGCCGAAACTCGGGATTGGGTTATAGGACTTAGGAACAACATCGGCGGCCCATGCTGCGACACGGCTGACGGCTTCCCCGTCGAGGTCGACGGCTGGGATATGGCCGGGACCGTCGATGACACCTCGGGAATGACCCAGTGGCAGGTCGGCAACGCCAGGAGCGGCTATCGTGTTCGGCTGGCCGACGGCGAATGGCACGACGTGCCGAATTTCGCGCTGATCGATCCGAAAACCAACAAGCTTGGTTATGCTGTGGTTTGGCTACTCCCGCGCGGGACCCTTCAGATTTACTGTTTCCTTCCCGGGGCTGGGGGCTGAGCTAAGGCGGCAATGCCCCACGAGCCTCGCGCGAATGCGGTTCAGCTAGAACGAAGAGCCAATTAGGTTCCAAAACTTCCGCACGCCCGCCATAAATCTTTGCAACGATAGCGTTGGGGGAGCGATTCGGGACGCTGACCTCCCCTACCGAGAGCGGTCCCGGTCCGCAGGACCCCCTCAGATCGGGACCGTTCTGCAATTTTATCGATCGCTCAAAGCTGCATCAGAATTCCGACCTCCGGTGCCAACTCGCCGGACCCCGCGCAGGATGGCCAAGCGTCGGATCGACAAGGCCGCTCGCCGGAAATTCGGGCGGCCTTTTCGCGTGACCCTGGCCTTCTAGAGAACGAATACTGCCGCGAAAGCCGTCACAAGCGCGACACCGACGACGAGAAACAGCCAGTCCGCAGCTTCGAACCCGTACAATATTCGAGCTTGTTCTGGAGAACCCGACATAACTCATACCCTTTCCGCACGCTATAACCCTTCAACGCTGCATAGCGTTCCCGAAGTTCGTTAAAGATAGATTCGCCCTCGCGTCGCCGTGGTTCCGCGACAGCACAAGCCCGCCTCAAAGCTGGTTGAAAATCACCGCATCGTCGCCACAAAGCTTAGCAAGGATGCCACGGTCGGGGAGGCGCGGACCTGCAGACACAGCCCTCACTCTCCGACAGGGGGTAACGCAGTTCCCCCGGATGGATGGACCCGGCACGGCCTTTCTTCCAACTGAACGGTCCCGGCGCAGCAGGGGGCAACCTCTGGTCGGGACCGTTCCTGCAATTTGGGGCCGGCGGCTCAGCGGCAGCACGGTCCTTACTCGCCCAATCCCGAAGTTTTCAGTTTGAAATAAGGCAGCCCCGGCAATCGACCGGGGGCCGACCGACATTGCGCTGCACAAAAAATAAGTCCGCTCGCTCTGGTTCAGTGGTACGGTCCCAGGGTCGGGGAGGCAGTCTGTTCGTGCAGCCTACTCCCCCGGCCGGGCGGTCCCGGTTACGGGTTGCCCCCCGCGGATCGGGACCGTTCTGTATTATGCGAGGCCGAGTTGGATGTGACCTGCGTCACACCTCAACAGCCTTACGTTTTCGATCATCGTTAAGTGCGACCGCGACGAGCGATGCGCCCAGCGGTGATCTTCGAGAATTGGTTCAAGCCGATTGCCGACGAGAACGCGTGAAATGTCACGCGGCTTAGCGAAATGCCTCCCCTGGCTAAGGAGGCTAGCTATGAGCCGGAGACCAACGCAACGTCGCCACAGCTCCTGGGAACGGATCACGATCCATCCGCGCCGGGACCGCAAAAAAATCGATGCGCTGAAAGGCGACATGGTGCGTGCATACATGAAGGGTGATCTCGAAACCTATTGGAAGCTTGATCGGGAGCTGAGATGGATACTCACCCAGGGAAAATCTGGGTGAGTGTGCTTGCGGGGCCGATGCTCCGCGCGCCATCATCTTCGGCGACTTAATCGCAAACTCGCCTGCCCTGAGCGCGTGTGGCCATGAGCGTGGGGGTGACCTGGAAAGTGATGTTACGTCGACGGGGGGATCGCGCTTATCATTATGCTGCAACCAAACGAGTTCCGCGTGTGCCGCGAAAAGGGAAAATCATCAATGTACGCGACGTCGATGGGATATCGGTTAACGCAGTCATCGAGCGCGTTAGTCGTGAACGGAGCGGGCGAAGCGGGCTAAAATTGCGCGTATTCACTATCTATGCTGACGAGATTGAGACTTGATGCTCCTCCACGGCGCGATCATCTTCGGCGACCTGATCGAAGGCCGATGCAATGCGTACTTCCACCGCGCAAACCTACGCTCTGCGAAGCTGGCTTTCTTTCGCCACTGTCAGGTGCGGATCATCTGCCGACTTGATCTTATACTGGTACTCTCCATCGCTTTCCGGAAGTTGCTGAACGATCTCATAGACCTCGGCAGTCGCAAATCGGACGGCCGCTCCAGCTTCCGTCACCGCGGGCATCTCCGGCCCCGATGTGCCGTCGGTCACCTCCACATGGCGATTTCAGCGGGGGGTCAGCGCGTCCGCACAACGACGACGATGAACATGATAGCGGGGCAATGAGGAGCAATTTTGACGGCGCCGAGACGTGGAGTGAACCGCCGTGAGCCGATTGGAACCAAACCTGGCAGGAGGCGTTGTCCCGGCCCACTGGCGAGGAGGGCTCGATATGGCAGGGAACCTTACGCACCGTTCTCAGCACAATCCGGTCGAACTTGTGGTGCTTGCGTCTAGCCCTGCTCTGGTCGCGTTGGTTGCGGTACTTGCCTGGCATTAGCTGCCCAAGTCTAGGCGAGGAAAAACAAGAGCCCGGCTACGGCCGGGCATTTGCCGGGTGCTCCGGCCGCCGGTGGGCCTCCGCGACCAGCTTCCGCGGTAGGCGCTTCCGCTTCGGGGTAAACCCGGCGGCCTATCAAGATGAGTGACAACGAAATCCTTGAAGACACGCCGCCATTGGACCGCGCGCGGATGATTACCCAACTCGATTAACCAAATTTATTAAATTTATCCACCGCAGGCTTGAAGTCCGGTCAATTCGAGCGCCCAAATTGCCTCGTAATGCGTATCATTGTGGCGATTGCAATCATGGCAGTAGTGTCGGGCTGTGCGTCGCCCAGTCCCTCGGTTTATTATTCCTCATATCCAGACTACTCGCCTTATTCCCCCTATCCAGATCAGCCAGCGCCGAGCCCCGAGCTCTACGGTGATCCTGACCCATACGCGTACGCGTACCCGTACGCCTACCCGCAAGCCTATGGCTACGGTGGCCCGTATGGCTACACCGGCTATTGGGCCAAGTCGTCCAGTGTTTGTTTGGACTCGGGCCGTCTGATCCCATGCCCCGGAACCTCACCGTGAGCGGACTGTTCGATTGAGGGCAAACACTCCTGGTTCGAATATAGAGCTAGCCCGCACGGTCGGCGGTATCTTGGAGTTCCATAGCATCGCGCGGGTTAGAAAATCGGGGAAGGCTGCAAGTGCCTGGGTCTCGAGCGGGACTCTCCCAGACGATTGTCGGAAGAATAGCCCGAGAGGGCTGACCCGAGTCTGGCGGCATTACAAGGGTCTTAACTAGGCCGCCAACCGAGGCGGCAACTCATACGCACCCCGTAGGTCGTCCTTGATCGGTTCCGTAAGACTCAGCCACATCCGGCCAAACAGGATCAGATCGGCCCGCCGCTCCGGATCATTGACACTCTCCGCGAGTGACAAGCATTCCCATGCCTTGGCTCGGTATCCGTACAATCTGTACTGGTCATTCCGCTCGGCCTGTTCCGCGAGCCTGACCCAGTCTTGGGCCAAATTCAGCATGGACGCGCTTGTTTGAGGGTTCGAGGTGGCTTCTGCTAATTTCAGGCAGTCCCAAGCAATGCGCCTATATTCCTCCGCCGTGCCCATGGGGTAACCCCCTTTCGCGCACGAGCCCCCATGCCTCCCGTATCGGCGCAACGGCCGACGAGCTTGGGGCGTTCCTGACCGAGAAATAAAAAATTGTATTTGGGGGTCACTTCCGTCATAAACTGGGACACTGAGCCATAAACTAGGACCTCATGGACGCGCTTCGCCGATCGATCGAAGCAGAGAAGCCCGCGGCCCCCCGGGGCCAAAGCGGCCGATTGGAGGAAGCCGGCGAAGGAGTCAGAACGGCGGACGAGCAAAGCGCGGAAGACGGGGCTGAGACTGGCTGCCGCGGCGCGTGGCAATCCGCTGTGAAAAACCTGAGCAATGGCGACTAGAAAGCAGCTCAAGGCGGCCATTCTCGGACGGGTCAAGCAGCACGAGGGGCAGTCGAAGCGGCCGCGCAAGAAGGGCACGCGGCCGGAGCCTCGCCAATACACCGTAAACCGACCTTGATCGCGCACGATCATTCGTTTCCATCTCCCTGGACTGTGGTCTTAACCGCCGCGGCTATTGGGGCCTCACCCGCGAGCGCCGCGGTCGGTTTCGGCCATACGTTTCCACTGGGCCAGGTTCTCGGCGATGATCTTCGTTGACTTGGTCGCCGCTTGACTCATGTGCGCGTATTCTGTGATCTCCCGCTGAACGCGCTGGCCTTCGTTCTGCAAGTAGTCGCGCAGCGTCTGTAACTCGGCGATGAGCTTCTCGATCTCCATCACCGACGTCCCGGAAACACGCTGGATGAGCGCATTGAGACTGCTCACGCCGAATTCGCCGGCTTCCGATTGCGACTTGCGCAATTGTGGAAGGTCCCTGCGAACGAGCTCGCGGATTTCGCCCTCGACTTCAGGGCCAAGCCCTTCGCGATCTTCGTTTCTTTCCGATCTCATGATAGACATGACGGATCCCCATTAAAATCACCGCGTCTTAAGCAATTGAGCGTCCGGCGCCACTCCGGCGAGATTATGGCCAGTCCGGTCATCATTGCGGCGCGACCCCGACGAGGCAGCACGCGACCCGTTGATGGCGAGCGAGCGATCGGGTGAAATGAGGGGTTGACCCACACAAAGCCCGGGAAACGAACTGTGTTTTCCACGAAACCACCGCAGACGCGCCACAATAGGGCGGCACCTTTTTCTGCCGGGGAGTGGTCAGCCCAGCCGGCCGGGCGGTCCCGCTGTTTTGGACGGGCTGAAGCGTGGGAGGAAAGATCGATGAAGCCGGTAGTTCTCCTGATAGGCGCCGACAAGGGCGGCGTCGGCAAAACGACGATTGCGCGTACCGTGCTCGATTATCTAGCCGCGAACGGCACACCCGCCCGCGCCTTCGATACCGAGTTTCCCCGCGGCACGCTAAAGCGGTTCCACCCTAACCTGACTGAGGTAGTCGACATCACCACCGCGGCGGACCAAATGAAGGTGCTGGATACGCTCACTACCAGCGACGTAAAGGTGAGTGTGGTCGACGTCCGCGCGGGGGCTCTGTTGAGCACACTGAAGACGTTTACTGAAGTTGGTTTTTTTGATCTCGTTAGGACTGGCGAGTTCAATTTCATGCTGTTCCACGTGGTCGGGCCCTCAGTCGCCTCGCTGGAAGAGATCGGCGACATCACGCCCTATGCCGGAGATCACCAATATTTCGTGGTGAAGAATTTCATCAATGAAACCAGCTTTTTTGACTGGCACCCGGAGATCTACAGGAGCTATTTGGAGAAGGTGAAAGATGCTGTCCAACTGAACATTCCGAAGCTCAACGAGATGGCATGCGAGCAGGTTGATCTCGCCGGTGTTCCGTTCTCAACTTTCATAGCGAACAAGGATACGCGGGGGGAGAATGGAGATTATTCCCTGGTGTTGCGTGGATATGTACGAACCTGGCTGAACCAGATCAGTGGGGAATACGACCGTATCCGTCTGGTCGACCAGCTCGCCAGGCAAGCCATAGCCGCCTGATCTGAAACATCGCCACCCGCTAATGAGGGCTACATAATGGCGTAGCAGCGATGTCCGAGGTGAGCTTCGCCGCAATCGTTGCCTCGCTGCACGGACGCAGCGGAAAGACGCTACTGGCGCGCGCGCTCGGCGACTATTTCATCCTGTCCGGCCAGAAGCCCTACCTCTTCGATACCGACGCGGTCGAGCGCGGGCTTCAGATGCTGTTTCCGCGCGATGCGATCGTCATCGACCTCGCGATCGTGCGTGACCAGATGCTGTTGTTCGACACGCTCGCCGAGCGATCGCCCCAGATGCGGGTCGTCGACGTCACGCATCGCTCACTCACCAAATTCTTCGAGCTCATGCGGGATACCGATTTTATGTCCGAGGCCCGTTCACGCGATGTGGAACCGGTGATCTTCTACATTCCGGATCGCAAGATCGACTCGTTCGAGGCGGGCATAATTTTGCGCGACAATTTTTCCGATTGTCCCTTTGTCGTCGTCGAGAACGCGTTTCTCGGAGAGCCGAAGAGCAATATACGGCAGGACCGCGCATATAGGTCGTTGAAGGCGCACCAGCCGCGTTTCGTCATGCCGAAGCTGGACAATGGGGT
>WNGG01009022.1_pt1 | contig 11633 bp, 11 predicted proteins | sample 5400661 | NCBI WGS metagenome assembly WNGG01 (sample SAMN13153372, study PRJNA577476) | soil metagenome | isolation source: 100 cm soil or saprolite under Garry oak tree replicate 1 | place: USA:California | collected 2016-06-15 | reverse complement strand
GCCGGCCCGACTACCAGCATTCGCGAAGAGCCTTACCAGGGCGAGATCATCAAGCGCTACGGCGTGCGCGCTGTGATCGGCAAAGGCGGGATGGGCAAGCGCACGCTAGACGCGATGAAGGAGCAAGGAGCGGTTTACTTGAACGCGATCGGCGGCGCGGCGCAATATTACGCTCGTTGCATCGAGCAGGTGCTCGATGTGAACCTGCTTGAATTCGGGATACCGGAAGCGATGTGGCATCTGCGCGTGAAAGACTTTCCGGCGATCGTGACGATGGACGCGCACGGCAACTCGCTGCACGCGGATGTAGAGAAGGCTTCGGCGTTGATGCTTGAAAAGCTCGCCGACCCCGTTTTTTGAGATACTGTTCGTAGTACCGCATTTATGCGGAAGTTTGTACCTTCGAGCGAGACATTTCTTATGAACTTCCGCATAAATGCGGTACTACGACCGCTTTAAAGAGGTCAAGAATGGAAATAGCAACTTTCGCGGCAGGATGCTTTTGGGGAGTCGAGGCGGCGTTCCGTGAACTGAAAGGCGTTGCCTCGACGCGCGTAGGGTATACTGGGGGATCGTACGACTATCCAACTTACAGAGATGTCTGTTCAGGCAGGACTGGTCATGCCGAGGCGGTCGAAGTAACTTACGATCCTAGGCAGGTCTCTTACGATCAACTGCTCGACGTGTTCTGGGAGGTTCACAATCCGACGACGCTCAATCGACAAGGCCCCGACATCGGCGAGCAATACAGATCGGCAATCTTCTTTCACAATTCGGATCAGGAAGCAGCCGCGCAAGCTTCAAGAGAGAAGCTTCAGAAATCCGGAAAGTACTCCAGGGACATTGTCACGGAGATTACTCCTGCATCGCAGTTCTGGGAAGCAGAAGATTATCACCAGCAGTATTTTGAGAAGCGCGGAGTAACGCACTGTCGCGTGTGAGTCGTCGTACAAGCCACGAATCGCCAGTCAGCTAACGACAAACTCGTCGCCCACTGACCAGGTCTTCAGTGCCTCGTCTATCTTCACCATCTGCACGAGCAGATTGTCTTCCTGGAAGACAACTTTGCAGAAATGAAACTCGCGATATTCTCCACCTTTGTAGGTATCCTCATAAGATCGTTTTTCGGGATCGACAATCAATTTCTGCCTGGGTCCGCCGCCGCCGCCTGACACAATGAAATGTTTTCCACGTTCAATAAAATGCTCGTAACAGTGGCAATGTCCCGTGAAGAACAGCTTTGCTTTGGGCGTGTTGCGGAACGGCTCCAGAAAATGCTCCCTTACCTGCGCCACGTCTTTGTCATCTTTTACGACCGTGCTGTTGGTGAAGGGGGGATGATGGCAGCAAACGATGATGGTCTTGATGTTCTGGTCGCCCTGATACTCATTTAGCTTTGATTGATACCACTCATCCTGTTCTTGAAGTTCTTGCTCATTCAGTTTACCGATATTCGAATTGAGCAGTATCACTGCGACCGTACGAAAGCGGAACGTATTCCAAAGTCTCTCGGTCAAGTGCGGAAAGCGCTCGAAGTAACTCTTGAATGCCTTCGAGTGGTTGCCGAAGTACTCATGGTTTCCGGGGAGGGGGAAGACCGGTATCTGCTTCTCGCGCATCGCACGGGTGTAACCATCGAACCATCTCCAATGTTTCTCGTCGTCGCCTTGGAAAACCAAGTCGCCAAGTATGACAAGAAACGCCGGGTCTTCCTGGGCAATCTTGTTGAGAACGGCCCGTCTCGCCTCCTCATTTTGTTCTCGCCAGAATTCCAGCAGACTTGTGCGCTGCGTGTCACCTACAAGAATGAAATGCGGGATCGATCCGCGCGTCGACAAATCGCCGCTGTAAACCGGAGCTTGGGGATTTTGACAACAACTGAAAAAAAGCGTGGCGATTAAGGTTGCAACGAATCGCGTTGAAAAGGACAGTTCAGGCATTGGTTTGTCTTCGACATTGTACCATCGCTCACATGAGAGTGTTTAGGCAGCGTCACTTCCGAGCTGAGAGGAGCTGAGACACAACCGTCTTTCCGATCTCCGAGACTTCCCTTACCAGCAAGTCGAAATCCTCCTGCCTGCTGCGGTGATTCGTGTTGGCAACCCGAAGCGCGAAATCCCCGTTGATCCTTGTGCTCGAAGGCACAGCCAATCCGCTCTCTTGGATTTGCACAAGTATTTCTTCATTGATTCGGTCGAGCGCGTCTGGCGACACGTCCTTCGGCGCGAATCTGAAACAGACAATGTTCAGCGGCACTGGTGCCAAAAGCTCCAAGTCAGGAGAGGCTTCGATGAGATCTGCGAGGTAACGCGCCTGACGGCAGTTCTGCTCAATCAACCGCCCAAAAGCATTGACGCCATGCGCCTTGAGCGACATCCAGACTTTCAGCGCGCGGAAGCTGCGTGTAAGCTCGATTCCACGCTCGGCGAAGGGCAGCCCGGCTGCTAACACGCCCCTTGAAGACTCGCCTAGGTAACTCGGCTTGAGCGTGAAGGCCTCGCGATGAGCGTTCGCGTCACGGGCCAGCACACAAGCTACTTCGAACGGCAGATACATCCACTTGTGAAGATCGAAGGCGAGCGAATCCGCTTGCTCAATCCCGGCTACGATCGGAGCGAGCGAGGGCGCGATCTTCGCGAGTGCGCCGAACGCGCCGTCGACGTGAAACCAAAGCTTCTCTTCATGACACAAGTGGGCGAGCCCTGCGAGGTCATCCGTAGCTCCCGTGTTCACGGTTCCCGCATTGCCGATAACGCAGAACGGTCTGCGCCCGGCGCGCCGGTCCACATCGACAGCCTTGCGAAGCGCGTCAATGTCTATTCGAAACTCGTTGTCGACTCTGATGCGGCGAAGGGCGCGATTACCCAACCCAAGAAGCTCGGCGCCCTTCTGCGCCCAACCGTGAGTTTCGGTCGAGCCGTACAACGTCAGCACCGGATGATCGTTCGCTTGAAGACCAAGCTCTCGGACATCGAAGCCAGCCTTCGCGTGGCGAGCGACGGCCAGCCCGGTGATGTTTGCCATCGTACCTCCGCCGATCAACACCCCGCTTGTTTCTGGAGGCATTCCCACCATCTCCGTCAACCAGGCGAGCACCTGATGTTCAACAAGAGCAGGCGCCTGATTGAAGCCCGCCATATGCGGATTCATTCCTGATGCCAGCATGTCGGCGAGCATTCCGAGCGGCGTGCCGTTGCCTTGCACCCATCCCCAAAACCTCGGGTGTCGATTGCCGTTCGTGTAAGGTAAGACGTTTTCGAGGAATTCCTGATAGACAGCGGCGGCGTCTTGCGGCTCGGTCGGCAGCGGTTGCTCAAGGCGCCTCTTCACGCTTTCGGGGACCGGCTGCCAGGCAGGTTTCTCGCGCACGCTCGAGAGATAATCGAGCGTGTCATCCAACATGCGATGACCGAGCGCGCGAAGCTCATCCCAATCTTGCGGGTCAAGCGTCTCTTCGATGTCGTCGTGGTCGTTTTTCATTGCGGTGTTGGAAGGGGGTCTGATGGGATAAGTGCTCTTCTTCTCTGAAGTTGGGTGTTAATGAGAACCAATCTTTGGTCTGTCGCTAAAGTCTCACGAGCGAGTTCTCAAAATCCTTCACTTTGGGCGGACGCTTGCCCGCGCTCGGGGAGATCGAGTGCCCTTCGGACTTCAGACGCTGAGATTGGGCTTTCACTCCGCCGGGAAACTTCTCGTTCAAGCTCCCGTCATCTCTAATAACTCGCCAATAAGGAGTAACTTGTTTCCGCCCGTTGCGTAAGTCTTCTTCGGCGGCTTCGGCGGCAATTCGAACAAAAATACCGGTGGTCAGCGGACAGGCTATGTCTGCATGATTGTCGCGCGCAAGCCGAGAGCGGATTTCGGAAACCGTAACGAGCTGTCCCTTTTTCGTTTTTCTAATGAGCGCGTCGACGTCCAGCGGCTTGGGTATCAGCATAGTTCCGCTGCCCAGCCGTCTGACCATGCGCGGTGGAATGTCGACAATCTTCGAGTGGTCCTGCTTTTCGAGTTTCTCTCGCCAGGATTTTCGCGATCTAAGTTTTTGGGGCATGTGTTTAACCTCACTCGATAATTACGACGGTCCGCGTCGTCTGTTTTCAATCTCGCGGGCCTGTTCAAGCCAAGTTAGAAGCTCGTCGATAGCTACCATCTCCTGATCTTCCGGCGCGAGCTCTTTGTACTTTCGCAAGGCGTCGCAAGCGCCGTTCAAATCGTCAAGCCTGTAATAAACGAGCGCAAGATTGTAGTGAAGGGGAGAGAACGACGGCTCGAGCTCCGACGCGGTCTCGTAGTGCAGCTTCGCTAGCTGCAAATCGCCGGCGTCAAAATAAAGGTTCGCCAGATTGTAATGAGCTTCGACGTGACGCGGATCGCTCTTCAGAGCGAGGGTGAAACAATCCAGCGCCTTCGACATCCTTCCCTCCTCGAGCTCGATGATACCGAGATTACAATAAGCGTCAGCCAGGTTATCGCCCTCGACGATCGCTTCGCGATACAAGTCAGCAGCTTTCGCGTCCCCGCGCTCGTGCAGCAACAAAGCCTCCTCAAAAGGACTCAACAGCCGCGCGACCCGAGCGCGGGCTGGCTTGAACAAGTTCATCTGGCCTTGTATCTCAGCCTCGACTTGCTTGAGCGTCAGCCCTTGCCCGCGCAGCTCGCGCACGCGTCGGAACTGAGTCAACGCGCCGAAGTCGTAAAGCGGCTCACCGGCTTCCGAAGAACTCGCCACAGACACGATGCCTTCTTCGGTCCAGCGGCGAATCACACGTTCGCTGAGTCCGAACAACTCTTTGATTTCGTGAACGGTGTAGGTCGACTTGACCCGTTGATAGTCTGCCTTTGACGGCGGGGGGGCCGGAAACCGCAGGACCTTCGTTTCTTTCTTGGCCATCTCGCGAAGCTCAGCCTAAGACGCTTTTGACTTGCGAGCCTTCTTCGGCTTTGCTTCCTCCACTTCTTCCTGCTTCTTGGCTTTGCCTGTCGCCTTGACCATCGGCTTCCGTTGGGCTTGTTTGATGCTCTCTTTGAGCGCGGTCATTATATCGACCGTCGGCGCTTCTTCCTCGACGAAGCCGGCAACTTCCTTGCCTTCGATCTTGGCTTCGATCACTTCTCTAAGCGCTTCACTGTAGCGGTCTCGCATCTCGATCTGGTCGATCGAAGTCACCATCTGCTCGACAAGCGTTTGGGCGAGCTTCAACTCGCTTTTGTCGATTTCCTGATGTTCAAGCTGCGGCACCTCGCTGATTTTCCTGACCTCTTTCGGATAACGTAGTTTGTACACGACCAGGCCTTCTTCTTGCGGCGCAATGGCGACGAAGTCCTCGCGGTCTCGAAGCACGACCTTGCCGAGCCCGACTTTGCCGGTATCTTTCAACACCTCGCGCAGTAGCGAGTAGGTCTTTGCTCCGACTTCGCCGTCTGGGCCGACAAAATAAGGCGAGTCATAAAGCATCGGTGGGACCTCACCCTTGTCGACAAACCCAACGATATCGATGACCTTGGTTGTCTTCAGTTTCACCTTTGAGATATCGTCAGGCTCGAGGATCGCGTACTGATCTTTTGCGTACTGGTAGCCCTTGATGATGTCATCTTTGGTGACGACTTTATTGCACTTCTTGCATCGCTTGTCGTAGGCGATCGGCCCGTAGTCATCCTTGTGAAGCTGGTTGAGATGAATCTGTTCGGACGTTTCGATCGCGTTGTAAACGCGAACGGGGATGGCTACTAGCAAGAACCGGATGTGACCCTTCCATATTGAGCGCATTTCATATCTCCTCCGGGGCTGAGCGGATTATACAATAGGTTGAGCGATGGGCGTCAACAACGTGAGGTTTCGCTTCAGATGCAGACCTTCGTCGTGTGGCGTCAGTCCCCAAGTCGCTTCATCTCATCGAACGCTTCTTTGAATTGCTCGGACGTCCGACGGACCGATTTCACCAATTCTTCGGAGGGCGGCGGCAGGATCTCAACTTCGAGGCGTCCTTCGTTTGCGTGAAGGATGGCGATCGAACCTTCGGGAACACCAAGCGCTTGCGCGATCTCATCCGGGACATCAACAATCCAGCCGAGATCTGTCTTCTTGGGTGTTGTTGTGCTGTCCATTTGAATTCGACCTGACGCCCTTCTACGCAATCGATCAGTCACCACCGTCTGCGATCACCCATTCTCAGGCGGTACGAGCGGTTCGATGACCGCAATCAGGGCAGGCACATCTCCTTGAACGATTCTCCAAACTTCCTCAAGGTCTACCTTGAAGTAGTCATGCACTACGACATCGCGAAAGCCTGCGACGCGCCGCCACGGAACTTCAGGATGGCTCGTCCGGAATTCATCCGACACGCGCTTTGCTGCTTCACCGACTATCGTCAACTGCCGGAGAATTGCGTCCTGATCGCGAGAGCTGGCCAGGAAGCTCGACTCGTCCAGCGCGGTTGCATACTCGACGACCTTCCGCGCTGCCTTAAGCATATCCAGTAGTGAACCGGCGTCACGCCACATAAACCCTCTTGAGATTGCTCAGAATGTGCTTCCTCCGAATGTAGTTGTCGCTCTTTTCGACAAGTCGTTTTTCGATAACGTCGACCTCACGCCCGAAGATTCCCTTTAGCTCGTCCTTCATATCAAGGAGGTGATAGTACCGCCAGTGCGCGTCCGCGCTAAAAGTCACCAGCACGTCGACATCGCTGTCAGATCGAAAGTCATCACGAAGCACTGAGCCGAACAATGAAAACTCGGTTATCTTCCAGCGTCGGCAGAACTCTCGGATCTTCTCGCCCGGAATTTCTATTCGTGCCTTACCGCCCACGGCTCGACCTCCGATATCTTCTCAATTACTCAGCCTGCATGATTCTAACCGCGCCTCCTAGGGAGCGTCACGGCGTCGTTTGCGCAGCGATTGATCCGAAGATTGTCTTGCGGACTCGGCTGAAAATTGCCTCCGAACGTTCTGTGACCTCTTCGTCTTCTCTCATGCCGAAGCTTGGAAAGTACTTCTTCCACGGGAACGTGTTGAACGAATAGATGACATCGGGATCATCACAGGCCCGAGCGTTTAAGCATTGATCCAGGCTAAAGTCCCTCGCTATCAGATTTGGTTTCAGCCGCTCCAGACTCTCGATGTCAATAACTTGGAGCGGAGCGATTTCAATCGACTTTACCTTCCTCTTCTGGATCAATCTCTTAAATCGACAATTAAGCATCCAGTTAAGAAAGTCCCCTCTAAGAAAAGGTTCCTGAACGATGAGTACTGGCGTTATTTTTGTGACTTTGCTGATAAGCCTATCCAAATTCGGAATTCGATATCTGCGAGAGCGATCGATATGAAACAGCAACTCGATTTTCCTAGCTAACTGTAGGACGCCGCCGTCCTTATCGTCCTCGCCAATGCCGAACTTCTTGTCGAGGTCGTGCTCAAAAACCGTCATCTTGCCCGAGTACTTTGCTTCAAGAGTGAGGCCACCGCCCTTGTACTCAAAGACGATAAGATGGTCTCCAAGACACAAGGTTCCGTCAAAAGCTTCGTTGCCATTCGCGAAATGGGGAAAAGAGTTAAAGTGCCCCATCCTGGACGGGTAGATTTGCTGCATAAGCCGATCCACGTAGAGTTCAAACAATAGACCAAACGCCTCCAGCGCTTTGCCGCTTTTTTCCTTATTTGCACCGAAGCTATTCACGATCGTCCAGTTCACACCGGTACTCAGCTTTTCCAGCAAGAAAGAGGGATTAACACACATCAGGTTGCCGCCCGGAAACTCGATCATCGGCTGTCTCCTAAAGACGGTGAAGTCGAGCGGCGGAAGAACCTTCCTCGTTGCCTTGATAGCCATTGGGAGGTCTTGAAGCCTTATGGAATCCAAGCTCAGGAAAGCATCGAGATCTTTTTTGCTTACTGCACCGCCAGCAATATACGAAGAGCGGTTGATCGCGCAAGCCCCGTCACTTTGTATAAACTCCTGCGGTTCCTTACTGTCGTAATACGCGTACGTTACGAATGCAAGATCGCAGTATCGAGAGAGCGATAGTCCTGCAGCCCTTCGAAACTCATTCGACAAATCAAACCCTTGCAGCTTCTTCTTGATTGTAGCTCGATTGGACTTGAGCAAGTCTGCGAACATTATCTCGGTTCGTACTACGGCGCGTTGTAATTCGGTTGGGTTGTTGAGTTCTCGGGTTGGCGCCGTTTGTAGCCCGAGGTGCTTCCGCTGCTTTGCGTTTGTACCTTCAGCGATTGCCCGCTCTTGCTTTTTCGATAATAGATGATCGGTGATCATCAGGCAGCAGCGCCCGAGCGTGTAACCAGCCTCGGTCTTTCCATCCGCGATGAGGGAGGCATCCTCGGTACAGACTAACAAAGACACTCGCAACAGTGTGAGAATCTGTTGGGGGAAGAAGACCGGTCGCTGTTCCATCATCTCCGGTCCGAACTTTCGCTTCAGTGTGTCCAAAATCTCGTCGTCGATAAGATTCGCTACGAGCAAACCCTGCACCTTCCGAAGCTTCTTGTCGTCGTGCAACGAAATAGTGAGAAGGGTATTGATCCAAGCAAGTTCTCCAACGATGTTTGAGAGCTTAAACGCGCGCAGTCGTTTCTTGATTCCACTGATTGGAACGCGCTCACCGAACAGCTCAAGGTAGCCGATGTACGTCCTGAAGTTTAGATTAGTGCCAAGCATAGGAAACTCCTGACTCCTCAGCGCGACCGTTTCATCTTAGCTTAATCCTTGTTAACGCGCGATATTGTTCTATTGTTCGTGGCACATGCCTTATTGGTGGGCGGCGCAGGCGGAAGCTCAGCGTTTCAGACTCTCTGATCCGCGAGCCATCGATTTCCCGTCTGGCACAACTCCACGAAGCTGCAGGCGCGGCAATGCTCTGCGGGTCTCGGCGGGAAGTCCTCCGGCGCTGAAGAAATAATATTCAGCATCGTGTCATCGATTGCCTTCGCGCATGCTTCGCGGTCGAGCAATACATCCGGCAAACCTACCTCGACATCCGGATCCAAAAAGTGAAGCGTCCCTCGCACGTTCGCAACTTCGGGAATCAACTCGCGCGCGGCGAGGGCATAAGCTTGCATCTGTACCTGGTAATCAACTGCTGCTGCTTCGACCTCAGCTTGCATCAGAAGTTCGCGATTACTCTCGCCCGATTCGCGCTCCAGAAAATCGAGCGACAGTTGTCCGTGTTTGAGCGCGCGGGCTTTCGGTGCCTTGCTATCAGCGAGCTTCTTTCCACGAAATCGATTTGTCTTGAAGTCGATGATTTCAACGCTCAAACCTTCGCCGTTCGCGACCGGACAGACAATCAGCTTGTCGATCGTGCCGGTGAGAATCCCGAGCGGACGCCGCAGACGAAAGCGCTGCTCGCTCATTACACCAATTGGGAAGCGATGAGTGATTAGTGGTGAGTTATGGGTGAGAGCGCGCGCAGCTTCGATTCGGCGGCGCACTTCACTGCCGACGTAGTTCTCAGCCAGCGGCAGCAGATCGTGAGCTGCCTTAGTTTGGTCGATCTCGAGGACTCGATCGCCAAGCTCGGCGGCTCTCAGCCTCAGCACATCTTCTAAGCTGCTCTTTAACGATTCATGAAGATCATCACCCTCCTGAAACCTCTCGCAGAAGCGATGAATCACCGCCCCTTTAAGCGTCGCGGTCAAGTTGGCGGGCGGCTCGGGCGCTTCGGCGTCATTCCACACAGCAATCTGATCTTCCGAGGGCGCGCGCAGCACTCGATTGAAGTAGTGCTGTCGCGGGCAACGACTGTAGTTCAGAAGCTCAGTGACGCTGAACCGATGAAGACCTAGCGCACGCGGAGGCTCGAGCCGTTCCAAAAGCGGGAATCGTTCGTCCGCCGGTGGGACGAGATCTTCTTCAGATTGCGCTACGCCCGCATTTTCGGCTGCCGCGTCAGGCGAGGCATCGGCTAGATTGACGGTCAATCGAACCTCGACACCTTCTGCCGGCCTCAGCGCTCGGCTCTGCGTTTCATTACTAACTTCTATCGCTTTGCAAATCCACTCGAGCCACGAGCCGCGCAAGCTTGTCAGGTCTTTCGCGGCGCCCGAAAGTATCAGCCGCTCCTCCGCGCGCGTCGCCGCAACGTACAGTAATCGCATGTTCTCGAATTGCTCGCGTAGCTTTGCGCGCTCGGTGAACTCGGCATACGTGGAACCCGCCGCGAGATTTCCTCTTCCGTCGGGCACCTTCAACGTCAGCCCTCGATGGCGATCGAGCGTCCACCACTCGCGGCGGTTATCGGGCTGGCGGTGAAGGTCGGGAATGATGACTACCGGAAACTCGAGTCCCTTTGATTGATGAATCGACATCAATCGGATCGCGTTCGCAGATTCGTCTATCTGTCCTTCGCTTTCGCGCCCTCCCGCTTCCTCGAAATCGTGAACGAACCTCACGAAGTCGCGGATCAAATAAGCGCCTGAACGCTCGAAGCGTTCGGCAAGCGTGAAAAGCTTTTCGATGTTGGCCAGCCGCTGGGCGCCGTCGAAGTGCGCAGCGGCGATGACACGATATTCCGAAGCCTCGACCGCAAACCGCAGAAGCTCGGATATGCGCGATCGCCTCGCCCGGGCGATCAGTTCTTGCAACAGGTCGCGTGCGCGTTCAATGGCCGGCAGCTCGCCTTCGTTGATGAAGTCGATTGCTTCATGTTCGTTCAGCGCCTGAAGCAAAGGCCGAACCCGCTTGCTACTTAATAGAGCCTCCTCCTTCATTCCTGTTCGCACAGGCGCGCGGCGCAACGCCAGCAACGCATCATCTGACAAACCGCAAATCGGTGATCTCAACACGGCCGCCAGCGCAACCTCGTCGGTTTTGTTGGGCCTGTTCTGAGTTCAGCGTTCAGGCTGCCGTGCAAGCTGAAGCTTGAACTCTGAACTTCGTGCCCGACGAGCGAGAATATTCGCGAAGCCAACTGCTCGGCGTCGCGCTCGCGAGGCGTCCTTTTCGAGCGATCATCGTCGGCATCGTCGCGTTCAAGATCGACAAGCAACTCAACCAGCAGCGAAGCGTCTTCGGCCTGCCGCGCGGCGACGCTTGCTTCGTGCCGGACGTAACCGAGCTCATTCAGCATTTGGTCCTTTTCTCCGCTGCATTCTTCTACAAGCTTGTGCATGACCTTCTCGCTGGGCTCGAAAATGCGCTCGAACAGAAAGTTGAAGAACCGAATCAGCGCTGGCTGGCTGCGGAAGTTTCGATTCAGCGGGACAGACAAGCCGTCCCGCGAAACGATTCTCGCGGTCATCTCGCGAAACACGTCCACGTCGGCGCCTCGGAAACCATAGATGGATTGCTTTCGATCGCCGACGATGAACAGGTTCGAGCGTCGCACAGACCCTGGGAGCGCAGGCGTTTCGTCTGCCGATTCAACCAGCGCCCTCTGGGATAATGCAGGCGAGACGCCTGCGCTCCCAGGGTTGGTGCTGCCAAACGCAAGCTTTGTCATCAGATCACGCTGCAAGCCGTTCGTATCCTGAAACTCGTCGACTAGAAAGAATTTGTAGCGACCGCCCGTTCGACGCAGGACTTCTGGATGAGCCTCCAGCAGCCTGAGCGTTCGAAGTTGCAAGTCGTCGAAGTCGAGCACCGACCTGCGCCGCTTTTCGTCATCGAGCCGCTGCT
>WNGG01011728.1_pt1 | contig 11634 bp, 12 predicted proteins | sample 5400661 | NCBI WGS metagenome assembly WNGG01 (sample SAMN13153372, study PRJNA577476) | soil metagenome | isolation source: 100 cm soil or saprolite under Garry oak tree replicate 1 | place: USA:California | collected 2016-06-15 | reverse complement strand
TCGCGGGCACCTCGGGTCCGTCCACCTGGACGTGGAGGTTGTCGATGCCGAGGCCGGCCGCCGCCGCCATCAGGTGCTCGACCGTCTGGATCCGCGTGCCGTTCTTTCCGATGGTCGTGGCGTAGTGCGAATCGACGACGCTCTCGGGCGCGGCGGGGATCGGATCACCGTTCGAACCGACGCAGAAGATGATGCCCGAGTCAGGCGGGGCGGGTGACAGCGTCAACCGGACCGTCTTGCCCGAATGGAGCCCGATTCCCTCAAGCGTCACAGACTTCCGGATAGTCTGCTGGCGCATGACCGCAGTGAAAGAGAGCAATCAGGAGGCCAGCGTCCGGAAATTATGGTAACCAGGCGATATATCAGCGATAAAGACCTGGGAGCGGTTTCGGATGTCCCCCTATGGCGTCGCGCTGAAGACACGCGCTCAGGGTCCTGTCGTCTCGTTTTCGAGACGCTAGGCGCTAACGAGGGGGGCCCCGACATGGCCCCCCACACCCCCCAGCGCTTGGAGCGCCCCGGGAAACCCGTGGCGCTCCTCGATAACCGCCGATCTCCGCTACACGTCCACGATCAGACGGGTTTCGTGGCGGCCCGCGGTCTCGTCCACCGAGACGCGGTGAAGCGTCGCCGCCTTGACGACGGTGCCGAGCCGGTGACGCGCCGGATCGATCGGCTCACCGTGCAGGCGGGCGTGCGCCACATCCTCGCCGTCGAATTGGACCTCCACGTGCGCGACGGCGAAGCCCTCGATCTCGTGCACGTAGAGACACTCGTTGACGAGGTTGACCAGCAGCGTTTCGAGCGCGTCCCCCTGCGCGCGCACGTCGCGCGTCTCGCCGGACGCGACGCCCTCGGGATGAACGGCCAGCGCCAGCGCGCCGAGGGCCGCCTGAGCGAACGCGTCGGCCCGTGTCGGCCCCCACCCGTGGACCCCGACATCGGCCTCGACGTCGAAGTGCTCGTAACCGGATTCAGCGTCGCTCATGCTGTCGGTGCAACCCGCTGTTGCAAGCTCTCAATGGACCTGGGGGGCCCCGAGATGGCCCCCCAGACCCCCCATGTCGCCCGGTCCGCCCATGTCGCCGAATGTTGCTTGGAGGATGGCGATGACGGCGGGGCCGGCGGTCTCGGTGCGGAGGATCCTCGGTCCGAGGTGCGCGATCGTCCAGCCGCCCTCGCGCGCCGCCTCGACTTCGCTCCGCGCCAAGCCTCCTTCCGGCCCGACGAGCAGCGCGGCGGTGCGCGGCGGTCCCCCGGCGCGCGCGAGCGCCTCGGCGAGGGTCGGCGCCTGGCCCTCCCACACGCACAGTGCCAGGTCCGCGCGCGTCGTCGCCAGGCAGTCGACGAGCGGACGCGGCGCGTCCACCTCCGGGATCACCGCGCGGCGCGATTGCTTCGCCGCCTCGCGCGCGATGCGCTGCCAGCGGCGCGCGCGCTCGCGCCAGCGCGCCGGCTCGAGCCTGACGACGGTTCGCTCGGCGAGCGCGGGGACGACGCGTCGCACGCCGAGCTCCGTCGCCGCGCGCACGATCGCCTCCATCCGGTCGCCCTTCGGGATCCCCTGCACGAGCGTGATCGCGAGCGGCGACTCGGAGGCTCCGGCGGCGACGCCGAGCACCGTGCCCGTGGCGCGCTCGCCGACCGTCTCCAGGCGCACCGTGTAGTCGCGGCCGGCGCCGTCGGTCGCGACGACGGTGTCGCCGGGGCGGAGGCGCAGCACGCGCGCGAGGTGGCGGGATTCGTCGCCGTCGAAGGTGACGCGGGTGCCGTCGACGCGGTCAGCCGCGAGCGTGAAGCGCCGCATCGCTCCCCCTCGGGCGGGCGAGCCAGAGAGAGGTCCAGTCGTCGAGGGTGACCGCGTCGCGCGGGACGAACCCGTGGCGGGCCGCCGCGTCGCGCACGCGTCCGGTCTCGGCGGACAGGATCCCGCCCAGCACCAGCGCGCCGCCGGGCGCGACCCAGCCGGCGTATCGCGGCGCGAGGGCGAGATGCGCCGACGTGAGGAGATTGGCCACGACCAGCGGCGCCGGGTCCAGCGCCGTCGTGGGATCGGAGACGTCCGCGACGACGTAGCGCACCCGGTCGACCATACCGTTCAGCGCCGCGTTGCCGGTGGCGACGGCGATCGCGTCGGGATCGCTGTCCACCCCGAGCGCGGCGCCCGCGCCGAGGCGCGCCGCCGCGATCGCGAGGATACCGGAGCCCGTGCCGAGGTCCATGACGCGCGTGACAGGCGCCGCGGCGAGGATCCGCTCGAGGAGCACGAGGCAGCCCGCGGTGGTGCCGTGCTGGCCGGTGCCGAACGCGCGGCCGGGCTCGAGCACGACCACGGTGCGCCCGCCGGCACGCGGGGCCTCCCACGGCGGGGTGATCAGGAGCGTCCGGCCGACGGGGAGCGGGCGGAAGTGCTCGCGCCAGGCGACCGCCCAGTCGGCGTCGGCGACGGGCTGGAGCGAGACCCCGCCGGGGACGGCGAAACCCAGCGCGCGCAGCGCGTCGAGATATCCGTCGACGCGGGCGACGAGCGTGCCGGTGTCGGCCGCGTCGGCGAAGAAGGCGCGCAGGCGCGGCGGCCCGCCCGGGCGCTCCTCCTCGACGACGCCGAGGGCGCCCGACTCCCACACAAAGTTCGTCAGACCCTCGGTGACGGGCGGGGCGTCGTGGACGGAGAGGGGGACGGAGAGCTCCCAGTAGCGCGCGGACATCGCGCGCTCAGCCGAGGAGCTTCTTCATGCGCTCGAGGAAGGCGCTCATCAGCGGGCCGCGCGCGTTCTTCGACGCGGCCTCGAACGCCTCGAGCGCCTCGCGCTGCTTGTCGCTGAGCTTCTGCGGCACCTCGAGGACGACGCGGTAGCAGGCGTCGCCCTGGCCCCGGTGACGGAGGTGCGGCATCCCCTTTCCCCGCAGGCGTAGCACCTGGTGGGGCTGGCTGCCGGCGGGGATCCGGAGGGTCGCCGTCCCGCCGAGGAGCGGCACCGGCACCTCGGCGCCGAGCGCGAGCTGGGCGAAAGAGACCGGCAGGTCGCAGAGGAGATCGCTGCCGTCGCGCGCGAAGATCGCGTGCTCGCGGATGCGGACGAGCACGTAGAGGTCGCCCGCCGGCCCCCCGGCGGCGCCGCTCGAGCCCTCGCCCGAGAGGCGTAGCTGCATGCCGTCGTCGATGCCCGGCGGGATCTTGACGGCGAGTAGATGCTCCGCGCGCATACGCCCCTCGCCGCGGCAGCGCGTGCATGGGCTCTTGTTCAGCTCGCCCTCGCCGTGACAGCGCGGGCACGGGCGGGCGACCGTGAGAAAACCGTGTCTCACGCGCAGCTCGCCGCGTCCACCGCAGGCGTCGCACGTCGCGCGCCGTGTGCCGGGCTCGGCACCCGTGCCCGCGCACGGCTCGCAGCGCTCGAGGCGCGGCACCTGGATCTTCGTGTCGAGGCCCAGCGCGGCGTCTTCGAGCGTGATCTTCAGCTCGTACTGGAGGTCCTCGCCTCGCGCGGCGCGGCCGCGGCCGCGCCGGCCGCCACCCGTGAAGCCGAAGCCCTCGAAGAGATCGGTGAAGAGGCTGCCGAGGTCGGTCTCGAAGTTCACCGCGCCCGGTTGCGCGGTGCCGAAGCGATCGTACTGAGCGCGGCGGTCGGGATCGGACAGAACGCCGTACGCCTCCTGCGCCTCCTTGAAGCGCTCCTCGGCCTGCTTGTCGCCCTGGTTGCGGTCGGGATGGTACTGCATCGCCAGCTGACGGAAGGCCTTCTTGATGTCCGCCTCGCCCGCGCCGCGCCCGACACCGAGGACCTCGTAGTAATCGCGCGCCACTACGCGACGTTCTCGTCCGGCGCCGCGGCGACCGTGACGAGCGCCGGGCGGAGCACCCGGCCGTTGAGCAGGTAGCCGGGCGCGGTCTCGGCAACGACCGTGTCGGGAGGCTCGGCGACGCTGACCCGGCGCGCGATCGCCTCGTGGCGCATCGGGTCGAAGCGCTGGCCGAGCGCCGAGTAGCGGCTGACACCCGCCTTTTCGAGCGCGCGCAGCAGCTCGCGCTGGATCAGCTCCACGCCCTCGACGAGCGAGCCGGCCTGACCCGCCGCGCGGGCCGCCTCGAGCGCGCGGTCGAGGTTGTCGAGCACCGGTACGATCTCGCGCACGAGGGCCTCGTTGGCGTACTTGACGTATTCCTCGCGCTCGCGCTGGGCGCGGCGCCGCGCGTTGTCCGCGTCGGCGAGGGCCCGGAGCAGGCGGTCCTGCTTCTCGTCGAGCTGACGGCGCAGGCCGGCGAGCTCGTCGCCTTCCGTCTCGATGCCGTCGCCGGGTCCGGGCACGTCGTTCGAGTCAGTCATACATCGAGAAAGTATAGCAGCCGGCCGGCGGCGGCTTACGACGGCAGGTACAGGTCCTGGCGGACGCGCGCGAGCGCGTCGGTCACGTGGCGGGCGGTCTCGTTGACGATCGCGATCACGTCGGGATACGGCAGGCGGCGCGGCCCGACGACGCCGAGGATGCCCAGGACCTGGTTCCGGTAGAGGTACGTGGAGGTGATGAGCGTGCAGTCGCGCATCTCGTTCACCGGGTTCTCGTCGCCGATCGTCACCCGCACGCCCTCGTCGGACGCGAGGTCGGTCATCAGATCGGTCAGCCGCTCCTTCCGCTCGAAGGTGCGCAGCAGCTCGCGGGTGGTCGCCATGTCGCCGAACTCGGGCTGATCGAGGATGTTGATCGCGCCGCTGATGTAGAGCGTGCGGCCGCTCAGCATCGCGACGACCTCCTCGGTGATCGGCCGCCACCGCGTGTGGAGCGTGTCCAGCGGATCGGCGGGCGCCGCCTCCATCGCGAGGATCTCCTCGACGGTCCGGCCGCCGAAGCGGCGCGACAGCTCACGCCCGATCGCCCGCGTCTCGTCGGCGCCGAGCGCCGGATCGAGCGTCACCTCGCGCACCGTCAGCCAGCCGGCGTCGGTGACCGCGACGGCGAGGGTCCGGTCGTTGCCGAGCGGCATCAGATCGATCCGCGCGATCGTCGTCTGCTTGAGCGGCGGTGCTAGCAGCAGGCTGGTGAGGCGTGTCGCCGCCGACAGCTGCGACGACGTGCGCTCCATGAACCCCTCGATCCCGGTGCGGCGCGCGGGCATGGGCGCCTGCGGCGGCGTCGGGCTCGCCTGCGGCGGTGGAAACGACTCCACGTAGAGGCGGTACGCCTTGTCGGTCGGCACGCGCCCGGCGCTCGTGTGCGGCTGGGAGAGATAGCCCATCTCCTCGAGGTCGGCCATCGCGTTGCGGAGCGTCGCGGCGGAGAGATGCGGGAAGTGGCGCTTGGCCAGCACGCGCGAGCCCACGGGCTCCGCGGAGTCGATGTACTCGCGGATCACGGCGATGAGCACGTCGCGGTGGCGCGCGTCCATGTCCCCGTCCAAGCCTACAACAGTTCGACGAAGAGCGCGTCGGAGACGAGGAAGCCGGCCTCCGTCAGAGCCACCCGGCCGCCCAGGGGCGCGAGCCATCCCGCCTCCCGCCAGGTCTCCACGCGCCGCCGAAGCGCCGGGTCGTCGGCGACGCGCGCCTCGAGCGAGACCGCGTCCACGCCGTCCGAGGTGCGGAGCCCGAGAATGAGCCGTTCGGCGAGACGCTGGCGCGCGGTGAGGCGCTCCCAGGTCTCGACGGGGAGCCGATCGTCCTCGAGGGCGGCGCAGTAACGCGCGAGCGCCCGCGCGTTGCCATAACGGACGTCACCGACGAAGCCGCAGGCGGCGGGGCCGAGCGCGAGGTACTCCGCGGCGCGCCAATAGACGAGGTTGTGCCGTGCGCGCGCGCCCGGGCGCGCGTAGTTCGAGATCTCGTAGTGCTCCAGCCCGCGCGCCTCGGCGGCGCGCGCGAGCGCCCAGTACTGCGCGACGATCTCGTCCTCCGCCGGGAGCGGCGGCGCGGTGGTGGCGGTCCACGCGCTCCCGCCGTCGAGCGTCAGCGCGTAGGCGGACAGGTGGTCGGGCGCCCAGTCGAGGACGTCGCCGACCGTCCGCGCCCACTGATCGATGGCGAGCCCCGGGAGACCGTACATGAGGTCCACGCTCACGTTGTCGAAGCCCGCCGCGTGCGCGGCCTCGAACGCGCCGCGTGCGCCGCGCGCGTCGTGGAGCCGGCCGAGCCGTCCCAGAATGCGATCGTCCAGCGACTGCACGCCCAGGCTCACGCGGTTGACGCCGGCCGCACGGTATGCGGCAAGCTTCGCGCGGCTGACACTCTCCGGGTTGCATTCGACGGTGACCTCGGCGCCGTCCGTGAGCGGGAACCGGCGTCGGATCGAGTCGAGGAGCTCCGCGAGATCGTCGGACTCGAGCAGCGAGGGGGTGCCGCCGCCGAAGAAGACCGTGGCGAGCGTCACGCGCGGGGCCCACTCGAGCGCGCCCACCAGCTCGATCTCGCGCTCGAGCGCTCCGAGATATCGGCGCACGTCGGCCCCATCGTCGAGGGGCGCCGTCGCGAAGCTGCAGTAGTGGCAGCGCTGCGCGCAGAACGGAACGTGGACGTACAGCCCGAGCACGCGGCTCTGCGGTCGTGTCTGCGCCAGCACGTCGCGGGACGCGACGAGTACCGTCATGGGATGTAGTTCAGGAGGCGCCGCCAGCGGATCCGGTAGTGGTCGGCGTCCCAGGAGAAATAGATGAGGAAGGCCTTGCCCTTGATCTTCTCCTGCTTCACGAAGCCCCAGTACCGGCTGTCCTGGGAGTTGTTGCGGTTGTCGCCCATCACGAAATAGGAGCCGGGCGGGACGGTCGTGGGGTCGCAGCCGTACGCGAAGCCGCAGAAGGTCAGTTCGGCCGCCTGGGCGGGCGGACCATCGAGGCGCCGCACGTACGGCTCGTCGAGCGCCCTGCCGTTCACGAAGACCTGACGGCCCCGTACCTGCACGACGTCCCCGGGCGTGCCGATGATGCGCTTGATGAAATCGCGCCGCTCGTCCTCGGGGTACTTGAAGACGATGATGTCGCCGCGGTGCGGGTGGCGGATCCCGGGCATGCGCCACTCGGTGAAGGGGAGCTCGGCGCCGTAGAGGAACTTGTTGACGAGGATGTAATCGCCCACGAGCAGCGAGTCCATCATCGAGCCCGACGGGATCGTGAACGCCTGGACGACGAGCGTCCGGATCACGAGGGCCAGCAAGATCGCGATCCCGATCGCCTCGGCGTACTCGCGGAAGGTGGACTTGCGTCGGCGGCCGAGGGTCGCGCCGGCGGCCGCCGCGTCGACCGGCACCTCCTCGGTCTTGGGAACCCGGACGTCCTGGTCCATCAGCTCTTCAGCACCGACAGGAACGCCTCCTGCGGCACTTCGACCTTGCCGACCTGCTTCATCCGCTTCTTGCCTTCCTTCTGACGCTCGAGCAGCTTGCGCTTGCGCGTGATATCGCCGCCGTAGCACTTGGCGGTGACGTTCTTGCCCATCGCCTTCACGGTCTCGCGCGCGATCACGCGCGAGCCGATCGCGGCCTGGATCGCGACCTCGAAGAGCTGGCGCGGGATGACCGTGCGCAGCTTCTCGACGAGCGCCTTGCCCTTCTCGTACGCCTTGTCCCGATGCACGATGACGGAGAGCGCGTCGACCGGCTCGCCGTTGAGGAGGATGTCGAGCTTGACGAGGTCGGACGCCCGGAAAGCGGCGAACTCGTAGTCGAACGAAGCGTACCCCTTCGAGATGGACTTCAGCTTGTCGTAGAAGTCGACGACGATCTCGGCGAGCGGAAAATCGAACCGGATGTGCACTCGCTTGCCGAGGTACTCGAGAGAGACGTGCTCCCCGCGCTTCTCCTGCGCCAGCTTGTAGATCACCGTCATGAACTCGGTCGGCACATAGACCGAGGAGTGCACGTACGGCTCCTCCATCTCCTCGATTCGGTCGGGCGTCGGGAGGCGCGAGGGGTTCTCTACTTCGAGGAACTCGCCGGCGGTGGTGAGCACGCGATAGCGCACCGACGGCGCGGTGACGATCAGCGAGAGGTCGAACTCCCGCTCCAGGCGCTCCTGGACGATCTCCATGTGGAGCATGCCGAGGAAGCCGCAGCGGAAGCCGTAGCCGAGGGCGAGCGACGTCTCGGGCTCGTACGTGAATGCGGGGTCGTTCAGTCGGAGCTTCTCGAGGGCGTCGCGCAGGGCTTCGTACTGCGTGTCCTCGATCGGGTAGAGACCCGCGAAGACCATCGGCTTGGCGTCGCGGTAGCCGGGGAACGGCTCGGCGGTCGGGCGCAGCGCCTCCGTGATCGTCTCGCCGACCTTCGCGTCGGCGACGCGCTTGATCGAGGCGGTCAGGTAGCCGACCTGTCCCGCGGACAGCTCCTCGACCGGGCGCATGTCGGGGCTGAAGACGCCGATCTGCTGCACGTCGTACTGCCGGCCGTTCGACATCAGGAGGATCCGCGTGCCTGCGCGGACGCGGCCGTCCGTGAGCCGGACGTAGACGACGACGCCCTGATAGGAGTCGTAGAAGGAATCGAAGACGAGCGCCTTGAGCGGCGCGTCCGGGTCGCCGATCGGCGGCGGGATTCGCGCGACGATCGCCTCGAGGACGTCGGGCACGCCCGTGCCGTGCTTGGCGGAGATCGCAAGCGCCTCGGTGCCGTCGAGGTCGAGGGTCTCCGTGATCGCCACGCGCGTCGCCTCGACGTCCGCCGCGGGCAGGTCGATCTTGTTGATGACGGGGATGATCGTGAGGTGGGCGTCGCTCGCCAGGTAGAAGTTCGCGAGCGTCTGCGCCTCGATGCCCTGCGCGGCGTCGATGATGAGGACCGCGCCCTCGCACGCGGTGAGCGCCTTCGAGACCTCGTAGGAGAAGTCGACGTGGCCGGGCGTGTCGATGAGGTTGAGGGTGTACTCGTGCCCGTCGCGCGCCTTGTAGAGCAGACGGACGGTGTGGGCCTTGATCGTGATGCCGCGCTCCCGCTCGAGGTCCATGGAGTCGAGGACCTGGTCCACGGCCTTCTTGGCGTCCATCGTGCCGGTGAGCGACAGCAGCCGGTCCGCCAGCGTCGACTTGCCGTGATCGATGTGGGCGACGATCGAAAAATTGCGGATCCGCGCGAGCACCATCTCGTCTCAGTCTAACACGCTGCGTCGTGTCGCTCCGGCGGCCGGCGGGATGCCGGGGCGGGGCGAGCGAGGGCCGGCACGGAAATCCGCGAGGAGACCACGCAAAGCGGCGAGACGCGCAACGGTCGCCTTCGACCACGGTAGGGCCAACGGATTTTCGTGCCGGCCCGCTGCGCGGCGATCCGGAGTCAGCGGGGGAGGCGGGTGTGGTCGGGGACGATGGCGCCGGACTCGAGGACGACGCCCGGGCCGATCTCGGCGTGCGCGCCGATGCGCGCGTCGGCGCCGACGAGGCAGTCGCGCAGCACGGCGTCCGGCCCGATCTCGACTCGCTCCCAGAGCACGGCGCCCTCGACGCGGGCGCGGGGGCCGATGCGCGCGTGGGCGCCGACGACGCTGAACGGGCCCACCCGCGCGCCCGCCATGACCCGGACGCCGGACGCGAGCACGGCCGGCGGATCGAGCACCGCGTCCGGCGCGAGCGTCACGTCGCGCTCGAGCCACGCGCCGTTTCGCCGATCGCCGGCCGGTTCCAGCGAGGTCCGCACGCGGCCCGCCAGGAGATCGAGTTGCGCGTCGCGGTAGGCGGCCGGGCTGCCGATGTCGCGCCAGTACGCCTCCGTGGTCCAGCCGTAACAGGGCTCGGCATCGGCGATGAGGCCGGGGAAGACCTCGCGCTCGATCGAGACGGCGCGTCCGGCCGGGATGCGTTTCAACAGCGCCGCGTCCATCAAGTAGATCCCCGCGTTGATCGTGTCGGTCGTGATGATCTCGTCGGCCGACGGCTTCTCGCGGAACCTGAGCAGCCGGCCGTCGCGGTCGGTCTCGACGAGGCCGTACTGCCGGGGGTCCGGCACGGGCTGGAGGAAGATCGTCGTGCGCGAGCGCCGGGCCTCGTGAAACCGCCGCATGGCCGTGAGGTCGGCGTCCGTGAGCACGTCACCGTTGAGGACGAAGACGCTGCCGGCGGTGAGGTCCGCGGCGTTGCGGACGCCGCCGCCGGTGCCGAGGGGCTCGGCCTCGACGACGTAGCGCAGCCGCACGCCGAGCTCCGCCCCCTCGCCGAGCGCCCGCCGGACGTCGTCCACGCGGTAGGAGCACGCGAGCACGACGTCGCGGACGCCGTGCGCCGCGAGGAGCGCCAGCTGGTAGGCGAGGAACGGGCGGTTGAGCAGCGGGACCACGGGCTTCGCACGCGCGACCGTCAGCGGCCGGAGTCGCGTCCCCTGGCCGCCGGCGAGGATGACCGCCTGTGTGGCTACTTCGGCGCCCAGGGCTCCGCCTCGTTGATGAGCATCACCGGGATTCCGTCGCGGATCGGATAGGCCTTCCGACATGCGGGGCAGATGATGCGCGTCTCCTCGAACACGAGATCGCCCTTGCACGCGGGACAGACCAGGATGGCCTTCAGCTCGTCGTCGATCATGGCGCCACCTCCTTTCGCTCGTCGCGGACCCTGCCGCGAAACCACTCCAGCGTGAGCCTGAGCCCTTCGTCGGTGTCGACGCGCGGCTCCCAGCCGAGCCGCGCGCGCGCGCGCGCGATGTCGGGCTGGCGGACTTTGGGGTCGTCCTCCGGGAGCGGCCGGAACGCGACCTCGCTGCGGGAAGCCGCGAGCCGGATGATGCGCTTGGCGAGTTCGAGCAGCGTCATCTCGTGAGGATTGCCGATGTTGACCGGGTCGGCCGTGCCCCGCTCCATCAGGCGCCAGATGCCGTCGACGAGGTCGGAGACGTACATGAACGAGCGCGTCTGTGAGCCGTCGCCGAAGACCGTGAGCGGCGCTCCCGTGAGGGCCTGCGTCATGAACGCCGGGATCGCGCGGCCGTCGTTGAGCCTCATCCGCGGCCCGTGACAGTTGAAAATGCGGGCGATCCGCGTGTCGACGCCGTGAACACGGTGGTAGGCCATCGTCATCGCCTCGGCGAAGCGCTTGGCCTCGTCGTAGACGCCGCGCGGCCCGACGGGGTTGACGTTGCCCCAGTACTCCTCGCGCTGCGGATGGACCAGCGGGTCGCCGTACACCTCGGACGTGGACGCGAGCAGGAACCGCGCGCGCTTGGCGCGGGCGACGCCGAGCGCGTTGTGGGTGCCGAGGGCGCCGACCTTGAGGGTCTGGATGGGGAGCTCGAGGTAGTCGAGTGGCGAGGCGGGACTCGCGAAGTGCAGCACCCAATCGACCGCGCCGTCGACGTGGAGGTACTCGGTGACGTTGTGCTCGAGGAACTCGAAGCCCGACACCCCGGAGAAGGGCGTGAGGTTCTCGCGCCGGCCGGTGAGGAAGTTGTCGACGGCGACGACCTCGGCGCCGCGGCCCAGCAGGAACTCGCAGAGATGGGAGCCGATGAACCCCGCCGCGCCCGTCACCAGCACCCGCACGGCGCGCTCCGGGCCCTCGCTCAGGCCGGGAGCACGGGCTTGCGGCCGATCGAGTGGTACTCGAAGCCGAGGCGCCGCATCCGCTCGGGCTCCCAGAGGTTGCGGCCGTCGAAGACGACGGGCCGCCGCATCACGGAGCGCAGGCGTTCGAGGTCCAGGAACTTGAACTCGTTCCATTCGGTGACGAGCGCGAG
>WNGG01008057.1_pt1 | contig 11635 bp, 12 predicted proteins | sample 5400661 | NCBI WGS metagenome assembly WNGG01 (sample SAMN13153372, study PRJNA577476) | soil metagenome | isolation source: 100 cm soil or saprolite under Garry oak tree replicate 1 | place: USA:California | collected 2016-06-15 | reverse complement strand
TGCAGATATCGGCACTGGCTCAGGCTGCATTGCGATTTCGCTCCTGCACGAGCTGCCGCAGGCGCGGGCATGTGCAACAGACATCTCGCCCGCTGCCTTGCGCGTGGCCCAACGAAATGCCGAGAAACATGGGGTCGCTGATCGTTTGACGCTCAACGAATCAGATTGTTTTTCGGCCGTCAACAGCAACGCGCAATTTTCGCTGATTGCTTCAAATCCGCCCTATCTTGCCGATCAGGAACTCGATAACGTGGCGCCGGAGGTACGGAACTATGAGCCGCGCGCAGCTCTGACCTGCGGAGACAATGGTTTACATGTCATACGCAGGCTGCTGGCCGAAGCCTCGCATTTTCTCGACTTGGGCAGTTGCTTCGTATTCGAGATTGGGTTCGAGCAAAGCGAAGCTGTGAAAGAGCTGATTAGTAATCGGGTCTGGCAGCTTCTTGAGATACGCCCCGACCTGCAGGGAATTCCGCGTACGGTGGTCCTGAAGCGAACGACCGGATCAGTTTGAAAAGTCGCCCATTTCGATCCGGGCATGCCTTGCGCGTAACCTCCCTGTCTCCAGAAGCTGGCTTGACCTACCGAAACAAAGGAGCTTGGCACAAATCACGACTGATGTTAAAATCCGCCAGCTTAAGGGCGCGAAATTTTGCAGTGAACAGTTTGCCGTTTCGAGCCTTTTTCCTTTTTAGGGAATCATTATAGTGAGTGGAGGATCTCCCCCGTTGGGTTCACCGAAAATCGTTCTGACGGCTTCATCCACGGAAGCCAGCGAGTGGCATCACAGCATCTGGCAACAGATGATGTCTGCGACCGTGCCGCAGAAATTCGCCCACACCTTTTTCAATAAAGTTTCCTTTGAAAACGAGTCCTGGCCGGATGGTCGCGCCAAGTACGTGCCCAATGGGCTGCGAATGGTCGAAACGCTCCTGCTCAGAGAATACGACGAAGAGGAAGTCGTCACTTGCTACGTTGATAATCTCGATAAGTTTGTCGGTCCCGAGACCAGGGTGCTGGCGATTCACGCGCACAATCCGCTGGGTATCTCGTACGCCACCGACGTCTACGCAAAAATCTTCGGCGAGAACCAACTGCCGCTCAACGCGCATGAGTTCCTCCGGATCGTCAAGCATCCTGTCATCGAAAAATACAAACCAAAGATCGTCGTCGGTGGCCCGGGTTCATGGCAACTGGAGAGAGCCAACCGCCTCGACGAATTCAAAATTGATTATCTGATCGATGGCGAGATCGAACGGGTCTTTGGCGATCTTTTCCGGCGCATGATGGCCGCTGATCCAAGCTTGCCGCGGATCATTAAGCTGGCGAAGGATACGCAACCCACCGTCGAAGAAATTCCCGTAGTTCGACATCGCTCAACCTTTGGCGTGGTTGAGATCACCCGCGGTTGCGGCCGAGGCTGCCAGTTCTGCGGACCCGCGACGAAGGTTGGCCGCTCGTTTCCGCTGGATCACATTATTGAAAGTGTGAAGGTCAATGCTCGTGAAGGCGCGACCGAAATCATGATCTCTTCAGAAGACATGTTTCTTTACGAGCAAATGCCGAACTTCGAGACCAACGTGCCCGCATTGGAGCGATTGTTCCGGGAGATCATCAGTGTTCCGGGAATCGAGACGATCCAGACTTCGCATATCACGATGGCGCCGGTGGTAAAAGATCCAACGATTATCGAGCGACTCACGCCGCTATTAGTTCCCTATTCGCACGTTCATCATCGTGATTCAACTGATCCAGACCAGCGCGCGGCCGATCCAATCATCGGTCTCGAAACCGGCAGCCCCCGCCTCTTCAATACTTATATGAAGGGCAAGGCATACCCCTATAAGGCTCATCAGTGGCGGGACGTGGTTCTAAAGGGGATGGAAACTCTGAACCGTTACAACTGGTTCCCCTTCTGTACCTTCATTATCGGTTTGCCAGGCGAGACTGAGGCTGATACGAAAGAATCTCTGGATCTGCTTTACGATTTGCGCCACGCGAAAGGCACTTTCGTGCCCACGTTCTTCGTTCCGCTGGAAGACACGCGAATGCAGAAAAAGGACGGCGCTAAGCTGATCGAGATGACCGACCTGCAATGGGAGTTCTTCTTCACCTGCTGGAAATATAATCTTGAGTTCTGGTATGGCGGCTCAACTCATAACAAGAAGTTCGCCCTCGGGGTGCCCATTTATTACCAGATGATGGGCAAGAAACTATTTGGCCGCGGTATCAAGTACCCCCTGGCCCGCTTCGCGGGCGTGCCCGATCGCTTCATTCACAAACACATGTACCTGGACTTTACCGGTTACAAGCGTGATCGGAAGGGGATGGAGCCGTTCGAGAAAGAGATTATTCCGGAATTCAAGAGCGTGCGCGAACACGGTCTGAATTTGATTGATGCCAGTGAGCTGAATCAGATTGGGCCCCGCGTAAACCGCCCTAACGTCGCCGCCGAGATGGCTGCCGGCTAGAAGGCACTCCCCAAAGTGCTTTCTAAGAAATGGATTCCCCTTACAAATGATTTGCCCTGCATGCAAGTCGGCCGTTAATGACGACCTCCGTTATTGTCTGCATTGTGGTAAGTATCTAGGCGAACCTGACCAGACAACTTACGTAAGACCGCGAACACCTGCATCAACCAGTATTCGGGGAGATGCAACCTTACTTGGAAGCTCTTCCACTGATGATGAGCAGAAGGGTCGCGGCTGGCCGATTTACGTTTTTCTCGGACTGCTCGCCGGAATCGTTCTGATGATTATAGGCGGCGGCATTGCCGCTGTGCTGATGTACGGAACGGCAGGAAGGTCCGTTGATTTACCGAATAACGGTAGAGTATCCGTTGCGACAACGTCGACACCTGCAACGCGCGCTACGCCACGGGAACTAACCATCACACCCTCGCCAACCCCATCACAACCTCAGCGAACCCTCATATTGAATCAGTTGTTCTCAGTGCCGGCGGGTCGTACCCAACAATTCACATTTCATTTACCAACCCGCGCAAGAGTTCAGGGCCGGTTCACGATAAGCGGCGGCTTCGGAAATGATATTGATGTAGTTCTCGCTGACTATAGCCAACATTACTATGATTCCCGCGCAACATCAGTTGGCGGTGTTGATGTGCTCTTAGAAGCGGGGGACTATCGACTAATATTCGATAATAGCTATGCTAAGGTTTTTGGTAAAAGGGTCAGTGCCACCTTTTATGCATTCCACTAAGGCTCAAGTTACATGCCACTGACGATCATGCTCGATCACTTAGTATCGCGGCTCTGCCCGGAGAACCATACAAAGGTATTGCTGTTGTTCTAACCGGCGTCCTTTTCCGCGTTGAAATCGTAAATCAAGTACAGGCGAAGAGCGCCTTCCTGCACGTCGGAACGCACGTCTTTGATGTGGGCCTTCAAACTTCCGCCACTGGCGCGTATCGGCAACGCCAGCGCCAGCTGAGAAACACGCAAAACCTCAAACGGATTCACACGCTCAGTTATTGATCTGCGCACAAACGGTGTCACCAGGCTGCTGACAATCGGTGACGTGTCGTCGAGCGTAATCTCCTCGATATTCAATTGACCGAAAACGGTTTGCTTGTCCTGATCGAAAGAGAGTTCGACCGTGGTTCTGGTCCAGCCTTTAAACTGCGTGCAGCGGCCGAGAATGCTGTAACTTCCGGCAAAGGCGACGGGCGCAGTGATCTTTCCGCCGGTGAAACGCACGCCGGTTTTTACATCGCCATCTTCCGCTGCGAGCATGACGACATTGTTACACTCACCTTGAAAAATCACAGGCTGGAGCGGAGCCGTCGATCCATTTTGCGACAGCTTGAGTTGAGGCGGGCCAAGTTTCTGAAACAGCGTGCTCAACAGCGAATCGAAAAACTTTTCATCGATCGTGACGGTTACCGTTCCGGAAGTTTCTTTGCTGTTGTCAGGCGGTTTCAAACGAAGACCCGCAGTCGAGCGGCCCAGCGGCTTACCCAAAAGAAAAACCGTAGCCACCACGCCCAGCAACAATCCGCAAACTAAAACAAGAGCGCTTCTTTTCATTGCTTGAACTCTGGTTAAGGAGTGGCTCGCATTGCCGGTGATGCAGACGGATTTGGCGAACTAACGCCACCCAGCATTCCTTTCAACAACGCGCTTACTGCAGAGGTAAGAGCATCTATTTGCTGCCGAATCTTTTCCGGTGGAACCTGACTGTATCCGGACGGCAGGTCGAACAGGGATCCGTCGATGTCGGTCTTGATGTCCTGCATCTCGGCCAACACGTGAGCGCCTTTCACTCCTTTCACTTCGCCCGAACTTTCCGACATTAGTTCGGATCGCAATGGCAGTCCGGTTTCCTTGTCCACGTAAACAAAGGCCTGGGTGTTAATCTGGCCGGCCTGCGTATTCGTGCTGGTGGAATTTGTATAACTGTATTTTTCGGCGGCGCGTCCATTTATGGTTTCGTCGCCGACACGTTGCACGCCCTTTACGTTCTTCAAACTCTCGACCAACTGGCCCGGCGTCATTAGTTTCTGAGGCTGAACGCCGGTGGCCTCTTTGGTCAACTCTGCGTACTGTTTTCGGGAAGGCACAATCACGTAGGAATGGTTGTCGTGATCCAAATAAACCAGCGGCGACCCATCAGGCAGATTGAATTCGACCCGGCGATCGTCACCGTTGCGAGCTACCTTGACCGACAGCGGGGGAATTCCGATGGCCCGCTCGTTCGATTCAGTTTGCAGCGTGAACGTCAAAGTAGCGCTGTACTTGTCGGGCTCACGCGTATTGATCAGCGGTCCCGCATTGCTTTCCATATTCGTGTTTGCTGAGTTCGTATTCGCTGCCTGATTGGCGTTTGCGTTGGTATTCGCATTTGAATTTATCGCCGGTTGGCAGGCAATGGCGAATATTAAGGATGTAACTCCCAACAGTGGGGCAAAATATCCTGAGCTTGCACTTCGCATAACAGACTCCTCGATACTTGACGGCGTCCGGTCACGCCGAAACAGGTAAAACAAACTGTAGGGGTACGCCAGCAAGAATAACACGTCGACGAGTTTGGCGCGAAACATTCCGCTTGTTCTTTGCGAGTCGGTTCAGGTGAATGGCCGACAAACTTCAGTTCGTCCTGGAAGTTCGACAAGCTGAAAGCTCGCTCAGACATCAAAACTGAAACTGATTTATGGATTGACTCTGCGACAGTTTTGAAATAAAAGCGTCTTGCTTTTCCAGTTTCCATTCCGAGGTGTCGACTCCATGAAGCGCATTCCGCTGATTTTTGCAGTCTTTCTGGTTGTCCTTGGCTGCAACTTGACTGATAAGTTTAAGAAGTCCGGCAGTTCGAATTCTTCTTCGTCGTCTTCTTCATCGACCGGATCGAGTGTTAATGGCGAGCCGGTCGAGCGTGCGTCGCCGACCGCCGCGCAATCCGCCGCAATTGCCAACGGCCAAACCGTGAAATGGGACCAGCAGGGGATAGATTGGACAATGCCCATCAACTGGAAAAAGGGCGATGTCCGCAACGAGACGTTTGAGTCAGGAGGCGGCAGCGCCTTTCTCAGCGGAAACATCTCAGTGATGGACCCAAGCTTTCCGAGTGACATCAGCATTAACGCGATGTACGAAAGTGCCAAGACGAATCAGAAGATCGGCAAGTACGACGAGGTCAAGTGGCTGGAGATTGACGGGTTGCGCGGCGTCGAATTTCGCGAATCAAAAACGGAAAGGCCCGACGATATTCGCCGGCTGGAATGGCAGGCCTATCGCAAGTACGCGGGTCAGAATCAACTCGTTACTCTGATTCTTTCTACCAGCGGAGCAAAATTTCCGCAGCACGAGGATGAACTTTACGGCATCCTGTATTCGATGAAGATTGTGCACTAGAACTTTGGGGGGAAATGGGGAAAAGGGAAAAAGGGGAAACAAAAGTTTAGGGTTTGCTTTCCCCTTCCCCCTTTCCCCCCTTCCACCTTTTCCTTCCTAGTCTTTCTTAATGTAATTCCGGTGCACCCACGTGTCGGATTTTGCGCGATCGCGAGTTTCAAAGAAAACGCTGCTTTCGGAATCGCGGGTCACCATCTGAATGCGCCCGGTGACGTCCTTCTGCTTCTCGGCGCCCTTAGGCGCGTCGTCCAGAAAACCGCGCACGCTGTCGGCGGCCGGCTGCTCAAATTTTTCGCCGCGCCGATATTCGGCGACTGCTTCGATGGCGCTGGCCTTTAAGAGTTTCGGCCATAGCTTTTTAAAAAGCGCGCTGGAGGCGTAAACGTCGGCGCTGTTGATTTTGCCGTTGATTGCAAAAACATAACCGATTACATCCGGCTGGTTGTTGACGATTCCCGACAAAGCTTTAAAGTAGCTGTCCGCGCTTTTTTGCACTTCCTTGTTTTCCAGAGCCAGTTGAAAACTCGTGGGCGAGGCCGCGCCCCTGACATCACGACCGACATTCGAACTCAGTTTCTCCTGCGCGACAGCCACCTGGCGCCAAACTTCACTCTGCGACTCGGCGGACTTGGCGGCAAGTTTCACGTCGCGGCTGGCAACGACGTTGGACGATGAATTAAAGACTGAAACTTCTTCTGCTCCTCGCTTTTGCCAGCGGCCATTTTCCACGCAGTATGCGGCGATTGGAATTTTGCCTGAATGTGGCGGGAGAATCAGGTCGACGACGAGCATGCGATCCTGCTGGCCGCCTTTTACGATGTCGCCTGATTGAACGTAAACCTCCTCGCGGGAAACATTTTCGATCGTCAGTTCATTTACCGAGCGAGTTTCGCGCACGATCACCTTCTTCTGCACCAGAGCTTCCTGTAATGTCAGGAACGTTTGACCCTTGATCTTGTCTTTGCCATGGATCAGAAACACCGAAAGATTATCCTGGGTGAATGGGCCTTCCAGCCGATAATCACTTTGCTCAGCTGCCTTCTGTCGTTGATGCAATCCCCACGCACCGACCAAACCGAGTGGCCCAACCATCATCGACAAAACTCCCACCATCAAAGTAAACAGATTCGTCCTCATTATTTTTTCTCCTTCCAGATAGACTGATAACTCGCCGTGCCTGGGGAGCGCTTTCACACAGCGCGAATTTGAAATCGTTAGCTCCGCGAATAGAGCATGCGGCAAGCTGTTGCGGTTAGAACGCGGGCGGGGAGTCTTCTTGCGCGGAAGCGCGGATCGACGAGGAGATAGGAGTAAAGGGGGAAGGGGAAAGGGTAGGGTAAGAAGAAAGGATAAAGGGTGAGGGTAAGAGGGTGAGACGGGAGGACGACGATAACCGCTCACGACTCGGTATCCTTAGGGTTATCGTCCTCGTCCGTTTCCCCTTTCCCCTTACCCCTTTTCCCTTTCCCTACGCCTTATCCTTCCAGCCATCCACCTTTGAACCCCGCGCGCCGCAGACCATTTATGACGTAGCGGGACTTCTTCATCAGGTTCCAGAGAAACTCTGAGCGGAAATTTTCGATCATCAACACGATCGGACCCTGATTGATGCCAAAGTGCCAGGGGGAGAGCCAGCCGCACTCGTGACATTTGTCATCGGGGAAAGTCGGGTTGAAAGTCGCTTCCAACCCGTACGGATGATCCGTGCCGACCTCGATTTCATTAAAGTGTTCCAGCGCCGGCAACACGATCTCGGGCGCGAAAGGTAGTGAGGCGACCACGGCCCAGGGCGCAAGTGTTCCGTCGTCAGGCCCGTCGGGTACGCCGCGCGCGATGTAATCAAAGAAAACGCGCTTGACGCCGTCAATAATAAGTTCCTTCGGACCCGGACCCTCACATGCCGTCAGTCCCCAACAGACTTCGCTGTAGCCCTTGAATTCGTTGGGATTGCGCCGGCAGTATTCCTGCTGGGCATAAGTCGCGCGCCGGCTATTTTCAAAGTAATCCAAATCGTGTTCGCGCATGAATTCGTCTTTGATTCCCCGAAAGTCAATCCATATATGCGAGAACTGGTGCGTGAATAATGGCGCTGCGAATAGATATTCGTAATCATAAACTTTTTTCCACTGGTAAGCCGACGTATGCGCTTGACAACTTTCAGGAGAGATGAAGAAATCGGGCGATCCGAGTGCGAGAATGTAGGCAAGTGTGGATTCGTCGTAGCGGTCCCAGCGAAAAGGAAGAAATCCAGTTTCCGGTTGCCATCCGTGATTTAAAGTAGCGTCGCCGTCAAGCGCCCATCGCCAGTTAGCGCGCCGATACATTTCATCAGCCAGCCGGCGAATCTCGCTCTCTTGCCCGGTATCGCGATCGAAATAGCCGGCCGCAGCGAGCATGCCGGCGAAAAGAAAAGTCGAATCAATTGTTGAAAGTTCGCAATCCCACGCCCGCCGTCCGGTCTTCATGTCGAGGAAATGATAGTAAAATCCCTGGTAACCGGTCGCGACAGCACTTTCGCTTTGCTCGCTGTTGGCAAAAAAACGCAGCTTTTTTAGCGAGCGTTCAACTGCTTCTTCGCGTGTGATGAATCCGCGTTCGACACCCACCGGGTAGACTGACAGCGCCATCCCGACAGCCGCGATGCTGCACGGCCAGCCGTCTTTCGTACTATCCGCCACCAATCCGTTATCGGGATTGACTTCATGCACGAAATATTTGAAGGCGTCGGATTGAAGATCGGAAAGCAGCTTTTCCTGGTCGTGAGAAAGCCCGGTCATGGATTGATTCTAGCCTACGCGCCCATCGTGACGAAGAATCCAGACTAGATCTGATGGCCGACGATATCGAAAGTGAACTTAATCTTGTCGCGAACCCGCACCAGTCCATGAACGGCTGAGGTAGCTTTAACTTTGAAGTCGCTGCGATTGACACTGAACTCACCCTGGGCGCGAATTTCATTTCCGGTTACCGTGAGTTTCGTCGGAATCGTAATTGAACGAGTGGTGCCGTTGAGCGTGAGATTGCCGGCAATCTTCAAATCATATTGACCATTGCCGATGGATTGGCCCGTAACACTCGTGCTGCGAAAGACGATGTCGGGATATTGGTCCGGCAGCAGCACGATGTCATGGAGCTCTTTATTGATGATCTTTTTCTGGGCGTCGGTAAAGACGCTGCTGGTTTCTTCCATCGAGGCAGTTTTGGCAATGATCTCAAGCGAGGAAGCCGGAATGGAATTCGGATCCAGGCGCACCTCGCCGCTGAAGTCCCGCACGGCCACCAGGTGATCGTGACCTTTGAACCAGAGCAATCCACCGGCGAGCGCATGGGCGATGAACTTGCTCCGTGCGGGCTCGAGCCGATAACGTGTCGGCGCGACCGGTCCGGTTGCCCCGATTCGGAGCGTCGGGCTTGAGAATGATGCAACCAGGGACGAGTCTTCAGCATGATGGAATGATTCAGAATCACGGCCGCGGGTTAAACGCAAACCCAATACTCCCGCCAAAAAACTGATGCTCAGAATGATTGTGCATATCTTGAAAAACTTCATGTCCGACTCCTGAAAGAAATTCCGAATTCGCCCTTCTAAAAAACTATTGCGTGAAACCTGCCGGAGTGCTGCGATGAAATAACGAATCAATCGAATAGCGGTTCAGATCGGAAAGCCATAGCAGCACAAAATTCACGAGTCCGTATTGCAGGTTGTGGGCGACCGTCGGCGCATCGCCCAGCATGACCGTGCCGAAGGTAAGTCCTACCAGCAGCAATCCGGAGATCGTCAGGCCGATTCTGGTGAAGAGACCAAACAATATGAGCGCTCCCGCTGCTACTTCGCAAAAAGGTATGGCGTAGGCGAACGGGGTTACCATCATCGACGGTAACTTGCCGGCGAAGTGCTGATTCATTCCAGTCACAAAATTACCGATGCCGCCCAGGAATTTTCCGATGCCAAAAAACAAAAAGATAACTCCCATAGTTATCCGTAAGAGGGCGTAGGCAATCTCACGATGGTTCATTGGCCAGTCCTTTCGGCAAGACTCTCCGCATCCATCCTGCCGCGCAATCAGAGTTGTTAGCTGAACCTTGCCGGGAACTGCTTGATAATACCTTCGCTCAATTCATCCGCCATGTGTAGGATCTGTTCATGCACCTTGTCAAAAGCGGCTACATCTCCGGCCCAATCGCCGTGCAGGCGGGCCACGGCTTCGTTCGTCGTCAGATTCAAGTGATCGTGCATCATCGATCGCATTTCCGCCGCTGGCCAATTCTTCGGATTCGCGCCGCTTAGCAGGTCGGCAATCTGATCCGCATTCGCGAACCAGTGCTTGTTTGCGTCGGCGAGCTTTGCCTGATCATTTGCTTTGGCCGCTGCCACCACCTCGGCGGCTGTCGTGATGTGCTCCTTCAAAAGTGCGGTTAGTTTGTCGCCTGCGGCGTCGCCATAGTACGGCTTGATGGCATTGCCGATGTCCACCTGGTTTTGCAGCAATCTCTGCGTGGCCGCATCTTTGTCAGGCAAACCTGCTGCGGCGCTGATAATGAAGACGCGCGTCCAGGTAATGTGATCTTCCCAAAGCTTTCGCACTGTTGCGCGAAAGGCGCCCTGTTTTGAACCTTCCATCTTTCCGTTCGGGAGCGAGGAAGCCGCCGGGTTTTCGAGAGATATCGGAGAGTTTCCTGCGGTGCTAAGGAGAGCCAGTCCCAAAAACACTGCAGCACCCAGAAAAGACATTGACCTACCGCTCATAACAATCCTCCACGTTCATCTAGTGCGGATTATTCGCCTCAGGTGTACACGCATATCATGGGGAACGATGTTCGACGCTTACAATCATCATGCCAGCAAGCGCATTTGCCTTCGCTGGCCATTCACCGTGACGAACGAGTTTGACGGTGAAGACTCCTGTACGATCCCCGGATTCCCAAACATCGTCTTGTCGCAATTCGGGACAGTTTCAAAGGTGTCACGAGTCTGGATTATGAATAAGACATGTCGCCCGGGTGCGCCTCTGTCGACAGATTATCTCGTCCGAGCATGGTCCGTGGAGCGGTGCGAACAGCCGTTACTCTGCTTCCGGTAAAGACTTCAAATATTCGACCAGGTCTAGTTTCTCTCGATTGGTTAGCCCCAGGTTAAAGTGAACGTTGTAATGGTTGACAACGTCGAGCAGAGTTGCAAAACGACCATCATGATAGAACATACTCTTGAAAAAGTCCTTCACTAATCGCGTCGAGATTGCTCGGTACGTGCTCGAACGTGAGAAGCTCGGCTAAATCGATCGTTCAATATTCTTCCGCACTTGTATTACTTTCGAGCTATCATTCTTGTCACAATTTGGAACAGTTTAGAAAGTGTCACAAGCAGAAGCTAATCGATTGGCTAAGCAGTCCCGGTTCGGTGCTGGCACATCACTCGCTCATCAGATTCGACGCCCAAAGAGCATGCAACCGACCTCAGGAACAACCGAATCGATCTGGATGGCGACTGCCGACCCGCCGCCGGAAGGCGCTTTGAGCAAAGACGCCGCCGCCAACGTTTGCATCATCGGCGCGGGCATCGCGGGCTTAACCACTGCCTATTTGCTCGGGCAAGAAGGCAAAACAGTAATCGTTCTGGACGACGGACCAATCGGCGGAGGCATGACTGCGCGGACGACAGCGCACCTTACGAACGCCCTTGACGACCGGTTCTATGAACTCGAGCGTTTGTTTGGCGAAGCAGGCTCACGTTTGGCCGCTGAAAGCCATACCGCCGCAATCGAGCG
>WNGG01008056.1_pt1 | contig 11636 bp, 12 predicted proteins | sample 5400661 | NCBI WGS metagenome assembly WNGG01 (sample SAMN13153372, study PRJNA577476) | soil metagenome | isolation source: 100 cm soil or saprolite under Garry oak tree replicate 1 | place: USA:California | collected 2016-06-15 | reverse complement strand
TCCGGGAGCTGGCGGTTCCGCGGCTCGCCGGGACACCCAATCACCAGAAGGTTCGCGAGGTCCTGAAGCGCGAGCTCGCCGCGCGCGGGCTTGCCGCCCTTGAGCACAGGTTTTTCCGTCGACCGAGCAATGCCTTCTGGGGTTTTCACGCTCCCATCGATGGCATCAACCTCATCGCGCAACGGCCGTCCGGCCGTCCGCCCGTCCGCCCCACCGTCTGGCTGGTAGCGCACTACGACTCGAAGGGCCAGCCCATCTCGATGTTCACGCGTCTGTTATGTGTCGTGACTGTGTTGGTCGCACTTCTTACGCTCTGGGTTTCTGCGATTCTCACCGATTCGTCTCGTTGGGCATTCCTCTTTTTTGTCGTGGTCCTGGCGGCGAGCTGGGTGCTGAATCGGGTGAATGACAATTCCCCCGGCGCGGTCGACAACGCAACCGCGCTGGTCGCCGTGTTCATGACCCTCGATCAGCTGTCCCCCACCGCCACGGTTGGTGTCGTCTTTCCCGACGCCGAGGAGTACGGATTGGTGGGCGCGCGGGCGTTGGCGGCGGAGCACGGCAATCTCTTTGCGGAGGCCACGCTGATCAATCTCGATGGCCTCGATGACGTCGGCCGGCCGACGGCGTTCCTGCATCGGGCCGGCCCAACCGTCAAAGCGGTGGCGGAGGCGCTCAAGGCTCGGCAATGGCGTTGGTTGCCCGTCTTTGTCGACGGCATCGCGCTGCAGCGCGTGAGTCGTGAGTGCGTCTCGATCTTGAAGGGCAACTGGCGCACGATGCGGGTCGTCCATCGCCCCGAGGATACCGCGGCGCGCGTGCGGCTGGATGGCGCGGCCATAGTAGCCGCGGGGCTGGCGCGGGTGCTGCGAGCCGGATAGCTTCCCACAGAGGATACTCCAGAGCCCCCCCACCCCGGCGGGGGCTTTTTCGTTGCCCCGAGGAGACGTTCCGAGTGTTCGGACCAAAGACGCAGTGTGTCGTCGTAGTCGGCGCCCAGTGGGGCGACGAGGGCAAGGGCAAGATCGTCGACGTCCTGGCCGAGCGCGCCGATCTCGTGGTGCGTTACCAGGGCGGCGCGAATGCCGGGCACACGGTGGACACGGGCGAAGGCAAGTCGTTCGTCCTGCATCAGATCCCATCGGGGATTCTTCAGGGCGCGGTGTGCGTCGTCGGCAACGGCGTGGTGCTGGATCCGGAGCAGTTGTTCGCCGAGCTCGATGCCCTGGAGGGACGGGGCGTGCGCACCGAGCACAAGCTCCATGTCTCCGACCGGGCGCACCTCACGCTGCCGTATCACAAGCTCCTGGATCGTGCTCGCGAGAAACAGGAGAAGATCGGGACGACGGGGCGGGGGATCGGTCCGACCTACGAGGACAAATACGGGCGGCGGGGCCTGCGCGTCGGGGATTTGCGGAACCTCCATCGGGCCAAGGAGCTGGTGCGCATCCGGGTCGATGCGGCGAACCAGATGCTGGGAATGCTGGGAGCAGGGGGGGGGAGCGGGGGGAGCGGGGGGAGCGGGGAGCGGGCAAGCGCCGAAGAGCATGTGCACCTGCTGGAACGGCTCGCTCCGCGCCTTCTGCCGCTCGCCGTCGACGCGGGACGCGTCGTCTGGGACTCGCTACAGCGCGGCGAGTCGGTTCTGCTCGAGGGCGCGCAGGGCGCGCTGCTCGACGTCGATCATGGGACCTATCCCTACGTCACGTCGTCGAACACGACGGCCGGCGGCGCCGCGGTCGGGGTCGGCATCGGACCGACGGCGATCGACGCGGTGCTCGGCGTCGTGAAGGCGTACACGACACGGGTGGGAAATGGCCCGCTGCCCACCGAGGCAGAGCCGGTTGTCGCGGAGCGGATACGGGAGCTCGGCGGGGAATTCGGCGCGACGACGGGAAGGCCGCGGCGGTGTGGATGGTTCGACGCGGTCGTCGTCCGGTATGCGGTCCGGGTGAATGGACTGACGGGCCTGGCCGTCACGAAGCTGGATGTGCTCGACACGTTCGCCGAGATACCGGTTGGAGTCGGATACAAGCTCGACGGCGAGATGATTGATAGCATGCCGGCGGATGTGGAGACGATTGGACGAGTGGAACCGATATACGAGAAGGTGACGGGCTGGCAAAAAAGACTGACCGACGTTCGGCGTCTGGCGGATTTGCCGCCGGCGGCGAGGGCATATGTTGATCGACTGCAGGATCTGGCGGGAGCCCCTGTTCGCTATGTAAGCGTCGGGACGCGCAGGGACCAGATTATAGAAGTCTGACGACAGAGCACCCCGTGGATAGAAGGCGCCAAGACGCTAAGACGCCTGAGTGGTGAACAGCCGGTAGTGCGTAGAAATGGCGGCTTCAATCGACGTAGTTCTGTGCCGTGTTTTGCAGGATTCAGTGCAGAATACAGTACGGTAATTTCCCTAGGTCGTATGACTCGCCATTGATGTGACAGTGGTTACAGGTCGGCACTTTTCTTGCCAACAGAGTGGGAGCAGAACTCTCGAAAAGGGCAAACCGCCGGTGACGGCGGGGCGCAAAGCTAGGGGTCTCGCGAGCGAGATAGCCCGGCTGCCGGAGTCCGTAGCGCCGCCCCCGATTTGCGAGAAGGAGTTCGCTTCGCTCACATCGGGTTCTAGGGCGCACGGTGTGCGGCAGGCGATCACCCCCTGGGGAAACTCAGGGGGTTTCTCGTTTCTGTTATGTTGCCGCCAATGCCACCCGTCATCCTCGTTGCCCCCGCCGCTTTCAAAGGCACCCTCGGCCCGCGCCAGGTCGCCGAAGCACTCGCGGCCGGCGTACGCCGCGCCGTTCCGGGCGCGTCGGTGCTCGAATGCCCGGTCGCCGACGGCGGTAACGGCCTGCTCGATGTGGTCCTGCCGGCCGGGGCGCTGCGCGAGCGGCTGCCCGTCACCGGCCCGATCGGCGATTCGGTATCGGCGGAAATGGGTTGGATCGACGGCGAAACGGCGATCATCGAAAGTGCGTCGGCCTGCGGTCTGGCGCTGGTCGAGCCGGAAGACCGCGATCCGATGCGCACCACGACGCGCGGCGTCGGTGAGTTGATCTGGACCGCCGCCGATCGCGGCGCCCGGACGATCGTCGTCGGCCTCGGCGGCACCGCGACGGTGGACGGTGGAAGCGGCGCTGCGCGCGGCTTCGGCTGGACGTTCGAGAACGCGGCGGGCCAGCCGCTTCCGGAGGGCGGCGGCTCGCTGATGGATCTTGCCTCATTCCGGTCGGGATGGGGCCTCGGCGCTCGGGTCGTGGCGCTCGCCGACGTTGCGACGCCGATGCTGGGCACGAGCGGCGCCGCCCCGGTCTTCGGACCCCAAAAGGGCGCTCGCCCCGAGGAGATTCCGCAGCTCGCGGCGGGCCTTGCTCGCCTCGCGGAGCTGTGGGCGCAGGCCGGCCGGCCTGAGCTTGGGACGATGCCGATGGGTGGCGCCGCCGGCGGCTTGGGGGCCGGGCTGGCATTCTTCGCCAAAGCGGAATTGACGGGCGGAGCCAATTGGGTGCTGGAGCGCGCGGGCTTCGATGCGGCCCTGGCGAAGGCGGACCTCGTCATCACGGCCGAAGGGATCTTCGACAAGACGTCGCTGGTCGGAAAGGCGCCTGGAGAAGTCGTGCGACGGGCCCAGGCTGCAAAGAAGAAGATCGCCGTGGTCGCCGGGAGAGTCGAAGGGTTGATCGGGGTCCATGCGGTTGGCGGCGACGGAGATGGGCGCATGCTGGATCGCTCCGCGCTCGCTCAGATGGCCGAACAGGTCGCGCGTGAGGCCCTGCGTTTGTAACTTCCGGCTCCTTATGCCCCCCCGCCCCCCCGCAACTGCAGACAAAACGATGGAGAAGCTCGTGTCGCTGGCAAAGCGGCGCGGCTTCGTGTTTCAATCCTCCGAGATCTACGGCGGCCTTGGGTCCGTGTGGGATTACGGGCCGCTCGGCGTCGAGCTGAAGAAAAACATCAAAGAGCGCTGGTGGCGGTCGATGGTGCACGAACGCCACGACATCGAAGGCCTCGATGCCGCCATCCTGATGCATCCCAAGGTTTGGGAGGCCTCGGGCCACGTGTCGGGGTTTACCGATCCGCTGGTGGATTGCAAGCACTGCAAGAATCGCTTCCGGGCTGACGATCCCAGGATCAAAGGCACGCCGGGCCAGCCGGACGCGCAGTGCCCCGTGTGCGGCAGCAAGGGCACGCTCACCGCCCCACGTCAGTTCAATCTGATGTTCAAGACGTTCATGGGGCCGGTCGAGGAGCAGGCCGCGGTGATTTATCTGCGTCCCGAAACGGCCCAGGGCATTTACGTCAATTATCTCAACGTGCTGCAGTCCTCGCGGCAGAAGATTCCCTTCGGGATCGCGCAAGTGGGGAAGGCGTTCCGCAACGAGATCACGCCGGGCAACTTCATTTTCCGAACGCGCGAGTTCGAGCAGATGGAGATGCAGTTCTTCGTGAAGCCGGGCAGCGAAACCGAGTGGTTCGAGTTCTGGCGTGCGGAGCGGATGAGTTGGGTCAAGGGGCTCGGGATTCGGGACGAGAAACTACGTTGGCATCAGCACGACAAGAACGAGCTGGCGCACTACGCCAAGGACGCCTACGACATCCAGTATGAATTCCCGTTCGGCTGGCAGGAGTTCGAGGGGATTCACAACCGGACCGACTTCGATCTGTCGAACCATCAGAAGCACGCCGGGAAGAAGCTCGACTACCTCGATCCGAAGACCAACGAGCGCTTCATTCCGTACGTGGTCGAGACCTCGGCGGGCGCGGACCGCACGAGCCTGGTCGTGTTGTGCGACGCCTATAGAGAGGAAGAGGTGCGCGGCGAGGAGGCGGCGGACGGCGGCGAGCAACGCGTCGTGCTGAAGCTCAAGCCCTCGCTCGCCCCGCTCAAAGCGGCGGTGTTCCCGCTGGTGAACAAGGACGGTATGCCGGAGCTCGCCCACCGCATCCACGACGACCTGCGGCGGCACTTCAACGTCTTCTACGACGACGGCGGATCGATCGGCCGGCGCTACCGTCGGCAGGATGAAGCCGGCACTCCGTATGGGATCACGATCGATGGTCAGTCCACTCAGGATCAGACGGTGACCGTGCGCGACCGCGATACGCTCAAGCAGGACCGCGTGGCCGCGGGGAAGGTCGTCGAGTACCTGACGCAGAAGCTGGCGGGGTGAAACGTGTGCTGGTGGAATGCCGCGATCTGTTTTTTCGCGGCAAGCTGCAGGCCATTCTGACTGCGTCAGGGGCGGCCGCGGTGCGCGAGGAACCTTACGACGTTGCCGTGATCGAGCTGGGGGGAGCCGACGTACCGCAGCGCATCGCCGATCTCGTGACGCGCGGTATTCCGGTACTGGCATTCGGATCGCACGTCGATGCCGCGGCGTTGCGCGCCGCGCGCGACCTGGGGGCGCGCGCAGTGCCGAATTCCGAAGTGGAGACTGCGCTGCGCGCGCTGGTGTAGGTTCTAGGTCATGCCACGAGATCGAAGACATGTTGATGTGCTGATCGTCGGCGCCGGAGCCGCCGGTCTTGCCGCGGCCCGCGATCTCTCGCACGCCGGTCTGACGGTCACGATCATCGAGGCGCGGCCGCGCGTCGGCGGCCGCGTTCTCACGCTACACGATCCGCGCTCACCGGTCCCGCTCGAGCTCGGCGCCGAATTCATTCACGGCGCATCGGCGGAAACACTTCCCCTCGCGCAGGCGGCCGGGCTCGCGGTGTTGGAGCTCCCCGACACTCATGAGCTCGCTACCGGCGGTCGATTCAAGCCGATGGGAGGTTTTTGGGAGCTCGTCGACGGCATGAATCATGATCTCGCGCGCCGGCTCGCGAGTCGCGGGAATGATTTCCCGGTGAGCGAGTATCTCGATTCGGCGCGGGTCCCGTTGGCACGCCGCGGGCTGCTGCGGGACTTCGTGCAAGGGTTTTACGCCGCGCACCCGGATCGGTTGAGCGCGCAGTCGCTCGCGGTCGAGATAGACGGCGGTGACGAACAGGACGAGATCCAAGGCAAACAGTTCCGGATCGCGAACGGCGGCGACGCCCTGATGAAATGGTTGCGAGACGGGTTGGATCCCGACCGCACCGAGGTGCGTCTCAGCACGGTCGCGGAAACCGTGCAATGGAAGCGCGGTGCCGTCAGCATCGTGTGTCGCGGGGGCGGCGACCGAGCCGCATTGCCGAGGCTGACAGCCCGTACGGCTCTGATCACCCTGCCGCTGGCCGTCCTGAAGGCTGGTGTCGTGCGCTTCGATCCCGCGCTCCCCGCGAAACAGCGTGCGCTGGCGGGTCTCGAAATGGGGCAGGTGTTCAAGATCGTGCTGCGATTCCGTGAGGCGTTCTGGGAGCGACCCGAATTTCTGAAGGAGCGGCGGGCGAAGGCCGGCTCGAACGGCAGCGCGCTGAATTTTCTGCACGCCCACGGCGTCGAGGTGCCGACGTGGTGGACGGCGCTGCCGGTGCGCGCGCCGGTGCTCACCGGATATGTGGGCGCCGTCGCGGCCGAGCAGCTGCTCGCCGAGGAGCCGCCATCGCGGCTCGAGCGGAGCCTCGTGGCACTCTCCGACGTTCTCGCGGTGCCACGGCGCGAGCTCGAGGAGCTGCTCGATGCGTCGGCCAGTCACGATTGGCGCGCCGATCCCTTCGCGCGCGGCGCCTACAGCTACATCGGCGTCGGTGGGAACGGCGCCCCGCGCGCCCTGGGCCGGCCGGTGGACGGGACGCTGTTCTTTGCCGGAGAGGCGACGAACGGCACCGAGATCGGGACCGTGGCCGGGGCGTTGTCGAGCGGGCGCCGCGCCGCGCGCGAAGTGCTGCGCGTGCTACAATAGTCCCATCGTGGACCGTGACCGCGAGCTGCTCCGCCACTTCCTTGCTGCCATCGCCTACCGCACGCAGAAAGCGCTGCGCGACGCACCAGAGCACTATCCGACGTTCAGCGCCGGCAACCGCGTCCGCACTCCCGTCGAGCTGATCCGCCACATGGCGGCGCTGATGGGATACGTGCGCACCTTGTTTCAGCGCGGATCGTATCCCGTGAAGCCCGATCCGTTGCCCACATTCCAGGGAGAAGTCGCGCACTTCCACGAGCTGCTCGAGGCGGTGGGCGAGCTGCTCGCGCGCGGCGCCCCATGCTCGATATCCACCGAGCAACTGTTGCAGGGGCCGTTCGCGGACACGATGACGCGGCGGCTGCTCCTGTCGTTCCCCGGCGCCACATGAAGCCTTAGGAGGCGCTATCTTTTCTCCAATGCGCCTCATCGCCGCGCTCGCAATCCTGACGGGCCTCGCCGCGTCGTCGCCTTCGCCTGGCTACCGCATTCTGGTGGCCAGTGAATCGGGCGACATCGTCACGGAGCTGACCTGGGACGGAACGGCGTTGGCCGTGGCCAAGGTCGTCCCCGTCGGGATCATGCCCGCCGACATCGACGGCCCGCACAACGTCACGGTCGCGCCCGACGGCTCCGCGTGGTACGTGACGATCGCCCACGGCACGCCCTACGGATCGTTGTGGAAGATGAGCGCCGGGAGCGACACGCTCCTGGGCCGGGCGCAGGTGGAGATGTTTCCCACGACCATCGCCCTGACGCCCGACGGCGCGCTGGCCTTCGTCGCCAATTCCGATTTTCACGGCGATCACCCGCGCATGAACGTCGTGTCGATCGTGCAGACGGCGACGATGACGCCGCTGACGAATCTTCCCGCGTGCGACATGCCGCACGGCGTGAAATCCAATCACGCCGGGTCCTTCGTCTACGTGTCCTGCATGAACTCCGACGAGATTCTGGAGATCGATCGCCAGAGCCTGCGCATTCGGCGGCGGCACAAGACTGGCGATGGGATGTCGCCCACCGCGATGCCCATGCATGCGACCTCTTCAGGTCCGCCGCAACGCGACTGCATGCCGACGTTCGTCTCGGTTTCTCCGGACGATCGCCGGTTGTACGTCGCTTGCAACCACGGTAACACGCTGCAGGTGCTGGACGCCGGATCGCTCGAATTGGTGAAAGAGATCCCGGTGGGGACGGGCGCCTACAATGTCGAGCCGTCCGTCGACGGCAAGTGGATCATCGTGACGAACAAGAAGGCGCAGAGCGTGTCGCTCGTCGACGCGCAGAGCCTCATCGAAGTCGTCAAGATCCCGACCTCCAAGCCGCTCCCGCACGGCGTGGCGTACTCACCCGACGGCCGCTGGGCCTTCATCTCGCAGGAAAGCGTCGGGATCGATCCGGGCGCGGTGGATGTCATCGATCTCACGACGCGCGCCCGCGTCGCCACAATCCCCGTCCCCCGGCAGCCGACCGGCATCACCATCCTTCAGACGCCATGATCCATACGACGACGGTCTCACTTCCGCCGGCCGACGTGCTGGAACGCGCGCAGCGGTTTTTCGCCGAACGAGTGCCGAACTCGGCCGCGTTCCTCGAGAAGTCGGGACCGAGCTTCGTGACGCTGCGGGGGCAGGGCGGCGAAGAGATCGTGATCAGCGCGTGGGAAGACAAGGAACACAGTGTCACGCGCGTCCGCGCCTCGACACTGTTCTTCGATCAGGCGCTCGACCGATTCTTCTCGACACTGCCGCTCACCTCGCCGGTGGAAGTTGCGTGACGGTGGGAGTGGGCAAGCGGTACGCCGTGCGGGTGATGGTGACGCCCGCCTGGGAGCAGGTCCACGTACAGGTCGACGACAGCACCACCGTCGGGCAGCTGAAGCACGAGGCGCTGCGCTCCGCGCTGAAGACGACGGCCGGCGAGGACGGGTTCGTGGTCAAGTTCCGCGGCGCGCCGGTGCTCGACGAGTCCATCACCCTGCGCCAGTTGGGCGCCGTTCCCAACGCTCCTTTCATCGTGCTGCCGGCGCGGCGGCAACCGGTCCGGTGAGTACCGCAACCTTCACCCGTGCGGTCACGGTGTTCGCCGTCGGGTTTCTCGCGCTCGACGCGGTGTTATTCGCGCTCGTCAACCGGTTCCTCTGGGCGGGGGTCTGCGCCGCCGCGGCGGTGCTCGTCGTCCTGGGGTGGCGCCGCTATCGCCGCGCCATGGCGGAGCTGGCTGACGCCCGGAAGGAGATGAAGCGCGAAGTGGAATCCATTCGCCAGCTGTTGCACAACCCCCCCACCCGCCCCAGTCGCCAGAACTAAGTGCCCGTTGCGGTTTCCTGGAATCCGGCCTGCCGGCACCACTATGGCGGCGCCGGACATCCCGAACGGCCGCAACGATTCGAAGCGGTGCTCGAGGCTCTTCGAAGCCCCGCGCTTGCGACGCTCATCTCGTGGGTCGAGGTGTCTGCGGCGACTCGGGAGGCAATCGAGCGCGTTCACCCCCCGGAATACCTCGACATGCTCGAGGCGCTGGCCGCGCGCGGCGGCGGTGCGCTCGACGCCGACACGTTCCTCGGGCCGCGAAGCCTGGAGAGCGTGCTGGCGTCGGCGGGGGTCGCGCTCGCGGCCGTCGAGCAGGGGCTGAAAAACGGCCGAGCGTTCGGTATCACGCGTCCCCCCGGGCACCACGCGCTCGCCGCGCGCGGGATGGGGTTTTGTTTCCTCAACAACGTCGTGCTGGCGGCGCGGCACGCGCAGGCGCTGGGTTGCGCGCGCGTCCTGATCGTGGATTGGGATGTGCATCACGGCAACGGCACCCAGGCGCTGGTCGAGCAGGATCCGTCGATCCGCTTCGTCTCGATGCACCAATATCCGTGGTATCCGGGAACCGGGGCGGAGGACGAGCGCGGCGTCGGGAATGTGTTCAACGTGCCGCGGCCGGGCGGCTTGCCGCGCGCCGTCTACGTTCGCGACTTCCTCGCCGGCGTGGATGCGGCCCTCGCGCAGTGGAGCCCGGACATGCTCCTTATCTCCGCGGGCTTCGACTCGCTCGCGGGCGATCCACTCGGCGAGTTCACCCTGGAGCCCGACGACGTCGTCCACTGGACGGACGCGCTGCGCGAGCGGATGGGACCACGGCCCGTCGTCGGGGTGCTCGAGGGCGGCTATCGACTCGACCTGCTCGCGGCCGGTGTCGTCGCATTCGTGCGAGCGCTATCTTGAGGACGTGACTGCCCCCACTGTTCCGGCGCAGCAGCCGCAGGCATCGAAGAACTGGCCGGCCAGCCTCTACCGGCGGCCTGACGGTGTGCTCGAACAGGACATCTCCCCCGTGCGGATCCGGGAGATCCTCCAGGCGGGCGAAGGCGAGCTTTGGGTGGACATCGACAGCACCAACATGCATCAGCTCGCGCTGCTCGAAAAAGTGTTCGCGTTTCACCCGCTGTCCATCGAGGACACCCTCTCGCCGGGGACGCGGGTCAAGTTCGAGGAGTACGAACGCTACGTCTTCGTCGTGATGGCGGTCATCCGCTTCGACGAGGGCACGCCGGAGCCGTACGATCTCGCCACGTCGAACCTGTATTTCTTCCTCGGGAAGAATTTCCTGGTGACGGTGCACGCCTTGCCGTCGAAGAGCTGTGCCATCGTCCGTGACCGACTGCTGCGCAACCCCGAGCTGCTCGCGCGCGGGGTCGAGATGGTGATGCACAACATCATCGACCAGTCGGTGGACGCCTATTTCCCGATGGTCGAAGAGCTCAACACGATGGTGGACGGACTGGAAGAACGGCTCTTTGAGCGGTTCGACCCCGGCCTGATTCACGAGATCTTCAAGGCGAAGCGGGCGGCGTTTTCGCTGCGCCGCCACGTCGGCCCGCTGCGGGAAGTGCTCAACGTCCTCACCAACCGGCCGTGCGGCTTCATTCGTCCCGAAACGCAGCTCTACTATCGCGACGTGTACGACCACACGATTCGCATCGTAGAGTCGATGGACACCGTGCGCGACCTGTTGGCCGGCGTGCTCGAAACGTATCTGTCGCAGACGTCGAACCGCCTGAACACCGTGATGAAGCAGCTCTCGGTCGTGGCCACGATCGCGCTGCCGTTGATCGTCATTGCGGGAATCTTCGGCATGAACTTCAGCCAAATGCCTTCCACCCATAACCCGTACGGCTTCTACGGCGCCCTCGTCGTGATGGCGGTGACCTCCGGCGTCATCATGTGGTGGCTGAAGAAGAATCGCTGGCTGTGAAGCTCCACGTCGAGCAGTGCTCCATCACCACGCGCCATCCGTTTGTCATTGCCCGCGGCTCGACGAACGGGTACAAGCGCGCCTGGGTCCGGCTCGTCGATGGGGACGGGCAGGAAGGATGGGGCGAGGCCGATCCGTCGTCGTTCTACGGCGAGACGCTCGAGACGGTACTCGCCGCGTTCGAGCGGCTCAGCGGGCACATGCCGCGCGATCCGTTCGACCTGGAAGGGGCGGAGGATCGCTGGGAGCACGCCGTGCCGAAGAACTGGGCCGCCCGGGCCGCCCTGTCGGCCGCATTGCATGACCTGGTCGGGAAAAAGCTGGGCCAGCCGTTGTGGCGGCTGTGGGGGCTCGATCCGAAGCGGGCCCCGCTCTCGTCCTTCACGATCGGGCTCGATTCGCCCCAGAAGATGCGCGCCAAGGTGCGCGAAGCGGACGATTACCCCATTCTGAAAGTGAAGCTCGGCACCGACCGCGACGAAGAGATTCTGCGCACGGTGCGCGAGGCGACCAGGAAGCCACTCCGCGTGGACGCGAACGCGGGATGGACGGTCGCGCGGGGCA
>WNGG01008052.1_pt1 | contig 11640 bp, 13 predicted proteins | sample 5400661 | NCBI WGS metagenome assembly WNGG01 (sample SAMN13153372, study PRJNA577476) | soil metagenome | isolation source: 100 cm soil or saprolite under Garry oak tree replicate 1 | place: USA:California | collected 2016-06-15 | reverse complement strand
GTGCGGATCTTCGCCGGATCGGGCGGCGCGGTTTCGACCGAGAACGCGGAACCGGGCCTGCCGTTCCACCGGCGCCTGGCGTACTTGCCCGCCATGAGATCGGCCTCGATGATCTGGCGGATGAAGTTCGAGTGCGAGGCTTCCTGCTGCTTCTTGGGAGAGGGTGCGGACATGGTGCTCACGGGATTCGCGCGATTCTACCCCAGCGCTCAGCCATCGCCCCTGATAGCGCATCAGCCGGTTCCCGCCGAGGTGAACGCGAGGGCCAGGCAGACCGCGACCGCCGCGGAAAACGCCGCGGGCGCGATGAAGAAATACACCCCGCTCAGGATCGTGAATCCCAGGTAGGCCAGGAACAGGGAAGCGACGAACGGCCGGGCTCCGACGGGGTCGCGTTTCGCCAGCCGGGCGAGCTGCCACAGCAGCACGGCGAGCAGCAGCAGGGTCACGCTGAAAAGGAGGCTGAACCCGCGGTAGAACTCCCAGTGCGTGCGCCGTGCTCCCATGATCTCGAACGGGAAGGCCTGCATGGCCATGAACACCGCCGCCTGTTCCGGGTCCCGCGATGAAGCGACTAGCGCTCCATACGTGTGGCCGGCGCAGAAAATCAGGGTGAGCAGCGAAGCGACGCGCAGCAGGACAGACGGTTTCATGTAGACCTCGCAGTGTGGAAAAGTCTCCGTTCCGGAATTCGGGTCGTGGCCGAGTCCAGGAGATATTATGTGTTAGCAGTGGGTGCTGTTATCCCTCACCCCCCGCCGCCTTCACGGCGCGCGCAAGGGCATCCCCGATCGTGCGCGCTTCCTGCACGGTGATGTGCTGCGAGAAGAGGCTCTCGATTTCGGCTTTGTACAAAGGCCATATTTTTTTCCTCATGGCGAGCCCTGCGCGGGTTATGACGCAGTCGTAGCCGCGGCGGTCGTGGGGCGTGTCCTCGCGCTCCATCAGCTTGGCGTCCTCCAGCCGGTCGGCGAGGCGCGTGAGGTTGCTCCTCGAGAGCACGATGCGGCGCGCGAGTTCGTGCATGCGCAGCCTCCCGCCCTCGGCCTTCTCCAGCTCCCAGAGCACGTCGTACCAGCCGAGCGGGGGGAGCCCGGCTTCTGCCAACGCGGTCTCGATTCTCTCGATCAGCGTCGCGTGCGCAGTCAGCAGCACCGCCCAGGCGTGGCTCTTGGGGTCCTTGGTCATGGGTGCCGCATTATGCCAAGAGGTAGTTGCATTTGCAACTAGTGTGTGGCAGCATATCGTTGCATTTGCAACTATCTGCGATGCGCTACCAACCTTCAAGGAGAGAATCATGCTGAAGCAAATCGATCGTGAAGAGCTGCGCCGCAAGCTCGCCGGGGCAACCCGACCGGTGCTCGTCGAGGCCCTCCCGGAGAAGTACTGGCGCGACTGGCACCTGCCCGGCGCGCGGCACCTGCCGCAAGACGAGGTGGACAGGCTCGCGCCCGCGGTGCTGCCCGACAAGGCCGCCGAGATCGTCGTCTATTGCGCGAGCCGCAGCTGCCGGAATTCGCACGTCGCGGCGCACCGCCTGGCGCAGCTCGGCTACGAAAACGTCGCCATCTATCCCGGCGGCAAGGAGGACTGGATGGATGCAGGGTTCCCCGTGGACCGCGGCGAGGCCCTTGCGGCGTGGTAAGTTCCTCACCCCTTCCCTCCCGCAGGGAAGGGGTGGGCGCCTTGCCGCCTCTTTTCGAGTAGGCTTATGCCCTCGGCATAGAGGAGCCAACCACATGGGGACGATCCGCAGGTCGGAGCTCGACGGGGCGGTGCGCGAGGGGATTCTGAGCGCAACGCAAGCGGACCGGCTGGCTGCATTTCTCGGAGGCGATGCGGGGAAGCTCTCCGACGGCGCCGCGCCGCGTTTCACTTTCGTGCACGTTCTCTACTACCTCGGCGGCATGATCGCGATCGGCGCGATGTCGATTTTCATGACGCTCGGCTGGAGCGCGCTCGGCGGCTGGGGCGGGTTCGTCACGGCGGTCCTCTACGCGGTGCTCGCGCTTTCGCTCACGCACTGGTTCCTGGAGGCGAAGCACCTGGAGATCCCCGCCGGGGTCACCGCGACCCTCGCGGTGGTGATGGTGCCGCTCGCGATTTTCTTCGCGCAGATGGCGCTCGGCTACTGGAGCGAGAACAAGCCCTTCCGCGACTACCACGTTTATATCGACTGGCGCTGGCTCATGATGGAATTCGGCACGCTCGCGGTCGGCGCGATCCTGCTGTGGCGCTACCGTTTCCCCTTCATGCTGATGCCGGTCGCGGTGACGCTGTGGTACATGAGCATGGACCTCGTGCCGTTCCTGTTCGGCGATTGGTACGACTTCGAGATCCGCAAGTTCATCTCGCTCTGGTTCGGCCTGGCGATGGTGCTGGTCGCCTTCTGGGTGGACCTGCGCTCGCGCTTCTCGCGCGACTACGCGTTCTGGCTGTACCTCTTCGGCGTGCTCACCTTCTGGGGCGGGCTGTCGCTGATGAAATCGGGGAGCGAGCTCGGCAAGCTCGGCTACTGCGGCATCAACGTCGCGATGATCCTTCTCGGCGCCGTGATCGGCCGGCGCGTGTTCGCCGTGTTCGGGGGCCTCGGCGTCGCGGGCTACCTCGGCTACCTTTCCTACCAGGTGTTCAAGGACAGCATGATCTTTCCGCTCGCGCTCTCGCTGGTCGGCCTCGCGATCATCGGGCTGGGGATGCTGTGGCAGCGCCGTGAAGCGCGCTGGTCGGCGCGGCTGCGCGGTTTTCTCCCGGCGCCCTTGCGCGAGCTGATCGAGGCGCGATCGGTTTTCTAGGATCGAGCTGCTAGAATCACGCCATGGACTCGACGCTGCGCGACCAACAACCCATCGCAAAGACGGTCGGACAGCGCGTGCCGCCCCCCGTGGGCGCGCCGCCCACCGCCGAAGCGCGTGCCGCCTGGAGCGGCATGGCCGCTTTTCGGACCTGCGTTCCCAAAGGCGTTTTCACATACGCCTCTCACGACGAAATGACGCGCGACCGCGAGCGCTGGGAGGCTGAAGCCGTTGCGCGCCGGGCGCGGTAGCGTGCCGGGATTCACGCGCCCAGCGACCTGGGAAGACGTCAAGCTTCTCGCGCGCTACTTCGAGGAGGCCGGAGTCGAGTACGCCATCATCGGCGGCTACGCGCTTGCCGCGCATGGCCTTTCGCGTTTCACCCAGGACATCGACGTCCTGGTCGATCCTTCGGCGGCAAACAGCCGGCGCTGGATCGTCGCGCTCTCCCGGCTCCCCGACGGGGCGGCCCGCGAGCTCGAAGCGGATCCCGACGTGTTCGCCGCGCAAAAGCGCTACGCGATCCGGGTGAACGACGAGATCACCGTGGACCTCCTGCCCAGCGCCGCGGGCCATACCTGGGAGGAACTGAAAGCGCACGTCACGCAGGTCGAGATCGACGGCGTCGGAGTCAGGGTCCTCGATCTGGAGGGTCTTCTGAAAACCAAGGAAGTCCCGCGTCCCAAGGACCAGGCCGACGCCGAGACGATCAGGCGTGCGCTCGAGCTGCTCAAGCGCGGGTAACGGGCCGTCTGAGCAATTCACGCGACAAGGCGGCAGCAGCGTCAAAGCGTTACGCTTTCGCACATCATGAATGTCATCGCCCGCACCTCCGCCTCGCTGCTCGCGCTCGCGGCCGCCGTCGTGCCGCTTCCTTCGGCGGCGCAATCCCCCTGGCCGAGCCACACGGTGCGCATCATCGCGACGAGCCCCCCGGGAGGGTCGGTGGACTTCCTCTCGCGCGCGCTCGCCGAGGACTTCAGCAAGACCTTCGGCGGACCGTTCGTGGTCGAGAGCCGGCCGGGGGCGAACGGCAACATCGGCGTCGATCTGGTTGTAAAGGCGCCCGCGGACGGCCACATGCTGTTCGTCGCGCCGCCGGGGCCGTTCGCCATCAACACCCACCTGATGAGCTTCATGCCCTTCAATCCGGCGACCGACGTCGCGCCGGTGGCCATGCTGGGCGTCGCGCCTTTGCTTCTCGTCGTGCATCCGCAGGTGCCCGCGAAAAATCTGCAGGAGCTGCTCGGCTGGTTGCGCGGCGAAGGCGCCCCGGCACACTACGCCTCGCAGGCGGTCGCCTCGACCGGGCACCTCGCGATGGAATTGCTGAAGTCGCTCGCGCGCGTGGACGCCGTGCACGTACCCTACAAAGGTTCGGCCGCGCAGGCGACGACCGACCTCCTCGCGGGCCGCGTGGCGATGAGCTTCGTCAACACCAGCACCAGCCTTCAGCACGTCCGCGACGGCCGGTTGCGCGCGATCGCCGTCGCGGAGCTGAAGCGGATCGACATCGCGCCCGAAATTCCCACTCTCGCGGAGTCGGGCCTGCCGGGGTTCGAGGCGACGCCGTGGCTGGGCCTGGGCGTGCGCTCGGGCACCTCGCGCGAGATCATCCATCGGCTGAACGACCGCGCCTCGCGCGCGCTCGCGCACGCGGAGGTGGCGCGCCGCATGAGGAACCTCGGCATCGAAGCGCGCCCGATGACCCCCGAGCAGTTCGCCGAATTCGTTCGCGCAGAGAACGGAAAGTGGGCGGACATCATCCGCCGCTCGGGAGCGAAGGTGGAGTAGCCAGTTCCGCCCGCCTTGTCAGGCTAAACAGGACAAGCGCCGTCGCCGCACCTGCAACATGGCTCACCGGTACGTAGCGGGGTTCGCGCGGCGCTCCACCTACAGGGAGTCGCCGCGCAGCTTCAGCACGATTCCCTGTAATCCTTCAGCCGTGACTTCGTGGGCAGGCACGGGCGGTGCCGCGGCGAGGCTGATTCTGGAATAGATCCGCTTTGCGATTCGGCCCCACTTCGTCATGGCCGGACCGCCACGCCGCGAAAAGAAGCTTCCCCACAGCCCGCGCAACGCAAGCGGCACGACCGGCACCGGCGTGCGCTCGACGATCTTCTTCACTCCCGCCTTGAACTGGTTCAGCTGGCCGTCGTAGGTGATCTTTCCCTCCGGGAAAATGCCGATCAGGTCGCCGTCCTCGAGCGCCTTGGCGATCTGGTCGTAGGCCCGTTCGAGTGCTTCCGGGTCCTCGCGCGCGGGCGCAATCGGAATCGCGCGTCCCGTGCGGAAAATGAAGCTGAGAACGGGAATTCTGAAAATCTGGTGGTCCATCACGAAGCGCACCGGGCGCGGGCATGCGGCGGCGATGACGAGCGCATCGACGTAACTCACGTGGTTGCATATCAGAACCGCCGGCCCCGACTCGGGAATGTGCTCGAGTCCGGATTTTTCCAGGCGATAGACGGTGTGCACCAGCATCCAGATGAGGAAGCGCATCAGGAACTCGGGCACCAGCGTGTAGATGTATATTGCCACGGCGGCGTTGAGGAAGGCCGCGGCGAGGAAGAGCTGCGGAATGCTGAAACCGAGGTCGAGCAGCGCGATCGCCAGGACGGCCGCACCCACGACGAAAAGCGCATTGAGGACGTTGTTGCCTGCGATGACGCGCGAGCGGTGACTCGCCTCGGAACGGGTCTGGATGAGTGTGTACAGGGGCACGATGTAAAAACCGCCGAAGATCCCGATCAAAGCGAGATCGGCGAGAATGCGCCAGTGCCCGGGCTCTCCGAGGAAATCCGCCGCGCCGGCGGGCGCGTGTGTCGCGAGGCCCGTGCTCGCGAAATAGAAATCGATGCCGAAGAGCGTAAGCCCGATCGAGCCGAAGGGAACCAATCCGATCTCGATCCTGCGGCCCGAGAGCCGCTCGCACAAGAGCGAGCCGACACCGACACCGACGGAGAACAGGGCGAGCAACACGGTCACCACCTCTTCCTTGCCGGAGAGGACGTCCTTCGTGTAGACGGGAAACTGCGACAGGTACAGCGCACCGAGAAACCAGAACCAGGAAATCCCGAGCACCGAGAGAAAGACGGCGCGATCGCGCCGCATGAACTGCAGGATCCGCCAGGTCTCGGAGAAGGGGTTCCAGTTGATCGCGAGCTCCGGCGCGGCGGCCGGCGAATGCGGCACCCACCAGCTCGCCAGATAGCCGAGCGCGGCGAGCGCCACCACGGTTACGGCTACCGGTGTTGCCGAACCCTCGGCGATGAGATATCCGCCGAGCAGCGTCCCGAGGAGAATGGCGAGAAACGTCCCCATCTCCACCAGGCCGTTCCCGCCGACGATTTCCTCCTGCGCGAGTTGCTGGGGCAGGTAAGCGTATTTGACCGGACCGAATACCGTCGAATGCAGGCCCATCAGGAAGAGGGCGCTCAGCAGGAGCGAGAGACTGTGCCAGTAGAGCCCCAGCGCGCCGAGCACCATGATCGCGATTTCCGCGAGTTTGACCAGGCGTATCAGGAACGATTTCTCCAGCTTGTCGGCGATCTGCCCCGCGGTCGCGGAAAAGAGAAAAAATGGCAGGATGAAAAGCGCCTGAGCGAGATTCGAAAGGGTATTTGCGTCGAGCCTGCTCAGGCTTGCCGCATGAAAGGCGACGAGAATGACCAGGGCGTTCTTGTAGACGTTGTCGTTGAAGGCACCGAGGAACTGCGTGAGAAAGAACGGGAGAAAGCGCCTTTGCTTGAGCAACTCGTACTGGTTGGGCTGGCTCATGGCTGGACCGTCCTCCGGCTCGCGCTGCCTGCTGGCTGCGGCAATTGCGGGCGCGGGAAAGTATATGATGTGCGGCACCCCTGCGCATCGCGCTCGCGCGAATCCCCCCCATGTTCAAAGAACTCACCCGACTCTCCGCCGCCGAGCTCGCGCGGCTCGTCCGCACGAGAAAGGCGAGCCCGGTCGAAGTGGTCGAGGCGCATCTCGCGGCGATCCAGAGGATCAACCCCGCGGTCAACGCCTTCTGCACCGTCGCCGCCGAGAAGGCGCTTGCGTGGGCGCGCGAGGCGGAGCGTGCGGTGAAGAAGCGCGCGAAGTTGAGGCCCTTGCACGGCGTTCCGGTCGCGATCAAGGACCTCACGCCCACCGCGGACATACGCACGACCTTCGGCTCGACGCTCTACCGTGATCACGTGCCCACCGAGGACGCGGAGGTGGTCCGCAGGCTGAAGGCGGCCGGCGCGATCGTCCTCGGCAAGACCAACACCTCCGAGTTCGGCGCCGGCGCGAACACGGTGAACAAGGTGTTCGGCGCGACGCGCAATCCCTGGAACACGGCGCTTTCGGCCTCGGGCTCGACCGGGGGCGGGGCGGCGGCGCTCGCCGCGCGCATGGCGCCGCTCGCCGAGGGCACGGATTTCGGCGGGTCGCTGCGCACGCCGGCGGCGTTCTGCGGCGTGATCGGCCTCCGCACCACCGCGGGACTCGTTCCCAAGCACCCGGCGGCGATGCCTTGGCACGACCAGAGCGTGGCCGGGCCGATGGCGCGCTCCGCCGAGGACTGCGCGCTGCTCCTCGACGCGATGACCGGGCTTTCCGGGAAGTCGCCGCTCTCCACGCATGCGCCGTGGAAGAGCGCGCGCGATGCGGTCGCAAAAGCGAGGAGCCTGAGGGGCCTGCGCCTCGCCTACGCGCCCGACATCGCCGGAATCGGCGTGGATGAGGAAATCGAGCGCATCTGCCGGAGGGCGGCGTGCGATCTGCGCGACGACGGCGCGGCGCTCGAGGAAATCGAATTCAACCTCGCGGACGGGCGCGACGCGTTTCTCGCGCTGCGCGGCGAAGCGATGGTGGGCAATCATTTCGACCGCCTCGAGCGCATCGGCGAGCTCGGCGACAACCTCGCCGGCAATATCCGCGCGGGGCTCGCGCTCACCGTGAGCGAGATCGCGCGCGCGGAGCGCAAGCGCGCGGAGATCTGGCACCGCTGGCGCGCGCTTTTCGAGCGGTACGACGCGCTCCTCACGCCGACCGCGCCGGTTCCGCCGTTTCCGGTGGAGAAGAACTATCCCGAGGTGGTCGAGGGCAGGAAGATGCAGCACTACATCGACTGGATCGGCCCGACCTTCCTGGTGTCGCTCGCGGCGCTGCCCGCGGCGAGCGTGCCCGCGGGGCTCACCGCGGCGAGGCTGCCGGTGGGGCTGCAGATCGTCGGCCCGAGGTTTTCAGAGCCGATGATCCTAACGATCGCGAAGTTCGCCGAGGAGTCGCACCCGATCGGGCCGCCGCCGAACTGCGCGTGAAGGCGCTCTGCGTCCAGGAACATGAGCCGTCGCCAATTGACGACTCTCCTCGCGGCGCCCCTTGTAACAAAACGTAAATGCGCCGCTGCTTTCGAAGCGGAATAATCCTGCCGGGTTTCTGTTTACACATCGGCTATCGTACGACCTGAGTTCAGCTGCGGCGGCCGGTGATACCCTCTCAACTGTCCGCCGCGCCGACCCGCCCTGCGAACAACCCCGCGATGCCCGGCGTCACTAAGGCATCGCAAACGCGACGAAGGGAGATGCTCATGACGAACGTCCGAAACGGTTTGATAGGTCTGATCGTGTCTGCTGTCTTGGTTAGCGTCGGATCTTGCGGAGGTGGTAGCGGCGGATATGGAGGGGGGTCCAGCTCGGCGGCGGCGACCGTCATCCGCACGGCGTCTCTCGACGGGGCACAAGCTGGCACCGGGGCAGCGGGTATCGGCCGCGGCGCGGTGGTGGTCACTCCGACTATGGACATCAACGGCAGAAGGGACATCACCGGCGGCATCACCTTTACCGGCCTCACCAGCACCCCGACTGCCGCGCACATCCACCGGCTCGATGGGACTCCCTTCCTTCCCTTAGACCTGGCCTCCGATAATGCCACCGCTACTATTCCGGCCAACACAAAGCTCTCGACCAACGATTACGCGGAGCTGCTTGCGGGCTATCTCTACTTCAACGTCCACACCCCCCTTCCTAATGGCTTCCCAAGCGGTGAAATTCGTGGCCAGATCACCGGAACGACCGGCGTCACCGCAGGCCTCGCCACGCTGAACGGCGCCCAGGAAACTCCTGCGAACGCGTCCACGGCCACCGGGCAGGGAACCATCGTGTTCGACTCGGCGTCGCCAAATGCAATCCTCATCTGCTACGTGACGCACAACGTTACCAATACAACCGTAGCGCATGTCCACAGCGGCGCGCCCGGACAGAGTGGGCTTCCAAACGTGGTGAACCCCCTGACGCAGGGAACGAATATTTATACGGCCCCTGTCGCTATCCCACCGGCCCTCCCGACGAACGTGTCCGCGCATGCGGCGGATATCAACGCGGGCAATACCTACTTCAACGTCCACAGCTCTAATAGCATCTGCGGTACCGATGGCCTATCTAGCTGCTCGGGCGGCGAGATTCGCGGGCAGATAGCGGTCCAGTAGCGCTCGCTTGGTTGCGCGCGCTTCTTTGCGCTGCGGGTTCGCAGCGATGGTGCTGGTGCTTGGCGCCTGCGGCGCCGGCACCGGCGAAGGGCTCGACCAAAACGGGCAACCGCTTACGGCTGGCGGCGGCTCGGCGCCGCTCGAGCCGACGCTCGCTTCCATTCAGGCGAACGTTTTCTCGGTCAATTGCGCCTTCTCCGGCTGTCATGGGGGTGGGACCGTGCCGTTTGGCCTGAAGCTCGACCCCGGCTTTAGCTACGGGAATCTGATCAATGTCCACAGCCCCCAGGATCCGTCGCTCATCCGCGTGATTCCCGGAAATCCGGACGGGAGCTTCATCATTCAGAAGCTCGAAGGGAGGAGGTTCGATCAAGCTCCGATCCTTGGCGATCGCATGCCGCAGTTCGGGCCGTATCTTCCGCAGTCCACGATCGACGTGATCCGGCAGTGGATACTGAACGGTGCGCCGCAATGACGTATCGTGGCTACAATGCGGATCCGATGAGAACCGGAACCGCATTTGCGGCGCTGCTCCTCGCGGTCGCGCCGCTCGCTCTCTCCGGCTGCGGCGCGGGCAGCGGCGAGGGACTCGACCAGAACGGGCAACCTCTTGGGACGCCGCCGGGCGGGCTCGCGCCGACGCTCGCCTCCATCCAGGACAACGTTTTTTCGGTCAGATGCGCCATCCCGGAATGTCACGGGGGTGAGAACGTGCAGTACGGCCTGAGGCTCGACCCCGGGTTCAGCGCCAGAAATCTGATCAATGTTCCCAGCCCGCGCAACGCGAACCTGATCCGCGTGGTCCCGTACGATCCCGACGCGAGCTTCCTCATCCAGAAGCTCCAAGGGGCCGATGGGCTGCTCGGTGGTCGCATGCCCGACGGCGGGCCTTACCTTACGACGGCGACGATCAACGTGATCCGCCAGTGGATCCAGGACGGCGCGCTTCATTGAAACCCGGAACCCTCATCGCGCTGCTGCTCGCCACGGCGCTGCTCGCGCCCGCCGTCTCGCTCGCCGAGCCGTATCTCGCCGTGCGCACCGGGTACAAGTGCATGGTCTGCCACGTCAATCCCACGGGCGGCGGCAAGCGCACCGAGTTCGGCAGCATCTACAGCCAGACCGCGATGGCCGCGGAGCGTCTCGACCTTCGCACGGGTCACGCCATTGCGGCGGGCGGATCCGAACCGGAGTCGTGGACCGGAAAGCTCAACGATCATTTCGCGGTCGGCGCCGACCTTCGCGCCAATGCCACGGCCAAGTTCACGCCGCACACCACTCCCCCCCAGGCGTACGCATTCGATCCGATCCGCGCCCAGACTTATCTCGAGGTGAAGCCGATCGTCGATCGCCTGACGATTTATCTCGACGAGCACGTTTCGCCCGGCGCGGCGACCAATCGCGAGACTTACGCGATGCTGTGGACCGCGAACAAGACCGCCTACGTGAAAGCGGGCCGGATGTTCGTTCCGTTCGGGCTGCGCATCGAGGACGACAGCGCCTTCATCCGCCAGGCGACGGGGACGAGCTTCAATTCATCCGACGACGGCGTCGAAGGGGGCCTGGAGCTCGGGCCGTGGTCCGCCAACGTTTCCGTGACGAACGGCCAAGGCGGAGGCCCGGAAATCAGTCGCGGCAAGCTGATCAGCTCGCTTTTCGGCTTCGTGCAGCTCGGCTGGCGCGCGGGCCTCTCCGCGAGCACCAATTTCAACGGCGCGGCCGACCGCCGCATGCAGAGCGTTTTCGCGGGGCTGCGCACCGGCAGGATCGCCTGGCTCGCGTCGGGAATCTACAGCACCGAGGATGGAACCAAGACCGGGCGCTTGAAGCAATGGGCGACCCTCGTCGAAGGCAACTACGAGGCGGCCAAGGGCCACAACCTCAAGCTCACCTACGAATACTACGATCCCAACGCCGGTCTGAAGGAAGACCAGCGCGAGCGCTACAGCGCGGTGTGGGAATACACGCCCTTCCAGTTCACGCAGTTCCGCGTGGGCGCGCGCAAGGGCAACGGCATTCCCCAGAACAACGCGCAGAACGCGACCGAAGTCTTCCTTCAGTGGCACGCGTTCTTCTGATCCCTTTCGACGTCATCCCGGAATTTGGGGACGGGACTTGATCGCGATAGGAAACGGTCCATGAAGAAGTGTGCATCTGTAATTGCCCTTGTGCTCGGGGTGTTCGCGAGCAGCTCCAGTCGCGCAGAGGGTGAAATGTCAGTCGGGGTCGGTTCCGGCGCTTTATACAGCGGAATAGGGGTCAATGTCGGCCGGAGAGGCGAGCACAGCTTCGCGTATCTCGCCGCCGGTTGCAGTGTGGGCTATTCAAGCGGCAAGGGCTGGGACGTGCCCTGCGGCGCCGGTGCCGGCTGGATTT
>WNGG01008051.1_pt1 | contig 11640 bp, 8 predicted proteins | sample 5400661 | NCBI WGS metagenome assembly WNGG01 (sample SAMN13153372, study PRJNA577476) | soil metagenome | isolation source: 100 cm soil or saprolite under Garry oak tree replicate 1 | place: USA:California | collected 2016-06-15 | reverse complement strand
GGCAAGGAAGAAGACACGATCCGGGGCCTCAAGATGGGGGCGAAGGGCTACGTGAAGAAGCCCTTCCAGGCCTCGGAGCTGCACGGCCTCATCGAGAAGATCACGGCGGAGTGAGTCGGGCGTCCCTCCGCGGGCGACTGGAAAGGCCCGCCGCGCGGGTTTGAAGATGGACTTCCAGGTCTCCGCCGAGCTGATCGCGATCTACCTCGAGGACGCCCGGGGGCACCTCGCGTCCCTCGACCAGGGCTTCCTCCGCCTGGAGCGGGAGGGGCTGAGCGCCGAAGTGGTGGGCTCGCTCCTGGGCCCGCTGCACACCCTGAAGGGCAACAGCGGAATGATGGGCTTCGGCTCCATCAAGGACTACGTCCACCGGCTGGAAGACGTGCTGGGCAAGATCCGCGACGGCGGCGTGGCCCTCGGCGCCGGCGCCTTCGACTGTTTGTTCGCGGGGGCGAGCGCGCTCCGCGACGCGGTCGAGAGGGCCTGCCAGGAGGGTCACGAGGCCCGCGACCTGGGCCCCGAGCGGGGGGAGCTGGAGGAGCTGCTGGCGGGGCGTCTCCGGGAGAGGGCCCCCGCCCCGGCGGCCATGGCGCCGCCGGGAACGTCGCCCGTCGCCCTCCCGGTCGCGGCGGCGATGGTCCCTCCATCCGCCGTCCCGGCGCCCGCATCCCCCAAGCCCGCCGAGGCCACCCCGGCCCGATCGAACATGGTGCGGGTCGACTTCGCGCGCCTCGACCACCTGCTGAACCTGGTGGGGGAGCTGATCGTCTACCGGACCAAGCTCCAACAGGCGGGCCGGAGCGTCCCCTCCGAGGTCGCGGCCGACCCGGCGGTGCGCGACCTTCTCGATGCGGTCCACCAGCTCACCGCCGTGAGCACCCAGCTCCAGGAGACGATCATGGACGTCCGGATGCTTCCCATCCGGAACGTCTTCGAGCGCTTCCCCCGGCTGGTGCGCGACCTCAGCCGCCAGCAGGGGAAGGAGATCGAGCTGATCCTGCAGGGGGAGGAGACCCGGGTCGACAAGGCGATCATCGACGAGGTCGGCGAGCCCCTCGTCCACATGATCCGCAACAGCGTGGACCACGGGGTCGAGAGGCCGGCGGAGCGCCTCGCCAAGGGAAAGGCGGCCACGGGGACCATCCTGCTCTCCGCCGCCCAGGAGTCGAACCAGGTGGTGATCACCATCGCCGACGACGGGGCCGGGATCGACGCGGCGGAGGTCCGCCGGAAGGCCCGGGAGCGGGGAATCATCGGCGCGGGCGACCAGATGACCGACCGCGAGGCCATCCAGCTCATCTTCGCGGAGGGCTTCTCCACCGCGGAGACGGTGACGGAGCTCAGCGGGCGCGGGGTCGGCCTCGACGTGGTCGTGAAGTGCATGGAGCGCCTCAACGGCTTCATCGACGCCGAGACCATGCCGGGGGCGGGCACGCGCTTCACCATGCAGCTCCCCTTGACCCTCGCCATCATCTCCGCCCTCATGGTCGAGGTGGGCGGCTACACCTACGCGATCCCCGCGGGGTCGGTGGCGGAAAGCCTGAAGTTCCGGCCGGAGGAGGTCAACCGGATCGGGGGCCGCGAGACCCTGCGCCTCCGCGACCGCATCGTCCCCCTCTTCCGCCTCGCCCAGCTCTTCGGCCACGAGGGGCGGGGGCTCCTCGACCACTCATACGCGGTCGTGCTCGGCCGGGGCGACAAGCGCCTGGGTCTCGCGGTGGACCGGCTCCTTGGCCAGCAGGAGGTGGTGATCAAGGCCCTCGACCCCATCGTCTCCGCGGCCGGGCTCGGCCTCGCGGGGGCCACCATCATGGGCGACGGGCGGGTGGTCCTGATCCTCGACGTGGCCGCGTTCTTCGGCGACCGCCGTCTGCTGGGGGCGCGGCCGGGGGCGGTGGCCTGATGTACGAGGCCTTCTACGGGCTCCGCGACAAGCCGTTCCGCAAGACCCCCGACCCGCGCTACCTCTTCCTCAACGAGAGCTACGAGGAGGCGCTGGAGCGCCTCGCCTTTGCGGCCGAGGAGATGGAGCTGGCCCTCCTGACGGGCGAGGTGGGCTGCGGCAAGACGCTCCTCACCCGCGCGCTCATCGACCGCCTGGGCGAGCGCTACGAGGTCGGGATGATCCTGAACCCGCGCCTCTCGCCGCGCCAGTTCCTGCGCACGGTGGCCAGCGAGCTGGGGGTGGGGGAGCCGCGCTTTCACGCGAGCGACCTGCTCGACCAGATCCACGCGCGGCTCCTCGAGCTGGACGGGCAGGGGCGGGCGGCCCTCCTGGTCGTCGACGAGGCGCACCTCATCCCGGGCAAGCCCACTTTCGAGGAGATTCGCCTGCTCACGAACTTCCAGCTCGACGACCGCAACCTGATCGCCATCGTGCTCGTGGGACAGCCCGAGCTGCGCGAGCGGCTCCGGCACCTTGCCTACCGGGCCCTCACCCAGCGGATCGGCGCCGAGTTCCACCTGACCCCGCTCTCGGCCGACGACGCGATCGCCTACGTCCGCCATCGGCTGAGCGTGGCGGGGGCCACGCGGACGGTCTTGAGCGAGGCCGCCATCCGGCGCCTGCACGCCGCGGCGGGGGGGATTCCGCGGGTCCTGAACCACCTCGCCACCCAGGCCCTGCTCGAGGGAATGGCCCGGGGGGCGGACGTGGTCGACGAGGCGGTGGCGGCGGCGGCGGTGGCGGACCGGGAGCTGGTCACGGCGACCGCGGATCGCTAGGACATGGGACGCATGGCCGACGCACGGAAGCGCGCGCGCCAGAAGGGCGCGGGAGCGCCAACCCCGCCCCGGGAGCCGGAAGCACCCCCGGCTCCGCCGAAGCCCACGTTCACCACGATCCCGCTGCCCGTCCCCCTCCCCTCGCCGCTCGTGGTGACCGACCCGCCGGAGACGCGGGGGCCGCGCCTCGAGCTGCCATCCTCGGGCCTGGCCGCCGACATCCTGGCCCGCGAGGAAGCGCGGCAGGTGGAGCCGGCGTTCGCCGCGGTTCCCGCCACCCCCGCGCCCGCGGCTCCGGCCCGGGCCCAGGCCACCGCCCAGAGCCTCTCCTTCTTCGCCGTCCCCGTCCAGGAGCCGCGCGCGGCGGCGGAGGCCATGGAGCACCTCGCAACCTTCAGCCTGGACCGCGAGGAATACGGGGTCGAGGTGCGGCTCGTCCAGGAGATCCGGCGGGTGAGCGAGATCACCGTGGTCCCCCGGGCCCCCGAGTTCGTCCGCGGGGTCATCAACCTGCGTGGCCGCATCCTCCCCGTGGTCGACCTCAAGAAGAAGCTCGGCCTGGGCGAGGTGGCGATCGGCAAGGCCTCGCGCATCGTGGTGGTGCGCCTCCGCGATCGCCTGCTCGGCCTCCTCGTGGACGGCGCCTCCCAGGTCTTGAAGGTCCCCTTGTCGCGAATCGAGCCGCCCCCCGACGAGGTGCTGAACAAGGGGGGTGACACCATCCGCGGGGTGGCCAAGCTCGAGACCCGCCTCGTCATCCTCCTCGACCTCCCCAAGGTCCTCGCCCAGGAGCTGGGGGAAGGAGTTCGATGAAGCGCGGAGCGGGACGTTCAACCGCGTTCCCCTCCCCCTACGTGGGGAGGGACAGGGTGGGGGGTCGATGATCAATCGCCTTTCCCACCACAGGAGTCCCTCCATGGCGGCACCACGGGCCTGGGCCGGAGCGGCCCTGGCTCTGCTCTTGTCGTCGTCGCCGATCGGCGCCGCCGAGGTCGCGGTCCTCAAGAGCACGGACGTGGCCGCCTGGCGGCCCGCCCTGGAAGCGCTCCGGCAGGGCCTGGCCGGCCACACGGTCACCGAGTACGACCTGCGGGGAGACCGCAACGAGGCCGGGCGCGTGCTCGGCGCCCTCAAGGCCCGGCCGGTCCTGCTGGTGACCTTCGGGCCCTTCGCCGCCGAAGTGGTGCGGGAGAGCGCTCCCGATACGTTCCTCGTCTTCTGCATGGTGCAGGACCCGGCAAAGGCGGGGCTCCTCGACAGCGTCAACGCCTCGGGGGTCGCGTTCTCCACCCCGATCAAGAACCAGCTCGCCGCCTTCAGGATGGTCTATCCGCGTGGAGTTCGCATCGGGGTCATCCACGGGCCCGAGGATTCGGTGGTGAAGCTGGTCCAGGAAGCGCAGAAGGCGGCGGGGGTCGTGCGGCTGGCCGTGGTCGCCCGTCCGGTCACCACGGAGCGCGACGTCCCCCAGGCCCTGCGCTCGCTTCTCAAGGGCGCGGAGCCGATGGACGCCCTCTGGCTGCCCCCCGACCCGATGCTCCTCGGCGAGGCGACCCGGCGCTTCCTGCTCGAGGAGACGCTCAAGGCGGGCAAGCCCGTGCTGAGCTTCTCGCCCGCCCTGGTGAGCGAAGGGGCCCTGGTGAGCAACGGGCCCGACGTCGCCTCCATCGGCGAGCAGGCGGCCGAGCTGATCTCACGGATACTCGGGGGGGATCGTACCGCCCGGGGCTCCCTGCTCGTCCCAAAGGCGGAGCTGGTCATCAACAAGAAGGTCGCCGACAAGCTCAAGATCGAGATCCCGGCCGACGCCCTCGTAGCGGCGAGCCGGGTCTACTAGCAGGGGGTTCGCTCGATGAGCTTCAGCTTGAGGTCGGTCCGCACCAAGTTCATCCTGCTCGTGGCCGGGGTGGCCCTCGTGGTCGCGGGGGTCTCCATCATCTTCGACCTCCAGGCGAGCCAGGGCCAGCTCCGCGAGCAGGTCGTCTTGCGGGGCCGCTACATCGCGAGCAACCTCGCCTTCAACAGCAAGTACGGCGTGCTCACGGAGGACAAGCCGCTCCTCACCGTGTTCCTGGAGGGGGCGGTCTCGGCGGGGGCCAGCGGGGCGAGGTCGGACGTGGTGGGGGCGATGATCCGCGACGCCAAGGGCGGGCTGCTGGCCCAGACCGGGAAAGCCATGAGGGACCTGCCGGCGGCCCCCGCCGCCATTCTCGAGGAGCGGGACGGGGTGACCGCCGACGGGGAGCCCGTCATCCTGTTCCGGGCCCCCGTCACCACCGCCACGTCCTCTTCCACCGACATGGCGGCCGAGCTGGGCCTCGCCAGCGCCGGCGAGAAGAAGGCCGAGGCCCGGAAAGGCGGGGTGGAGGTGGCGATCAGCAAGAGCGCGATGGATGCCCAGCAGCGCCGGCGCCTGGTCGAGACGCTGCTCCTGGGCTTCTTCCTCGTGGCCCTGGGAGCCCTGGGCGGCTGGTACATGATCGGCCGCTGGTTCCGACCCATCCAGCACATGGTCGACGTGTCCCAGGCCGTGACCAAGGGGGACCTCACGGAGAGCATCAAGGTGGGGAGCGAGGACGAGCTCGCGACCCTCGGGAAGAGCCTCAACGACATGGTGGCCAACCTGCGGCGTATGGTGGACAACATCCAGGATGCTTCCGTGCAGGTGGCCTCCTCGGCGGGGCAGATCTCGGCCAACGCCAAGCTCATCATCCAGGGGGCGCAGGGCCAGGCCCAGGCCGCGGAGGAGACCTCCACTTCGATGGAGGAGATGGCGGCTTCCATCCAGACCGTGGCCGGGAGCTCCCAGGGGCTCGCGAACTACGTGGAGGAGACCTCGAGCTCGATCACCGAGATGGGGGCGTCGATCGAAGAGGTCGCGCGCTCCTCCGCCACCCTGGCCACCACGGTGACCGAGGCCTCGGCCACCATCGAGCAGATGACGGTCTCCATCGACCAGATGGCCAAGGACCTGGAGAGCCTGGCCGAGACCGTGACCACGACCTCGGGGACGGTCGAGGACATGGCCGCCTTCATCACCACCGTGGCCCAGAACGCGGACAAGCTCTCGGCGTCCGCCCTCCGCACGAGCCACACCGTCTCCGAGATGGCGGGGGCGGTGAACGACGTGGCCAAGATCGCCTCCGAGGCCGACCGCATCGCGGCCCGCGCCTCGGAGGACGCGAAGACGGGGGGGGAGGCGGTGGCCCGCACGGTCGACGGGATGAGGGCCATCTCCGACAACATGGAGAACACCGCCCGGGTGATCACCGGCCTGGGGGGCCGCTCGCGGGAGATCGGCCGCATCCTGGAGGTGATCGAGGAGATCGCGGACCAGACGAACCTGCTCGCCCTGAACGCGGCCATCGAGGCGGCGCGGGCGGGGGAGGCGGGGCGGGGATTCGCGGTGGTGGCGGACGAGGTGAGGAAGCTGGCGGAGCGATCGGTGGAGGCGGCCAAGGAGATCGGGGAGGTGGTGCGGCAGGTGCAGCAGGAGACGGGGGACGCGGTGGAGGTGGCCAAGTCGGGGGCGGCGGAGGCCAAGCAGGGGATCGCCCTCGCGGACAAGGCGGGGGCGGCCCTCCGCAACATCATCGAATCCGTCTCGCGCTCCAGCCAGCTCATGGGGCAGATCGCCTCCGCCACGGGCAAGCAGTCCCAGGCCTCGACGGACGTGCTGGAGACCGTCTCCGCCATGAACAGCGCCACCAGCCAGGTGGCCACCGCGGTGCGCGAGCAGGCTGAGGGCAGCAAGCAGATCCGCCTGGCCATGGAGAACATCAAGAAGGTGATGAGCCAGGCCGCCTACTCGACCCGCGAGCAGGCGGCGGGGGGACGCCAGGTGCGCCTCGCGGTGGAGAACATCAACAAGATCGCCTCCCAGGTCGGCATCGCCACCCAGGAGCAGGCCGAGGGCAGCCGCCAGATCGTGCACGCGGTCGAGAAGATGAACGACATGACCCAGCAGGTGTCCCACGCCACCGCGGAGCAGAAGAAGGGGGGGGAGCTCGTGGTGCGGGCCATGGAGAACATCTCCGAGATCGCCCGCGACAATCTCTCCACCGTGCAGGAAATGTCCAAGGCCACCGCGAACCTCGCCCAGCAGGCCGAGAACCTGGCCCGCCTGGTCTCGGTGTTCCGGGTGCAGTAGCGAGCAGCGCCGGGTCGATGAACAAGCCCCTCGACATCCAGGCCGCGATCGCGTCCCTCCGCCACGGGGAGGAGTCCGTGCGCCGCGCGGTGGTGGAGGAGCTGGGGCGGTCGGGCCGGCCCGAGGCGGTCTCGCCCCTCCTGGTGGCGGTGGCGGACGACAGCTGGCCGGTGCGCCAGGCCGCGGTCGAGCAGCTCGCGGCCTTCCCGGGGGGGGTGCTGCTCCCCGCGCTGGACGCCGCGCTGCGCGACGGCGAGAACGCGACCCTGCGCAACGCGGCCATGGAGATCTACGTCCGGCTGGGGGCGGCCGCCCTCACCCCCCTCCTGGTCCTGCTCCGGGACGAGGACGAGGAGGTGCGCCAGTTCGCGGCGGTCATGCTGGGCTCGCTGAAGGACGCGGTGGCGGTGGCCCCCCTCATCGGCGCCCTCGAGGACCCCGACGTCAACGTGCGCCACGCCGCGGCCACGAGCCTCGGGCAGATCGGCTCCCCCGAGGCGGTGCCGTCCCTGATCGCGGCCCTGAGGGACGAGCCGTGGCTGCAGTACCCGTCCATCCACGCCCTGGGCGAGATCGGCGACCCGCGCGCGACTCCCGCCCTGCTCGACCTCCTGGGCGACGAGTTCTTCCGCGGTCCTGCCCTGGAGGCGCTCGGACGGCTGGCCGGCCGCGAGGCCCTGCCCCGCCTGATCCCTCACCTGTACGACCCGGAGCCCGCGCTCCGGAACGCCGCCATACGCGCGGTGGTCGAGATCGAGCAGCGAGCCACCGCGGGAGGGGAGAGCCTGGATCCCGAGGTGCAGGCGGCGCTGCGCCGGCAGGACCTGGTCGATCACCTCCTCACGTCCCTTTCCGACGAGGAGGCGTCGATCCGCCGGATGGCCGCGGTCACCCTGGGCTGGCTGCGCGAGCCCCGGGCCGAGGGGCGGCTCATCGAGCTGGCGGGGGACCCACAGGTCCAGGAGTATGCGACTCACGCGCTGGTGTCGATCGGGTTCCAGGACCGCGAGGCCTACGCCTCGGGCCTCGCCCATCCCGTGGACGCGGTGCGCCAGGGGGTCACGCGCTGTCTGGCCTGGATCGCCCCCCCGGAGGCCACCGACCTCGTGGCGCCTCTCATCCACGACCCGTCGGTCGAGGTGCGGGCCGAAGCCGCGGCCGCCATCGGCCGGCTGGGCCACGAAGACGCGGCCATGCTCCTCTTCGAGCTGCTCGGCGACGAGAGCGCGCTGATCCAGGAGAGCGCGATGGACGGACTCTCGCGCCTGCCCGGAGAACGGGTGATACCGCTGCTGCTGCAGGCCCTGGCCGGCCGCGACCCCGACGCGCGCGTACGCGCGGCCCAGACGCTCGGGCTGCTCCGCGACCCTCTCACCGCGCCCGCGCTCATGAGCGCGGCCGCGGACCCCCGCGAGACCGTCCGCGGCGCGGCCCTCTCCGCGCTCGGGGAGCTGGAGGCTCCGGGCGTGCTCGACGTCCTGCGCGGCGCCCTCGGCGACCCCAGCAGCCTGGTTCGGCAGCAGGCCGTGCTCTCCCTCGGGAAGCTGAAGGAGCCCGAGGCGGCGGCGGACCTCCTTCCCCTGTTGGACGAGCCCGACCCGCGGATCCGCTTCGCCACCCTGCGCGCCCTCGGCCAGGTGCGGAACGCGGAGGCCATCCCGCGGCTGCTGCCCTTCCTTTCCGACCCCCGCAAGGAGCTGCGCTTCGCGGCGGTGGAGGCGCTGGGGGCGATGCGGGCGGGCGCCGCCGTCCGGCCGCTGGTCGACGTCCTCCGCGATCCCGACCGGAACCTGCGGCGGGCGGCCGCGGAGAGCCTGGGGGCGATCGCCGACCCCCAGGCGGTGCCGTCCCTGCTCATCGCCCTCGAGGACGAGCACTGGAGCGTGCGCTGCGCGGCCGCGTCCGCCCTGGGACGGATCGCCAGCGCCAAGGCCCTCCCCGCGCTCGTCCTGCGCCTCCAGGACGAGGACGCGACGGTTTGCCGCGCCGCCCTCGTGGCCCTGGGCGAGATCGGCGACCCGCGGGCGTCGGGCCGGCTGATCCAGGCCCTGGCCGAGCCGGGCCTGCAGGCCACCGCGGTCGAGGCCCTGCGCCGGCTCGGCGCCGCGGCCCTGCCCGAGATGGAGCGTGCGGTCGGGGCCGGCCTCGACCCCGAGGTGCGCCGTCTCCTGGTCGACCTCGCGGGGCGGCTCGACGACCGCGTCGCCCTGCGCCTGCTCCTGGCGGCGCTGGCGGACGATGCGGCGGCGGTGCGGGCGGAGGCGGCCCTCGCCCTGGGCGAGGGCGGCTTCCGCGAGGCCGTCCGACCCCTCATGGACTTGAAGGCTAAAGACCCCGCCCCCGACGTGCGCCAGGCCGCGGCCCGGGCCCTGAAGAAGCTGACTCCCCGCTGAATGTTGCGCCCCGGAGACCACGACGCCGACCTCTCCGAGGAGGAGTTCCGGCTGCTCCGGGACTTCATCCACGAGCAGTTCGGCCTCTTCTACGACGAGGGCCAGCGCTCGTCGCTGCGCTCGCGCCTCGCGGGACGCCTGTCGCTCCTGGGCCTCCTCTCCTTCGAGGACTACTACCGGTACCTGCGCTTCGCCCCTCAGCGGGCGGAGGAGCTCGCGCGCATGGTCAGCCACCTCACGAACAACGAGACCTACTTCTACCGCGAGCTGCCCCAGCTCCAGGTCTTCGCGGAGCACGTGCTCAAGAGCCTCAAGGAGCGGAAGGCGCGGACGGGTGAGCGCGCCCTGCGCGTTCTTTCCGCGGGATGCTCCACCGGGGAGGAGGCCCTCACCCTGGCCATGATGGTCTACGACAGCGGACAGTTCTTCTGGAACTGGGACGTCAAGGTCTTCGGGATGGACCTCGATGCGGAGGTGCTGGAGAGCGCGGGCCGGGGGACCTACCACCAGAACTCGCTGCGCGCGGTCACCCCCGACAAGCTGGAGCGGCACTTCGTGCGGGACGGGCGCACGGTGAAGGTGAAGGAGTCGATCCGCCGGCTGGTCACCTTCCGGCGGGGGAACCTCCTGGAGGCGGAGAGCTACGAGGGCCTCTTCCCCCTCGACGTGATCTTCTGCCGCAACGTCCTCATCTACTTCTCGGACGCCTCGATCCGCCGGACGGTGGGGGTGTTCCACGAGCGGCTCGCCTCGGGAGGCTACCTCTTCCTCGGGCACGCGGAGTCCCTCGCGCGCATCACGGACGCTTTCCTCCCCATCCGGTTCCAGGGGGCGATGCTCTACCAGAAGCCGGAGGCGGTGGCCTCTTGACCGACCGCAAGATCCGGGTCCTGGTGGTCGACGACTCCGCCTTCGTGCGCAAGGCCCTCGACCGGATGCTGGGGGGGGCGGCGGACATCGAGGTGGTCGGCCTCGCCGCGGACGGCGCCCAGGGCCTGGAGATGGCCAAGGACCTGCGCCCCGACGTGATCACCCTGGACGTGAAGATGCCGCGCATGGGCGGCCTGGAGACCTTGAAGCGCCTGATGCAGGAATGCCCCACCCCGGTGCTGCTCCTCTCCTCCCTCACCCAGGAGGGGGCCGAGGTGACCCTGCGCGGCCTCGAGCTCGGGGCCCTCGACTTCGTGGACAAGTCGAGCGTGCAGGGGCCGATGAACCTCCTGGGCCTCGCCGACGAGCTGCTCACGAAGGTGCGGGTGCTGGGGGGAGCCCGGGAGCATCGGGAGGCGGCCCTGGTGGCGGCGGAGGCGCCCGACCCGTTCGCGGGGCTGCCCAAGGCCGAGGTCGTCGCGATCGGAGCCTCGACCGGCGGCCCGGCCGCCCTGCAGGAGATCATCCCGCGGCTGCCCGCGGGCTTCCCGGGGGCGGTGCTCGTGGTCCAGCACATCCCGAAGGGCTTCAGCCGCTCCCTGGCGGAGCGCCTGGCCGCGCGGAGCACCCTGCCCGTGCACGAGGCGGAGGACGGGGAGGCGATCGAGCCGGGGGTGGTCCTGGTCGCCCCCGCGGGGATCCACACCAAGGTGCGGCGCCGGGGCAGCGTGTTCCGGGTGAACCTGGACGAGGAGCCGCGCTCCACCCTCCACCGCCCCTCGGTGGACGTGCTCATGGCCTCCGTTGCCTGGGCTTACGGCCCGCGGTCGCTGGGGGTGGTGCTCACGGGGATGGGCTCGGACGGCACGGCCGGCCTGGGGGCCATCAGGGACGCGGGCGGCCGCACCCTCGCGGAGAGCGAGGAGAGCTGCGTGATCTACGGCATGCCCAAGGCGGCGATGCAGGCGGGAGTGGTGGGGCGCGCGGTCGCGCTCTCCCGCATGGCGGATGAGATCCGGTCGGCGGTGTAGAATCGCGCCCGGATCGCAAGTGCCGAGATTCCGGGTGCCGTCTTGAGCCTGACGGGAAACCTCGAGGACCTTCCCCTCCTCGACATCATCCAGATCGTCTCCTTCAGCAAGAAGACGGGAGCGCTCTCCATCCGCACCGGGGAGGGCGAGGGAGGGATCGTCTTCCACGAAGGCTTCGTGGTCTGCGCCTTCGCGGCGGACAGCGCCCCCCTCGATCGGCGGTTCGGGTCCCTGCCCGTGAATCAGCGCGACCAGGTGGTTCGCAGCCGCATCGCCATCGCCCTCGAGCAGCTCATCCGCCTGCGGGAGGGCCAGTTCAGCTTCAGCCTGGCCGAGCGGGCTCCCGCCCGCCTGGGGGCGCGGGAGATCGCCCTCGAGATGCTGTCGGAGGGGATCAACCCCCAGGAGCTGCTCCTGGACCTCGCCCGCGGGATGGACGAGGATCAGCGCAACTCCACGGCGGCGGTGGAGG
>WNGG01008050.1_pt1 | contig 11640 bp, 14 predicted proteins | sample 5400661 | NCBI WGS metagenome assembly WNGG01 (sample SAMN13153372, study PRJNA577476) | soil metagenome | isolation source: 100 cm soil or saprolite under Garry oak tree replicate 1 | place: USA:California | collected 2016-06-15 | reverse complement strand
CCTCTCTCCCATTGCCAAAATGTCGTCTCTATCCGTCTTGACTAGGCCGGCACCACCATTCGTGAGATGCAGTAGCCGGTCAGTGGTGTTTCCTACGGCGCTGACAACTACAACGACCCGGTTTCCGTGGGCATACTCCTTCGCTACTGAGGCTACAGCCAGACTGATTCTTTTCGGATTTGATAAACTGGATCCGCCGAACTTGACAATCAGCAGGCGACGTCGCTGGTGGAAGGAAAAAGCTTGGCGGAGAGACGGAGAAATAGGCGAGTCTTTGAGTGTTAGGATCTGGTGCTGGTGCCTAGTCGTCGAGGATGGTCTCGACGCGGCACTCATGCCAGTAAAGATGACCACCCATCGCCTTCACACCAGTTATACGAGCGCGCTTCCCAATGTGCCTATTTAGGTTTGCGGAACGCACGAGCGATTCCTCACATTTCAAGTAGATGCCGACCTCCACCACCCGTGACGGGTGGCGGTAGAACGACGAACTGTCCTAGCATGGTCGTCGGATGAACGGAGCAGTAGTAAGTGTAAGTGCCGGGCGCAAAGCTGACTGTGAAAGTCAGGGTGGTAGACGGGGGAAAGACGTTCGAACATACGTCAGCTCCGGGACAATCTGGAGTCATACCATTTTTGTCCACGTCAACAAAGAATCTGTGAACCGCCCCGTCTCCGCTCGATAGCTGAATAGTTAGCGTGTCTCCCTGAGTTACAGTAATCGTGGGGTTCGGTACGTTTGTGTTGTTCCAAGCGCTAATGAATCCTACTAGGCTGATACTCGGAGTCGAGGCAGCCTCTACTCGTGGAGGAATGTTAAGCGACGCGGCAGAGAGTGAGGAGAGAGATAGAAATGCAAGCGCGAAGACCCAGAATCTGTTACTTGGCATGGCAAAGGCCCTTTCTTACGCGTCTCATTGATCTATCCCTGCACGACGATGCTTCCCGACATTGAGGGCGTGTGGAACCTGCAGTGGAATGGGAATATTCCTGCCTGGTTTGCATTCACCGTTATGTTTGCGTTGTGGATTGGGCTTTGGTCGGTAGGATGCGCTGCCACGATCACGTCGTTCGCGTATGGTGAACCTATGGTGAAGGTATGGTTCTGATCCGTTGGATTGTAGAAGTGGATTACCAAAGTGTCGCCCTTGTTTACGGTTATGAGACTGGACGAGAACGCATAGTCTGCTCTCAGTCCAGAGGCGAGGCTGGAGTTGAACGACTGGTCAACTCCGAATAGATAGAAGTCTCGCGTCTCAGGCGTTGGGGTAGCGCGGCCAAGATACGAAACGCTAAGGCCTGTGACGCCTCCCACCAGTGCGGACAACAATACCGCGACTATTATCGTGTTTCGCGGACTCCAGGCAACCATGGTTTTCTACATGATGGCGCGATTCATTTAAAAGCTTTTACGTCCATAGTAACTTGAACGATCGAGGAGAACTGCATACTCGTGCAAAACTGGTCTGACAAAGAAATCTAAATGTGACCCACCAAAACTGCGTAAGACGTGGGCATAGGCACTCTTGAGCGGCATCCTAGATCGGGCCCCACCTCCTTTCGACCTGAGGATCTCTTACGGCAGTGACCCCAATCAGTTCGCTGAGCTTCGATTTCCCATTGGTAAGGGACCATTCCCGCTACTATTCGTTGTCCACGGTGGATTCTGGCAGTCCGTTTATGACCTGTCTCATATCGGACACCTCTGCACCGCCTTCACCTCTACTGGAGTCATCACGTGCAACATAGAGTACCGGAGAATTGGAAACCCGGGTGGCGGCTGGCCTGGAACTTTTCAGGACATTAGTCTGGCATCTAGCAACATTCTCCAAGATCTGTCGAATGATTCACGCTTCGACCAAACCCGGACAGTCATCATTGGGCATTCCGCTGGTGGTCATCTAGCCCTCTGGTTGGTTGGCAGTCACCGGATCAGCAAAGGCTCACCTCTCCACAGCGACCTTAGGCAAGCCATACCAAGCGCGGTCTCGCTCGCAGGAGTATCGGATCTGCGTCTTGCGTGGAAGCAGAAGCTGGGACACGGTATCGTAACACGACTTATTGGTGGAACACCAGAAGAACATCCTGACAGGTACGATGCTGGCTCTCCAATAGAACTCCTGCCCACCGGCGCGAGACAAATCCTGGTTCATGGGACAGCCGATGATACCGTCCCATTTTCCCAGTCCGAAGCGTACGTCGAGAAAGCAGAGAAGCTGGGCGACCGGCCCACTCTAGTCAGGCTCCAAGGCATCGGCCACTACGAGCTGATAGACCCAGAATCGGAGGCATGGCCAACTGTGGCCGAAGCAGTTCTGTCTCTGTTGGGATTACATGGCCATCATTCGCAATCTCCCAAGTTTCAATGACCAACAGTTTCAAGAGGTACTCGTGAAACATGGTTGAGGGACCAGCAGTGATAGCTGAACCAAAGCCGCTTGAGAAGGGACTCATGAAAGCGATCGTCCGAGAACGTTTCGGATCGCCAGACGTACTCCAGATCAAGAAAGTGGAGAAACCTACTCCGAACGAAGTACGTGGAGTATTGGTAAAGATCTATGCCTCCTCTGTGAATGCTGCAGACAAGCATGACATGAGAGGAGCATCCATCGTGATACGACTTGTCGGGCCCCTGTTTCGACTAAGCATGGGAGTCCGCCGGCCAAAAGAGCCCGGACTGGGTACCGATTTCGCCGGCGTAGTAGAAACGGTACGCAACGATGTGACTGAGTTCAAACCAGGAGACGAAGTGTACGGAGTAGCCAACGCCGCCTACGCAGAGTACGGTCTTGCACGTGAGAGCAGAATAGCCTTGAAACCGAGAAACAGTTCGTTCGAACAATCCGCGGCTGTTCCCATCGCCGGATTCACGGCGTTACAGGCTCTCCGCGACAAGGGACATGTCAAACCTGGACAGAAGGTGTTGATTAACGGTGCGGGAGGTGGAGTGGGAACTTTTGCCGTTCAGATTGCCAAGGCATTCGGAGCCCGAGTCACCGCCGTTACCAACTCGGCGAATCTAGACATGGTTCGCAAGCTCGGCGCTGATCAAGTGATCGATTACACTCAGGAGGATTACACCAAGAAGGGAGAAGCTTATGATCTGATCGTGGAGATTGGAGCGTCTCATTCCATCTCTGACTACAAGCGCATAATGAATCCGAATGGCACCTTTGTCCTCGTCGGTTTCAAAGACAAGATCGTGAGGCGTCTACTCTATTTCATAATCAGAAGCCGATTCGCGTCACGGGGAGACAAGAAGTTCACGTTTTTCATCGCAAAATCAAACCATGACGACCTCGTCGTGCTGAAGGGCCTCATCGAACAGGGAGAGATAATTCCTGTGATCGATAGGCGCTACCCTTTGGCAGAGACAGCCCAGGCTATTCGCTATTTCGAAGAAGGACGCACCCGAGGAAAAATAGTAATCACTGGAGATCATGGCAGCGACAAACCAGCCTGGTCCGACTCGTACGCACCACCCGGCGACTAGGCGGTTACAGGCGGACACCGGCTTCTCGCCGAAGTTCGACACTCAGTCGGCGATTCGACACTATGTCGACTGGCTCAAGGCGGGCAACCCCAAGTAGTCGGATCCTTAACGGTCGGGCCGGTCAGCAGGGTAGTGTTTGGGAGCGCTAGCCCGTCCATGGTGGGAGTTTCAAGGCACGCTCATATGCGGCACGATCATGCACCGGTTCACGGTCGCTATGTGAAATGATAACTTGCTCAAACGGAAGCTTGAGCAATTCTCGCAGCGCCGGCAACGTTCGCTTCTCATGCCATGGCGAAGACCAGATCCGAAGTACTCCGGCCCTTTCTGTCAACGCGTCTCCAAAAACTATGAACCTCTGCTTGGGCAACCAGAGAGGTGTCTCTAGCCGCCCTCTTCCATCGTAAAGAGCGACAACGCCGCCTGGCAGTACTTGGTCCGATTCGAGTATCTCCAGCTTGCTCTTCGGCACATCGTCGGGCCAGAAGAGTCTCGGGCCGAAAGCACGGACCCGATAGCGGCTGACAAACTCGTCAACGTCGCGCACGTGATCGGGGATGGTTATCGCAGCGATAGTAGGCGGCCTACTGTCTAGACGCTTCCACAATTCTTCGGCGGATGCTTTGGGGACGAGGGGGTCGATGATCAGTTTCTCGCCTCCCGATTCGACACAGGTTGATGTGACGATCGGCTGCCAGTCATCGCCGGGCTTCCAGTGATGATGTTCCGCACGCCAGATCCATAAGCCAGATGCTATATCACGAATCTCGACCTTAGCGGTCACGGACTGCATGATATTTTCAAACACCAGTAGGTAAGATAAGTATTGAGCCGTGCTACGCCGGCAGATAAGTAAGAGCCTTCAGATGGTCCTTTGCATTATAACAGTAGGGGTTCTGCCGGTCGCCAAGGGCGCGATCGTCTTGAATCCAACCTTTTCGAACATTCCGACTGTTCCACAATACATGTAGTTTGATCCTTGATCAGTCTTACTCACGGGATAGGCTTCGACGAGACCGCCGCCCTTCTTCCTTATCGCTTCCAGAGCTGCCTTCAAACCTGCACTAGCCACGCCACGCTCCCGATAGTTTTTGTCGACGACAAAGCAGGTGATTCTCCATAACTTGTCTGTTCCATCTCTAAGGGCGAGTCTTCGATACTTCTCGGTATTGTCGGCACGAGGGAGCTCCTCTCTGAGCCCATATTGGCACCATCCTATCGGTTCTCCCTTTGCATAAACAAGGATCCCGTGGGCACATCCCCTCTCGACGAGCTCTGCTTTCTGGCGATGGTTTCTCACCGCTCTCTCGGCTCGGGTCCGCGGTTGCTGGTTCTCAGGCAAAGAGTAAGATGACACGTGATGATGCATGCACCAACACCACCAACCATCTCCCACTACTCCCTGTTTCAGGAAGAGCTTTTCAAAATCAGGCCAAGTCCGCTTCGACAGTTCCTTCGTCGAATACTCGTCAGTAACCCGTGCAGACATTCCAAACACACGATTGTCTCTAACCGGACTAAAACCGTATCGATCAATGTCGAATCAATCTTGATTTGCTCGACGTCCCTCTAGGCGGACGCAACAACCCTTATTCAGATTCAGCTGCAGAATGGAGATCGTTGCAAAAAATCATCGACGCCCATGTGCACTTGTCTGAGCGGCAGGACGACGCCCTAATCCGATTTGCACGTATGAACGGACTGAGATACACGCTGGAAGAGTTGCTGGGAACGATGGAGAGGTACGGAATCACGCGTGGGCTCCTTCTTAGCCCGCCCTTACAGGGAACTGTCGGCCTTCCAAACGACAAAGTCATCGCCTTGTGTGCACGGAGCGGCGGGATGCTGGCGCCCGTGGTCACGGTCGAGCCCACAACCAAAGACGTGAAGGCAGCCGTCAAGCTCGCTAAGGAGAACAAGAAGGAGGTCAAGGCCTTCAAGATCAGGCTCGGCTATGTGAAGGCATCAGCGGAAAGCCCGGTGTTCAGCGTGCTATACGACTACGCCGAGTCCGAAGGGCTTCCGGTGCTTTTCCACACTGGGGACACAGCCTTCAGCACGGGGGACCTGTCCCGCTCGCATCCGCTGACTCTTGACGGACTGGCCAACAAGAGGGAAGGGCTGACCATGATCCTCTGCCACTTTGGCAATCCATGGTTTGAGGACGTCGCCGAGCTCATCTACAAACACCCGAATGTCTACACGGACATTTCTGGATTGATTACAGGAAGTAAGGGATACGCGGAAAAGTATGTTGAGTGGCTTGCCAAGAAAATCAGCGAAGCCATCTACTTTGCAGGCGGCGCAGAGAAGATAATCTTCGGAACAGACTACCCAGTCACGAAACACTCCGAAGCATTAGACTTGGTGAGGAGATTGGATGTGGAGGAAGGTGACAAGGAGAAGATACTTTGCAGCAACGCTGAACGAGTCTTCCGCTTATGATGGCAAAGGAGAGTGTCGTGATCATAGACGCTCCGACCAGGGAAAGGGCTAGCTTAGGATGGATACTTGAGGAGAGTTTCGAAGGATGGTACCTATTACATTCGAAAAGGACCCTTCGAGACATAGAAGTGGTCCGAGTCGCTATGTCATCAGGCAAACCGGTCGGGTTGGTCATGCTGAAAACCCTAGAAGGGAACATCGGGTATGTGTACTACATCGCCGTAGCAAAGGCTCATCGAAAGAGAGGCATTGCAAAACTCCTTCTGGAGGACGCCCTTCGAAGCTTCAAGATCTCTCACATGGAAGAAGTGTTCGCTAGCGTGGAAAAGAACAACAAACCTTCTGAGGCTCTGTTCGCGTCAGAAGGATTCACACCGACGAGCTTCAGCGAGGTCTCGAAGAGACACGGGAATCTTCACACTCTCAACCTGTACAGGGAGATGCTAGTCGTTCCAGGCGAGGTTCTGTTGCGCAAGGCGATGGCCTGAGATTTTCTATCTAACTATTGAATGCAACTGAAATCTTGGTCCCTTGATAATCAGCATAATTTGCAAACTCCTCTTCAATTGACCTTCTCTCCCTAGTTCTCAGCGACCGCAGTGGGCTTATGTTCACTACCACGCCTGCGCGATTTTTCTTCCGCTTCCAAGTTGCCGAGACAAATCCATCGAGAAGAATGGTTCGGTTGACCGCGGCGAAGCTCCCAAAAACTTTCTTGACTCTCTCCTGAGAAAGGAATCTGGACTTGTCTTTGTATCCCATCATCAGACTATCAAATTCAGGCAGAACAACCACACTGGGTGCTTCAACTTGCCCGCTTAAGTCTTCACCAAGCGAAAAATATTCTGCGCTCGAATCGACCTTCTCCTTTTTCAGGTCAGCCTTCAAACCCTCAAGGGCGGCATCCACCTGGTCTTTTCGAAGGAACGACCAGTACGCGATGTCTTCACGAGTTACGGGCCCGTAACGTTCGATGTACTTGCGTACCAGCTCAACAGTACACTCTTCCGGGTCGGGAAGGTTTCGTGGTGCGGCAAGGTAGTCGGTTGACCCCATCCAAAGGCTCTCAGAACCTCTCCTTCCAGCGTTGACCAGCAGACCGAGATAGGACATCTCTGACATGCCTGTCCACGATGGCCCGTGGACGGGCGTACTGGACCATCCTCGTTGCAGTTTCATTCTGCTCCGGAGACCATGCCGGGTTAGCCTTTCAATCATGAACTGCTCAATTTCGTTTGATGTTACAACTCGTCCCTTGATATGATCAAGGAATGGCTGGTACAGAAACTGGACTCTAAAATCCCGGTCGGGAATACCACGCTTCTTAGCCGTCCTGTCAAACCAGGGCTGGAAACGTCTGCCTGGACCACCGAACACGTAGACCCAGTAATCCCTCGTCGGAATAGTGTGCATTGTGCTTCGGACAGTCCAGGTTCTGACAAGACCTCCCTTGGGTCTGAGTTCGGATGTAAGATCCGAGTCCCTGAACCCGTTTACCCGGGCCCAGAACGATGAATAGCTCTCGAGGAGGTCCTGGGAATTCATACCGCAACATGCTTCCGCGGCCTTCACAACTGCGCGAGGCCCTGAAGCTTTCCGGGAGAGACACTGTGAAGCCAAGAGCCTTCCGTTGAGACCCCTCAAGACTCGGGAATCTAGCTGTCTGGAGAGATTCACAGGTGCAGTACCCTAAAGCTGAGACTTATGCCTTCAAGCTGATTGACTTCATTGCCTAGCGGAATACTACAAGTCCTCTCTTCGCGCGATCGCGTCTCCGGCCTTGTTGAGTAGCAGGTTGATTGACAGGCCCGTGAAGGCAATTGAGACTAACACCAAGCCGACAGCCAATATTGGAAGTGCGACCGGTCCCAGTATTGCTGCGAGCGCCTCTGAGACAAGCACCAGAAGGATAATCGGCGATACCATGATCAGGTTGATGATTGTCTGGAAGAGGAACCGACGGATGTCTGCAAGCTCCTGCGCCTGCGACGACAGAATGTCATCCGCGCTGCTCTGCCCGTATCGTGATGCGAAGTACATTCCCCCAGCCATTGTAATCCCCGCAATCTCCAACGCGCCCGGAAGCGCCAAGACCACGCCCAGCAACAACGACGGCGTGGAAAGCTGACTCAAGACCAAGGGAACACCAACCGCTATGGTAACAGGGATCAGATAGATCAGCAAGGGTGCAACCCGCGCCCGATAGACTTCTTTCACGTACCTCCGCATACTAATTGGTGATGATTTCAAGATCCAGAGGCGCTCCTTCTCAATCCAGCGAGACGCAGTCCCGGACCCGAAAGATCCGATGATGAAGAGGATGAAGAGAAACGAGGTCGGCGAAGACTGGAAAGACCCGGACAGTGCGTAGATGACGAGAAAGCCTGAGAGGAACATGGCGTTGATGAAAAGAGCCCGGGCTTCGCGAGTCCTGCTGATCAGAATCTTCTCTTTCAGTCGAACTATCGACCAGATCGACCTTCCACGCGGGTCCAGCCGAGAAGTTTGATTCGGGTGATCGAATTTTTCCCCGCCAGGCGTTGAGACTTCGAGAAGTTCGTAGAAGTGTCCGCGTGCCATCCGTACGCCGAGAACTAGAAATCCTCCAAGCCAAGCAAACAGCAAGAGAAGGTCGACGAGATAGTCGACTCCTCCCGGGGTCCCGCTGACAAGACCGACACTGACTATCGCGGCGAGCCCGTTCGGCAGGACCCTGGTGACATCCGCGATCTCGACGGGGGTTCCGGGAATTAGCAGGGTAATTGGAAGCAGACTCAGAACCAAGACAAGTACGATGAACAGGTTTCGCCACAGTTTCTTCCGCTCCCCGATCCCTCGTCCTAGCGAGAGCGTGATGTCCGCGGCAAGCAGCAATCCAATTACGAGGAAGACAAGAGTCACTAGCCCGGCGAGAACGGCGGCGGTCATTGGAGTGTGATAGTATGCTGAGAATCGCAGGTAGAGGACGATTATTGGGGGAAACCCGAAGAGCACAGTCGTGAGTGAGTTGAGCAGGACCTTGGCTGCGAAGACCTCCCGGGGTGGCACTGGAGACGTAAAGACGTAGTCGACATCGCTCGAGCTAACAGGCAGCCCGCCTCCATTGAAGCCGCTCTGTATCAGCCCAATGAGATACAGTGCGAGGACGAGACTCCCTGCAACTTCCGAGAGGCCGGTTGTCAAGCCAACTCTGCTAGAGAACGAGAGGTAGGTGGAACTGCCGAAGAGGATGAAGACTACAGAGAAAGCTTCTCCGATAATTAGGCCTAGAATTGTAGCCTTTGTGAATCGCCCCTTTACCCAGTATCGGACCAGGACTCCAACAGTCCCGAGAGGACTCGCAAGGCTCATCGTCGAGCCGGGTCCTCGCCCTTCTCCTCAGTCAACCGCAGGAACACGTCTTCGAGTTTCGCATCGCTCGCAGTATTCGCCATGTGCCGAAGACTCTCAATGTCGCCCACCGCCACAATCTTCCCATGATCGATGATCGCAATCCTTCCAGCGTGCGTCTGAGCCACGTCCAGATCATGAGTCGACAGTATGCTCGTCACACCTCTTGCCGTCTGTCCACCAATCCAGTCCTTGACTGAGACGCGTGTCTTCGGATCTAATGCTGTCAGCGGCTCATCCAACACCAGAACCTGGGGATTGTGCAGACTCGTAGCGATCAACGCTACTTTCTGCTTCATCCCTTTTGACAAGGTTCCAACCAGGCTGTTCCGTTTCTCTTCCAAGCCGAAGCTCTTGATCGACTCGGAAATCTCCCGGTCGAGAAGATCATCTGGGACTCCTCGGATCTTCCCAACAAACTGTAGAAACTCTTGCGTCGTAAGCCCGGTGTAGAGACTCGGGTTCTCCGGCAAGTATCCGATCATCTTCTTCGCCTTCTCCGGGTCCGCGACTATGTCTATGGCCCCGATTCTGATCGTCCCGGTTGTCGGTCTGAGGATTCCTACTAGAGTCTTCAGAAGAGTACTCTTGCCCGCTCCGTTAGGTCCGAGGAGTCCGAAGACTTCGCCTGAAGCTATCTTGAGGGAGACGTTGTCGAGAGCCACGAGGGTTCCGTAATGTTTTGTAAGGCTCTCGATGGATATTTCGACCATGCTCGTCGACCCTTTCTAGAGGACCGATGAGCGAGACATGTAGCGATACTTAACGACCAGCTCGACGCGTCACCAAACCCATCTTCGTCCAAGAAGATAGGTCCCCATCATTACTGACACTGACTTTCCAATAAGACACAGAGAAAAAAAGAGGAGAGCGTAATTCTTGATCGGACGATAGTCTATTGGTGAATCAGTCCGTGACCAGTGCTCTGGCCGCTGAAGCTCTCGTGGCCCCGATGAAGCGCATCGTAGTGGACGCCGCACAAGCTCTTGCCGCAGCTGTTGCAGAATTCCGTCGCCCGCTCAGTGCAACGGTTGCTCGTCGCCATTGTCTCGTCGAACGAGCCAAACCCACCAGTCTCCATCTCTTCACAAGTCTTAGCCTTCAGGCTCTCATGAGCACCATGCTCATGGGTTGGACTCCCGAAAGTGGTCGGCTGATGCGCCGGGTTTGGATGAGTGCTCGTAGTAGTGTGCGGATTCGGATGGGGCGTACCCGTGTGATGCTCTGGACTGGTGTGCGTGTTACTTTTGGGTTTCGTTTTGGATTTCATGTCGACTCATCAAGGAAAAAATCGCGGCCGGTCATAGTCTATTTCTAACCCGCACTCTTCGAGCTCAGTAACAACCGACTCTCCCATCCATGTGAATCGTGAGCCGCCTCCCGACCCTGACAAGTCTTAAATCGAAACGCCTTCCGAACCGAATTTCAGGCGCGTGAGTGGAGCCTTCCACCCGTTGCGCCTAGCAAGAAAAACCCCGGAGTAGGGAGGCAGAATGCTCAGACCAGAAAATAGAAGACCATGGGTTCCTAAGACCGCAGAACTTACCCTTACGGCCGGCCTCGGGGCTATCTACGCAATCACAACTTATCTCCCGCTGAGCAAGTTCATCGGTGGACCGGGCTTCATCACCGTCGAAATCGTCATGCTCCCAATAATCGCCGCACTGTTGAGACCACTCCTTGCATCGGCAGCGGTCTTTGCAGGCAGTCTCATCGCGGCGTTGGGACAGTCCAGTTTCACTTTTGTTTTTGGCCCCTTAGGACTTCTCATTCCGTTGATCGCTGTCTCAGCCGGAAGCATTGCTTTCCACTACCGCCTAGGACCCGTCGTCCCGTTGGTCTATGTCCTAGCTGGCGCAGTATACTACGTCATGTTGTCCCAAGGCGGAACGCTTTTCTGGCTTGTTCCATACTTCCTGGTGATAGTCTCACTCCCCGCGACTTTTAGGATTCGGGACAATCCTCGCATCGGATTACTCTCTTTCTATACTGCCATGGCCGAACAGGTCACTCTGAACGTCTTCAGCATCAGTATACTAGGCCTCACGGGGGGGTTTTGGCTTGGCGTTACACCGTTGATGTATGCAGAGAGAACTCTCGCCACGATAGGTGGAGCGACTGGAATCGTCGCCCTTAAATCGGGACTTGGAGGCAGACTCGACCTAATGGAGCGGTCGCCGAGGGAGGTGAGACAGTAGAAATGTGTGTTACACCAGTCGTAAAATGCTGGCATTGTGGAGAATGGTTCGTCAAGAAATCTAACAGAGAGAGCTTCGAGGCATGTCCGAGCTGTGGAAAGGGCTTCGAACAGC
>WNGG01009064.1_pt1 | contig 11642 bp, 12 predicted proteins | sample 5400661 | NCBI WGS metagenome assembly WNGG01 (sample SAMN13153372, study PRJNA577476) | soil metagenome | isolation source: 100 cm soil or saprolite under Garry oak tree replicate 1 | place: USA:California | collected 2016-06-15 | reverse complement strand
TGCCACCTCCCGTTGCGCAGCCTGACCCTGGTGAGCATCTCCGTTGGTGTGAGGAGGCCCTCGCCTTTCATCACCGCTACTCTCCGGCCGCCCCACCTACTCTTAACGGTGAGCAGATTCGCCATTGGCGCCTGACTCGTCGCAGCTTGCCGCGTCGCTTCCCTGCCCGTCATGGGTCAGCTTGAAGACGCCCTCCAGTCCGTGGTGTCGGTCCTGCGATGGGACAAAGGAGGTGTGGGTGACCAATGGAACATACGAGGAGAAAGAGGGGAAAACGGTGATGGCCACTGATGTGTACCATTCGACTACCGGATATGGGGTCGCGAAAGGGGTCAAGTCTTGAATTATAAGTCTTTCCTTACTCCTGCGAACCAATGTGTGGGGCCTGCGCCTGATCGCTCTTGGCGCACCCAATAAAAAGTGATATTTCAAGACCTGACCCTAACTCTTGGTGCTAACTCTTGGTGGGAGGCTAGTGCTGGGCTCTCCAAGACTGCTGCCGCACCAATGAACTGGGCATGTTGCCAGGATCCTCTAGGGGGGCGCTGTTCTCGACGTCGGAAAAGAAAAATAGGGTCAGGTCTTGAATTATCAGTTTTTTTGTTCGCTCCCATCCAGACCATAGCGGAGGAGAAATTCATGATTCAAGACCTGACCCTAACTTCGCTGGTGTTCTACCTCGGTCACCATGCCAGGTGCCTGCACCTGAGGGCGGCTCAGCGCCTCGCCAATATCGAGGACTGGAGCCCAACCCTTGACAAAGACCGGCCATCCCATTAGTCAAGGGGAAGCTTTTTTCCTGCGAGAGGGACTATGCCAACCAAATACGTGGAAGTTGACGGCTATGCGGTGAACTATTTCCACACCGGCCGCACCACCTTGCCCAACGTGGTCCCGGATGTGAGCAAGGGCAAGCTGCTCCTCTACCTGCACGGCGCCGGCAGCAACGGCCACTTCGGGCATAAGATGCTCGATCTCCTCTCGGCCAAACACAGCCCGTTGTCCCTCGATTATCCCGGGCACGGGCGCTCCAGCGGGACTGAGAGCCTGAAGAGTGTGACCGCCTATAGTGACTTCGTCTATGCCTTCTGGAAAAAACTGGGCGTGCGTCCAGCCGTGCTCATCGGCCACTCGATGGGTGGCGCCATGGCAATGGACCTGGCCCTACGGCACGCAGATATGGTCGAGGGCCTGATCCTCACTTGCACCGCGGCCAAGTTCAATATACCGGAGGAGCGGGTCAGCACCTGGAAGCAGGTGATGCAAGGCCGCATGGGCCAGCCGTTCACCAAAGACGCCTGCTCGCCTGCAACACCGATGCCCATCATCCAGGAAGGCTGGATGGAACAGATCAAAACCGACCCACGCGTGCGCTACTTCGACCTGGTTGCCTGCCAGCAGGTCGATCTGACCGCCCAGCTCGGCGAGATCCGTAAGCCCACCCTGGTCCTGACCGGGCAAGATGATACGAGCACGCCCGTGGCGCAGAGCGAGCAATTACGCGACCGTATCCCCGGCGCCAAACTCACGGTAGTGCCGCAAGCTGGGCACTGGCTGCCGCTCGAGAAGCCGCAAGAAGCGTGTGACGCGATTCTCGCGTTTTTAAGCTGAGGGGGAAACACCATGAGTATCAAAGGAAAAGCCGCGGTCGTGGGAGTGTACGAGCACCCTCTGCGCTGGGCACCACACAAAACCCAGTACCAAATCATGGCCGAGAGCGCTCGTGGCGCCTTGGCAGACGCGGGTCTCTCAATCAAAGACGTAGATGGGCTCTTCACTTCCGGTGTCGGGCCGATGGGTGTCGTATCTCTGGCTGAGCATCTCAACTTGTATCCCGATTACCTCGACTCGAACTCGATTGGCGGCTCATCGTTCGTCTCCCACACCGGCCACGCTGCCGCCGCTATTGCCGCTGGTTACTGCAACGTGGCGCTGATCCTCTACGGGAGCACCGCGTCGTCGGACCGCTTCGCTATCGGCACAGGTGGCGGAGGGAGCTTTGATCCACCTGAGCAATTCGAGAGCTGCTATGGCCCGACCACCGTCGGTGACTACGCCTTGGTGGCGCAGCGCCACATGTATGAGTTCGGCACCACTAGCGAACAACTGGCCGAGATCGCGGTCACCATACGGCGGCACGCTTCTCTTAATCCCCTGGCCAAGTTCCACGACCCTATCACAGTCGAGGACGTCCTGGCCTCGCGGGTGGTGTCCTCGCCACTGCATTTGTTGGACTGTTGCATGATCTCTGACGGGGGAGGCGCCGTTGTCGTCACCTCGGCCGAGCGGGCGCGCGACCTGAAAAAGAAGCCAGTGTACATCCAGGGCGCGGCTGAAACCTGCTACCACACCAGCGCCGGCATGCGGGATCTGACCAATGCTGCGGCCAAACAGTCCGGCCCTAAGGCTCTAGCTCGGGCAGGAGTCACCCACAAAGACATCGACATGGCGATGATCTATGACTCGTTCACTATCACCGTGTGCGTCACCCTGGAGAGTCTGGGGTTTTGCAAAAAGGGCGAAGGCGGCGCGTTCGTGCAGAACGGCCGCATCGGTCTGGGTGGAGAACTGCCCATTAACACCGACGGCGGCGGCCTGTCGTCTAACCACCCGGGCATGCGTGGGATCTTCCTGGTCATTGAAGCGACCAAGCAGTTGCGCGGCGAGTGTGGCGAACGGCAGGTGAAGGACTGCAAGCTCGCCTTATGCCACGGCACCGGCGGCACCTTGGGGCTCAGGCACAGCGGTGCCACTTTAGTCCTGAGTGTATGAGCAAAAACGTAAAACGTAAAACCTAAAGAGTAAGGAAAACTAAAACGTAAAACGTAAAGAGTAAGGAGTGGTTTTTCGGTTTCTTCTTACGTTTTACGCTTTACGTTTTACGCTTTAAGGGAGAACTGAGATGGCAGAAGAAAGAAAATACAAAAAACCGCTGCCCCGTGTGGATGAAGAATCCCGGCCGTTCTGGGAGGCATGCGCCCGGCACGAATTGTATGTGCAGAAGTGCCGGAGCTGCGGCCAAGTCTTCTACTATCCGCGCTCGTTTTGCCCGGCGGACCTGTCCCAGGATCTCGAGTGGGTGAAGTGCAGCGGCAAGGGTACGGTCTATACGTTTACGGTCACGCGCCAAAATCAAAGCGCCGGGTTCCGCGACAACCTGCCCTACGTTATGGCGTATGTGGAACTCGACGAGGGCGTGCGCCTGCTGACCAACATCGTTGATTGCAAACCCGAAGAGGTGAAAATCGGCATGCCAGTGGAGGTGACGTTCGAGGACGCCACAGCGGAGGTGTCGATACCCTTATTCAGACCTGTGACCAGGTGACGGAAAGCGAGCGGCACACAGCAGCAGGGGCCAGGGGCTGGGGGTCAGGGGTCAGTGAAAATAGGAACAACGGCAACCGAGAAAGCTGAAGGCTAAGAGCTGACAGCTCACTGCTCATTGCCAGGACGCGGCGGTTCTGGCACCATGGCCTTGCCCTCAATGCTAAAAGCTGAGCCGTAGCGCAGGCTATTTAGGATAAACCATGGCACGTATTCTGGACCTTCACCTCCACTCTGAAGCGTCGGACGATAGCCGCGCCCCGGTCGAGGCGTATCTCAAATGGCTGGCCCGCAAGCGTGACGAGCGTCCCATCGAGGGGCTGGTGCTCACCGAGCACCGGCAGTTTAACGCCGCCGCCGACTATCACGAGCTGGAAGACAAGTACGGCCTGCTGCTCCTCAAGGCCTCTGAGGTTGAGACTGACTACGGCCACATGTTGGTCTATGGCGTCAACGACGAGATCCTCAAACATTTTGACTTTAAGAACGTGCACCTCGACGCCCAGGAAGTCATCACCGAGGTCGCACGCAGGGGTGGGATCGCCATGCCTTGCCATCCGGGTCGGCCCACCATCGGGCTGATCGAACATTACCAGAAAAGGCCTCCCCTCGAAGGCGTGGTCGGCGTCGAGGCGCTGAATGGTGGGAGCAAAAAAGGCGAGAACGAACGGGTCGCCGGTCTGATCCAGGCCTATGGCTACCAGGCGTTCGGCGGCAGTGACTCTCACCTGGTGAGCTTTGTCGGGATCTGCGCCACCGAGTTTGAGCGTGACATCAAAACCATCGAGGATCTGGTGGATGCCCTGCGCACCGGCGGCTACCGCCCGCTCGACTTCCGCCTGCAGAAGCCCCGGACTCCAATCACTCCCGAGGTACTCAGCCATGGCTCTGGACTTTGACCGCTCGATTCTGGGACAAGTGTTCGACACGACCGACTTCCCGCCGGTGACGAAAGAAGAAATTTTAAACTTCGCCGCGGCCCTGGGGGAAACCAACCCTCTCTACACCGACGAAGCCGCAGCAGCACAGAGCCCGTACGGCGGTCTGGTCGCCCCGCCGACCTTCGTCACCAAGTTGCGGGCTAAGAAATTTACCCCGGAGCATCTGCCGCGCTTCGGCAAGATCGGCTTCGATGGCGGTCGTGATGTGGAACTCCATGCGCCCGTGCGGCCGGGCGATGTGCTGACCATGGTGAGCACGATCCACGATATCTATGAGAAGACCGGGCGTACCGGCTCCATGTACTTCATTGTCATCCGTAACGAGGTGACGAACCAGCAGGGCGCAAAGGTGGCGGTGATTGACCACAGGATCATGCAACGATGAGTACTCTTTACTTTGAAGACATCGAAGAAGGTGACGAACTGCCTGCTCTGGACCTGTTCCTCAGCAAAGACCAGGTACGCCAGTATGCCAGGGTGGCGAACATGTACGTCCCGCGCTTTACCGACGACGAAGGGGCGCGCGCTGAGGGGCTGCCAGGCATGATCGCGCCCGGCGTCATGAGCATGGGGTTGCTGGCCCGCATGCTTAGCGACTGGAACCAGGCCGCTCTGATCAAGCGCATCGGCACCACCTTTCGCAGTCCCGTGCTCCCCGATCGTACTATCCACCTCCGTGGCGCAGTGACGCAAAAGAACCAGGTCGATCACACCGCCGAGTGCGATCTGTGGATAGAAAACGATGATGGCGAGCGCTGGGTGATCGGCACCGCTACTGTGCTCTTGCCGACCAGGACCTGAGTGGCACAGTCAAAGCAGGGAAAAACGGAAGGGCGATGCAGCGCATCGCCCTTTTTTTCGCTGTCGCGCGGCTTACCCCACATTGCACAAAATGAGTTGCTTCGTTAGGGTACAGTTTTTTAGACTGCAATGACCTGGTAAGGAAGCCCTTCGGACCAAGGAGTTGTCGTTATGTATGTACGGTGGTGGCGTGTCGATGAATGGCAAGGGCTCATCATGCTCGTGGCGCTTCTGGGTTCTCTGCTCTCTTACGCTCACGCAGAGCCAGGCGATGAGACGGACGGTCCCCTGCGACTGACCTTAGAGGAATGTATCCAGCGAGCGCTGGTGAACCACCCTGAGATCCAGGAAGTGCAGTGGGACGTGGCGATACGCGACAGTGAGCTGCAGCAGGCCAAGGCGGGCTATTACCCGAGCGCTGAGTTCGTCAACCTCGCTGGGGTGGTCAATGACGCCACAGGGAGCCTCGGTGGCCGTCGTCCAGACGGCTCTCCTAATTTCAAACAATTTGGCGGCCTCAGTCACCTCGGGCCGTTCACCCGTCTTGAAGGCCAGATTGTCTATCCGCTATTTACCTGGGGCAAGCTGCCGAACGGCGTGAAGGCGGCGAGCAAGGGGCTGGAACAAGAGACCGTCAACGTCGAGCAGAAAAAAGCCGAGGCCGTGCGTGAGGTGAAGGAGTTCTACTACACGCTGCTCTACACCCGGCAGGTCGCGGAGTTACTGAGCGACGTGCGCGATGGATTCCAGAAAGCGGTCAAGACCGCGGACGAACGGCTTAAACAGGGGAAGGTCACTCAACTCGACGTGCTGAACCTGAGGGTCGGCTACGCGGGTATCGCCAAAGATATGGCGAAGCTGCACAACGGCGTTGAACTGACGCGCGCGGCCTTGCTGCGTGCGATGGGCCTTCCCCAGACCACCGCTTTTGACGTTGCGGACACCGCGCTGACGCCGCAGCCGGCACAGCTGAAAGACCTTGACTACTACGTCGAGCTGCTCTTTGCCAATCGCCCGGAGTGGCGCAAGCTGCGCCTCGGCATTCAGGCCAAGGAAGCGGAACTGCAGATGGCGACCAGCGACTATTTCCCCACTTTCTTTCTCTCCGTTCCTGTGCGCTATGCGTACGCGCCGGGCCGCTCGCGCCAGACCAATCCGTTCGCCTATGACAATTTCAACTTCGGCGCAGCCGGCCCAGTGGTGGGACTGCACTGGAGCCTGGGTTTTGGCGAGACTGCCGCTAAAGTCGCCCGCAGCCGGGCCGAGTTGATGAAGCTGCGCGCGCAGGAGAAAACCGCCGCAGCCAGTTTCCCCGTGGAAGCCAAGGAGGCCTATCTCAACGTCAAGGAAGCTGAGGAGCGCATGAAGGTCACCGCCGATGGCCGCAAGGCGGGCCGCACTTTAGTGGCGTTGGCTGTCGCGAACTTCGAGCTGGGCATCGGTGAGCCGCAGGATGTATTCATGGGGCTGGGGAACTATACGCGGGCGACCAGCGACTATTATGAAGCTGTCAGAGACTATAATATTGCCCTGGCCAAGTTGAGCCTGGTGGTGGGCGAAGAGGTGTCGGAGTTGCGGTATTAAGCTGAGTGAGGATAGGGCAATGAACTGCAAACGAATCGTTGCGGGTGTCCTCCTGGCAGTCGCGTGCGCAACGACCGTATGCGCTGACGACCGCCCAGGTACACCGCCTACGCAAGAAACGGGAGGGGGGGCGGTGGCCGTGGCGCGCACGGTGGCATTCCTGCCGTTTAAGGGAGTGGTGTGTGTGGTCGGCGCCCTGGCTTCATTTTCGGTATACTGGCTGAGCGGCCTGGATCCGCAGGTAAAGGAAGACACCGGAGCTATGCGGGCTGAATATTGTAGCCAGCGCTACCTCTTGGGTCCTGAGTGGTTAAAATAGCTATCAAGTAAGGGTCGGAGGCTAGGGGTTAGGGAACGGACGGAAATAGACCTGCATTAGCCCCTAACCCCTGTATGGTGGGGAGGCGCGTATGAAACCTAAAATCATTAGGGGTGTTCTAGTCATGGTTGTTGTTGTGGGGTTGCCCCTGCGAGGATGGGCTGGTCCACCAACCGACGCCGTCAAGCGGCTCCTCGAGTCCGTGCGGTCCTATAAAAAAGACCCCCCTGTGCTCTCTGCCCGGGACCGTGCCGCGAACGCCCAGGCGCAAAAAGTTGTGGCAGAGACCCTGATGATCCCGAATCTGGCCAAACAGGTGCTCGGACCGCAGTGGGAGAAGCTCAACGCCGACCAGCAGAAAGACTTCGCGCAGTTGCTGATGGAGCTGTTGGAGAAGGTGGCCTACCCGAAGTCGGCGGAGTTCTTTGGCGACCTGCGCATCGATTATACGAACGAAAAAGCCAGCGGTCCTGAGGCCGTCGTGGAAACCCTGGTGAGTCACCCCAAAGAGGGGCAGGTGACGATCGAATACCACCTCCGCCAGCTGAACGGCAAGTGGACAATCGCAGATGTCCTGCTTGATGGCGTGAGCCTGGTGACCAATCTGCGTACCCAGATGCAACAGGTCATTGGCAAGGAATCCTATCAGGGGCTGGTGAAACGCATGCGCGACAAGTTGGCGGAGAGCTGAAGCGTGAAAACCTCTTCCAAGTCAATACAGCAGACCCTTGTGCTGCAGGAGAAGCGGCTGCTGCACCTCCTCGCACGCCTGACCACTACCTATCCTTGGACCATCCTCGCGCTCTGCCTGGCACTAGCCGGGCTGGCCGCATTCTATACAGTCCGGCATCTCGAATTTGTGACCGGCCGCAACGACCTGATCTCGTCTGACAAGCAGTATTTGCGGCTCGATGAGGAATACGCCAACGAGTTCAAGGGAGTTGACCAGCTGGTAGTCGTGGTCGAGCCGCGTGACGTGCCGCAGGGCAAAGACTTCGTCACCCGTCTAGGTGAGGTCCTGGCGCGTGACACCGCGCACGTGGAAGAGGTCTTTTACCGGATCGACACCTCTTCCCTAGAGGGGAAGAAGTTACTCTACCTGTCGCCCGAGGACCTCCGTTCCTTGGGCGACAATCTGGAGCAGTACCGGGATCTGGTGCAGGGCCTGACGACCGCGCCAGGTCTCAATACTCTGTTTCGTGTCATCAACCAACAGATCAGCGCCGCTATGGTTTCACACCTGGTTTCGGATTTCCTCGGCCTGGACTCACCGGCGCAGCCCACAGAGGGGACGAGCGACAAGAAGCCTCTCAAGATCTCCTTTCTCAACTCTCTGCTGCAGGAAATGACGCGCGCCCTGGACCGCATTGACTATGGCTACCGCTCTCCCTGGGCCGGGTTCTTCGGTGACACGGACGAGCTGTCGGACAATGGTTATCTCATCTCCGACAATCGCCGCTTCGTTTTTCTGCAGGTGGAAGCCAAAGCATCCTCCGACAGCAGCTTTAACGAGCGCCAGGAGTCGATCGCCGCGATTCGTCAAGTGATCGCCGACCTGCGGCCCGACTTCCCCGGTCTGGCGGCCGGCCTCACCGGGACCAAAGCGCTCAACAATGATGAGATGCTGAGCGCGCAGTCCAACAGCAACCTCGCCGCCCTGGTCTCGCTCGTCGGCGTGACGCTGCTCTACCTGCTGTTCTTCAAAAAGATTCATCACCCTGTGTTGATTGTTACCGCATTGACGGTCGGTCTGGGCTGGACCATGGGATTCGTCACCCTCATGGTTGGACACCTGACGATCATTACGGTCTTTGTCGCGCCAATCCTGATCGGCTTGGCCGACGACTTCGGCGTCCACTTCATTACCCGCTACGAAGAAGAACGCGAGCAGGGCCAGGAGGTGATCACGGCGCTGACCACCGTGTTCGAACTGGCGGCCCCCAGCATCGCCGCCGGTGCGTTCACCACGGCGCTCGCTTTCTTTGCGGTGATGCTGACAGACTTCCGCGGCATGCAGGAGCTGGGCTTGATCAGCGGCAGCGGCCTCCTGCTCTCTTTGCTGGCGACGCTCACCTTCCTGCCGGCCCTGGTGGTGCTGACCGAAGCCCACCGACCCTGGGTAGTCGTAACCGGCGGGCGGATGTTCCTGACCGGCGCGTTCACCCGTCTGGGAGCATGGATGGAGCGCGCGCGCTGGCCGCTCCTGACGCTGGCCGGGCTGCTGACCCTTGCTTCACTGGCTGTGCTACCCACAGTGTCCTTTGACTACAACCTCTTGCACCTGCAGGCTCGCGGCACCGAGTCGGTGGAGTGGGAGAAACGGATCATCAAAAACTCCGAGCGCTCTTCCTGGAACGCGCTGGCCACCGCGCCGACTCCGGCAGAAGCCATGCGCAAGGCCGCTGCGTTGAAAGCCCTGCCGGCGGTGGAATCGGTGGAGAGCGTTGCCTCGCTGATTCCTGAGCAGCAGCAGGAACGGCTGGAACTGGTGCGCGCGTTGCAACCGCTGCTGCACGACCTGCCGCCCGCGCTCCCCTCTCCCGCTCCGGTGGATGTGCAGGACCTCCAACGCACCCTCGACAAGCTCAAGCTGAAAATCCGTGAGGAGAACGACGAGTGGGATCCGCAGAAAAAGCCCCCGGAGCGCGAACTGGGCGAAGCGCGCCAGAGCCTGCTGGCAGCCATCGAGCGATTGCAGACGCTGCCGGAGGCCGAGGTCCAGACAGCGCTGGAGCGTTTTCAGCAGCCCCTGTTCCTCGACTTCCAGGACAAATGGTCCCTGTTGCGTAACAACGTTAGCCCGCCGGGGCCGATTACTCTAGGAGACATACCAACCCAACTGAAAGACCGCTTCGTCAGCCAGGACGGGAAGAAGTTCCTCCTGCAGATCTACCCCAAGAAGAATATCTGGGACCGTGAACCGCTGGAGGAGTTCATCAGCCAATTGCGCCAGGTCGATCCTGACGTGACTGGCTCGCCAGTGATTGGCTACGAGTCGATCCGGTCGATGAAAGAGGGGTATGTCCAAGGAGGGCTGTACGCGCTCATTGCTGTCGTGCTCGTGACCTTCTTTACCTTGGGCGGGGTGAGGGATACGCTGCTGGCGATGCTCCCGCTCGGCCTGGGTATGGCCTGGACTGCGGGGTTGATGTGGCTCTTCAACCTGCGGTTCAATCTTGCCAACCTGATCGCGATCCCGTTGATCATCGGTATCGGGGTGGAGAACGGTATCCACCTGGTGCACCGCTTCCGCGAAGAAGGCGAGAGTGGTCCAGCTCTGGTGGCAGGCAGCACTGGCCAAGCGGTCATGCTCTTTTCGCTGACTACGATGATTGGGTTTGGCTCTTTGATGTTGGCCAAACATTATGGCGTCTTCAGCATGGGTCTCTTGCTCATGGTGGCGGTGGGCAGCGTGCTGGTAGCGTCACTCATGGTGCTCCCGCTGCTCCTCTTCCAGCCCGCTTCTCAGGAACCCAGCGCGCTGCCGGTCATTCCTGTGACGGTAGAGAAGTCGCCGGCGCGCAAGAGCGCGCAGCGGAGCGCCTAAGGAAGGGGATAGCTCCTGCGACTACACGGCTGACTGCTGAGGGCTGAACGCTGCTATGGTGACTGCTCCCGACTTCCTCCGTTTCCTGCTGGACGCCGGTTTTGACTTCTTCACCGGCGTGCCGTGCTCGCTGGTGCAGAGTCTCATCGCCCTCCTGGAAGAGCGGGGCGGATACATCCCGGAGACACGCGAAGACGCAGCGATCGGTCTGGCTGCTGGTGCCTCCCTGGCGGGCAAACAACCGCTGGTGATCATGCAGAACTCCGGTCTAGGAGTGTGCCTGAACGCGCTTGCCTCTCTCAGCTTGCTCTACCACCTGCCCTGCCTGCTGCTGATCACCTGGCGGGGGTATCAGGGCAAGGATGCGCCCGAACACCGCATCATGGGGGATATCTTGCCCACCTTGCTGGCCACCTTGCAGATCCCGCATCGTATACTCGGCGCCGCCACCGTGCCTGACGCGATTCGCTGGGCTACGGAGACCCTGAGGCAGAGCCGCCAGCCAGTCGCCCTGTTATTGCCGCCGGGGGTGCTGCAGTGAACCTGGCCGACGCGCTGGCCGTCCTCGTGCCGTTACTACGCGATGAATTAGTCGTACACGCCAACGGCTTCATCTCGCGCGAGTCGTTCACCCTCAGCGACCGTCCTGGCAACTTTTATATGATCGGTTCGATGGGCCTGGCCTCGTCGATCGCGCTGGGGGTGGCGCTGAACCGGCCGGAGCGCCGGGTCGTTGTCTTTGACGGTGACGGTAATATCCTCATGAACCTCGGCTCGGTAGCCTTGATTGGCGCGACCCAGCCCCAGAACTTGGTGCACGTGGTGTTTGACAACGAGGCCTATGGCTCGACCGGTAACCAGCGCACGATCTCCGCTCAGGTCGCCTTGGAAGAGATCGCCCGTGCGAGCGGATATCCGCGGGTGCGACGGGTAGATACGGCGCCAGCACTGTTATCCACTGCGCAGGAGTTCCTTGCCCAGCCCGGCCCCTCTTTCCTGCTCATCAAGATCGAGCCCGACCGTGAAGAACGTCAGATCAGCCGTATCACCCACACGCCACCGCAGATCGCCGCGCGGTTTAGGGCGGAAGTGAGTCAGCAGCGATCAGCGATCAGCGGTCAGCCTC
>WNGG01010156.1_pt1 | contig 11643 bp, 9 predicted proteins | sample 5400661 | NCBI WGS metagenome assembly WNGG01 (sample SAMN13153372, study PRJNA577476) | soil metagenome | isolation source: 100 cm soil or saprolite under Garry oak tree replicate 1 | place: USA:California | collected 2016-06-15 | reverse complement strand
CTAGAAGTTCTTCACTATGCCCATGACCGTAGGCATCTGCAGTATCGAAGAAATTGCACCCAAGCTCTAGGGCTCTTCTGACAGCGTCTAAAGATGTCCTGTCATCGGTGGGTCCGTAGCTGTTTCCAAACGCGTTGCCTCCGATCGCCCATGCTCCGAATCCAACCTCGCTCACCTTGAGCCCTGTTTTGCCGAGGGTCCGATATCTCATTCGGGGGACCCTAATTGATCGAAACATGTCACAAATAACAACCTCGGTGTAGCCGGGGTCTTGGAATAATCTTCGTTTTGAACCCTGAAGAAGAGCGATTCTAGAGTTCTAGAATAGTCCAACTTGGAGTGCCAGGATGACCGCTGTTATGTTCATGTACATAACAGCGAGGCTGACGAGCGCAGTCTGTTCAATCCGGAGACCCTTGGCTGTTGAAATCGCGCGGGAAAGAAGGCAGATCACCCAGATCTGTACAACCAATTGGATGAGAATCGTCATGGCCGTCGCGGACTGTATAATACCGGAAATGGGTTGAACAAAGAGAATTAGGCCCGGTACAAGCAAGAGCGGCAACATTGACAGAGCCGAGCTGCCAATGAGGATCTGCTCCCCTCCTCTCTTGTGGAAGAAGACATAGCACAGAAGATCCGATACTCCGAATGTGATGAACCAGCCGAGTGGAAACATGAGAAGAAACCACACCTGTCCGATTCCTGGCGTCGGCTTGAGATAGAACAGCAGTATTGGCTCGAGGTTTGTCTGGAATGATATGTAGCCGCCGAGCGCCAGCACGGTGAGGGCGAACGGGAAGCTTCTCCCCGGAGCCTGGCTCAGATAGTTAAAGAATGCTCTGCCGAAAAGAAGCTCGCGGAAGATAAATCCAAAACGTGATTCGTGTACGGGATTCTCGGCGGAATTGCTAATTCCCGACTGGTCCCTGACGCTTAGAGCATCAATGATCGTTCGTCCCTGGTCTGTGAGACTGTACATCTTGTCAGCTCCTAGCGTCACGAGCCCTTCCAGAGTGTCGAGGTGATTTTGAAGCGCGCCGACACTTATTCTGAGAGAGTCGTGCAGCTCTTTAAAACCCGCCCTCCCATTCTCTCTCAATATCTGGATTATCCGTCGCGTGTATGGGTTCGCTAGTGCATTGTATACTCTCGTTAGATTCTCATCGGACTTGCGCTGCATCTATGACAGTGCCCCCCGGGAAGGCCGGGGTCAATCTCTCCATAGGTACCTGCTGGTATATCCATGATGGAACCCAGCACAAGAAGCCAGGGTTTTTCTCGACTGCGGTCGAGAATAAGGCTCGTTTCATGGGACGTGACATGTTTTGCCGATTCTATGTTGCGGCACAGTGGTGTGGATTCACACTCCCCATTGGTTCGGGTTACAGTGGATTGATAGTTTCGACCGGGAGCGGCTGCTGTACAACAACGCGGCCCAGAGAAAACTAGGCAGCACACTAGTGCTCGTCTTCTCCATACTGTCGATGAACTTCATCGGCCTCATCCTAGGCCTCATCGGAGGATTCCTAGGATTCACCTACAAGAGCACCACAACCACGACTTCCAGCTCGAGCCGCGGGCACACCCCGCCCTGATAACCCAGGGCGGACCCCTTTCTTTGACGCAGAAGACACGAGGATTCAAGCGCATTCGTTAACCCTTAAATCGTGAACAGGACCATTTCCCCAGTCATCCGTCCTTGACTAGCACAGTCAGCCTCTCGGTCTTGGATGAGTTCGGAGGCAGCAAGCTACTCACACCGGACAAGCTTCGATACGTCCAAGCGAGCCCCCTACCAAGCAAGCCCGTTGACTTGGCCTTCAGGGAGGCGATGGCCTCCCCGATCGGAGTCAAGCCGTTCGAGAGAGAGAAAGGCTGGAGCCCGGCTGTAATCCTCAGCGATTCGACCAGAAAACAGTCTCCCTTCATCCGGCACCTGATCAACCTCATCGAGCCCAAGACTGATGATATCAAGATCATCTTCGCCTGCGGCACCCACGTCCCCGCAAACATGTCCTTCATCCGGAACGTTCTCGGCGAGGATATCTACAAGAAATATGAGAAGAGCATCAGAGTCAGCTCTACGCAGAATCCATCGAGCAAGTACGAGTGGATCGGGGTCACCGGCCGAGGAACGCCTATAGAGCTGAACAAGGAGCTGTTCGACCGTGATCTACTCATCTCATCGCTCAACGTCCAGCCACACTACTTCGCAGGCTACGAGGGTGGCGCCAAAGCCCTCCTCCCAGGCTGCTCAGGCCTAAAGACGATCACGACAAACCACGGAAACGTCATCGGCAACTCCAGCTGCCGCGAACTCGTGATCAAAGGAAACCCCCTACGCGAAGACATGAACGAAGTTCCTGGCATCCTCAAGGATTTCATGAAGATCGAACACAGGATCCTCGACTTCGTCTATAACCAGAACGGCACCCTGGTTAAAGCGGCCTATGGAGACCCGAATCTCGCCCACCAACAACTTGCAGAAAACTATTCCCGCCGAGCCCACACTGTCCAGTCGAGCCCCTCACCGCTAGTCCTGACGAGGGCTGACGGACCCATGGGCCAGAACCTGTACCAAGCCCTCAAAGCCTCGGCCTTCGCGACGGGCCTCGTCCCTCATGGAAGCCAACCAAAGCCCGCGATAATTCTTCTAGCCTCGCTTGAGAACGGCATCGGGAGTGACGCTTTCAAGAAAGAGATGGAGACCTATGGCAAGATGGAGCCCTCCGCGATCGTCGAGGATCTGAAGAAGAGAGCAAAGGCAGGAAAAGTCACGGAAGCCTCGCAGAAGCCGAACCGGTTCGCCTTGGATGATCCGAAGACTGACTTCCTCGTAGTCTCTCCCAAGGCACCCTCAGCTGTGGAAGAGTTCCTCGGCAAGACTCGGATCAAGTTCTACAGAACAATAGACGATGCGCTAGGGTCGCTGGACGCCAGGCTGTACGAGCGGGACGTGGCCATTGTTCCCTACGGCTCAGCGACAGTCCCCATCTCATCTTGATGGACATTGCTTGCAGACAGATAGCTGAGCCTTCAACAGGAGCAGAGCGATGCTCTACACCGAACAAGGATCCAGCTTCGTCCTCCGGCTAGAACAGGGCGACGACATACTAATGACGCTGAAACAGTTCGCAGACTCGCAGAAGATACATGCAGCATTCTTCGAAGGCATAGGCTCCCTGTACAAGGCGAGACTCGGCCACTACGACTTCAAGGACACCAGGACCTACAAGTACGAGACCTTTCACGAGGACCTGGAGATTCTCACCCTATCAGGAAACGTGTCGACGATGAACCATCAAGCCCTGCCCCACGCTCACGCGACCCTGGGCCGACGGGACTTCTCAGTCATCGGAGGACACTTGGAAGAAGGCTCTCTCGCCAACATGGTCGAGGTTAATCTTGCCAGGCTTCCCAGAAAGCTGGAGAAAGCAAGAGACAGCAGTATCGGGCTGAACCTCCTCCAGCTCCCCCGCAAGTTCTAGAAGCCTAGGCTCGCTGGCGGACGTATCTCCACCGTCCCCCGTCCATATCTTTCCATGGACCAGATAGCATATTACAAGCAGAACCCGGAACGCTCAACCTGTAGCTCCTGATACTGCCATGCCCAAGAAAATCGGCCTAAGGATGATTCTATACCTCTACCTGGCAGTATTTCTCACCCGGATAGGATTCGGCTCAATAACCATCCTCTTCCCTCTTTACTTGAACGCGCAACCGTTCCAAGTCGGGCTAATCCTGGCACTCTACCCGATAGCTGAAGCACTCTCAGCAATGCCTGTCGGCCGACTCGCCGACAGGGTGAGCAGGAAGAAACTTCACCTATTGGGAATGGCGACGATAACTATTCTCACGGCGGCCATAGGATTCACTCAGAATCTGTTGAATGTTTCGGTTCTCCATGCTCTAATGGGAATATCCGCGGCAATGGCCGCCGTCACATCGCTCACCCTCCTGGGCGATGCGACGAAACAGACGAGCAGAGGAACGAAGATGGGAGGCTTCGACCTAGCTAACCTGGGCGGGTACGGCCTCGGATTCGGTCTCGGCTCTCTCCTAGTAACCGAGTTTGTGAACGGTCACTATGGATTGTCCGAGGCTTTCTGGGTGACATCAGGAATCTTCCTCGCCACTTCACTACTTGCGACAAAGTTTCTCGTCGAGCCCGTGAGGAGTTTTGAACTGAATCAGCCCGGGGTCCGTCACAGACGGATCGGCGCTAGGCTTCGCCCTGTTCTCCCAGTCTGGCTCGGCCAGACGATTGTCCTAGGAATGTACTTCCTGTTGCCGAAGGCGTTCGAGAGTGCGAGCTTCACAGTAACTCGGGAGATGCTCATCTTCCTTGGAGTAATCGGAGGTCTATTTGCCCTAGGCGCCATAGTCTTTGGTCATATCTCGGACAAGGTAGGCAGGACAAAGATCATGATCATGGGCGCAATCGGCGAACTGGGATTTCTCGTACTCTTCGGATGGTCCTTTCCAAACTTTCTCAAGTATGCCGTGTATCTGGCTCCGCTCTTCTTCATGGCCTCAGCAATAGCGCCTGCGATTCTCAGCTACGTCAGCGATATTTCAGGAAAAGCGAGGCGCGGCTCAGCCAACGGAATATACAGCGTCGTCCTAAGCATCGGGATGGCAGTCGGTAACATCCTAGGCGGCTTTGTGGCCGAGGAGGGGGGTATCCTGGGGATACAGAGAATATTCTTTGCCGGTGCGGCGATACTGCTCCCCTCAATACTACTAACATCTACTCTTCTGAGACGAAGATAGACAACTGATCCGATTTCTTGCAGCCAGACTAATGACTCAACGAGTCTTTCAGAACGTTGCAAATCCTGACAACGTCATTTTCTGCGAGCGTCGGATACATTGGTAGGCTAAGCACCTCGTTGGAGAGGGATTCGCTCAGCGGGAAGGCTCCCTCGGTGTAGCCGTACTCTTGCACGTAGGGTGTCTGAAGATGGATCGGCACAGGGTAGTGTACCCCCGTCTCGATGCCGTTCTTCTCCAAATGCTTCTTCACCTGTTCCCTCATCTTCGTCCTGATTACGAACAGGTGATAGACCGGACTCTCACCTGGCTTCTCAGTGGGAGGTAATACGATTCCATCGACACTTCCGAGCCGTTTTCTGTACAGTGCTGCCAAGCGCCGCCTCGACTCATTCCACGAATCAAGCCTTCTCAGCTGTACCCTTCCAATGGCCGCGTTGACACTGTTGAGTCTAGAAGTATAACCGATCCGGCCCATGTAGTACTTGCTGTTCTTGTCTCGGCCACAATCCCTTATGCTCCCCGCAGCCTCGGCAAGCTCCGCATTGTCTGTGGTGATCATTCCACCGTCTCCACCAACGGTCATATTCTTCGCCGGATAGAACGAGAAGCATCCCGCCTCGCCGATCGAGCCGACCCTTTTACCTCCAATCTCGGCACCGTGAGCTTGGCAAGCATCCTCGACGAGTTTGAGGCCCTTATCGCGGGAGATCTCGAGAAACTCGTCCATGGCGGCGGGATGACCGTAGAGGTGGACAGGGATTATGGCACGGGTCTTGGGACCGATCTGCGCCCGAGCCTTACCCGGACTGAGATTTATTCCCGAGTCTTCCACATCTGCGAAGAGAGGCTCCGCGCCCGCGTGGAGGACCGCGTTGGCTGTCGCGATGAAAGAGAAGGGTGTTGTGACCACCTCGCTGCCGTGGCTGATGCCGAGTGCTTGTAGCGTGATCGATAGCGCCGCGGTTCCTGAGCCGGTTGATACTGCGTATTTCGTCCCGCAGAATCTGGCGAACTCTTCTTCGAACTTGTGGACGCTCTCGCCCATCACAAGTTTCTCATTCTCAAGCGCGGCGAGCGCCGCCTCCTTCATCTCAGCATCGATTATTGGAGACGCGAGCGGTATCCGATTCCTGTGCTGAACATGAGGCTCGACTTCATGTTGAGCCTGCGCGGGCGCCGGCATTGGAGCGTGCTCTGTCATAAGCTGTTATGCGTTCCTAATTGGGAACTGGCGGTCAATCGGCCGTATAATCCTTTTGCCCTCCAAGCTCTCGTTTTGGATCTTCCGGTGGAATAGGATATCTAGGGATTGACGATGGTCTTGTGCACTCTCATGCTCAGAGCGTCTCTCATCCTCTCGGCTTTTTCTGGGACCACCAATAGCTTAAACTTCGGTTTGCTAGAGCGAGATTGCTGGTCCCGGATGACGCTGGTCTACTCATGCATTGCTCCTCACGGAGGAGAGATAATTCCGGAGCTTGCGTCAAGCTCGATGTTGCCCAGATTCGAGGAGACTCGCCGAGCAATGCGGGTCCTTGCGCGTAGAATTAGTCGAGTCAGGCCTCACACGATCGTCCTTGCAAGCCCTCACAATCTGCGGCTCCTGGCAAGGATCGCCGTGGTCACGTCCGAGAACTCCTCAGGCGAACTGAAGGGTTCTTCGAAACGTTCCGTCTCTCTCCGCGCAAGTTGCGATAGAGAGTTCGCGGAGAAAATTGTTCGAGAGTCGGAGGCAGAGCGCCTCCCAGTGGTCGGAGCCAATTATGGAACCGCCTCAGGACCTGCGTCAGACATCCCGATGGATTGGGGCACGCTCGTCCCATTATGGTTCGTGCTGAAGAGGGCGAGGCCAAAGATTGTGATAGTAGCGCCCTCTCGGGAGATTCCACTTCGAACAAACTATCGCTTTGGAGAGCTCCTGGGCAAGTTGATGAGCAGGGACGGGAAAAAACGGTTCGTCTTTATTGCCAGCGCCGATCAAGCCCACGCTCACTCCCGGTCGGGTCCCTATGGCTATAGCCCCGCGGCGTCTAGGTACGATAGCCTTGTTGTTGACGCGATACAAGACAATGATCTCAAACGGCTCCTAAGTCTGGACCCGAGGCTTGTAGAAAGGGCCAAGCCCGACAGTCTCTGGCAGATGACTCTGTTGGCAGGAGTTACCGAAGTTGTCCCTTCACAATCTCAGCTACTCTCGTATCAAGTACCCAGCTACTACGGCATGGCATGCGCAGGATTTGAGCCAGCCTGATCACCCGGCAATTTTAGGACGGATGTTCAAGACGACAGTTTGTTTGCTTTGACTAGTCTAGACTCTGTTGATGATGAGAGCCATTAATTCGAAGAATCTGAGAAGGCCATGTATGCGCCAGGCGAATCGTTAAGACGAGGGCTGACAACTCGACTCTCCGGAAATTGCCGGGTCTACCAAGCCCGCGCCACGTGCTTTTCTGCTTCCGCCAGCAAGCATCGGACCTTCTTCTATTATCTTGGTCTGAGTCTCCTAGGGGAGTTTGACCCTTCTCGTTGTTGGTCTCTTGACCTTCAAATATGCTGAAGGGAGGGCGAGAAGACTGGGTGTCCTCGAGAGGAAGGTTGTGTGAGCGTGTGTTGCAAGATATTCTGTAGATGAAGCCTACCTTCGGACTATTTGTGTGAGCTTGTGTTCGTTTGCAATGAGAGATGTACATGCGACTCAAGTAATAGCCGAGAGAATGCTATCCTAGGCGGGTGTTGCATGCTCGACCCTTGCGGTAAACGGTCCGCTCGCGGGATGCCATGCCTCTCAGGAAAATATTGGTGCCATCTAAGAGTATTGCACTAGCGGCCCTAATTCTCTGGCTGTCAGTGTTCATCAACCTACCACATGTGGCTCAGACGGCGGCCGGAACGGTCACCCCTCCCTCAATAGTCGGCTGGGGAGGCTCAAGGCTCATCGAGAATGAGATCTATAAAGTCGCTGCGATTCCAAGCATCGTCTTTCCAGGTGAGAATGCGAGCGATCAGGAAATCCTTGCCAGGAGTATTGTACAGAGCGGCTCGAATGCTATGAGGGTAAGCTTTGCTCCTTACTGCACAAACCCGGACGGTTTCCTGAGCAGGTACAACTCGACGAGACTGGAGAGAGCTATTAGGATCGCGGAGACCTTCGACCTCTGGATCATCATAGACTATCATGGCTATAGTGACGTGTTCAACAAGACGACCATCCCCAATGGAGAGACAGTCCAACAGTGCTGGCTGAACTTCTGGTCAGGCGTAACGAGCCAGTTCAGTAACAGTTACTCCCAGATAATCTGGGAGCCGGAAAACGAGCCAGCGTACTGTCCAAATCACGCGGGAACAAACCTGAGTCAGGGATGCTTCTTCAACAACAACAACGCAACGGCTGCGATGCCAACGCTCAATTCGGAGTATCAGGCCTTCATCAATCAGACTCGGAGCCAGGGCGACTCCCACTGGATCGTGGTTCAGAACATTTGCAGCTATGCATGCAGTTTCTGCCCAACATATAACGGAGACTGTTCCGCTGCAGTCTCCGGATATCCAACGGTTATGGATCCACTTGACAGGATCTTCATAAGCTTACACCCGTACATGTCATACCAAGTCTATCATGGCAGCTGGAACAACGCGACGGCTGGAAGTCTCGCCCACGATTTCTATGACACGATGTCGAACGGGACCCGGAGAACCACGTTTCCAGTGCTAAACACCGAGGGCGGTCCCGGAGCTACGGAAGGAAAAGTAAACGGGATAACTACTACATGCACGGATTTGGTTCTGACAGGTTCGTCGGGCTACTGCAAGACAAATCTGCACTTCATCCAGACCCTTACCACGCTCTTAGAGAACAACGCGCCGCAGAGGATCAACTGGTTATGGTGGCCCGCCGGCGACTGGTCATCCAGTCCAGGCGCGGGAGGCTTGGGAGCCCTTGCTCCCGGAGGCTATGCGGAACAGATCACGTGGCAGAGATTCACCACTTACAGCCTGGTTCTGAATAGTTCCGGTGCAGGGTCAACATTTCCTGCAGCAGGGAGCTATTCTTTCATAGCAGGAACCACAGTCAACATCTCAGCCATACCGCGATCGAACAACACTCTCGCCCAGTGGCAGGTTGAAAATAACCAGGTGGGTTCAAACAATCCGTTAATGCTTCAGATGAACAATGATCAGTTAGTTACCGCTATCTTCGCCCCCATCGTTCACATGGTCGTCGTGGCAGACCTCTCTTCAGCCAACGCTACAACGCTCGGGAGCAACGTGCAGATCAATGTTAGCATTAGGAATGAGGGGAACGTGGTCGAAACTTTCAACGTTACAGTCTACGCAAACCAGACCGCGATCGGATCGAAGCCTGTTGCAAACCTTTCTGTACAAGAAGTGCGAGTCGTACCATTTCTCTGGAACACAGAGGGATGGCAGGTTGGAAATTATGTCATCGCGGCCGTTGCTGGTCCGGTAGATGGCATGCCCGGCTCCGGAGCGAGTCTGACAAAAACCGTGGAGATTCTTCCGTCATCCGGCATATCCGGGCCTTGGGTTGCGTTGCTCTCAGCCGTCTCTGCGAATATCGTCTATGTCATCTTTTTGGGCTCAGTGCTTCTCGGGACCATAATCACGGCTACAATCAGACGGCGCTCTCGAGCCCGTGTTCAGCCCCTCACCCGATGACCCTCCAATATGCCTGTGAGCGATGTCTATTCGACACACATAGAGGCATCGGTGGGTTGGCCAGGGCTTATTCCGGATTGCAAACGATGATTCAATATAGCTTTCTATATCCGGGCCTTCGACCGATTGCCGGCTGTTGTGTTTCAAACGCATACTTCTGATGTCTATAGTGTGACAACAGCCATCCATGGCTCAGAACCTCAACAGATGTAGACGCCCCACTCAAATATCCAGCCCGCATCCTATAACGATCATCAGGCGACTCAGTTGACAGAGCCATGGACGAGCCTTCTCTCAAAGAGAAGAGTTGTGACGACAATCGTTTCCTGTTTCCTCCTAGTCCTATCCACATATGCCTATCTCGGATACCTTCCGCCACCGGCTGTGTCCGGCGCTCTTGCGACCGCTAGTGGCTCCTGGAATCCTAGTGTCAATTGTACTCCGATGGTTGTGACGATCGAGCAGGTGCTCGGGAACCAGACGAACTCCATGGGCGGTGCCACCGAGAATGGTAGTATATTCAATCCTGGAATCACGTCGCCCGTTGGATCGGCCAAGCGATGGCTGACTCCCGGCCCAACTCCACCCGGATGGGTATCGCCCGGTCCGCCCTGCACGATAACAAACGCGAACGGTCAGGTCGTATCTGCGTTTGTAGAGATCCACCGGATCCAGAGAATGTATCTCGCCAATGAGGACTATGCAGTCGTGTACGACCCTGTCAATGGCGGAAGCTCATATCCGACGGGTATGAACCTATCCGATACAACGTTCAACGCATTCACCCCTGGCTATGCGACTTGCACATCCACGAACACGACCGGCTGCATGCACACTATTCACATGGAGTTTGATCACGACTGGAAGGCGGCAGGATACTGCGGGCCGAACACGGCCTGCGACCCTCACGCAATGGCTCGGGCCACACCCGCAGAGCCCTCATCAAACTGCCAGAAGACCCCGGTACCTCCCGCTTGCTTTATAGATGTGCAAGGATTCGTTTTCTTTGACACGTTCCACGCGAACGATGCCTCTCATAGTTTCTCCGGATGGGAGATACATGCTCTCACAGCGTGGAGGATCTCGAGCACATCTCCAGATTTCAGTCTCGGCGCGAGTCCCAGTTCATTGCCCATACTGCCAGGGCAGTCGGCCTCTTCAACCATCACGGTGAACAGTCTCAACTCATTCACGGGGAGTGTGTCATTCACAACCGCAGTAGTATCACAGTCCAACTCGAGCGGACCTACTCCTATGGCTGTGATGAACCCCTCGTCGGTCAATGTTTCCGCCAGCGGAACAGCCGCCTCCACTCTAACCGTTACGACCGCGTCGTCCGATACGGGAGACTACGTTGTGACAATGACTGGGACAAACGGCAATATCACCCGCTCGTTGACTCTGGGAATCAATATTGTAGACTTCAGCGTGGTGGCCAACCCAACCTCCCTCGCGATTCCGATCGGCTCCTCGGGCCACTCCATACTGACGTTAGGAAGCATCAACGGGTTCTCGGGTAGCATAGGGCTCTCGGCCAGTGTCAGCCCAACAAGCCTTACTGGAGGGCTTTCTCCTTCGGATCCCAGCGCATCTCTTAGTGCGTCAAACGTAGCCTTGTCCGCAGGAGGCTCTGGGACAGTGACGCTGACAGTCTCAGCGTCGCTTCTCACTACGCCTGGAACGTACGCCGTCACCATATCAGCTTCAAGCGGCGGGGTGACCCACACGACAGTGGTCAACATCTACGTAGCGCTGGTATGAATAGCACGGCGCTAACTCGTCCCATGCCTTGCCTCACTATGTTTGGATGGATAGTTCTGTTCAGACCAGGGAAGGCCCGGATAGTGTCTAGAAACGAGCCGTGCGCCTCTCACGCGCGGATCGATCGGAGACCTCGGTGAGTAGTGTATTAGGTTGAAAGATAGGCGCTCGATTATCATTTTCTCACTCATTCTAGTCTCCCTAGCTGCGACTTTCAGCATCATCAACGTCCCGCATCTGGCAAAATCGGCTGGTGCCACAACCCAAGCTTCTACGGCTGCAGGCGTCTATTTCGACCATGTCGTGGTTGTCATCATGGAGGATCATGGCATACAGCAGATATGCGGTTCTAGTCCGCCTCCCTGTCAGAGCACTATGGGTGCTCCGTACATGGCGGGCCTGGCCAATAGCTACGCGATCGGATCG
>WNGG01009393.1_pt1 | contig 11643 bp, 10 predicted proteins | sample 5400661 | NCBI WGS metagenome assembly WNGG01 (sample SAMN13153372, study PRJNA577476) | soil metagenome | isolation source: 100 cm soil or saprolite under Garry oak tree replicate 1 | place: USA:California | collected 2016-06-15 | reverse complement strand
AGGTTTTGGATGATCGTGTTCAGCGGCAGTATTGCCACGACGTTTCAGCAATTTCTCGTGTTGTTTCTGATACAAGTCCAAGTAACGAGCTAAGCTACAAGAGGTTTCCTCAATATAAGCACCAGCTTGATCAAGGGCAAGAGGCAGACCGTCCACTGCCCATACGATCTCCTTCGCTTTTGCTATATTAGCAGCAGAAGCTTTATCGATCAAATCATCCTGCCCAATGATGTTGGCGCGGCGCAGAGCGAGGTGATCTTCTAGCTCTTTACGCAGGTTTTCGTCGGATGGGGCATAGGAGTAGAAGAGCTTTACGGCGTGCTGGTGACTGGTTGCATCTATCATGGTTTGCTGCTACTCCTCGTGCTTGTTGCACTTTTGGTGAAGTATAACCTTTTTTGTGGAGTGTCGCAAGGAGAGTGCATTGGGTGGGGTGTATGAAATAGTTGTAGGGGCCGATAAATCGGCGGTAATAGGCATCAACCTAAGGAACAATCGAGGGGAGAACATGATGGAATTAAGGGGTACAGCCAGGCTGCGAGCAAAATTTGGGCATAACTCATCTTTGTACCACGAAAAGTCACCACGCCCTATTTCCGTTTACAAAACCCCTGAGAAGAATACCGTTACATACAGCTTCAGAAAGTAAGGTTTGCAGAAATATTCGCTCGCTTGACAGCAGACATCTGAAACCTTATAGTAAAGACGAGCTTTTATCAGATCGCTACACAAAAGTAAGGAGGCCAGCATGGCTTCACCTGCTACCATCCCTACCGTCACGGTTTGCTTACCCAATGCCCTCTACACGAGAACCGGGGGCCGCAGGTCTATGTCGGTTGCCGGGCACACGATTCGTGAGATCATCGATGCGCTCGATCAGAACTATCCGGGCTTGCGCTTCAACGTGTGTCACGAAACCGGTGAGCTGCGGCCCTTTGTGAACATCTTCTGTGTCACGAAACCGGTGAGCTGCGGCCCTTTGTGAACATCTTCTTGAACCGTGAGAATATCCGTTACTTGCAAGGCCTCGACACACCCGTAACCGCTGGCGCAACCGTTCACATTCTACAGTCCGTTGCTGGCGGCTAATGCCAGCAAGGTAGCCTAGAGGAGGAAACTTTATGAGCCATCACAGACCTTACGGTCCAGGCACCGTTATGCTGTTAGTCGGAACCAAACGTGGGCTGTTCCTCTTGACCTCAACCGATCGAGAAGCGTGGAACATTGAAGCACCGAGTTTGCGAGGGCACCGCATCTTCCATGCTATTCTTGATCAACGCGATGGTCACCGTCTGTTTGCAACCGATAATGGTGACTTCTTCGGCACATTTTTGCGCTACAGTGACGACTTTGGCCAGACATGGAAGGAGCCGGAGCGAGGCATCCAGTTTCCACAAGACAGCGGCGAGAAACTTAATAACATCTGGGTGATTGAGCCTGGGCGCGCCGGTGAGCCGGGAGTGGTTTATGCAGGCACTGACCCGGCGAGTCTGTGGGTCAGCACTGATGGCGGCATAAACTGGGATCTGAACGCGGGTCTTGCCACTCATCCCACACGAGAGTACTGGCAGCCAGGAGCCGGTGGATTGTGCCTGCATACGATCATCCCCGATCCCTCAAATACGTCCAGGATGTGGGTCGGTATCTCCGCCGTAGGCTGTATGCGCACCGATGATGGCGGTCGCAGTTGGGTCTTTGCCAACAAGAATACACGTGCCGACTTCTTGCCCACAAAGTATCCGGAGTTTGGTCAGTGCATTCACCGTCTGGTCCAGCATCCGACTCGGCCGAATGTGTTGTACCAGCAGAATCACTGCGGCATCTATAAAAGCACAAACGCGGGTGATGACTGGACGGACATTCAACAGAATCTCCCCTCCGAATTTGGCTTTCCTATTGCCCTGGACGTCCACAATCCCGATACGGTGTTTGTGGTGGTTGAGGACCCCATGGCCCGGCACAACGTTGATAAGCAGTTTACGGTGTACCGAACGGGGAACGGTGGAGAGCAATGGGAACCGCTCACCCAGGGGCTGCCGCAAGGTCCCGGAGTGTTGTTGGGCGTCTTGCGGCATGCCATGTGTACCGATGTCGAAGATCCGTGCGGGGTGTATGTAGGCACTAACACCGGGCAACTCTTTGCCAGTCGTGATCGTGGCGACAACTGGCACCTGGTCGCAGATTTCTTGCCACCGATTTACTCGGTAACGGCTGCTGTGCTTGCCTAGTTATGAGAAAGTACTTGCACTTGACCATCCGAGTTTAGCAGGTAGCCTCCACAATCTGGCGAGACTCTACCACGACCAGGGCAAGTATGAGGAAGCGGAGCCGCTCTACCAGCGAGCCTTAGCCATTGTAGAGAAGACATTAGGGGTACATCCCAATGTAGCACTTTGTCTTGAAAATTATGCTGGTTTACTGGAGAAAATGAAGCGCGAGGACGAAGCAGCTAAATTAAGAGAACGCGCTAAGGTTATACGAGAAAAACATGCACGGGAAAATTTGATGAAGGGTGATTAGCTGGGTAGGCGCAGAGCCGTTTGAGTAGCATGGCCGACGGTTTTGGTGGTAGGATAGAGGGCGGGTTGTTTGGTAATAAACAGAGTAATCAAGCAGGGCAGGGGTCATATTCTTGCAGAGCATGATGACCGCAAGAGTCATCACTACTATACACGACTACGTCGGCCAGCGAAGCCGTCGTATAGTAGTGATGACTCTTGCGGTCATCATGGAGGGGCGGGGCGACGCAATAGTATGACTGAAATATTCAAGAGGAGTATGTGATGAAATTTATTAACGTGCGTCTGCTGGTGGACAATTTTCCGGCAACGATGCGCTTCTGGCGCGATGTGATGAGGTTGCCTATGACGTATGGTGACGAGTCGATGGGCTATGCGTATTTTGATACGGGTAGCTCTGGAGTAGAGCTTCTCAGCCGCGATGGGTTTGCTGCCGCGCTGGGTGAAGCGACACCAGCACCAAAGCGGGTGGGGCGTGAGGCGGTACTCGTTTTTCAGGTGGATGATGTGGATGCTGCGTATGCCGAACTGGTTGAGCATGGAGCGACGCCGGTGATGGGACCGCAGGATCGAGCGGCGTGGGGAGTTCGTTCGGCCCATCTGAGTGATCCTGATGGGCATATCGTGGAAATCTATAGTCAGCTTAGTGGACAATTATAAAATACATGCTAAACAGCATGAGGCCGGGGTTGCAACCCCGGCCTCATGCTGTTTAGCATGTATTTTTAAGATTTTGCCAACAGCTTCTCCAACGCCTTTTCAAATTCCCGATAGGCGCGATCACCGAACAAGACCATGGTCACCTGTTTCAGACTGGTGGGCTTCTGGATGTGGGCGATGATAGTGCTGAGGGCGATGGGAGCAGCCTCGTCGAGAGGATAGCCGTAGACGCCAGTGCTGAGGGAAGGGAAGGCGATGCTGGCTATTTTGTGTTGCTCGGCGAGGTCGAGGCAGGTTTGGTAGGCACTGCGGAGCAAACGCTCGTCTTCGTCGGTGCCACCATAGATGGGACCGACGGCGTGGAAGACGTATTTGGCAGCTAGGTTGCCCGCGCTGGTGGCAACGGCACTGCCAGTGGGACAGCCACCGATTTTGCGACATTCGGCCATGATGGTCGGGCCACCGGCGCGGTGAATGGCTCCATCGACGCCACCACCACCGGCTAAGGCTGAGTTGGCGGCGTTGACGATGGCATCGGCCTGGACTTTCGTGATATCACCTTGCTGCAAAGCTAGAGTGACGCCGTTAATAGTATGTGTTGTCATGAAAACTTCTCCCCAGTTCATCATAGAACTAAACCAAAAGGTTCTTCTAAGAGACGTTTGACTTCCTGTAGGAAACGAGCAGCTATGGCCCCATCGATGGCACGGTGGTCGGATGAGAGGGTAACTTTCATACGGTTACGTACAACGACCTGACCATCAACGACCACCGGAGTGGGGGTGATGGAGCCAACAGCAAGAATAGCTGACTCAGGCGGATTGATCACGGCGGTAAAGCTCTCCACGTCGAACATGCCCAGATTGCTGACGGTGAAGGTGCCGCCGGTGAAGTCCTCTGGACGCAGCTTGCCCGTACGGGCGGCTTCGGCAAGGCGGCGCGTTTCACGGGCGATGTCGAGGACTCCCAGTCGGTCGGCGTTGCGTAGAACGGGTACGATCAGCCCCTCTTCGAGGGCGACGGCTACACCAATGTGTACCTGCTTTTTCTGGATCAAGCGATCTTCGGCGAACGAGACGTTGACTTGCGGCATACGTTGCAGAGCTTTGGCAACAGCTTTGACGATCAGGTCGTTGAAGCTGACCTTGATCGGTGAAGGATCGGTGGCAGCGTACTCGTTGATCTGTTGACGCAGAGCGGCGAGCTTATCGGTGTCAATGACGCTGGTGACATAGAAGTGCGGTGCCGTCTGCATGCTCTGACTGAGACGTCGAGCAATGGTACGGCGCATGGCGGTGAGCGGAATTTCGACTACTTCGTCGGTATCTATAGTGGCAAGGGTAGGCAGTAGTTCGGGTGCTGGCTGTGCCGGTTGGACAGGTTGGGCTGCCGGTGCGACTACGGAAGCGGCTTGCTGTTGCAGGAGGGCGGCTTCGACATCCATTTTGATGATGCGCCCGTTGGGGCCGGTGCCGCGCAGAGTTGTATAGTTCAGGTTATACTCTTGAGCCATACGGCGGGCTATCGGCGAGATGAAGATGCGCCCTGATGTGTTGGTCGGGGGAGTTGCAAGATTTGCAAGAGTAGCGAGAGTATCAAGAGTAACAGAAGTAGCAATGTTACTGGTTTGTGGCGTGTTAGATGCAGGTATTGAAGGTGGGTTTGTGGTGGTCTGTGCTCCGTTGCTTCTCAGGGAAGCAGGGAGCGGTTCGTCAGGTGTACCGATAAGGGCAATGGGTGCGCCGATGGGAGCAGAGTTGCCTTCGGAAACGAGTATTTTACGCAGCGTGCCACTGGCGAAAGCTTCTATTTCAATGTTGACCTTGTCTGTTTCAACTTCGGCCAAAGGTTCGCCCTTTTTGACTGTATCACCTTCTTGTTTGATCCAGTGGAGGATTTTGCCTTCCTCCATAGTATCGCCCATTTTGGGCATTTCAACGTTTTTCATATATATGTTCTCCGGGTTCCATTCCAGGATGGGGAAATAGGTGTGCGCCAGGTCCCGCGTAGGGGCGGGGCGGTGTGGTGTGGAGTTGGGGCCCTTGTGGCTATACCTGTCTCCCAGACAGGGTTCCCGTTGTTGCCCATATATTGTCTGGCCGTCGCAGCAATACCCCACCAGGCGGGCGGCCACAAGGGCCCCTACCACCCATCCACACCGCCCCCGCCCCTACGCGATTTCCCAAGATTTCATTTTATTGTTAACATTATGCCTGATATCCGGGCGGGTGGCCACAAGAACCCCCCCTACGCGATTTCCCAATTTCCCGTCGTATATTTATGCATGTACAAGTGCCGCAGGCACGATAGCTTTGACTGCTGCAACTATATCCTTTTTGTTGGGGAGGGCGGCACGTTCCAGGACTTTTGAGTAGGGCATGGGAACGTCGGCCCCCGTGACATGCTGAATGGGGGCGTCGAGGTAGTCGAAGGCGTGTTCATAGATGAGGGCGGCAAGGCCCTGACCGGTGCCGTAGTATTTCCAGCCCTCTTCGGCGATGACCACGCGGTTAGTCTTTTTGACGGAATCGACGATAAGGTCGATGTCGATGGGACGAATGCTCCGTAAGTCGAGAACTTCGGCGTGGATGCCTTCTTGAGCAAGGGCTTCCGCCGCTTGCAGGCAGATGTGTAACATGCGTGAGAAGGTAATCAGCGTAATATGCTCGCCAGGTCGTTTGATCTCACCCTGGTTAAGAGGGACGGTGTATTCCACGTCGGCATCGGGTACTTCGCCTTTGACATTATAGAGCAGTTCATGTTCGATAAAAAGCACAGGATCGGGGTCGCGCACTGCCGACTTGAGCATGCCTTTGACGTCGTAGGGAGTGGCAGGCATGACAACTTTGAGACCGGGAATATGGGCATACCAGGATTCGAACATCTGGGAGTGCTGTGCGCCACGTTGGGCGCCGCCACCGCCGGGCATGCGTAGCACAAAGGGCAACTGGGGCTGTCCACCGAACATGTAGCGCATTTTGGCGGCACTGTTGACCAGCATATCGGAGGCCAGCAGGCTGAAGTTGATAGTCATGAGTTCCAGGATGGGGCGCAGGCCACCGAGCGCGGCTCCGATGGTGGCTCCGGTGATGACTTCTTCGGCCAGGGGAGTGTCACGCACGCGCTTCTCGCCAAATTCTTCATAGAGTCCTTTGGTAACAGCATAGGTACCGCCGTAGCCTGCGATATCTTCGCCCAGAATGAAGACACGCTCATCACGTAGCATCTCCTCGCGAATGGCCTCACGTAGCGCATCACGATATGTCATTGTACGCATTCTACTTATTTCCTCTCGTAGCGGTAGGTGAGAGCGGTGGAATCATCGACCATCACATCGGTGTAGAGATCGTCGAGGGTGGGATCGGGACTGTTGTCGGCGAACTCTGCGGCCTCTTCGGAGACCTGGGTGGCCTTTGCATCGTTGTCGTCAAATTCCTGCTGGGTTGCCACTCCAAAATCGAGCAATTTTTGCTCAAAGATGCCGATGGGGTCGCGTGTAGTGCGCCACTGCTGCTCTTCCTCACGAGTGCGATAATAGGAAGGGTCGGTCATGGAGTGGCCGCGGAAGCGATAGGTTTTGATTTCTAACAGTGTTGGGCCTTCACCAGAGCGGGCGCGTTCTACAGCCTGCTGCATGGCCTCATAGACGGCGATCACGTCCATGCCATCAATCTGTACTCCGGGGATGTTGTAGGCCGCAGCACGTGGGAGCAAGCTATCGACGGCCCAGGCTTTCTCCACGGCCATGCCCATCGAATACTGGTTGTTTTCGCAAACGTAGACCACTGGCAGTTTCCAGATCGAGGCAAGGTTGAGGGACTCGTGGAAGGCTCCTTCATCGACAGCCCCATCACCAAAGAAACAGGCGGTGACGCTATCCTGTCCCAGATACTGGGCGGCCAGAGCAACACCGGCAGCGATGGGCAACTGAGCTGCGACAATAGCGTTGCCGCCGAGGACACCCAATTCGTTGCTCCACATGTGCATGGAACCGCCTTTGCCCTTGCTGCAGCCGGTGCTTTTGCCAAACAGTTCGGCCATCACCGCCCCTGGCTCCATTCCGCGTGCCAGGGCGAGGCCGTGTTCACGATAGCTACTCAGAATCTTGTCGTCCGCTCGCAAGGCGGCGATACATCCTACGCCAACGGCCTCCTGACCAATATACAGGTGCATAAAGCCGCCGATTTTACCGCGAGTATACTCTTCAGCACTCTTTTCCTCAAAGCGACGGATGAGTGCCATCATATAGTGTATGTTGAGGAGTTCTGTACGGGTCAGACCCGCCAGAGTTGCATTGCTGATTGCCATAGGCCCCCTTCAATGTGTGTAAAACCAATCGGTAATATAGCCCAATCTCCTATACGACACTGTATACGCTGGGGCCTTTTTCTCACAACATTGTGATGCCTCCGCTTATCTATTGTACCTCATGATGGATAAGATGCATAGTGAAGGGGGCCTATCCTGTGACATTTTTGCCTTGAACACGATAGTTCTGATCATTGGGTAGCTTGTTGGTGCGCGGAGACCGTGTTAAGATAGATCATGTAACCAAGACAATAAGGTGGGAGCGATGGCGAGGATGGTAATCGTTTTTGTGTTACGAGTAATTATACTTCATCCAGCAATCCTTTCAGTGTCTCCAACAAGATATCTTGTGGGCAGGGTTTGCTGAGGTAGGCAGAGATGCCTAACTCGTTGGCACGTTTTTGGTGTTTTTCTGAGGAATGAGAGGTCAACATGATGACCTTGACGTGGGCAAGCTCTGGATGCAGGTGCATCATGCTAAGCAAGTCGTAACCGTTGAGGTTGGGCATTTCGAGATCGAGAACGAGAGCGTGGGGTGGATTGTCTAACATCAGTTCAAGGGCCTCCATACCATCCCGGGCAGTGTTGACGCGATAGCCTGCATGACTAAGGGTTTGCACCAACGATTGGCGAATGTAGACAGAGTCATCGGCCACCAGAACAGAAGGTTGGGTTGGATGGATAGGGCCATGATGTGTTGTGGTCTCTGTGTGGCGTTGAAGCAGCTTTTGATGCCGGAGTAGTTCGGGAACATCCACCATGAGCAGGACATGACCCGTACCATCGATAGCGGCACCGGTAATACCGGGGCGGCGCAAATGAGGAGCGAGCGGCTTGACCACCAGTTCGACCGCTCCCACTACCTCGTCCACCTGCACAGCCAGGGGCCGAGGGAAGTACGGGTTGATTTGCAGGATCAGTACAGGCCGCATGGTCTCCGGGAAGTCTGGTGGTCTGGGAAAGCCGAGCAGGGTATTGAGGATCACTGGCTGCGACTCACGATATTGTTGCCTGCTGTCGATGCGCAACACCTGTGAGAAAGGTACGATGACTTGCTGGTGTTCGACGCGCACGAGCAGGCCATGAACGGCCCCCTGTGAACGCGGCAGACGCAGGTAGAAGCTGATACTGCCAGTGTCGTTTCTCCGGGCAATGATGGACCCATTTAAGTGACGGATGGCTTCCTGCACGTCGTTGAGTGAGCCCCCACCTATGGGTTGTGAGAAGCCGATCTCTATGGTGATCTCGTTGCCAACGGTACGAATATGGAACCAGATACGGTCATCCTGTTGGCCTTGGGCCTGCTCTGGGACAAAGTTGCTGGCAACACAGGTGCGTACAAGTTGCAGCAGAGGCAGCTTTAATTGCTCGAGGATATCTTGATCGATCTCGGTGGTTTCGCCCGTTACTTCGAATTGGATTTGTCGCCGCCGGGCGATGCCGTTCATAGTGACAACCCGCTCGAGGCGGCTGAGCAAGACACTCATGGAAGTGAGTCGCAGGAGCGCGATATCTTTACGCATGCTGTTAGCCTGGATGACATGCTTTTGAGTGCTATGTTGTAAGCAGGCGAAGGCTAAGCGTAATTGGGTTGAGGCGGTAGCCACGTCGGCAATCGCCTCGTTAAGCGAACGAACCAGAACGTCGGTCTCGCTAAAATGCTCAATCTCTAAGGCATCCCATGGCAAATGTTGACCAGCAAGCGGGGCTGATGATAAGGCAGATGGGGGTTGAGGATGATGCTTGCGCTGATAATGATGACCGGTGCGTTCGGCTGCTTCATCAAGGATACGTGCGATCAAGGATGAAGTCGGTCGCTCGTTGGGTGCAGGTCGATCGGTCAAAGAAGGTTTCAACAAGAGGTGACTGACGAGGGATGCTTCCACGTGGGAGAGATGCGCCTGGGCTTCATGCAATTCCTGCATGGCTCGCTCTACCTCGGCCTGGGCATTCTCTAACGGTGCATGAAGTTCGATCAGTTGTTGGCTATGCTGGAGCAGTTGCTCGAAGTGACGCGCATCCACGGGCACAACAGGGGTGGAGGTTGACGGCTCCGTGAGGAATTTTGTTGAATTCTCTGTTGAGAGGCTCTCATTCTCTTCTGCGGCATTAAAAGGAACTCGTACCGCCCTCTGTCCTAGAGGAGGAGGAGGAGAAGAAGAGAGAGACGAGGAGTTACTGTAGATGTCAATGTCAAGGGTTTTGTACTCAGTCTCTAACTCATTGAGGGGGATAGTAGTTTCCTGATTGTAGGTCACGACGCTGTTGAGGGTTGTTTCCAGAGCCTGCATAGTTTGTGTAAGAACATGCAAACCAACGAAAGATGCCACGGTTCCGTTGAGAATGCGTTTGGTGAGCTCCTCCATGTGATGAGCGAGTGTTGAGGTGGTTATGTAGCCGATAGTACCAGCACTGCCTTTCATTTTATGGGCGGTGCGCTGGATGGTCTGTAAACGAGCCGTATCCAGTTGTTCATCTGGCTCCAACTGCTGGAGGGCTAGGCGAATGATGGACATATCTTCAGCGACCTCAGCAATGTAGAGGGCCAGCATATCCTCGGAAACTGGCAGTTCGGACGTTGAAGGTGGGAGAGAGGGCTGCTTACTGGCAGATAAGGTGTTGGCGGTAGTGATAGGCTCACCAATTTCCCAACCGCTGAAGTCCATCTTCTCGAAGGCTTGTAGTATGGCCAAGTCTTCGGCGGAAAGCTCATCCTGGTGAAAAGATTCATCCATAGGTAGCTGCAATTTCTAATTGTTGTACCACATCGCTGAGGAGCGTTGGTATGTCTAAGACGAGTGCCTCGCCCTGTAAACGCTGTACGCAGGCGGCTCGTGTGGGGGCGTACCATGTGGGAAGAACGATAGAGGGAGCCTCGTGTTCGCTGAGTAGAGGTGCAGTTTGACCAATGGTGGGAACCAGCAAACCCAAAGGAACATCGGCATGCCTGACTATGAGCAGGAGACCCTCGCGCAAAATCCCCTGCTGAGGCGAGAAGGTCGCTGGAACATTAGACAGGTAGGCTTCGAGATCAATGCTGGCTATGGCCTCTCCACGCCATGCAACAACTCCCAACATCCATAGAGGCAAAGCAGGTAAGAGGGCAAGTGTATGCAGTGGGAGTACAACTTCATAAAGAACTGTTAAGGGAATAAGGCACCGCCCCTGGCGTAGTACACATTCCAGGTATTCATTAGGATGGACAGCAGGAGGCACTCCATGTGCCAACTGGCGTGCATAGTCCCAAAATTCCTCATTATTTAACTGTTCAAGCCGGTCTATCTGCTCCTGTCTCACAGGAGCAGATATATCCGGGGGGGATGAATTCCGTCTGTCCACTATCTAACGCAAAATAGAGCTGTGTAACCTATTATGTATAGGTGGGAAGGCCTAAATATAGGTGTAGTCTATCCATCAACTCCTGTGTCCTAAAGGGCTTGGTGATGTAGTCTTTGGCCCCGGCGAGACGGCCTTTCAGACGATCAATCACACCATCACGACTGGTGAGCATAATAATCACGGTATGGTTAAATTGGGGTTTGCTCTTCAGGAGGCGGGCAAATGCATAGCCGTCCATTTTGGGCATTCCAATGTCAAGGATAATCAAGTCAGGTATACGCCTAATGCGTTGTTCGGTGATGGCCCGCATGGCTTCCATGCCGTCGGCGAAGCTGACCGAATCAAAGCCTTCGCGCTTCAGGCTGGTTTCAATGATCTTACGAACGGTGAGTGAATCGTCAACGATCATGACCAGTTTACTCATATTATTTTCCTCTTTCTCTTCTCCACACTACGACCAACCCGTACCCACTCGCCATCTAATTGTAAGAGATGGACCTATTCCGTCCATGAGCACCGAGGGGTACACCCCGTTTTGAACTCTGGCAAAGGCAGGAACAGGGCCAAACCTGCCTAGTTGCGAATATACACAAAGGCATCTCTCAAGAGATGCCCTACTAAATATCTAAAAACAATAGTACCATAGAGATTTATGATTTGCAATATTATGGGTAGTCTAAAAAAGCCTCAAGGATAATCCGCTCAATCTCCTGGGCTGGAAGTGACTCTATATCAATACGTTCACCCTCTATGGTCACGAGAAAGATCTTTTTCTGACTCTGTGCGCTCGTATCTTCCCGTAAGAAGCCATAGAGAG
>WNGG01011835.1_pt1 | contig 11644 bp, 8 predicted proteins | sample 5400661 | NCBI WGS metagenome assembly WNGG01 (sample SAMN13153372, study PRJNA577476) | soil metagenome | isolation source: 100 cm soil or saprolite under Garry oak tree replicate 1 | place: USA:California | collected 2016-06-15 | reverse complement strand
CAAGTGGCGCGTGCCCTCCGAGCCTCCTGCTTGTCAGTTTTGGATTAGACCACTGATGCCAATAGTCACTGACAAACAGATAAAAGCAAACAAGGAAAGCTATTCAGTACTCGATTCGGGCGAGCGGAAAATCTCGCTGCTTGTGGTTGAGGACGACGAAAACATCTCGACGGCGATCAGCGAATACTTCTCCCGCGCAGGTTACACCGTGAAGACTGTCGAAGATGGTTTAGCAGGAGTCAAGGCGGCTTTGGACGATCGTCCGGATGCCGTAGTACTCGACCTCATGCTTCCCAAAATGGATGGACTGGCAGTGTGCAAAGAACTCCGAGAAAAGGTCAACTACCTTCCGATATTGATGCTCACGGCAAAAGACGACGTAGTTGACAAGGTGCTTGGGCTTGAAATGGGCGCGGACGACTATATCACGAAGCCGTTCAGTTTGCGGGAGCTTGAGGCGCGGATCAAGTCGGTGTTGCGGCGCACGCGAAGCGCAGCAGAACCCGACGATTCGAAGAATGAAGCGCCGATAGTTCGTGGCAAACTACGCATCGATGGAGTAAGACGGGAAGTGACCATCGGCGATCGCCAGGTGGAGTTAACCCCCAAAGAGTTTGATTTGCTGAAACTCTTTGCTTCGAACCCGGGTCGGGTGTTTCCCCGCAAATACCTGCTCGAAAAGATCTGGGATTATTCCTATGAAGGCTACGACCGCACGATTGATTCACACATTAATCGATTGCGGGCCAAGGTCGAGGAGAATCCAGAGAACCCTCAGATGGTTCTAACCGTTTGGGGCATCGGCTACAAATTCAGCGACGAGCACTAATCCACGCTCGTCGTCTCACCGTCAAGACACCAACTTGGCAGTTCATTGATTTGACAGATTAGTGGTCCCATTCATGTCGTGGCGAGCACGAGCTTTCGAGCGAGGCCACGCCACCGACGCCGTAGACTAAATTAATCAATAGCGTCACGTTTTCGAGAAGGCGGCTTAGTCCAATGCAGAAAGCTAGCTTGTCTAAGATGAGTTTGAAAGTAATTGCGAAGTGCCTGTTGCTTATCGCGGCGGGCTTTCCGCCGCCGGGCGTGCACGCCCAGCGAGCCCAGGATGGACGCATAACCGTCCAGAGCATCTCCAGCCGCTCACTCTCGAACGGAACAGTAGTTTCGATCGTGGCGGACGGATCTCTCAGTCGCGCGCAAACCTGGGGTGACGGCGAGGGCTATCATGTGGTCGTGCCTTCCGCGGTTGCGGTGAACAACATCCAAGCTGGGCCCGGAGTCAAGGTCAGGCAGCTTGGTAGTTCGATCGAAATTCTCGTCCAAACTAAACCCGGGTCGAACGTCACAGCCCAGTCGCTCTCCAACCGGCTGAATCTTACGGTTGACGGACGACGTGGAAGCACTGCGTGACGTTGCCGAGGCATGCATTAAGGCCGGGATTGTTTCGCAGGGGATAGATCGGCTCGCCAGCACCGATCGTCGTCAGGTTTACGAGGCGTTTTCGATCGTTTCTTTACTTACGAAGGCGAACATGATCGAGCCGATTCTGGACGCAGTAGCTAATCATCCGAACGTTGACCTACGGCTGACCGCTGTGCGCTTACTGAGGACGACCAGCCAGCCTGCTGTCTTAGAGCAGCTACAGCAACTCGCGGCGCGCGAAGGAATGCCTGAAGCCGTCAGATTAGCCCTTCACGAAGCGACACAAGAAACCGAAGAGGCTCAGAACGAGGCTAGCCAGCGACCGACCGAAGCCGAAAGTCAGCCACATGAACATCAAGTTGAAAGCTCTGAACTCTCAACGCCCGGAGTTGCATGACGTGCGTGGCGGTCGCCTTCCCTTTTTGCCACAATGAAGCCAGAAATCATCATCCCTGTAGAAATATGTAACTACCGGCGTGTACTCGCCATCGCGCTGACACTTCTGGTTTCTTCAGGTTTAATAGCTGCCGCCGCACAGTTAAAACAGAAGCGCATCTCCGACACGCCAGTATCCTCTACAGAAGAAGCGCGATCCTCGGCCAAGACCGCGGGACGCCCTGGCGCGACACCCTCATTCATGACTACGGCACGGCCTGGCTCGAGCAGCATGGTGTCACCCGCTGGCCCGTTATCCTTCACATCCGCGGGCTCAGTTACCCGAGCGTTACCGAAGCGGAACTGGTTGGTGTTGCTCTTTGGCGGAATGCTGGTCTTTTGTCTGCCGGCGTTACTCTTGTCTTGGCGTCGCTCGAAACGCGAGCGCGTCGTTACGGTGAAACACGCGGAGGAAGCGGAGGCGAACGACCAAGCGAGCGAGCTGGAATCAGTCCGGAAAAAAGTGGAGCAAGAGGCGCGAGCGGGAGCCGAGAGAGAGAGACATGTCAGGGCGGAAATCGAGGAACTCCGTAGAGCCGAAGAGGAGCAACGCAGGCGTTTCGAGGCAGAGACTCAACTTCGAGCCGAAGCGGAAGCCCGTCTGGAGCAGGAGCAAGAACGCGTTATCGCCGCGGAACAGGCCCGACTCAGCATCGAAGAAGCAGCGGGGCGGCAGGCAGAAGAGGAAGAGCGTCGGCTAGCGGAACTAGAGATGGTACGACAGCAGGTTGCGGAAGAGTTAGGCCGGCGCGCTGAACGCGAGCAACAGCTTCAGGCGGAAATCGAAGCCCTTCGTCAAACCGCAGAAGAGCACCGCCAGCGCATTGAGGAGGCAGAAGCCCGCAAACTGGCGGAGGAGGAGGCAGCTGACCAGGCAGCGGAGGAAGCGCGGCAGAGAAGAGAGGAAGAGGAGAGTCGTCGGGTTGCCGCAGAGGAGGCCCGAGCGAAGGAGGAAGCAGAGGCGGGTCGTGGTGCTGAAGCGGAGCGCCAACGGCTTGAGGAGGCGCGTGTTCGTGCTGAACAAGAACTGCAGCGGGTGGAAGAGGAGGGGCGCCGCCAGGCTGAAGCAGAACGTCGTCGACTAGAAGCCCTGCGCCATAAGGCTGAGGAAGAGGCGCGTCGGCGGGCTGAGCGCGAGCAACAGTTGCGCGGGGAAATCGAGGCCCTGCGACAAGCCGAAGAAGAGCACTGGCGGCGGGTTGAGAGAGCCAAGAGCCAAAGACGGGTCACGCCGGAGGTTGAGGTTAAAGCAAGAGAGAAGCGCTCCCGGAGAGGGGTTGAGGAAGTGCCGCATCAGGAAAGGCTACCAGCGGGAATGGCCTGGGTGGATTTGGGCAGCAGCCAGAAAGACCTGATGGAGATTTTGTCAGTCAGCGACCAACGAGTAGGGGTGGTTGAGACAGTGGATGAGGGAGCGGCAAAGGGGATCGAAGTGGTACACGCCGAGAAGGGACTCGCGCAAGTTGACGACGGTTTGACAGCAGTTCCCTCGCTGATTCTGGAAGGCCTCGAGAGCGAGGATTGGAGGGAACGAGGGGCGGCGTTGCTCGCGCTTGCCCGCATGGGTGGCAACGATTCGTTCCGGCTGATTACGAAGGCTTTCGACGATGGGTCGCCGGATGTGCGCAACGCGGCGGCGCGAGCGCTGCACGATCTGCACCCTGACCGGGGCGCTTCGTTCACGCGCGCGCTGCGAGAAGGATCGCCGGAGCGACGCCGGCGGATCGGGGCGGCGCTGGCCGGCGCAGGCCTGGCCAGCGAGGCCATCGACAACCTGACCAGGGAAAGTCGCGAGCGGACTTACGACGCGTTTTCGCTGCTGTTTCTGATGTCCAAAGCCGGCGAAGTGCAGCCCCTGATGTGGGCGATTGAAGAGCATCCAAACATCGAAGTTCGCCTCGCCGTCGTCAAACTGCTCGCTTTAAGTGGACAGCATGAAGTGGTGCCAGTGTTTCGCCGGTTGGCACTGCGGGAATCATTGCCCTCCGAAGTGCGCTCCGCCGTGATGGAAGCCATCTACCAGATTAGCAGCCAGACCCTCAAGACCGTATCGCTGTCTTAAGTCCGGTAAATCGTAAATCGTGAACGGTGAATAGTAATCCAGTCTGCTTTGATCGTGGATGAAGCCCAGAGGTTTCATTCACGTTTTCTTTTGCGCGGACGTTGCATGATTTGACCGGCCTTTGTTCTATATTTGGTTTCACGATTACTACTCATCCCCTATCATGCCTTTCAAAGCTTCACTCAGAATAACAAGCGCAAGGTGATCAAACACAAGCAATCGAAGCTTTACTCCCGTACATCTCGTCCCATCCTCACAGGGACCGGCATCGGTCCATTTTTGAATTTCTGCGCCTGCGTAATAGTTTCGTTAGGAATGAAATAGTTTTAGTAGCAATTTGCAACCATTTATCGTATGCTTCGCCACGGTTGCTACAAGATATGGGATTGGACCCCATCCATTTGATCATTGAGCCTGCGCCAGGAAATGGCTAAGGCGCATCACGGACTGGCCTTGGTCTACCAAGGAGCCTGAGAACATTGATTTGTTAACGCAAGAGTACAGGATTCTCGAAACTCTTGATTCCGTTCTTGCGAAGGAGGTCGCAAAGACCTTCCCCAATCTGATCTGCCTTGTAGCGTTCCCCGATATTGTCAGTAAGATGCGAAAAGGCATACGTAGCTGAGGAGTTAGAAAATGCACAATCGCTTCGTAGTATTGACCGGTCATCTGAATGATTACCCCTTGTCGGATCTCGTCGGAATCCTTCGTCACCAGGGCAAAACGGGAAGATTGCTTATTGAGTACGCCAAAGGTCCAGCCAGCTTTTTCTTTAGGGACGGAAGCTTAGTCGACGCTCAATTGGGTAATCTGATCGGGCTGCAGGCCGTCTGTGTGGCCCTGGCCCAGCCGGCTGCCCCTTTCAACTTTAATCCTCTTATACTGCCCTCGCGGCGGTCGATTGAAAGCTCGTTGCAAAGGGTCGTCTCCGAGTTACTAGGCTGTTGGGATGAGGAAGCCTTGGAGATTGATACAGTAGCGACAAGTAGAACCTTGCCAGGCACAGCGGCACTCGTCTTACCAACCTCCACTAGCGTTGATAGAGATGAAGCTATTAGCAAGGCTCTGTGTCTGCCTCCGGTCGTCGAGCAGCGCCCAGGGATTGGCAATGGTCGAGCGATGGTCGGCATAGCCGCGGCGGGTCTAATGATGCTGGGTCTGTCGACTGTGATCGCGGTTACAGGTGGGTTTGCAAAAAGGGCCTTGCTGGTACCTCCACCTTCCGCGCAGAAATTGCACTCCGTCGCACCCGAGACCAGCGAAGCGCGCCGCTCCACTCCTTCTGACGCTGGATCTCAAGACGATTCAAGAGTCCAGCGTCACGCTTCAAGCGGAAGAGAGGTGGCATCCGTTTCCGGGAGGTCAGGTCGCCGGGACGGTCGATTTTCGTCGACCGATAAAGTCGAAAAAGCCGGCGCTGATTCTGGCCCGGCTCCAGTTGTCGAAAAGGCTTTGAGCCTTGATGATCGCAAAAAACCAAAGGAGTCGGCTTCTAACATTGAATTGGTAAAAGTCATCATGCGGGTTGAAAAGGGCCGGGTAATACAGGCTTCAATCGCCAATCACAGATCTGGAATGGACGCCTACGAGGCAACTGCCTTAAGGATCGCTCGAGAACGGCGATATGGGTCGGCAACAGCAGGTCAAGAGAGCATCACAGTTAGAGTTACTCAGCCAAACTAAGACTCTTGTTGCAATGTCAGACTAGGAGGTGATGGCGTATGTTATTTGTCGAGAGCAGGACTCTTAGTCACCGCATAAGCGAATCAAGACGGATTGATCTACTGGAGAGAATGCAGCAGAATGATCTGGTTCCTCTAATCCGCTCGGCCAGACTCAATTGTTTCGACCATGCCTTGCTGGGACCAGAGCGCATCGGAGAGATGGAATCCGCGATTGCCAGATGGACCACATCTGAGAATCACGAGCCTTACGTGCGGGGCGATCTGTTCTCCTTCGGCGATCACGTTCTCTTTCTTGTCTTCGATGACGACACAGGCAACACTTCTCTCATCCGCGCAGGAATCGTCTATGAAGATCGCACGGCCGAGCCATTCAGGAAACTGGACGCATTCTGCCATGACGTCCGCGAATTGCTTCGCACGCAAAGCGAGGGTGAAACAGGCGTTGCCGAAAGAGGGGAAGATTTTCCGCAATGGCAGCATGGGAAACCGACTGTGCCTAGAGGGTTCAGGAGCTTTGTTGCAAAGCAGGACATGGATTCCTTATACACAAGTCTGCGCAAGGAAACGATAGGTGACCGTATTCGTGCTGCGTCGTTGCTGGAGGATGCAAATGCCAGAGACTTTCTTCGTCGATCTAAGGAAGCGCACGTAGAGGGTTACGCCGCAAGACTCCTTACCGGCGAAACGATCGAATCCAAGGAGTTCTCGATACAACGACTTGAAGACGTCGGACTGGTGGGACGTGAGGTGCAGGTGAGTTGCCGAAGGACGGGGCATGCCCTCTTTCGATTGCCAACTGCTCACGCACTTGCAGTGGTCACCGTTAGTGAGGCCGTGTGCAGCGAGTGTGGCACCCCGGTCGCTGATGAGAAAGTGGAGGAAGTAATTGCGCCCACCCCATTGGCCTCGTCACTTTTAGAGGACGGGTCATGGCTCGTTAATCGTTTGCATCAGATTCTTCGAGAGCTTGGTATTCCTGAGAGCGCGATCGCAATTGGCCCTTCCGACGGTGACGGTTATGGCCAGATGATGGCCAATATCTGCGGTGAATCATTCCTTTTGGTTGCTAGAGATGGAGATCTAACTCCGGCTTTTGCCCGTCGGGCCATCGACCTTGAGATCGAAACGGAAGCCTCTCATCTGGTCATCGTAGCAACGGGAAGAATCCATAATCACGCACGAGTCCTGTTACAGGAGCATTCCCGACGTCGAGTACTTGCGGGCCGCGACTTTGAATTGATCTTGACCAATGAAGCCGCAGCAGCGGGTAGGGAGCTTGAGTATGCCTGTGAGAAAGTTTCGCAGCGCGTTGTAGCCGAGCAGGTTTGCGAACTCGACGGCAGCATCGGTCTAAGCATAAGCCGCATGATCATCACCAAGTTTAGATTGCTGCCCAGAACAGAAGGGCTTGGCGTCCATGGTCGCTCGGACGCGGAATCCATAAACGTCGGTGGTCCGCTAGCTCTGGCTGCTTACGCATCAGCGACCACCGGACACATTATTAACTCTCACGAGGTGATACCTGATACTCCAACCGATGATCTCGCGCGCGACAGCGTTGATGAAATCAGAAGTGGTCTGAATTCTGGCACTCACGGCTAGCGGAATACTAATAGATCCCAGAGAGATCGTAAATTCAAGGGGGACGGGACGTCCCCGGGCGTATATGACGAACGAAGGCCGGACGGTCGCAGCAAGCAGCGACATTGTTTCCGCGGGAAACGAAGCTCGTCGCGGTGCCGAAAAGGAGGCGGCTTTTCGGATTGAAGCCGAGACCTTACGGCACGCCGCAGAGGAACTCGCTCGAAAGCGGGGCGCAGCCGCGGCAGCGCTTAAACAAGCCGAACAACCTCGCGGTCGCACGGAAGAAGAAACCGGCAAGCGCGCGAAACAAGAGGAACGTTTTCGGGTTGAGGCCGGGACCTTGCGGCGCGCGGCTGAGGAGCTTGCCCGCCGTAAGTTGGCGGGCGAAGTCACACGAAGATCCGCCGAGAACGCTCTTCGCGCCGAGAAAGACTTCGAAAAGCGCGCGAAAGAAGGAACAGGGCGGGGCCCTTCCGAGAAGGAAGCACGCTGGCGGACGGAGGAAGGGGCTACTCGTCAAGTTGTTGGGGAAGAGCAGGAAGAGGCGCTCCATCGTAAGGCGGCCATCAAGCAAACGGTACTCGATCCTAAGCATCCGACTGCGGTGGACCAATCCGACGCGGCTGTTCCCTCTTTTACTCTCAAGCGCCTGGGTAGCACGGATGTCACAGAACGAGCAGCAGCTCTGGAGGAATTAGCACGATTGGGCGGTGAAGAGTCATTTCGTTTGATTACCGATGCATTCGATGATCCATTAACGGAGGTTCGCAGCGCGGCCGCTTGCGCATTGCACGATCTGCAACCAAACCGAGCCGCCTCCTTCACGCGTGCTCTGAGGGAAGCAACGCCTGAACGACGGCGCCGGATGGGCGCAGCCCTCGCTAACTCGGGTTTGGCCGCCCAGGCGATTAACAACCTGAGCGGTGAGATTCGCGAGAAGACCTACGACGCATTCTCGCTTCTATTCCTGATGGCCAAAGCTGGAGAGTTCCAGCCGTTAATGAGCGCCATCGAGGATTACCAGAACATCGAAGTACGCCTGGCGGTCATCAAGCTGCTCGCTCTGACCGGACGGCCTGAGGTAGTGGCGGCGTTCCGCCGTCTCGCCGTGCGCGGATCGTTGCCTTCTGAAGTGCGTTCTGCTGTGATGGAAGCCATCTATCAGATCAGCAGGCAGGTACGTGAGACCGCGCCGTCTGCTGTGTAAGCGGGCATCGATTCTTCGCTTGCCTTGCCCTGGAAGTGTCCAAACACCAAAGCTGAGGATGACCAGATTGTGGTAAGCCATTACCGCCAGCTCAAGAACGAACTCGCTTATTTTCCTTCCATTCTGTGGGGAACAGGTTGCACGAAGGACAGGTCACGTACTTGTTAAGAGGTAATCCCGAAAGAGCGAGCGCCGTAATCACTATTGACGTAAAGGCTAACTAGAGTCACCAGTTTAGGATGAACAGTAGGTGTTCTTCCTCACGCCATCCCGAAACAATTCGACATCACTTTGACCGTGAATGGGGCTCCAGTCGGTTCCATTCACGGTTTTCTTTGCGGCGTCGTCTGTTTAACTACTCACCTTCTTTCGTCGATCTTTGTCTATTTACGATTCGCCATTTACTATTCACGACTACCATGCCTTTCAAGCTTCTCTCGGAATACCAACCGAAAGGTGATCAACCACAGGCAATCGAAGCCCTGGTCCGCGGTCTCAACGACGGATTCAAGGACCAGGTGTTGCTGGGAATCACCGGCAGCGGAAAGACTTTTACGATTGCGAGCGTTATCGATTACACGCAGCGTCCGACGCTCGTGCTTGCGCACAACAAGACGCTCGCCGCGCAGTTGTATCAGGAATTCAAGACGCTCTTTCCCGAAAACGCGGTTGAATATTTCGTTTCTTATTACGATTACTACCAGCCTGAAGCGTACATGCCCGCTTCGGACGTCTACATCGAGAAGGAAGCGATCGTCAACGAGGATATCGATCGCTTACGCATGTCGGCAACGCGCGCGCTGTTTGAGCGACGTGATGTGATAGTAGTCGCCAGTGTGTCGTGTATCTACGGCCTCGGCGATCCGGACGCTTACTATGGCATGTTGCTTTTTCTTGAGCCGGGTTCACGCATGACGCTCGAGCTGTGGGGCGACGAGATAGATTCGATCTCCATCGTCGATCCGCTGCTCGGAGAAGTCATTCATAAACACACTTCACGCATTCCAATCTATCCGAAGACTCACTATGTCATGTCGAAGAGCACAGTCAAGCGCGCATTGAAATCGATTCGCGAAGAGCTGGAATGGTGGGAGCCAAAGTTGATCTCCGAAGGTAAGCTAGTCGAAGCACAACGGCTGCACCAGCGCACGATGTTTGACCTCGAAATGATCAAAGAGATGGGCTTCTGTCGTGGCATCGAAAACTACTCGCGCCATCTGACAGGCAAGCAACCGGGCGAGCCGCCGCCGACATTGCTCGACTATCTGCCGCGCGACACGATTATGGTCATCGACGAATCGCATCAGTCGGTTCCGCAGGTGCGCGGGATGTTCGAAGGCGACCAGTCACGCAAACGAACACTGGTCGAATACGGTTTTCGGCTGCCGTCGGCGATGGATAATCGTCCGCTGAATTTTCAGGAGTTTGAATCGCGTATCGGGCAGACGATCTATGTTTCAGCCACGCCGGGTCCTTACGAATTGACGAAAGTAAGCGGCGAAGTCGTCGAACAGATCATCCGGCCCACGGGCTTGATGGACCCGGAGGTTGAAGTTCGCCCGGTTCAGGGCCAGATCGATCATCTGCTCGAAGAGTGCCGGCAGCGAGCCGAGCGAAACGAGCGCGTCCTTGTGACCACGTTAACGAAACGAATGTCAGAGGACTTGACCGAATACTTCACCGAGGTCGGCGTGCGCGTTCGTTATCTTCATTCAGATATCGAGACGCTCGAACGCATTAAGATTTTGCGCGATTTGCGACGCGGTGAATTCGATGTGCTGGTCGGCATCAACCTTCTGCGCGAGGGTTTGGATTTGCCGGAAGTCTCACTCGTGGCAATTCTCGATGCCGACAAGGAAGGGTTCCTGCGCTCGGAGCAGTCATTGATCCAAACAATCGGTCGCGCCGCGCGCAACTCGCGTGGGAAAGCGATCCTGTATGCTGATCGAGTTACCGATTCGATGAAGCGCGCGATTGACGAGACGCGCCGCCGCCGCTCGCTGCAGGAAGAGTACAATAAAGAGCAGGGCATTACGCCGATGACGATTGTCAAACCGATCGAAGCAACGCTGGTCACGGCTTATGAAGCGGACTACTTCAAAGTGCCGCTTGATTTGGAAGAATATGAAGAGTATTCGGCCGAGAAGATTGACGAGACCATAAACCAGCTCGAACGCGAGATGCGCGAACACGCGAAACGATTCGAGTTTGAGCGGGCTGCCGAGCTGCGCGATCGAATCAAGTATCTGCGCGAACGTGAACTGCAACTGACTTAGCCACAGAGGCACAGAGAAGTAGAAACAAGAATGCTCAGATCAGATCTTTGTGGTACTGGCTATCCGTCTCTGTGTCTCTGTACCTCTGTGGCAAATGAATGATGCTAACCAAATCACAACCAGACGAGATTCAGTCCTTCCTCTCCGACGCCAGCTACGTGCAAGGCGGTTTCGCGGCGCGTGTGGTCTTTCCGGAAAGCGCGGAAGAGCTTGCGGAGATTCTCGCGAGCGCGACTCGCGAACGGACCCCGGTGACTGTTTCCGGTGCGGGTACGGGCACGGTTGCCGGCCGCGTGCCTTTTGGCGGCATTGTTTTGGCTACCGATAAACTGAATCACATCAGGAGGATCGTTCGCGACGGCGTTGGCGGTCACGCTGTCGCTGAAGCCGGCGTAATTCTTCGGGACCTGCAGCGCTCCGTCGAATCGGAAGGATTGCTTTACGCGCCTGATCCAACTGAACGCGGTTGCTTTCTTGGCGGCACCGTGGCGACCAACGCCTCGGGCGCACGCACTTTCAAATATGGCCCAACGCGAAGATATGTAGAACGATTGAAGATTGCCCTGGCGACCGGCGAGGTGCTCGATCTTCGTCGCGGAAATCTGTATGCAGATTCAAATGGGCGAATCCAGGTCCCTCTTTCGTCCGGAGGGGCGATCGAAGCTCAGTTGCCTTCGTATCGGATGCCTGAAGTTCGCAAACATGCGTCCGGCTATTACGTAGCACCGGGAATGGACGTGCTAGATCTGCTGATCGGCAGCGAAGGCACGCTGGGAGTTGTCGTGGAAGTTGAAGTCAGATTGCTGCCGAAACCGGAAGGGCTATTGAGCGGCATCGTTTTCTTTGGATTAGAGGTAGACTTGCTGGCATTCGTCCGCGAAGCTCGTGAAAGATCGCTTGCAAACCGGTGCAGTAGCCCGACCGTCAGGGAGGGCGTGTCGTCGCCCGCAGGCTTGCCGGCTGTAAC
>WNGG01020359.1_pt1 | contig 11645 bp, 17 predicted proteins | sample 5400661 | NCBI WGS metagenome assembly WNGG01 (sample SAMN13153372, study PRJNA577476) | soil metagenome | isolation source: 100 cm soil or saprolite under Garry oak tree replicate 1 | place: USA:California | collected 2016-06-15 | reverse complement strand
GGCCTCAAGATCTACGACGATATCGAGCGCGATGCGCACGCCTACTCGGTATTGCAGAAACGCAAGCTCGCGGTGATCGCGCGGCCGTGGGAGGTCAAGGCCGCCTCGGACAAGCCGCTCGACGTGCAGGCGAGCGAGATCGTCAAGGCGCAGCTCGCCGCGCTCAACTTCGACCAGGTCACCCTCGACCTGCTCGACGCTCTCCTCAAAGGTTTTTCCGTCGGCGAGGTCATGTGGCGCATCGATGGGGCGCAGCTGGTGGCCGACCGGATGATCGTCCGAGATCAGCGGCGCTTCATCTTCGACAGCAAATACGCGCTGCACATGCTGACGCGCGAGAACCTGGTGACCGGCGAGCTGATCCCGACGACCAGAAGAAGCTGCTCGCCGCGCTCGCGGCGATCGCCCAGGACGCCGGCATCATCGTTCCCGAGGGCATGGTCGTCGAGCTTCTCGAAGCGGCGCGCGCCGGCGCGATCGATACCTACGAGAAGCTCGCGAAGTACATGGACGACCAGATGTCCGAATGCGTGCTCGGCGAGACCATGACCACCAGCTCCAGGGGCTCGGGCCTGGGCCAGGGCGGCCAGGCGCAGGTGCACAACGAGGTGCGCCTCGAGCTGGTGAAGGCCGATGCGGATCTGCTCTCGGGCACGCTCAACCGGACGCTGGTGCGCTGGATCAGCGAATACAACGTTCCGGGCGCCACGCCGCCGGCCGTGTGGCGCATCGTCGAGGAGGCGAAGGATCTCAACGCTCAGGCGACGCGCGACGTGAATATCTGCAACATGGGATTCCGGCCGACGCTCGATTACATCAAGGAAACCTACGGCGACGGCTGGGGGCCGGCGCCGGCGCCGCCGACCGGAAACATTCGCGCGCTCGCCGCGCCCGGACAAGGCGCGGGCGGCGCGGGCGGCGCAGGCGGCCTCGATCCGGTCGGCTTCGCCGAGACGGTCGCGGCGATTCTTTCGGGCCAGGCGGCGATCGACCGCGCCGGCGCCGCGCCGAGCGATGCGGCGCTGCAGGCGCAAGCGGAGCGCGTGCTCGCCCCCGTGCTCGAGCTGGTGAAGGGCGGCGCGGATTATGCCGAGATCATGGCCAAGCTGGTAGAAGTGTTTCCGCAGATGCACACGATCGGCCTGGAGGAGCTGCTCGCGCGCGCGATCTTCGTGGGCGATCTGTGGGGCCGCGCCGGTGCCGCAGCCGACGGAGGCTGATCTTCGCATCGCGATCGGGCTGCCGCCCGAGCGCGCCGTCGAGTATTTCCGCTCGAAGGGCTATGCGATCACCGACAACTGGCACGATCTGTGGCAGGAGGCGCACGCGCGCGCGTTCACCGTTGCCGGCGTCACGCGCCTGGACGTCCTCGAGGACATCCGCAACGAGATCCAGGCGGCGATCGACGGCGACATCACGCTGCGCGATTTCATCGACAACCTCGAGCCGCGGCTGCGCGCCGACGGCTGGTGGGGAAAGCAGGTGCAGGTCGACGAGGCGACCGGCGAAGCGCGCCTGGTTCAGACCGGCAGCCCGTGGCGCCTGAGGACGATCTACCGCACCAACCTTCAAACGTCCTACATGGCCGGGCGCTGGGCGCAGATGATCCAGAACGTGCGCTTTCGCCCGTACTGGGAATACGTCGCGGTGATGGACCGGCGCACGCGCCCCGCGCATGCGGCGATGAACGGCCTCGTCTTCCGCTACGACGATCCGTTCTGGGAACACTTCTATCCGCCGAACGGCTTCAACTGCCGCTGCACCGTGCGCGCGCTCTCGGAGAGCAATCTCAAGACGCGCAACCTGGCCGTCTCCGCCTCGGGGAAAAATCTGCGCGAGACCTGGCAGACCGATACCGCGAGCGGCCTCACCGAGCGGATCGCCGTCTACAAGGGCCCCGGCATGCGCAGATCCGCCAGCACCGATCTCGGCTGGAACTACAACCCCGGCCGCGCCGCCTGGCAGCCGGATCTCGACGCCTACGATCCGCAGCTCGGTCGCGCCTACGTGGCAGCCGCGGTCGACGGCGCGGCGTTCGATCGCTTCGTCGCCGGAAACACCGAAGGCACGTTCCCGGTCGCGATCGTCGACAGGGAACTCTTCGGCACGCAGACGCAGCAGTTGCTCGTCTCCTCCGAGACGCTCGCCGAGCTGCGCGCCGCGGACCCCGCGCTCGGCGTCGACGACTTTCGCAGGCTGCAGCAGATCCTCGACCGCGGCGAGATGGCGGCGCGCGGCAACGAGCGCATCGTGACGCTCGACATCGACGGGGTGCGCTATCGCATCGAGCTGACCGTGGATTCGGGCGGCAGGCAACTGGAGCTCAAATGGCTATCACGTTCGAGGTCCTGAAAGACGAGATCGGCCCGGCGCTCGAGCGCGTCGCGCGCGCCGCCGGCGACATGTCGCCGGTGATGCGCGAGATCTCCGAGATCTTCTACGACCAGACGATGGAGAACTTCGAGCAGGAAGGGCGCCCGGCCTGGGAGGCGCTCGCGCCGGCGACGATCGCGGAGCGCACCCGGCGCGGCTACTGGCCCGGCAAGATCCTGCAGCGAACCGGCGAGCTGAAGAGCGCCGTGCACCCGTTCTCCTCGAACGACGAGGCCGGCGTGGCGGTGGCGAAGCCCTACGCGGCGATCCAGCAGCTGGGCGGCCTCGCCGGCCGCGGGCACGCGGCCGAGATCCCGGCGCGGCCCTACCTGCCGCTCGAGCCGGGAACGCTGGATCAGCTCCAGGCCGAGACCGCCGACAACGTCATCCTCGCGCTCAACACCTATCTCCTGGAGGCCTGGGAAGGATGATCCGGGTTAACGGGTCTCAAACCGAAAAAGGCGATCTCGCCAGGCGCCGCGATCGGCGGCCGGGTCGCTGTCACCCACGCACACGCGACCCTACCCGGGGTTAACCCCCGGTTAAATCGCCTGGATTCGGTCTTCCCTGCGGTCGGCGCGGCGGTCGGCATCGCCTCGAAAATCGCGTTTCGGGGGGTCGCCCGTTTCCCCGTCCACAATCCGGCGCGTTTTTTGCGGTCGTCAGGCGGGCACGCGCCGCCGCCTTCAGGGTGGCCCGTTCGGCCTCCTCGGTGGCGGCGCGATCGAGGGCCTCGCGGCGGCCGTCCTCGTGGCCCTCGGCATAGCCGAGCTCGTAGCCGCGCGTGACGCCGAACTCGCTGCCGCGGCGGAAGCCGTCGATCCATTTGCCCTCGAGCGCCGATTGCGCGCGGCCGATGATCTGCGCATCCGCGCCGCGGAGTTTCGACATCGCGACGGCGAGCGCGGCGATCACGTCACGCGGTTTGGGTTCAGGCGGTAGAACGCGCTCTATCCCACGCGGCTTGTGCACGCATCCCTCTTTCCCCCTCCTCGGCGGCGGGTGCTCGCGCCCGGTGGCCGGGTGCTAGTAACCGCGCAAAGACGGCGGGCTTATTCCCCTTGCGGGTCTTTTATTCGCCGCACGCCCGGCCGTGGGGGTCCCCTGGGACAAGGGGAGTCCACGGCTCTCGGGCGCGGACGGTCGCTTTGCGAGAGGTGTTACTAGCACCTATTGCTGACTGTACTTTTGGAGCGGGGCGGAGTCAAGGCGCCCGTGTGACTTTTTACCGGCCATTGACGATTTGTCAGGTTTGCCCCACGCTATCGATCGGCATCGATCCTGTAGGGCTGACGCTCGTCAGCCCTAGCGTCTCCCGTTCAGGCCTCGCAAAATGCGCCCGCACTGCCAAAGGGCGCAATTTGAAACGTCTGCAGATCTTCAAGCCGGGCACCTACGTCGCATCCGACGGCCGGCATTATACGTTCACCGAGGCGCAGCTCGCCGCGACCGCGGCCGCCTACGATCCGGCAAAGGGCGAGGCGCCGCTCGTCGTCGGCCATCCTGAATCGAGCAAGCCCGCCTACGGCTGGGTGAAGTCGCTCAGCTTCGCCGATCGATCGCTCGAGGCCGAACCGCAGCAGGTCGAGCCGGCGTTCGAGGAGCTGCTCAAAGCCGGCCGCTTCAAGAAACGCTCGGCTTCGTTCTATGCGCCGGACTCCGAGGACAACCCGGTGAAGGGCGTCTACTACCTGCGCCATATCGGTTTCCTTGGCGCGCAGCCGCCCGCGGTCAAGGGCCTGCGCGAGGCGAGCTTCGCCGGCTCGGGGAAAAGCGTGATCGAGTTCGCCGACATGGCCGACACCGCCAACGCCAGCCTGTGGCGGCGCCTGCGCGAATTCATCATCGAGAAATTCGGCAGCGACGTCGCCGACAAGGTGATCCCCGACTATCACGTCTCCACGCTCGAGGACGACGCCCGCCAACCTGACGATTCCGCCGGCTCACTCACCCAGATGCCGGCCACCGCCTATTCGGAACCCACGCAAGGAGCAGCCACGATGAAGCCCGAAGAAATCGCCGCAGCGAATGCGCAGCTGCAAAAGGACCAGGAGAAGCTCGCGCGGGAGCGTGCCGAGTTCGCCGAGCGCGAAAAAGCGCTCAAGGCCGAGGAAGCCGCGCGCCGGCGCGCCGGCATCGTCGCCTTCATCGAGGACCTGGTGAAGCAGGGCAAGCTGCTGCCGGTCGAGCGGGCGCCGATCGTCGAGCTGATGGCCGCGCAGGCGCCCGGGCTCACGATCGAATTCGGCGAGGGCGACAACAAGATCAAGCAGCCGGCCGACGAGTGGCTGAAGAAATTCCTCGGCGCGCTGCCCAAGCGCGTCGAGCGCGGGCGACGGCAGCGAGAACGCCGAGCTCGACGCGAGCACGCTCGCCCAGAAGGCGGTCGAGTTCGTCGAGACCGAACGCCAGGCCGGCCGCACGGTGAACACCGCGCAGGCGGTCGAGCACGTCAAGAAAACCCTCACGAGGAGCTGAGCGATGTCCAACGTCGTACTCGCACGCAACTTCAAGGCCGAGGCCGCGATCGGCGCGAACCTGATCGTCAAGCACGGCGCCGCCGACGGCAATGCGCTGCAGGCGGCCGCGGTCGGCGACAAGCTGATCGGCGTCTCGACCGACGTCGCGTCGCTGATCAACGAGCGCGCCGACGTGATCATCGAGGGCATCGCCGACGTGATCTACGGCGGCGCGGTCACTCGCGGCGATCTGCTCACCACCGACGCGAACGGCAAGGCCGTGACGGCGGCGCCGGCGGCGGGCGTCAACAATTCGGTGCTCGGGCGCGCGCTCGTGTCGGGCGTCTTGAACGATATCGGCCAGGTGATCATCTCGGTCGGATCGGTCCAGGGCTGATCGGGTGGCTCAAGCGGAAATTTCCAGGAGAACTTCGATGAAAAGCTACATCAAGAACTATTGCTTTCAGCTCGCGATGGCCGTGGCCCTCGCGATCGCCCTCGCCTTCGGCTGGAAGCCCGAGGACCCGATGCTGCTCATCGGCTTCGCGCTCGCGACGGTCGCCTTCCCGGTCAACCCGGAGCTGACCGCGATCGCGATCGCGTTCCAGAATCCGGCGGTCCAGTTGATCGCGGACAGCGTGTTCCCGCGCATTCCCACGCCGAAGAAGTTCGCCTACAGCACTTATACGGTCGCGCAGGGCTATACGGTGCCGGACACCAAGATCGGCCGTAAGAGCGAGCCCAACATGGTGGACTTCGGCGGCGTGCTGGTGAACGCCGAGTGCGTCGACTGGGGCCTGGACGACCTGGTGCCGAACGACGAAATCGCCGCATGGGAGGCAATGCCCAAGCCCGCGACCGGCGGCCCGATCAATCCGATCGCGCTCTCGACCATGCTGCTCACCGGGCTGGTTCAGCTCGATCGCGAGATCCGCGTCGCGGGCATCGTGTTCAACACCGCGAACTACTCCGGCGCGAATCAGAGCACGCTCTCCGGCACGAGCCAGTGGAGCGACCAGGTCAACAGCAACCCGCTGAACGCGATCGCGGCGGCGCTCGATATACCGCTGGTGCGCCCCAACACCCTGGTGCTCGGGCAGCAGACCTGGACGCAGCTGCGCCAGCACCCGAAGATCGTGCAGGCGATCGGCCGCAGCGCCCAGCTCGGCGGCTACGCGGCGCGCGAGCAGGTCGCGGGGCTCCTCGAGCTCAACCAGATCCTGATCGGCCAGGCGTTCTACAACACCGCGAAGAAGGGCCAGGCGCCCGTCTACTCGCGCGCCTGGGGCAAGCACGCGTCGCTCCTCAACATCGACGGGCTCGCCGCGCAGCTGGGACAGCCGACCTACGGCTGGACCGCGCAGTTCGGCACCCGCATCGCGGGCGAGATCCCGGAGCCGAAGAAGGGCCTGCGCGGCGGCACCACAGTGCGTTCGGGAGAATCGGTGATGGAGGTGATCGCGTCGACCGACGCGGGGTACTTCTTCCAGAACGCGGTCGCCTGATCGACCGATTGCATACACCCGCGACGACGCCACCGCCCCCCGCGCCCGGAATCTTGGGCGCGGGGCCGAGGTGCAAGCGAAGCGGCTTAAACGAGGAGCATCACGATGGCCAAGAAAACGTATCAGGTTCTCGTCCCCGTCAACCACAACGGCGACGATTACGCACCCGGCGACCCGATCGACCTGGAAGACAAGCACGCCAAGCCGCTGCTCGACGTGAAGGCGATCGCGGAGCCGGAGCCCGAGAAGGCGAAGGACAAGAAGTAATTTTCCGCCGCGAGGCAACGAAGCAGCACGCTGACAGGAATGCCGCCCGACAGGCGGCTTATTTCATCCGCACGTGACCTACGCCGTCCAACAGGACCTGGTCGACCGCTTCGGGCAGAAGGAGATCCTCGAGCTCACCGACCGCACGAACACCGGCAATATCGATGCGACCGTGGTCGGGCGCGCGCTCGCCGACGCGGACGCGAGGATCAACGGCTACCTGCAGGTGCGCTACGCGCTGCCGCTCGCCTCGGCCCCGGCCGTCCTGGTGCAGCTCGCCTCCGACATCGCGCGCTATTACCTGTTCGACGACAAGGCGACCGAGCAGGTCACGCAGCGCTACAAGGACGCGATCAAGTTCCTGCAGGACGTCGCCAGCGGCGCCGCCTCGATCGGGGTCGATGCGGCGAACCAGGCCGCGCTCGCTTCCGGCGGCCCGCAAGTCCAGGCGAACGATCGCGTGTTCACGCGCGGCAGCTCCTCGGCGGGCACCGACGGCACGCTTGACGATTATGCACGCTGATGGCGATCGGGTTGGATCTCGCGCAAGTCGTCGCGCGCCTGCAGGCGCAGGTGGCGGCGCTCAAGAAAGTCGGCACCGCCGTGGACCTGGCTTCGGCGCAGGAGGACCTCAAGAACAAGCTCCCGGCGTGCTACCTCGTGCCGTTCGCCGAGGTCGCGCTCGGCAACGCGCTCGAGAACGCCGTCAGCCAGCAGGTCAACGAGGATTTTTCCGTGGTGTACGCGATTTCGAACCTGCGCGACGTGCGCGGCGAGGCGGCGAGCGCGGATCTGCGGCCGATCCGCGGTTCGGTGCAGACGGCGCTGCTCGGCTGGACCTATGACGCGAACGCCTACGACCCGTTCATTTTCGTGCGCGGGCGGCTGCTCGCGCTCACCAACCCGGTGCTGTGGTGGATCGATACCTACCGCACCGTGCGCTACGCCCGGGCGACCTGAGGAGAGCTGAGATGCCGGATCCCGACAAATACCACGGCCAGGGCGGCACGTTCGTCGTGAACAAGCAGGGCGAGCGCGAGCGCGCGAAGGATGCCGACGGCAGGGAGATCAAGCCGGGCGAGCCGCATCCCGACGGCGATCGCGCGCGCGACGCGAACGGCAAGCCCTTCGACGAGCAGCTCGAGGCGAAGGCGCCCGCGATCCCGGCGCCGGCGGCCACGCCGCCCTGGGCGGGCGAGCCGGCGCCCGCGCCGGCCGCGCCGGAGAGCGATTCCGGCGATTCGCCGCGCTCGCGTAAGAGGGGAGGCTGACCGTGCTGTTCTGGAAACGCAAGGTCCTGCTCTTCAAGAGCGAGGTGACGCCGGGCACCGATCCGGTACCTACGGCCGCCGTGAACGGAATACTCGTGCGCAACGTCGCCCTCTCCCCGCTTGAGCAGGAAGGCGAACAGCGCGAGCTCGACGTGAACTACGTCGGCAACAAGGGCTTCATCGTCGCGGGCGCTTTCCAGAAACTCTCCTGCGAGGTCGAGCTCGCCGGCGCCGGCGCAGCCGGCACGGTGCCGGGCTATGGGCCGCTCATCAAAGCGTGCGCGGCTTCCGAGACGATCGCCGGCGGCGTCTCCGTCACATACGCGCCGGTGAACCCGGGCGGCGAGACGACCGGCACCTTCTATCTCTATATCGGCGGCCGGCTGCACAAGGCGACCTACGTGGTGGGCACCATCAAGCCGATGCTCTCGATCCGCAAGATCCCGGTGCTCCAGTTCGATTTCATGGGGCTCTACATCGCGCCGGCTGACGTCGCGCTGCCGGTACCGACCTTGACCGCGTTCCAGAAACCGCTCGCAGTCAACAATGTCAATACGACGCCGGTCACCCTTCACGGCTTCGCCGGGAAATTCGCCGAGATGAGCCTCGACCTCGGCAACCAGAACGTTTATCGCAATCTGGTCGGATCGGAATCCAATCGCTTCATCGATCGGGACTCCACCATGACCGTCAAGATGGAGGAGGAGCTTGTCGCGGCCTTCGATCCGTGGACGAAGATTCGCAATGGGACATTGGGCGCGTTCTCAGTGCAGCATGGCACAGTTGCCGGGAACATCGTGGTGATCGCGGCGCCGAACGTGCAACTGGTGCAACCCGCGACGGCTCCCGACCAGCAAATCGGCATGCTTACGCTCAAAGGGCTGCTCACGCCCTCCTCGGCCGGCAACGACGAGTGGAGCATCACGGTCAAGTAGCCGCAACGCGGTAAATCCCCGCGGCCCGGTCCGCCATCGGGCCGCGGGGCTCCGGCATATAACAGAACAACATGCCACTGGCGGGGCTTCGCGACGGGCAAGCCTTGAAAGCTGCCCGTATTTTTTTGGGGAATTATCCACTTAACTTGCACCTTGATTTATAAGGCTTTTTCCATAGCTCACAATACGCTTGACTTGCGCTGGAAAGGCGCGTATAGTGCATCTCATGGGATCGACGATCCCCGTAACCTAGGAGAGACAGATGAGCATCCTCGACCAGCAAGCCTCCCTGATGGGGCACAAGACGCACCGCAATTGCGGCGGCACGATCTTGAGCGGCCCCGACCATCTCTACTGCGACCGGTGCAATGTCGTCGTGTACCGCGATGATCTCGTGCTGTGCGAGTCCGCTGACGGTTGGAGCCTGCACGCCCCCGGCTCGACAGACGAGCAGATCGCGACTGGCGACGCTCCCTACCTCGTGAGCGGAGAAGGCAAGCCGAGCAAGCACGATTACGACGCAGCCCTTACCGTGTTGTATCGGCGCGGCCTCTAAGCCATGAACGACAAAATCACCATCAGTACCTCGCAACTGCTCGCGCTCTTTCCCGACGAACAGGCCGCATGTCACTACATCGAGTCGCGCCGCTGGCCGAACGGCCCGCGCTGCCCGGTCTGCACGAGCGACCGGATCGGCACGCACTCGCCAGGCTTCTACCGCTGCAACGCCTGCGAGGAGGCGTTCACCGTCCGCACCGGGACCGTGATGGAGCGCAGCAAAATCCCACTCGTCAAATGGCTGCACGCCATATACCTGCTCGTGACGAGCCGTAAGGGCATCAGTTCCATGCAGCTCAGCAAGGAACTGAGCATCAGACAGGCGTCCGCGTGGTTCCTGCTGCATCGCTTGCGCGAGGCTTGCGGCAAAAATCTCGATGTGCTTCGCGGCATTGTCGAAATAGACGAAACCTACGTCGGCGGCATCGAGGCGAACAAGCACGAGAGCAAGAAGCGAAAGGCGGGGCGCGGTGCCGTGGGAAAAGCGCCCGTCCTCGGCATGCGTGAACGCGGAGGGCGGACCATCGCCTTGGCGGTCGAGGACGTAAATACAGCGAACCTGCACCGCGCAATCCATACGCACATCGAGGCAGGCGCGACGCTGCACACCGACGAGCACGCTGCTTATCAGGGACTCGGCGGGTTGTTCTTCGAGCGCGAATCCGTGAATCATTCCGCTGGCGAGTATGTACGCGGAGCCGTCCACACCAACGGCATCGAATCCGTGTGGGCCGTGATGAAACGCGGACTGCACGGCGTCTATCACCACGCCAGCCGGAAGCACTTGGGCCGCTACGCGAGCGAGTTCGCGTTCCGGCTGAATGAGGGCAATTGCGCAATCCCGACGCTGAAGCGCCTGGACGCACTGATCGCTGCCGGTGTAGGTCGGCGCATCACATACGCGGAGTTGACGCGATGAAGCCGCCCAAGGTGCTCGACGCGATAACCGACCTGATGCTCGCGCACAAGCCGAAGCCGCGCACGAAGCAGGCGAAGAAACGCGCGCGACGGCAGCGGAAGATTCAGCGCAAGTCATCTGGATAATTCCCTTTTTTTGGAGATAACGATGTACCACGTGGCGCAGGTGCGCAAGATCGAGTGGCCGGTCGACGTCCATATCCCGCAGGACGGCGGCAAGGTGAAGAAGCAGCGCTTCACGGCCGAGTTCGAGATTCTGCCGACGCCCGAGTACCAGGCGCTGGCTGAATCGGGCGACGATGTTCTGGAGCGCGTGCTCACCGGCTGGGGCGCGGACCTGAAAAACGAGGCGGGCGACGCGCCGCTCGAATTCAACGAAGAAAACAAGGCAATGCTGCTGAAGATCCCCTACGTGCGGGTCGCGCTGTTGCGGGCTTATATGCAGGCGCAGACCGGCCAGGAGGCCGCAAAAAAAATCTAGCGGAGGCCGCCCGCCATTGGGCGGGCTCCGCGAAGCGAAACGATGCGGATGACGATGACGACACCTGGCAAGAGGAGCTGCGGCAGCTCGGCGTGCCCGAGACCGAGATCGAGCGCGCGATCGGTGGCGCCGACGAGCCGACCGATGCCGACAGCTTCGAGATCTGGCCGGAGAACATTGCCGCGCTTGAACTCTTCCTCGAGCTATCTACGCAATGGCGCGCCATCGCGGGGGCGGCGGGTGTCGTGATGCAGGGGCTCGGGTATGCAGATATCGAGGCGTGCATGCGATTGCAGGGCATTCGAGCTCGCGATCGCGCCGGGCTTTTTCTCGACCTACGGATCATGGAGCGCGCCGCGCTCCAGGTGATGAACGATGGATCAAGAGCTAGCAGTCAGGCTTAAAGCGGACGGCTCCGGGCTCGTCGGCGAGGTGCGCGCCTCGAGCGACGAAATGGACAAGTTCGGCAAGTCGGTCGAGCGCGCTCAGGGATCGACCGAGAAATACAACGACCAGCAGCGGTTTCTCCTCGAGCAGATCCACAAGTCGACGCAAGGGACTTCCGACCTCACCAAGCGCCAGGTCGAGATGGCGGGTTCGCTCGACAAGCTGATGAGCTCCATCGATCCCGCGTTCCGGGGCATGCTGAGCCTGTCGAGCGGCCAGGAGATCCTCACCCGCAGCCTCGGCCTCGGCCTCATCACCCAGGTCGAGCACGATGCGGCCCTGGCGAAGCTCACCGCGAGATACGCGCCGGCGGGCGCCGCCGCGCTAGGCCTCGCGACCCACACCGCGTTCCTGACGCGCGAGACCCGCGCGCTGTTCGATGAAATCGCGAGCGGCCGCAGCCGGCAGGCGATCGGCACCAGCACGCTGCT
>WNGG01010133.1_pt1 | contig 11645 bp, 9 predicted proteins | sample 5400661 | NCBI WGS metagenome assembly WNGG01 (sample SAMN13153372, study PRJNA577476) | soil metagenome | isolation source: 100 cm soil or saprolite under Garry oak tree replicate 1 | place: USA:California | collected 2016-06-15 | reverse complement strand
GCCGACGTGCGGGTTTTGCAGCGAAGGGGCGTCCATGGCGGACAAGAGGGCGGTGCTGGTGGACCGGCTGGACACCGCCCGCGAGCAGTTCGAGAAGCAACACATCCGCAAGGCACTGGAGCGGACGCGGGACAACAAGACCGAAGCTGCAAAGCTGCTGGGGCTCTCAAGGAAAGCCCTCTGGGAGAAGTGCAAACGCTACGGCATTTCGAAGGGCGCGAACGGGGGGAACGGCGGTGACGAAGAGAAGTGAGCCTCCCGCAGACCCTCTCCCCTTGAGGGAGAGGGAAGGGTGAGGGGTATCCTACGATTGCGACCCCTCCTTTGTCATTGCGAGCGGAGCGAAGCAATCTCATTCCGGTCTACCTGTGCTTGTCGAAGGGTCTCTGATCCCCGCCTGTATCTTTTTCGATCCACGCGCCGGCCGCCTCTTCTTCCTCCTGCATGACTTTACGGAGGAGGAGTGGTAGGATTCCTGCCCCATGCCGACGCCTGAAGACAAAGCCCGCGAGAAGATCGACGCAGCCTTGAACAAGGCGGGCTGGAAGGTTCAGGACTACAAGGATGCAGACCTCAGCGCGGGGAGGGGAATCGCCCTGCGCAATTTCCCGCTCGCCGCAGGCTTTGGATTTGCGGACTATCTCCTTTACGTGGATGGTAAGGCAGCCGGCGTCGTCGAGGCCAAGAAAGAAGGAGCAACGCTCACCGGCGTTGAAGTTCAATCGGCCAGGTACAGTAAGGGTTTGCCGCAGGAATTGCCCGCATACATTCGACCGCTCCCGTTTCTCTATGAGAGTACAGGCATCGAGACACGGTTTACGAATGAACTGGACCCTGAGCCACGCAGCCGAAACATCTTCAGTTTCCATTGCCCTCCCACGCTGGCCGGCTGGATTGCCCGTGATCACGACGGGTTGCCTGGAGATCTGCGCGGCGCGTCGATAGCGGCGGAGCGTGAGCCTACCTTTCGTGGAAAGCTTAAGCACATGCCGCCCCTCATTCCCTCCGACCTCTGGCCTGCCCAAATAACAGCCATTGCCAATCTCGAAAAGTCGCTGGCTCAAGACCGCCCCCGCGCCCTCATCCAAATGGCCACCGGCAGCGGCAAGACGTTCACTGCCATCACGGCCATCTACCGGCTGATCAAGTTCGCGGGTGCGAAGCGCGTCCTCTTCCTGGTGGATCGCGGCAACTTGGGCGATCAAACGCTGAAGGAATTCCAGCAGTACGTTTCGCCCTACAACAACTACAAGTTCACCGAAGAGTTCATCGTCCAGCGGCTCACGAGCAACCAACTCGACACCACTGCGCGCGTCTGCATCAGCACCATCCAGCGCCTGTACTCCATGCTCAAGGGGCGCGAGCTGGCGGAAGAGGATGAGGAAACCTCCGTCGCGGGACTCGAGCGGCTCGCCAAGAAGCCGGAGCCTATCGAGTACAACCCGGCCATCCCCATTGAAACCTTCGATGTCATCGTCACCGATGAATGCCACCGGTCCATCTACAACCTCTGGGCACAGGTGCTCGAATACTTCGACGCCGCTCTCATCGGCCTCACCGCTACGCCCAACAAGCAGACCTTCGGCTTCTTCAATCAGAACCTCATCATGGAATACAACCACGAGCAAGCGGTGGCCGACGGAGTGAACGTCAACTACGACGTGTACCGCATCCGCACCGCCATCACCCAGGCCGGCTCCACAGTGGACGCCGGATTCTACGTCGAAAAGCGCGAGCGAGACACCCGCGCCACGCGCTGGGAGCAACTCGACGACGACTTCGCCTACGATCCCGACCAGCTCGATCGTGACGTTGTCGCTCTGGATCAGATCCGCACCATCATCAAGACGTTCAAGGAGAAACTCTTCACCGACATCTTCCCCGGCCGCACCTGGGTGCCCAAGACTCTTATCTTCGCCAAGGACGACTCCCATGCCGAGGACATCGTCAAGATCGTCCGCGAAGAATTCGGCAAGGGCAACGACTTCGCGCAAAAGATCACCTATCGCACTACCGGCGCGGACCCCAAGGAACTCATCAAAGCCTTCCGCGTCAGTCCCATGCCACGCATCGCCGTCACCGTGGACATGATCGCCACCGGCACCGACATCAAGCCTGTCGAGATCGTTCTCTTCATGCGCGCAGTGAAATCCCGCACGTTCTTCGAACAGATGAAAGGCCGAGGCGTGCGCATCATCGAACCTGACGACCTCAAGTCCGTCACGCCCGATGCCGCGAGCAAAGACCACTTTGTCATTGTGGATGCCGTCGGTGTCTGCGAGCTGGACAAGACCGATGCGCGCCCCATGGAAAAGAAACCTAGCATCGCCTTCGACAAGCTGCTCCAAGCCGTCGCCTTGGGCAATACCGACGAGGACGTGCTGACCACCATCGCTGGCCGGCTCGCCCGCATGGAGCACCGCATCACCAAGGACGATGACCACGCCGTCGCCAAAGCCAGCAGCGGCCTGTCGCTCAAGGACCTGAGCCGTCAACTGGTGGAGGCGGTCAATCCCGATAGGCGAGTGGAGCGGGCCAAGCAGCAATTCCGCACGGAATCACCGAGCGAGAAGCAGATACAGGAGGCAGCGGGCAAGCTCATCCAAGAAGCGGTCAAGCCATTCCAAGACCCGAAGTTGCGCGGACTGCTCATCGAGATCAAGAAGAAGAACGAGATCACCATCGACCACGTAAGCCAGGATTTGGTCTTGGAAGCTGGCTTCAGTCAGGATGCCCTGGCTCGCGCGCGCACGATCGTGCAGTCGTTCGAGAAGTTTATCAAAGACCACAAAGACGAAATCACGGCGCTGCAAGTCCTCTACAGCAAACCATTCAAGCAGCGGCTTACGTTCGAGAACATCAAGGAACTGGCCGACGCCATCGAAAAGCCGCCCTACCTCTGGAACGAATCCCAGCTCTGGCAGGCCTACGCTGCGCTGGAGAAATCGAAGGTCAAAGGCGCGAGCGGCAAGCGCATCCTCACGGACCTGGTTTCCCTCGTCCGCTTCGCCATTCGCCAGGACAATGAGCTGGTCCCGTTTCCGGAGCGGGTGAAGGCGAACTTCAACGCGTGGCTAGCGCAACAAGAGAAAAGAGAGAAGTTCACGGACGAGCAACGCCACTGGCTTGAAATGATTCGTGACCACGTTGCGGCCAATCTGAGCATCGAAAAGGATGACTTCGAGTTGGCGCCATTTAATAGAGAAGGTGGGTTAGGGAAGGTGCATCAAGTGTTTGGCGCGGAGTTGAACAGCATCATTCAAGAATTGAATGGGGCGTTGGCAGCGTGATGACACCAACAAGTCAAGAATTGCCTTCCACTTGGACTATGGCTCCGCTGAAGGGCCTGCTCGAAGCTCTTGAATCAGGTAGCCGGCCAAAGGGCGGAGTAAAACATATCGAATCAGGGATCGCTAGCATCGGCGGGGAGCACCTTGATTCGAACGGAGGATTCCGATTCGAAAAAATAAAGTTTGTTCCGACCGAATTTGCAGAACGAATGACTCGGGGACAAGTCCGGAGGTGGGACATCCTTGTTGTAAAAGATGGCGCCACGACCGGAAAAACTTCGCTTGTACGTGATTCGTTCCCCTTTAATGAGGCTGTTGTTAATGAACACGTGTTCCTATGTCGGTGCAAAGTAGGGATCGATCCACGGTACGTCTTTTATTATCTGTTTTCCTCTAATGGACATAATGAGATACTTCAAGACTTTCGCGGCGCAGCTCAAGGTGGCATAAGTCAACGGTTCGCTGAATTGGTTCATGTACCTCTCGCACCATTAGAGCAACAGCAACGCATCGTTGAGGAGGTTGAAAAGCAGTTCTCTCGTCTCGACGAAGCCGTCGCCTCCCTCAAGCGCGTCAAGGCTAACCGCAAACGTTATAAAGCCGCCGTCCTGAAAGCAGCCGTCGAAGGCAAGCTCACCGAAGACTGGCGCAAGCAGCACCCCGACGTGGAACCCGCCAGCAAACTTCTCGAACGTATCCTCGCCGAGCGCCGTGGAAAGTGGACCGGCAGGGGGGAATACAAAGAAGCGGCGGCACCGGACGCCAGCGATCTCCCAGCGCTGCCGACGAGGTGGACATGGGCGACCGTGGACCAGCTCTCGATGGTAGTCCGTGGCGCGTCCCCTCGGCCAGCCGGTGACCCAAGGTATTTTGGCGGCACCATCCCGTGGATAACGGTTGGGCCAATCACAGCTGACCAGAAGCCCTACCTAACCTCAGTGCCTGAGACTGTCACGGAAGCGGGCCGAGAGCGAAGCCGTTATATAGAGCCTCATACATTACTCTTAACTAACAGCGGCGCGACACTGGGTGTTCCGAAGATCACGCTCATTGGCGGTTGCATCAATGACGGGGTGGCCGCACTACTTGACGTTGCCTATCCGTTAAAGCTGTACCTGCTCTATTTCCTGCACTCCCAAACAACACGACTTCGCGGAGTTAATCAGGGGGCCGCCCAGCCTAATTTGAATACTTCGATCATCAAGGAAATCAACGTCCCGCTACCACCTCATAGCGAACAAGAGCAAATCGTGGCCGAAGTAGAGCGCCGTATGTCCGTGATCGAAGAACTCGAAACGACCATCGAGGCTAACCTCACCCGCGCCGACCGCCTCCGACAGGCAATCCTCTCGCGCGCCTTCGAGGGTAAACTTGTTCCACAGATATCAACCGATGAGCCTGCGAGTGTGCTCCTTAGTCGACTAGGTCGGGCGAGTGCATTAAAAGATAATCTGAAACTCAAGGACACAAGAAAGTCAGGAGGAATTACTATGCCAAAGCCTAAAGCGGAGCATAGCGGTGAGATGGGCCGAATGAATACCAAGTCTCTGTATCAGGTCTTGCGTGAAAGTGAGAAGAGACTCGCCCCCGACCAGTTGTTTGCCAAGGCGGGATTTGGCCCTGAGCTGATTGATGAATTCTATGAGGAGCTGAAAAGGGAAACCCAAGCTGGGAGCATTGTTCAGGAACGTCCCAACAATACAGTAGTTTATTTAAAGGTCGCTTCGAATGCGAATCGATAAGTTGACCATCGGAAATTTTAAGAACCTGCAAGACTTTTCTATCGATTTCGACGAGAAGTCTCTCGCAACCGTTCTTGTCGGGCAGAACGGGACAGGTAAATCCAATCTGCTAGAGGCGCTTGTTCTCATATTTCGGGATCTTGATCTTGGGGCTGTGCCAGCCTTTCGATACCGGATTTCCTATTTGTGTCGGGGCCATGAGATTGCTATCGATGCTGATCCAGAGCGAGCCAAAGAAGCAGTCAAAGTCACCCTCGACCATAAACCCATTACTTATTCGAAGTTCGTAAGCGCAGCTAATCGCCAGTATCTTCCCAATTACGTCTTTGGGTATTACTCGGGGCCAAGCAATCGACTTGAGTCCCACTTCGAGAAACATCAGCAAAGGTTCTACAAAGCTCTCCTCGAAGGACATGACAGGACATTACGCCCGATGTTCTACGCCAGATTGGTCCACAGTCAGTTCGTCCTCTTGTCATTTTTCACTTCGCATGACCCTGATGCGTTGCAGTTCTTAAAGGACTATTTGGGTATTGAAGCAATCGACTCAGTTCTGTTTGTGATGAGTCAGCCCCCTTGGAAGAGTAGGGAAGGAGACCCACGCTTTTGGTATGCGAGAGGGGTAGTTCAGCAGTTCTTAGATCATCTCTATGGGCTGGCTCTTGCGCCGATGAGGATCACGCAGCGGGTCCCTGTAGGCTTCGGAAAAAGTTCTACCCTGGAACACCTCTATCTATACATTCCTGATGTTCAGGCCCTTGGGGAACTGGCCCGGTCCTATGCGACTCAGCAAGAGTTTTTCAAGACACTTGAGAGCACGTATATTTCTCAACTGATCCGAGAAGTGAGAATACGTGTGAAAGTGCGAAATATTGAAGGGGCGTTAACCTTCCGGGAGCTTAGCGAAGGCGAACAACAACTCCTCACTGTCTTAGGTCTGCTGCGTTTCACAAAGGAACAAGAGTCTCTTTTCCTACTCGATGAACCGGATACCCATTTAAACCCCACGTGGAGTCAGCAATATCTAAACCTTTTAAGGCAGGTGGTGGGAGAGAATGCCACCAGCCACGTGCTGATCGCGTCCCATGACCCTCTTGTTGTTGCCGGGCTTGAAAGATCTCAAGTTCAGATCATGCAGCGCGATGCTGGCTCCGGTCGAGTCACGGCCCGTATACCTGATGAAGACCCCAAGGGCATGGGCATTGGTGGAATCTTAACGAGCGATCTTTTTGGTCTTCGAGCTGCACTAGATCCGGAAACTCTTGGCAAGTTGGATCGGAAGCGTGAACTGGCAACCAAAGAAGAACTCACGAATGCGGAACGGACTGAGCTGGAACAGCTCAATGAGATTCTTGGCAATGTCGACTTTACCCACAGTGTGCGAGATCCTCTTTACAAACAGTTTGTGGAAGCTATGGTGGCACTGGATGAGTATCGACAATTACGGAAACCAGTTCTCAGTCAAGAGGAGCGAGAAAGGCAGAAGCAATTGGCAGAGCAAATTCTCCAGAGGATCAAGGATAGGCAATCTGAATGAGGCATATAGATATAACCAAAGTCCAGCGTCCACCTGGATGGGATGAGCGGGCTCAGCATGCATTGCAGGAAGTGAGTGCTCTCTCTGATGGCGCGCGGCATGAGGCGCTCAATGATAGGAGAGAAGTCTGGACAGCGCTTAAACCCTACATGGAAGAGGTAGGTGCGAAGAAGTGCTGGTACTGCGAATCGCGGGAGGTGAGGTCTGATAAACACGTTGATCATTTTCGCCCCAAGAACCGAGTAGGTGAAATTGGGTGCGAGGGGCATACTGGATATTGGTGGCTGGCATTTGACTGGAAGAACTTCCGCTATAGTTGCACTTTCTGCAACAGTAGGCGCGAAGACTTGGAAACAGGATATGTCGGAGGAAAAGGAGACCGTTTTCCGTTAAGAGACGAAACAAGACGCTGCTGGCAACCAAACCAGCCGCTTTCGGACGAGCAGCCTACTCTTCTCGACCCAACCGTTGAGGCTGACCCTGGGCTTCTTTGGCTTGATGAAGACGGTATGGCAAGACCATCTTACTCTGAGGAGGCTGCCTCTTGGCCTCACATACGCGCAAGGGAATCAATAGCTATATACCATCTGAACCACACTGACCTTAAAGAAGCTCGGCTCGCTGTGTTTAACGAATGTAAGCGCATTGTTAATGATGGAGATGAGGCTTGGCGGGAATACATCCAGGGGGCAGCGGTAGCTCAAGATAGATTTGCAAAAGTTGTGACTCGATTGAAAGAGCTTCTTGATCACAGAGCAGAGTACTCGGCAACTGTCCGGTGCACGGTCATGGGCCTTCGGAGTTCTGATCGTCCTTGGCTTGATTGTGTGTTGCGTGACTAACAAGTGAACCCATAGAGGCAAACCTTGTCGGACGATAATCACTCACAGCAAATTGTTCAAAAACTCTGGAACTACTGTAACGTCCTCCGCGACGACGGGATGAGCTACGGCGACTATGTCGAGCAGTTAACGTATTTGCTGTTCCTCAAGATGGCGGATGAGCGCACTAAGCCGCCGTACAATCAACCAAGTTCCGTTCCCGCCGGATACGACTGGCCGAGCCTGCTCAAGCGAGATGGGGACGAGCTCTTCGACCACTACCGGCATCTCTTAGAAAAGCTGGGCGGCAAGAAAGGTCTATTAGGCCTGATCTTTACCAAGGCCCAAAACAAGTTTCAGGATCCAGCCAAGCTGCGCCGCTTAATCGTCGATCTCATCGATAAGGAAGATTGGTCGGCGATGAGCGCGGACGTGAAGGGCGACGCCTATGAAGGCTTGCTCCAAAAGAACGCCGAAGATGTCAAAGGTGGCGCCGGCCAGTACTTCACGCCGCGCGCGCTGATCCAAGCTATCGTGGACGCGATCGCTCCCAAACCCGGTGACACCATCTGTGATCCGGCTTGCGGTACTGGTGGGTTCTTGCTCGCCGCACACGACTGTGTGGTCAGACAGAATCCCAACCTCACGAAGACGGAGAAGAAGAAGCTCAAGGAAGAGACATTGAAAGGCTGGGAGCTCGTTCAAAGTGTGGCGCGGCTCTGCGCCATGAACATGCTGCTCCACGGGATCGGGAGCCAGGAGAATGAGCCAATTGAGGTGACGGACTCGCTAGCTGCCGATCCAGGCGAACGATTCAATATCGTGCTGACCAATCCGCCTTTCGGGAAAAAGAGCAGCTTCACAGTGGTGGGCCAAGAAGGGGAAGTTTCAAAGGAACGCGAGACTTACGAGCGCGACGACTTCTGGGCCACGACCTCGAACAAGCAGCTTAACTTCGTCCAGCATGTGAAGACGCTCCTGAAGGTCAACGGTCGTTCCGCAGTAGTCGTCCCAGACAACGTCCTTTTTGAAGGTGGAGCAGGTGAGACCGTCAGGCGCAAGCTCCTCCATGACTGCGACGCGCACACGCTTCTACGCCTACCGACCGGCCTTTTCTATGCCCAAGGCGTGAAGGCTAATGTGCTCTTCTTCGACAAGAAACCAGCGAGCGAGACTCCCTGGACCAAGAAACTCTGGATCTACGACCTTCGCACCAACAAACACTTCACGCTGAAGACCGATCCGCTTAAACGGGAAGACCTCGACGAGTTTGTGAAGTGCTACAACCCAGCCAATCGCCACGAGCGCAAACCCACCTGGTCCGAGAAGAAACCGGATGGCCGCTGGCGCGCCTACGCCTACGACGAACTCATAGCCCGCGACAAAGCCAGCCTCGACATCTTCTGGCTCAAAGACGAATCCCTCGAAGCCTCAGACAATCTCCCCGATCCCGACATCATCGCCCAAGAAATCGTCGACGACCTCGAGGCCGCGCTGGAGCAATTCCGGCTCATCGCGAATGACCTTTCCAATGGAGCTTCAGAAAACAAGTGAGACCTGCAAAGCACGTATTTCTTACAGGCGCCGGCTTCACAAAGAACTTCGGTGGCTATCTCGGCGCCGAGATGTGGTCTGTGATATTCAGTCAGAAAGAAATTGGCCGTCGGACGGAACTTCGGAATCATCTGTTGAAGACACTAGATTATGAAGACGCCTACAACTCGGTGTTGTACTCAGATCAACTTTCCAATACAGAAAAAGAAGAATTCACCGAGGCAGTAAAGAAGGCCTATCAACAACTTCACCAAGCCATCTGTGCTCCTTCTGAAATGAAGAAAAAACATCAGGCACATGCTTTCTGTAAGGCCTTTGTTTCTCGCTTTGCTGGTGAAGGAGATCGAAGGGGATTTATATTCACATTGAATCAGGATTTGTTTTTGGAACAGTTCTATCTACAGTCATACTCTCACGACTGCCCACGGATACCTGGGCTTGGTCATCCGAACTGGTTCCAAGGACGCCTTGGCGAAACTCTGCAAGCTGCAGACTGGATTGTCCTTCCCAGCCAAGAGAAAGTCGATAAACTGGCCGCTGATTTTTGGAACAGTAGAGGCGAGCATTTCGTGTATGTAAAACTGCACGGCTCGTACGGTTGGAGAACATCCGGGAATTCAGATGTCGGGAATTCAGATGTAATGGTAATTGGAAGTGAGAAGAGAGGCCTCATAGAAGGCGAACCAATCCTCAGGTGGTTTTTCTCCTTATTTGAACAAGTGTTGTATCAAGGCGGTTGTGATCTAGTTGTGATCGGTTATGGATTTAGGGATGCCCACATTAATAAGTTAATTAACACCGCCATCGAGAAGTATGGGCTAAGACTTCATGTAATCTCTCCACAGCTGCCTAGCGATTTTCGCAATCTTCTCGCACCGGTTCACCTCATGCTGCCGGGCAGGAACCCATTTACTCCCGAAGGTGATACCTTGTGGCAAGGTTTGCATGGGTATTACTGCAACTCAATCTTCGATTTTGTTCGTGATGACACACAGACCCTCACTCCTTTAGGAGAAGCGTTCTTCGACAGACTGTGGGTAAATTAGGTTCAGACTCCATTCCCCCCTCCGCTTCCTCCCGCCTCGCTCTTCAGATCCGAATAGAGACCCCCTCACCCTGACCCTCTCCCCGCAAGCGGGGCGAGGGATGTTTAGCGCACGTTAGACGAATCCCGCCGGCCGGTGTCTCATTGACAAAACCCTGTTGGTGAGGAAATCGTTCAATGCCCGAAATCAGCCGGTTTTTCGGTATAATCATTGCTATGTTCTATGACGACCACGCGCCGCCACATTTTCACGTGCGTTACGGAGAGCAAAAGGCTATCATTGCTATCGATACGCTCACGATATTACGGGGTCAGTTGGCTCCGCGGGTACGTGGCTTGGTGATGGAATGGGCGGCTCTCCATAAGGAAGAGTTATTGGAGGACTGGACGCTGGCGAAAAACCAGGCGCCTCTGAAAAAGATTCAGCCCTTGGAATAACGTATGCTCAAAGACATCGTCGAAGTTCGCGTGCTGGACGGATACCGCCTTTACCTACGCTTTGAAGACGGCGTGCAGGGCGAAGTGGATCTGGGAACGATGATCCAGTTTGACGGGGTTTTCGCTCCGTTAAAGGATCGCGCTCACTTTGAGCAGGTCCGCGTCAATCCTGAACTGGGCACCGTTTGCTGGCCGAATGGCGCTGATCTCGATCCCGATGTGCTGTACGCGCGAATCACCGGCAAACCGCTTCCGCATTTCGAAAATAAACCTGTCAGCGGATAGAGAAAGCCTCACTCTTCAGATCATGAAGTAACGGGCGCCGCACGCGGCGCCCCTTCATCGGACTCCCCCTCACCCTCCCCTCTCCCTCCAGGGGCGAGGGGAGCATTAAGAGCCCTTCGACGTGCTCAGGGCGAACGGGTTGGGCGCAAACTCTAACCGGAATGAATGTAACCCGGTCGGGATGAATCCCGCCCCTACATCAAGATTGAGGAAAACGGGGAGGAGGGGCTAATTCTGCTGGTTCCGTTCGAGGTTCTCGACACGCTGGCGGAGCTGGTCGTCTTGCCGAGCGAGGTGTTCGAACGAGGTGCGGAGCAACGCCTGGGTTTCGCGGAAGCGTTCGTCAATCCGGGCTTGGTCTTGGGCGTATCGCCCTTCCACGAAGGTTGCGAACCCTTCGGCCACAAGCCGGACCTGATAACGAAGATCTTCGACCAGGACGCCGGTGTGGCGCTTGACTTCTTCCAACCGTTCGTTCATCTCCCCACGGAACTCTTGGAATTGCCGGTCGATTCCTTCGAAACGACCGTCGATCTGCTCGAATCTGTGATCAATCTGCTCGAATCGGCGATCAATGCCTTCGAAGCGTTGATCAACCTGTCCGAATTGTTGGTCGATCCGTTGCTCCAACGATTGGAACCGGGTGTCGAGATACTGAACGAGTTCCTGGTCCATGGCGTCTCCGCGAGTGGGGAGCGTATGCTTGTTCAGCCGGTCTTGTCAATGAGACACGGGAGACAGGGAAAGGTTAAAAGGCGAGGAAAGATTCTTCGCTCTAAACCGTCGCTGGCGCCTCGCCCCCTTCCCACAGCTTGACGGTGCGGTCGAGGCCGCCACTGATGATCCGGCGGCCATCGGGGGAGAAGGCGATCGAGCGCACCGGCTCCTTGTGGCCCTTCAAGGTCCGGATCGGACGCCCGGTCTTGATGTCCC
>WNGG01016868.1_pt1 | contig 11647 bp, 9 predicted proteins | sample 5400661 | NCBI WGS metagenome assembly WNGG01 (sample SAMN13153372, study PRJNA577476) | soil metagenome | isolation source: 100 cm soil or saprolite under Garry oak tree replicate 1 | place: USA:California | collected 2016-06-15 | reverse complement strand
CACCAGCACGACCGCCGGCGTTCTGCAGCGCAGCCACATCGCGTCGGTGGATGCCATGTACGATCTGACGCCGCAGTGGACCCTGGGGGGGAAGTATGCGTACCGGCTCGGGCAGGTAAGCATGGACCGGGTCAATCCCGAGTACTTCGACAGCCGTGCCCACCTGTATGTGGTGCGTGCCGACTGGCATTTGCTCCACCTCTGGGATGCGCTGGTCGAAGGGCGCCTGCTCGACCTGCCGGATGCCCACGATCGGCGCAGCGGCGTGCTGCTGGGGCTCTACCGCCATCTGGGTGACCATGTCAAGGTCGGCGCCGGCTACAACTTCAGCGACTTCTCTGACGATCTGACTGACCTGAGTTACCGGCATCAGGGAGTGTTCATCAATATTGTGGGGACGATTTAGCAGGGTTGCTGAAAAACTTGAGCAACCTGAGTTTTGCAAGCTAATGGGACTAATGCACGGGACAAGGAATAGAGGTGGCGATTATGTACAAAGTTCTGAAGGTGATCGTTTTAGGGATTTCGGCATTCGTGTTAATCCTCCCTGCGTATGCGCAGGAAGCTCCAAAGGAACAGAGCAAGGGGCTGGATGAGCAGGTGCAGGAAATCAAGACGGATGTCCTCGCCATTGCGGCGGAGCTGAACCAGCTCGAAGAGAAGCTGCTCTACCCGTCCGATACCCAGGTCGCAGTTTTTGTGTCGGTGGCCAAGGGAGAAAAGTTTCGGCTTGATGCCGTCGATATCTCGCTGGACGGCACATCGGTCGCTCATCACCTGTACACGTTCAAAGAGCTGGAAGCGCTGCAAAAAGGGGGCGTACAGCGCATCTATGTGGGCAACGTCAGAACAGGTGAGCACGCACTGCAGGTGACCGCTATGGGGAAATCCGAGGGAGGCTCGGATTTCCAGAAGGGTGAGAGCTTCAAGATTACCAAGAATATTGGTCCCAGACTCGTCGGGGTCGTCCTGGCCGGGACTGGAATCGGCAGCAAAACTATCACTCTGAAGGATTGGTAGTCTATGTCCAGGTTGATTCTCATACTGGCTTGCCTGCTGTTCGCGACCTCTTCGCTGGCAGACAATCCCTATACTTCGAAAGGTCTGAAGGACGTCTACTTCGGAGAGGCGCTCTATCACGCCTTTCAGGGGGACTGGTTTCAAGCCGTCGCCCGGCTCGACACCGAACTGGGGCAGTATCGCAGGGTTGATGAACCTGCGCTCGACACGCTCTATTCCCACATCAACCAGGCGGAATTCGGCGTCGGGGATTTCGAGCTGGGCTATCGGATGCACCTCCGGGCCGGGCGCGCCATCACCGCGGTCATCGAGGGGAACGTCGAGGAGCCGGTGCGAAATGAAGCGATTTATCGGTTGGCACGGCTCTACTTCCAGAAAGATCAACCGGAAAATGCCTTCCATGCCCTGGAACGGATGCATGGGACCGTACCCGCTACAATCCGGGATGATGTGGAGTTTCTGCGTGGGCAGGTCCTGATGGCAAACGGTCGTTTCCCTGAAGCAGCACGTGTTTTAAAGGATCTTCAAGGGGTCAAGGGCCTGGAAGGATTCGCCGGCTACAACCTGGGGATCGCCTTGATCAAAGATGGGAAGGAGCTGGATGGACGCCAGTATCTGGACCGTGCGGGCCAAATCCTCACCGATAGCCAGTCCACATTGGCCATCAAGGACAAATCGAACCTGGTCCTCGGTTACAAGCTGCTGGATGGAAATGCCGGCCAAAACGCCAAGCTGATCCTTGAGCGGGTGCGGCTGAGCGGACCTTTCTCCAATCGCGCCCTCTTGGGTTCCGGCTGGGCAGATGCCTCTCAAGGTCTGTATGAGCGAGCACTCGTCCCCTGGAGCCTCCTGGCGGAGCGCGAGGTCACCGATCCCGCGGTTCAGGAAGCGCTCCTAGCCGTGCCGTATGCCTACGGGAAACTGAATGTCTATGGCCGGTCGGCAGTGCTGTATGGTAAAGCTCTGGACTCCTTCGGCAAGGAAGTCGACAAACTCGGTGCGTCCATCACGTCTGTCCAGCAAGGGCGATTTCTTCAGGCGCTGGCGCGGGAAGAGTTCAAGCAGGACTCCGACTGGGTTGTCAAGCTGCGGAGTCTCCCGGAAGTGCCCGAAACCTTTTACCTGCTCGAATTGATGGCTTCCCATGATTTTCAGGAATCCCTCAAGAACTACCTTGACCTGAATGAACTGCACAAGAAGCTTGCGGCGTGGGAAAGGGACCTGGATGCATTCGAGGATATCATCCGGCAACGTCGAGCGTATTACCAGCCGCTCCTTCCCGAAATCGACCGTGCATTCAGGGAGCTTGACTCGAAAATGCGTCTTCGTCTGGAGCAACGGGATCGGGTCCAAAAACGTCTGAATGCCATGCTGACAGCACCGCGCCCCGAGTATCTGGCTACCGGGTCGGAACGGATTGCCACGGAAAAAATCGGACGTCTGGAAAAGGCTCTGGCAACTCCAAACATCCCCTCCCCCTTGGCGGGGGAGGGTCAGGGTGGGGGGGAAGGTGCTCTGGGCGAGACTGTTGCCATTAGTGGCTTCACCCACCCCCCGACCCCCTCCCGTCAAGGGAGGGGGGGGGATGCGGAGCGGATCAGCCGTTTGCGGGGGGTGCTCCTCTGGAACATCTCCACGGAATACGACCAGCGTCTCACGGATGCATACAAGGACCTGCGCGATTCGAACGAAGCGGTGGACCGGTTGAAGAAACAGTACAACGCTTTTGTCCGTACCCGCCAGGCCGCTACGCAAAGCTATGAAGGGTATGACGACGTGATCCGCCGGGAGCACAGCCAGATTGCGTCGGCCCGGGAAAAAGTGAAGGTCCTGATGGCACGTCAGGGGAATACGCTTGAGACCATGACCGTCAATGAGCTGACCAAACGCCGGGAGCGGCTGGAGCAGTTCCGGATCACCGCGCGTTTTGCCATAGCGGACAGTTACGACCGTGCCTCCAAGGCGCAGACTGAAAAGACTGTTGCTAACCAGACTGAAAAGAGCGTTCGCAACCAGACTGAAAAAACCGTCGGCAACCAGACCGAGAAGAATGTGGGCAACAGGACTGAAAAGAGTGTGGGCAAATGAAGCGAATCCTACTTTTAGTCTTAGCAATTCCGGCGATCCTCACCGCATGTCAAACGGGCGGCAGCAGGGAGACGATTGCCCAGTTGCGGAACATGAAGATCGAGATCAAGGAAGAGAGGATCGAAGGCGGGCTCGAGAAAGCGATGCAGAGTTACCAGCGCTTTCTGGACGAGACCCCCGAATCGGCACTTACTCCCGCGGCGATGCGTCGTCTTGCCGACCTGAAGATCGAGAAGGAATACGGCTACCTGATTTCCCCGGCGGCAACAGGCGGGCGGGGCCAGGCACCAGCGCTCTCTGCCCCCGAACGTGCCAGGAGCCCGAAGGTCGCTGTCGCCCGTCCGGCCGAGCCTCAATCCGGCCAGGCAGAGTCGCAGGCGGATTTTGAAAAAAGGGCGATCCAGAGTCCGCAGCTTGCCGCCACAGAAGGAAAACCGGCGGGGCTTCCCGAAGCCAGTACCGAAGAGCTGGAAAGAGCAGGAGCCCGGGAGGCGATCGCCCTCTACAGGAAGCTCTTGGACAAATACCCGCTGTACCCGGGCAACGACCAGGTCTTGTACCAGATGTCGCGCGCCTATGAGGAACTGGGGCAGACAGAGGACGCCATGGGGGTCATGGACCGGCTGGTCCGCGATTTCCCGCAATCCCGCTACCTCGACGAGGTGCGGTTCCGGCGGGCCGAATTCTTCTTTGTCCGCAGGCGGTATCTGGATGCGGAACCAGCCTACAAGAGCGTCGTGGATGTGGGCGTCAAGTCGCCTTACTACGAGCTCGCCCTGTACAAGCTCGGCTGGACCTTCTACAAGCAGGAGCTCCAGGAACGCAAGCGGGTGGATGACACCTTCCGAGTCATCAGCCAGAGCTTCTCGTATCTTCACGGTGCCGACTCCGTCATGGAATTTTTCGATACCAACGGCAAGCGGAGTTATGAGGACCGAGTCTACAGCAACCTCGGTGAATACTATTTCGAAAAACGCCGGTACAGCGATGCCGCGGCCGCCTACAACGTGTTCGCCAAGCGTAACCCGTTCCACCGGGTCTCGCCGCAGTTTCATATGCGCGTCATCGAAATACAGATGGCCGGCGGTTTCCCCAGCGTAGTGATCGATGCAAAGAAGCAGTTTGCCAGGAATTACGGGCTGAAGGCCGAATACTGGAAACATTTCGAGCCGAGCGCGCGTCCCGAGGTCCTCGGTTTCCTGAAGACCAACTTTACCGACCTCGCCCATCATTACCACTCGCTGTACCAGGATCCGGAGCATGCCAAGGAAAAGGGAGAGAACTCCCGGGAAGCCCAGCACTGGTATGAGGAGTTCCTGGTTTCCTTCCCGAAGGATGTCGAATCGCCGGCGATCAATTACCAGTTGGCCGATCTGCTGCTTGAAAACCGCTCCTTCGCCAGGGCTGCGCTGGAATACGAGAAGACGGCCTATAACTACCAGAGTCATGAAAAGTCCTCTGCTGCCGGCTATGCCGCCATTTATGCCTATCGGGAACACCTGCGCGAGGCTGGCCCAGGGGAGAAAGACAAAGTCAAGCGCGAGACCGTGCGCAGTTCGCTCAAATTTGCGGAGACCTTCCCGAAACACGAGAAGGCCGCGATCGTCCTTGGGGCGGCCGCAGATGACCTGTACGACATGAAGGATTACGAGCAGGCGCTCGCTGCAGGCCGCAAGCTCATCCAGGCCTTCCCTGGCGCAGACCGGGAGACGCTCAAGTCGGCCTGGATCGTCGCCGGCCATTCCTGTTACGAGCTCAAGCGCTATGCCGAGGCCGAGGCGGCCTATGGGAAGGTTCTGGCTCTGCTCCCCGCAGAAGACAAAAGCCGGCCAGGCTTCATCGACAATCTTGCCGCATCGATTTACAAACAGGGCGAGCAAGCCAATGCCAAAAAGGATTATCGGGCCGCTGCAGACCATTTCCTGCGTGTCGGCCGCATGGCTCCCACCACGAAGATCCGGGCGAATGCGGAGTACGATGCCGCTGCCGCCCTGATCCAGCTCAAGGACTGGAAAATGGCGGCTACTGTCCTGGCCGGATTCCGGGAGCTCTTCCCCGGCCATCAGCTGCAGCCGGAAATCACCAGGAAGATTGCCCATGTCTACAGGGAAGACGGGAAGCTTCCCCTCGCTGCCAATGAATATGAACGGGTAGAGAGGGAATTCCAGGATGAGGAGGTGAGGAGAGGGGCTCTCATGCTTGCGGCGGAACTGCATCAGCAGACGGGGAACAACAAGCAGGCCCTCGCAGTGTACCGTCGATTTGTCGGGTACTTCCCGAAACCGGCCGAGGTCAACCTGGAAATGCGCAACAAGATCGCCGAAATCCTGAAGGGGGAGAACGATCAGAAAAGTTATCTGGGCGAGCTCAAGGAGATGGTCGCGATCGATGCAGCGGCCGGGCAGGCGCGTACCCCGCGGACCCGATACCTGGCAGGGAAGGCCGCTCTGGTGCTGGCAGAGCAGACGTATGACCGGTTCGCAGAAGTCCGGCTCGTAAAACCGTTCGAAGCCAACCTGCGCAAAAAGAAAGAGTTGATGAAGGCAACGACCCAGGAGTTCAACAGGCTCGTGGAGTATGAAGTCGGAGAGGTCACGGCCGCGGCGACGTTCTATCTTGCGGAGATTTATGCGCACTTCAGCAAAGCGCTGACGGAGTCCGAGCGCCCCGTCGGCTTGAGTCCTCAGGAAATGGAAGAGTACGAACTGGCTATAGAGGAACAGGCATTTCCGTTCGAAGAAAAGGCCATCAAGGTCCACGAGAAGAATCTCGAATTGATCTCCATCGGTATCTACAACTCATGGATCGACAAGAGTCTGGGAAGATTGGCCAAGTTCGTGCCTGCCCGATACGACAAGCCGGAAGTTCCCAGTGAAATTGTCGCAACGCTTGAGACCTACGCGTTTGAAATTGAAAGGCCGGCACCGCCTGCGGCACCAGCGGTCAAAGGGGAGAATCCTGTTACGGGCGCCAACTTCCTCTTCCCTCTCCCTTCTCTCATGCCGGAAGGAGTGCCGCAGGCTAACACAACCGCAGTGGTTCCACTGCGTCCCGGGGGGAATGAACATGGAAAAAGCGCCAAGGAATGATGCAATGAGGGGAAGAGAGCACGGGAGTTGTTCCCGCATGGTAACGACTGCCAGTTACCTGCTGTTGGCGATAGGCCTCTCGCTGCTCGCAGGATGCGCCACCGCGGGCAAGGCCAAGGTGGAGCCGGCTAAACCCACACCCGCCGTAGCAGCACAACCGTCTCCCTCCCTGCCGACAGGACCCTCCGTGGTGCACTTCACTGACGGGCGTGAAGGGTTTGTGCTTACGCAACCATCCGGCATGGATGCGCAGTCGCGTGCGGACTTTGATCAGGCGAGCGCCATGATCAGGGAAGCGAAGTACGACAAGGCGATCGAGTTGCTGGAAAAAGTAATCGCACAGTGGCCGGAAATGACCGCTCCCCACATCAATGTCGCGATTGCTTACGGCCGGGTAAACAAGCCGGAGCAGGCCGAGCAGCATCTGAAAAAAGCCCTGGAATCGGTTCCCGGGCATCCGGTTGCGAGCAATGAATACGGTCTGCTGTTGCGTAAAGCGGGACGTTTTGCCGAGAGTCGGCAGATTTATGAAAAAGCACTCGCAGCTTTTCCTGAATATTATCCAATACACAAAAACCTCGGAATCCTTTGCGACCTGTATCTGAAAGATTCGGCCTGTGCCGTTGAACATTATGAGATCTATGGCAAAGCGATGCCCAAGGACCAGCAGGCGAAGTTATGGCTTGCCGATTTGCAGACCCGGTCGGGAAGCAGTTTAACGGCATCGGCCGGGATGCAGAAAGGAACTGCCCATCCCTGAGCATGGAGTGGGTGGCCGCTACACGGAGTGACCTATGTATAGAAAGTTCGTTTTCTCCCTCTGTTTGATTCTGTTCTTTTCGGTCTCCGCGGTTATGGCGGAGGAAAATGGATCCAACGGACCGAATGGGCCGAATGCATCCAGTGGATCGAATGGATCCGGTGACCCGGAGGCCAAGACGGTCAAGGGCATGTCGGTTCTCGGCAACAATGAAGCACCCATGTCGCTTTTTATCGTTCCCTGGAAAAGTTCCGAACTGGGGGTGGAGGCGAACCTGAACAGAACGTTGAATGAACGCGATATTCCGGTGGATCGGGACGTTTTTTTGCGGGAGCTCGATTTCTACCAGGTCAGCGTCGGCAGCAAAACTACCGCACCGGACGTAGGGGCGAGGCATGCCTCGCCCTGATATCGCTGGCAAAACCTAAAGGGCGAGGCATGCCTCGCCCCTACAAAAGATAACCACCGCATTCTGCGGATCAACAGCCAAGGAGGCAAAAGATGTTTATAGTAAGGTTTTTTCAGATGGGAGGGTTCTTCATGTTCCCTATTCTGCTCGTGCTTGCGGTCGGCATCGCAATCGCGATCGAGCGCTGGATTCATCTGAAGCGTGTCAGGACGGAAAACAGCATAGCGTGGGACGAGGTGCATCCGGTGCTGGCTGAGGGGGATTTCGACAGGGCCCGTGAAATGGTCAACGAGAACGATTCGGCCCTCTCCCAGATGCTGGCGATGGGGTTAGCGCGCCAGGGGGCGGTCAGACGACGGGAAGACATCGAAATCGCCATGGAAGAGAGCATGATGGAGATAATTCCTCAATTGGAAAAGCGGACACCGTACCTGGCGCTGCTCTCAAATATCGCCACCCTCTTTGGACTTCTCGGCACCATCATGGGCCTTATCACGGCCTTCGCCGCGGTTGCCAATGCCAGCCCCGCCGAAAAGGCCGCTCTCCTCGCAGCCAGCATTTCGGAGGCTATGAACTGCACGGCGTTCGGACTCATGACCGCGATCCCGCTCCTGCTGCTCCATGCCCGCCTGACATCAACCACCGGCAAGATCGTGAACAGCCTGGAGATGGCATCGGTAAAGGCGCTCAATACTATATCCGCTTTTTCCAAGCGCCAGTATTCAGAGGTCTAGATTGTTACCAAGATTGAATGTGACAGGAGCCGATCATGGCCAGAAGTAAAAGGAGAAAAGCAGCGTCACTGGAAACGGATATCATGGAGCTCTTGAACCTGACACCGATGATGGATGTTTTCACGGTTCTGGTGGTTTTTCTGCTCATCACTGCCGTCTTTACGAGTATTACGGTCATGGACCTGAGTGTCCCGACCAGCGCCGGCGGAGCTGCCTCCATCAAGCCGAACTTTGCCATCGAGGTGATTGTCCGCAAGGCAGGGCTGGAAATCGCCAATGGGAGGGCCGTGGAGGCCGCCATCCCCAAGAAGGACGGGAAATACGATCTTCAGCTGCTGTCCGAAATGCTCGATCGTCTGAAGGCCAAATATCCGGAGAAGGAAGACGCGACGGTCCTGATGGAGCCAAAGATAGAATACGATTATCTGGTCCAGGTGATGGATACGGTACGCGGCGCCAAAACACCGCTCTTTCCTAAGATATCCATAGGAGACGCACCATGAGACAAAGCAGACGTTTGAAACGCATGGAGCGTAACAACAAAAATCATTACGTACGACTGAACCTGATACCCATGCTGGATGTTCTTTCGGTTCTGGTGTTCTTCCTGCTTTTTCACTCATTCAACGGTGACATGCCGGAACAGCACCTCGCTCTCCCCCAATCCATTGTCGAGACCAAGCCGAGGGGGACAGTTGCTATCTCGGTCACCCCCGAAGCGGTACTGATTCAGGGGGAGCCGGTGATGAAGACCGCTCTCCTTTATGACGACCGGGTCGGGACAGTTCATGAAGTAACGGACCGACTGGCGCAGATTCAACGCAGTATAAACAACGACACCGGCACCAAGACGCTTGCTGAAAACGAAACCAGGGAAATCACTCTCCTGGCTGACAAAACCATTCCGTTCAATGTCCTAAAAAAAATAATGACAACGTGCACGGCCTCTGGATACGGAAAGATTTCTCTTGCCGTCATCCAGAAGGCGGCGCACGGTTAGCGGGTATACTGTGAAAATATCATTATTAGAGCAGGAATTGGCGCCGCTGAACGCGCAGATCGAGCAGACCCGGGGAAGGCTTGCGGAGCTCAAGGGTGAGATCGGCGCGGTAGAGGCAGAGCTTGAAACCTTTTCGGCGGACCGGATGCGTTTCGACGCCCTGCGGGAGGCCTGCAATCTCCTTGATCGGCTGGACCAACTGGAAGCCGGTCAACTCTTCTGGGGAGAGTCGCCGGAGATCAAGGATCCCCCCGGACATATGGAGCGGCTGCGGAGTCGCATCACCCGCTTCGACGATAAAATCGGCGGGATTCTGAATAAACAGGCGCATCTCAAGGCGCAGGCGAACCAGCGCCTCGACGAACTCGACTGCCTGGAATATGAAATTGACGAGGCGTATGATCGGGACGAGAGGCGCGACAGTGAATATGCCATCGTACGGGAGCTTTCCCCGGTTTCCCATGAGTCGGTCATGCCCTGGTCTCCGGATGACGAGAGCGATCGGCGCTTCCGCCGCGCCCAGCTCACTGCCATGTTCCTCAGCTTGCTCCTCGGTATCGTCATCCAACTGGTGGTCGTGCCGAAGGTGGTCCGTCCGATCGTCGCCCAAATCCCGGAACGGCTGGCTATGATGGTCAGGGAGGAACCCAGGAAGCCGGTGCCGGTTAAAAAGGCCAAAGAAGAGGAAAAGAAGAAGGAAGAGAAAGCAGGAGAGAAAAAAGTAGCTAAAAACGAGGAGAAAAAGCAGGCAGCCCCGACCCAGGCGGCGCCGGCACGCCCCAAAGCGGAACAGGTGGAACAGACGGCCGCACCCCGAAGGAGTCAAGACACAGGGGTCCTGGCGTTCAAGGAGACTTTCAAGGACCTTCTTGATGAGACGAACGTTCCCAAAATCGGGACCGAAGCCCGCCTGGGCAACAATGCCAACCAGGCCGGGCACGCCGTGGCGAGCCGATCGCTCGTGGCGATGAATGGGAGTGGAGGGTCCGGGGGGATCGGCAATGCCGCAGTCAGCCGCAATGTCGGCAGCGGCGGGATCGGCAATGCCGCATTCGGCAGGGCTGGCAACGGCGACGGCAACGGTGCGCGGATCGGCCGCGGAGGCAACGGCGTTGCGCAGGTCAAGAGTACGATTGCAGGCGGCAAGGGGGACGCGACCAAGCCGCTTACCGCCGGGGGTCGTCCGGGCCGAACCGACGAAGAGATACAGCTTCTCTTCGATCGTTACAAGGCTGCGCTCTACCGTATCTATAATACCGAATTGCGTAAGGATCCGACCCTTCGCGGGAAGATGGTGCTGCGGATCACGATTGAACCGGGCGGCGTCGTCTCCGCCTGCGGGGTGGAGTCGTGCAATATGAATGCGCCTGACTTCAACACCCAGATTGTCGAGAGGGTCAAGAAGTTCAACTTTGGCGCCAAAGACGGGGTGCCGAAGACGACGATTCTGTACCCCATCGACTTCCTCCCCGGCCGATAAAGCGCAGACAACATGCAGATAAACAGGAAAGCCCTGAGAAGTTAGGGCTTTTCTGCTTTAGAATTGCTGTTCGTGTGAAAAATAAAGCTGTCCCCTTTTTTCTGCGGAATCGAGCAGACAAAACCCCCGTTCCGGGCAACCCGGGCGGGGGTTTTTGCTTGTCATGTTAACGGATTTTCAGTAAGCTGGCGTCGATACTCTGCAGGGGAGGCATTCGCTGGAATCCCTCTAGATTTTCCTTAATCAAGTTCACTCTCACGAAAGAAGGGTAAAGATAGATAATTTCAGGAACTTCTTCAAACGGGACAGGCAAAAAGTTGGGCACATCTGCAATGGCCTGCGTGGCCAAACGAATGAGGGGAAACGAATGACTGTAAGGGAGTTATACTGGAAAGCCTCAGACCAGCAGGTCAGAATGGCTGAACTGGTGGGCGCCGACCCGCAACTCACCTCCTTGCCTCTTCGTCGTGATGTGCGTAGCCTTGGCATGCTTCTGGGCGAGGTAATCCGGGAACAGGCGGGCCAGGGGACGTATGAGGCGGAAGAGGAACTTCGCCACCTTGCCATAAAGCACCGCCAGCTGGATGAGCAACATGAGGCCGGGCTTGATTCTGCCGATGAGTTGGAGCTCCAGAAGCGTGCGCTGGAGATCGTCAGGGGGATGAGCGCTCATGACGCCTACCATATCGTCAAGGCATTCGGTATATATTTCGAGCTTACGAACCTGGCCGAAACGAACCATCGGAAACGACGGCTGCGGGCGATCCGGCTTCTGTCGAGCGCCCCGGATAAGCCTGGATCTCTTCGCGGCACGCTCAAAAGGATGCTGGCTGCCGGGATCAGTGCTGACAAGGCCCTCGAGCTCCTGGCACAGGTTGAAATAATTCCGGTTTTCACCGCCCATCCCACCGAGGTGGCGCGCCGGGTTGTACTCTTCAAACGACGCCGTATCGCCCGTTATCTCGAACAGCTCGACCATCTCCCTCTTACCGAACAATCCGCCGCTCAAGGGCAGGAGGCCATTCACGCCGAGATTGCGGCTCTCTGGCAGACGGACCTGGTGCGTG
>WNGG01019278.1_pt1 | contig 11649 bp, 8 predicted proteins | sample 5400661 | NCBI WGS metagenome assembly WNGG01 (sample SAMN13153372, study PRJNA577476) | soil metagenome | isolation source: 100 cm soil or saprolite under Garry oak tree replicate 1 | place: USA:California | collected 2016-06-15 | reverse complement strand
TGAGGCGGCCGTCCTCCCATCTCTCGTACAGCTCGCGCGCCAGCTGCGCGCGCGGGCGCTCGTCGGCGGCAAACTCGCGCAGCATGCGGCGCCGCGCCTCGAAGTCCACCGGCCGGCGGTTGTCCGGGTCGACCAGCGAGAAGTCCCACAGCTCGGTGCCCTGGTAGAGGTCAGGCACGCCGGGCGAGGCGATCTTCAGGACCACCTGCGCCAGCGAGTCGTGCATGGCGATGTCGGCGACCTGGCGCTGGAAGTTGAGGAAGCCCTTCCAGAAGCCGTGCTTGGGAGGCAGCGCCAGCACGTCCCGGACGAAGCCGGTGACCGCCTCCTCCCAGCTCTTGTTGTCCTGGATCCAGCTGGTGTTGACCTTCCCCTCCTTGATCGCCTTCACCATGTACTGCCGCAGCCGGCGCGAGAGCTGCTCCATCTCCTCGCGCGCCGGGAGCTGCGGCTGCGTCCCGGGCGGCTGGTTGGGCCAGACTCCGACCAGCGTCTGGAAGAAGAGCATCAGCTCGTTGCGGTCCGGCGCCTTGCGGCCGTCCACCTCGCGGAGCAGCGGCTCGAGCCGCCGGGTCCAGGAGGACAGCGCCGCCGCCCAGTTCCGGGGCACCTCGCTGAGCGCGTCGATGCGCGTGCGCGTGTCCTCGCCGCGCTTGGTGTCGTGGGTGGCGGTGGCGAGCAGCGTGCGCGGCCAGCTCCTGGCGCGGAGCTGGTTCCAGGCGTGGAACTGCTGGGGCGTGACGCCGAACTGGCGCGGCTCGCCGCCCACCTCGTTGAGCGAGAGCAGCCGGTTGTAGACGTAGAAGGCGGTGTCTTCGAGCCCCTTCGCCATCACCGGCCCAAGCATCTGCTGCAGCTTGATGACGAACGCGAGCTGCGCCGGCCGCTCCTCGGGCGCCACGTAGGCGGCGAACTTCTGTAACAAAATGTCGGCGATGAAGTCGTAGATGGACTCGTTCTCGACGGGGTTCTTGCGCTTGGCGGAGGCGGCCGCCTGCAGGATGTACCGGCGGTCGCGCTCGTCGACCACCCCGTCGCCGGAGATGTACGTGCGGTACACGGGGAAGGAGGCGATCACCTCGATCAGCGCCGCGCGCAGCGAGTACAGGGTGAAATCGCGCGTCCAGCGGTTCGCTTCCGAGATCCGGTTCAGCTGCCGGGCGAGCAGGTTCATCTCGGCGGCCATCGCCGTGTACAGGACCAGCTTCTTCTTCTGGTAGACCAGCTCGTCGAAATCGGTGCGGCCGCCGATGTAGCGGGTGTAGATGCGGTCCATCAGGTCACGGGCGGCGGGATCGACGAACAGGCCGTTCACCTGGTTGAGGAAGTCGTAGCCGGTGGTGCCGCGCACCGCCCAGCTCTCCGGCAGCTTCTCCGTCCCGCCGAGGATCTTCTCCGCCACCACGAACATGGGGCTGAAGAACGGCGAGGCGGGCCCGCGCTTGCGCAGGTCGAGCGCCATCTGCTCGCGCACGGCGGGCTCCAGCTCGTCCCACTTCTCTCCCCGCCGCTCCGCGATGGCCTGGGCGCGCTGCAGGATGTGCGCCTCCTGCAGCAGGCGGAAGTAGCGGGACGGGTAGGCGAGCCCGTCGGGGTGGTCGACGCGGAACCCGGTCACCTTGCCTTCGGCGAGCAGGCGCAGCGGCAGCCGGTGGGCCTCCTCGAAGACCACCGGGTCCTCCACCCGGATCGCGGCCAGCGAGTTGATGTCGAAGAAGCGCCGGTAGTTGATCTCCTCCGACGAGACGCGCCAGTGGGCCAGCCGGTAGACCTGGGCCGCGAGCAGCCGGTCGAGCAGGTCGAAGCTGCGCGGCTCGCCCGGCTTGCCGTTGAAGATCGAGACGTTCTCCTCCAGGTGCTCGCGGATGCGCGGGTCGGTCGCGCACAGCGCCGCCACGCGGCGCTTGACGATCTCCTTCTCGCGCCTGCGCTCCTCGCGCTTCTCCGGATCCTGCTCGTGGCGCGAGGGCAGGTTCGAGACCGCCGTGACGATGCTCTTCAGCTCGTCGAGCGAGGGGTAGCCCTCCGGGAGCTTGTGCTGCAGCTCGTCGAGCCGCCAGGCGAGCACCTGCCCGTACGAGCGCGGCGACACCGGGAAGAGGTGATCGTAGTACCGCACCTGGAAGGCGCCGTTCACGAGCTGGAGCTTCAGCTCGCCTCGTTCGAGCACCGCGCCGTAGCGGTCGCCCAGAATCGGGATGAGGACCTTGTCGGCCAGCTCCTCCTTGACCGGGTGCCACTCCACGTCGAAGAAGCGCGCGGCCCGCGCCGATGGCCCGTTCTCGAGCAGGTCGAGCCAGAGCGTGTTCCCGCTCCCGATCCCCATGTGGTTGGGGACGATGTCCAGCACGTACCCCAGGCCGTGCTCGCGCGCGGCTGCGGACATCGCGGCCAGGTCCTGCGGAGTCCCGAGCTCCGGGTTGAGCTGCTGGTGGTCCTGCACGTCGTAGCCGTGCATCGAGCCCGGCGCGGCCTTCATCACCGGCGAGGTGTAGATGTGCGAGAGGCCCAGCTCCGCGAGGTACGGCGCCAAGTCCGCCGCGTCGCGGAAGCGGAAGCCCTTGTACAGCTGCAGCCGGTAGGTCGCGAGAGGCTGGGGAACGGCCGCCAGCTCGGCCGCCACCTCGTCGAGCACACGGCGGGCCCGTTCCTCCGCTGCCGCGGGACCGAGCTCCCGTTCCTGGCGCACGCGCGCCTCCCCGGGAGTCGCTGTGATCTAGCGCACTCTCCCGTACCGCTCGGCAAGATGCGTCAGGAGCCGCGCCGCGGCTACCGGCTCCGGAGCGGTGTCCATCTCTCCCAGGCGCCAGGGCAGCCTCCACGTCCAGTTGTGGCGGCCGACCGTGCCCGGCGTGTTGAGGCGATCGCGCCGGCCGAGCGCATCGGTGATCGGCGTGAGGATGGCGTCGGACGCGGCGGAGTAGAGGAGCTCGAGCAAGGCGTTCCTGGTGGCCTCGGTGTAGTGGCGTGGATCGCCGCGCAGGTCGCGCAGGAACGGCTGCTTGAGCTGCTCCCGGCGCTCGTGCTCGGGCAGGCCCTCCCACCAGGCGTACAGCGATTCCGTGTCGTGCGTCCCGGTCACCGCCAGCGAGATCTCGGGGAACTTGCTCACGTCGCGCGGGACCCCGTCGTCCACTTCCCAGCGCAGCACCTTGGTGCCCGGGATGCCGATGTCCGCGAGGGACTGCCGCACGAAGTCTGGGACCGTGCCGAGGTCCTCCGCGATGACCTCCGCCTTCTCCCCGAGGAGGCCCAGGATCCGCTCGCCCTGCTCCTTCTGCTCCGGCTCCTCGGCCGGGACGAAGAAGGGCGGCGACTTGTCGATGGGCCGCGCGTAGGTGCGGTACAAGCCGACCACGTGATCGACGCGGAAGGCGTCGTACAGCTCGGCGGCGCGCATGGCGCGCACGTTCAACCAGGGGTCGCCCGCGTCGCGCATCTCGTTCCAGTGCGGGACCGGCAGCCCCCAGTCCTGGCCGTCGGCGCTGTAGGCGTCGGGCGGCACGCCGACGGTGGCGTCGAAGCGGAAGAGGTGCTGCAGGCCCCACACGTCGGCCGAGTCCTCCGCCACCATGAACGGCAGGTCGCCGAGCATCTTCACTCCCAGCGAATTCGCCTCCGCTCGCCCGCGGCGGAACGTAGAGTCGGCGATCCACTGCGCGTAGCTCAGCCCGGCGATGGCGTCGCGCAGCTCCTCCCTCGCGCGCGCCAGCGCCTGCGGCTCGCGGTCGCGCAGCGGCGGCTCCCAGTCGCGCCAGCTCTTCAGGCGCTGGTCGTGCAGCGCTCGGTACAGCGCCCAGTCTGGCAGCCACTCCCGGTGCTCCTCCTGGAAGGTGGCGAACTCGCGCGCGCGCGCCGAGCCGCTCCGCAGCTCGCGGTCGCGGAAACGCTCCCACGCGCGCCGCAGCGCGGACTGCTTTGCCGAGCGGACCGCCTCGAAATCGACGCGCTCGTCGCGGCGATCCGTCTCCAGCTTGCGCTTCTCGTCGTCGGTGAGCCGGCCATCCAGCTCCTCGACCGAGTCCAGATCGATGTAGACGGACTCCAGCGCGCAGGAGCTGGACGCGGCGTACGGGCTGTCCTGCCCGGGCGACACCTCGTTCAGCGGCAGGAGCTGCCACATCGTCGAGCCGCCCTGGCGCAGCCAGCGCGCCACCGCCCCGGCGTCGGCGTAGCTCCCCAGCCCGCCGCGCGGTCCGCGGACGCTGGAGAGGGGCAGGAGCAGTCCCGCGCGCCGCCCGAGGTTGAAGCGATGTCCCAAATCGTGCTCCGGCTGCGAACCCCCGTTGTAGCCACGCCGGCACGGGACGGCCACTCCCTATCGCGTATCGGTGCGTTAGTGGATACGTGGTAAAGCCAACACCCATGCCGAAGCGGGCCACGACCGACCACGGGGAGATCATCCATTTCGCCGGGCGCCACCGGCTGTTCCCGGTGGTGCGGAAGAACGACCCCGCGGCGATCCGCCTGGCCTCGGGCGAGGACGTGACCGCCGACGAGGTGCGGGTCGGCTGGCCGGCCTACTTCCGGCCGTTCATCGACCGCCGCCTCGTCTTCGTGTACGACGAGACGGGCGGCCAGGCGGTGACCCGCGCCGAGGCGGATGCCCTGCAGGCGGCCGCTCCGGCGGGCCCGGCTGGCGAGGCTTCTGCTTCGGCGACCTAGACCTGGCCTCGACGTCGTCCTCGGTGAGCCATGACCCGCTGCGCGGAAGCGAGGCGGGCTCGAGCGTGATGCGGCGCCGCACCGGGTCGCTCTCCACCACCCGCACGCGCAGCTCGTCGCCGACCCCGTAGCTACGGCCGCTGGTCCCGACGCGGAGCCGGTGGTGCTCCTCGTCCAGCTCCACGTTCTCGCCCAACTTCTCCTTGGGGATGAGGCCCTCGACGTACACGTCCTTCAGCTCGCAAAAGAGGCCGAAGTCCGTCACGCCGGCCACCACGGCATCGTACTCCTCGCCCACCTTGTCCATCATGAACAGGGCGGCGAAGTAGGCGTCGATGTCGCGCTCGGCCTTCATCGCGGCGCGCTCGCGCTCGGAGCACTGCGCGGCGATCCCGGCGAGGTACTCCTCCTGCTCCTTGCGCTCGGCCTCGCGCATCGGCCGGCCCCCGCGCGCCCAGTGCTCCTTGAGCAGCCGGTGCACCATCAGATCCGGGTACCTCCGGATCGGCGAGGTGAAGTGGAGGTACGTCGGCGCGGCCAGACCGAAGTGCCCGATGTTGTCGGGGCTGTATTGCGCCTGCATCATCGCGCGGAGCAGCAGCGAGTTGAGCGCCTTCTGCTGCGGCTTGCCCTCGAGGAGCCCGAGCAGCTCGTTCAGGGCCGCCGGCGTCAGCTCGGCCGGCAGCTCGAATCCGTGCAGGCGCGCAAGCTGCGCGAACGCGTCCAGCTTCTCCTCGTCGGGCTCATCGTGGATCCGGTACACGGTGGGCAGCCCGCGCGCGTCGAAGAAGCGGGCCACGCCTTCGTTGGCGGCCAGCATGAGCTCCTCGATCAGCCGGTGCGCGTCGTTGCGCGGGCGGCGGACGATCTCCTTCACCGAGCCGTCGCCGGCCAGGACCATCTTCGCCTCGGGGAGGTCGAAGTCGATCGATCCCCGCTCGCGCCGCCGCGCGGTGAGCTTCTTCGCGAGCTCATGCGCGACGCGCAGATCGTCGAGCAGGGGCCGCACGTCCGCCTGGGGCTCTCCCTCGAGCGCCTCGGCGACCTTGGTGTAGGTGAGCCGCGCGTGGCTGCGCATCACGCCTTCGTAGATCTCGGACTGCAGCGGCCGCCCCTCGGAGTCGAGCGCCAGGTCGCAGACCATGCAGAGGCGGTCGACGTCGGGATTGAGCGAGCAGATGCCGTTCGAGAGCCGCTCCGGCAGCATGGGCAGCACCATGCTGGGGAAGTAGACGCTGGTGCCGCGGCGCAGCGCCTCGCGATCCAGGGCGCCCCCGGGCTTCACGTAGTGGGCGACGTCGGCGATGGCCACCACCAGCCGGTACCCGCCCTCGCCCACGCGCGACACGTGCACCGCGTCATCGAAGTCGCGCGCGTCCTCGCCGTCGATGGTGACCAGCGGCAACTCCCGCAGGTCGCGCCGGCCGGCGGTGTCCTCGGAACGGACGTGGTCGGGGATGCCCTCGGCGGCGAGCAGCGTGGCAGGGTCGAGCTCGTCCGAGAAGCCTTCCGCGTAGGCCGTGGCGAGGATCTCCACCCGCGGATCGCCCGGCTTTCCCAGAACGCCGACGACGTCGCCGCGCAGCGGACCTCCGTGTTCCCGCTCGAGCTTGACCTTGACCAGCTCGCCGTCCCGCGCGCGCGGATCGCGAGGCACCGGGATGGGATCGGTGAAGGCCCGGTCGTGCGGCTCCACCCAGGTCGCCTTCCCTTGCGCGCGGTACACGCCGATGACGAACTGGCGGCGGCGCTCGACGATCTCCACCACCTCGCCGACGAAGCGGCCGTCGCGGCCGCGCTCGACCGAGACCCGCACCACGTCGCCGTCGAGCGCGCCGCGGTTGCGGCGAGGCGGGATGAACACGTCGTCCTGCCGGCCCGATCCGCCCTGCAAGGGGCTGACGAACCCGTACCCCTCGGGCTTGAGGTGGAGGATGCCGGTCACGGTGCGGCTGGCGGTCGGCGGCTGGCCGCCGGCGGAACCGCTCGCCGGGTGCGGCTTCTTGGGCCGCGCCGCCGCCTGCTCGCGCGTCGCGTTCTTGCCGTCTCGACCGTCGCCGCGCCGCGCCCGCTGCGAGCCGTTGCCACCCCGGCGGTCCGGCGTCGGTCGGAAACGGTACCGGTGCCCGTCGAAGGTGGCCTGGCCCTGGCCGAGGAGCTGCTGCAGGGCCCGCCGCAGCGGCTGCCGTGCGGCCTGGCCCAGGTGGAGCTGGCCCGCCAGCTGCTTCAGCGTGAGTCCGTGGCCGTGCGCATCGCGCAAGGCGGCGGACACCGCGTCGATCTGGACTTGCATGGGGGGAACCTAGTTCTTTTCGCCGCCGCCGTCGCCAGGCGGGCGGTAGCCGGGCACGTTCTTCGCCAGGAAGACTTGCAGCGAGATCTTCAGCTCCGCGGGCATCTCGGGCAGAGCGAAAGATGCGCTTCCAGCGCCTCCGCGCGCTCCGGCGGGAGCGACCCATCGATGTACTCGCCGAGGAGCTCGACGCAAGCGGCGCAGTGCTCGAGGGGATTGGCCAACGTTTTCCGTCCTGCGGGTGGGTGGAAGTATGGACGCTACCGCAACCGGACCACGTGGGAAAGATGCTCCTGCCTGGACGCCGATTCGATCATTCTCCGAAGAACTCGCCAAGCTTTTCGCGCAGCGCGAGCCGGGCCCGGTGCAGCCGGCTCTTGACCGCGGGCACGGTCAGGTCGAGGGCGTCCGCGATCTCCTCGTTGGAGAGCCCGTCCACGTCCTTCAGCAGGAACACCGTCCGATAGTCCTCGGGCAGGCCGGCGACCGCCTGGTCGATCGCGCTGCCCAGCTCGCGGTCCATCATCTTCTCGTCGGCGCGTTGGGACCAGTCGCTGAGGGGCGCCGGGTCCAGATGGCCTTCCGCAGAGAATCTCGGTCCTTGGAGCTCCAACGGTTGGTCCGTCAGGGCGTCCGGCGCCCGGCGCTTCCGGCGCAGGCGCATCAGCGCGCTGTTCGCCGCGATGCGGTACAGCCAGCTGGAGAACTGCGCCTCTCCGCGGAAGTTGGGCAGCTTCTGGTAGGCGTTGAGGAAAGCCTCCTGCAGCACTTCCTGGGCGTCGGCCTCGCTGCCCGTCATGCGCAGGGCGAGCCGGTACAGCTGGCGCTGGTGCCGTCCGACCAGCTCCGCGAACGCGCTCGAGTCGCCGTTCTGCGCCTTCCGGACGAGCTCGACGTCCGGGACCTGTCCCGGCTGCTCCGCTTCCCGCTGCTCCGCGGGGGCGGTCCGTGTAGGCGTATCGGCCATGAAAGGGGCGGACCCTAGAGCAGCGCGAGTAGGGGGTCAAGCCCGGTACCGTGTCGCGAACAGGACGTTCTCAGGGGAAGATCTTGCCGGGGTTGAGCAGGTCGTCCGGGTCGAATGCTCGCTTCAAGCGCTTCTGCAGCGCGACCACCGCCTCGCCCTGCTCCTTGCGGAGGAAGCGGCGCTTGGCCATCCCCACGCCGTGCTCCCCGGTGATGGTGCCGCCCAGCCGGATGGCGGTCTCGATCACCTCGTCGATGGCGGCCTCGCCCCTCGCGCGCTCGTCGGCGCTGCGGAAGAGGAAATTTACGTGCAGGTTGCCGTCGCCGGCGTGGCCGTAGGCGGCGGTGGGGAACCCGTGCTTCTCGCCGATGCGGCGGACGGCGCGGATCATCTCCAGCAGCTGACCGCGGGGCACGGCGACGTCCTCGCTGATCTTGAACGGCCGGATGTCGGTCAGCGCGATCCCGGTCATGCGCCGCGTCTCCCACAGCTTGCGGCGCTGCGCCTCGTCCTGGGCCGCGAGCACCTCCAGGGCCCCGTGCGCGGCGCACAGCTCGCCCGACCGCGCCAGCTCCTCGGTCACGCCCTCGCCGTGGCCGTCGTGCTCGATCAAGAGCGCGCCGCCGACCCCCTCCGGGAACTTGAAGGGCGCCCTCGGGGCCAGCGCACGCATGGTGGGACCATCGAACAGCTCGCACGCCCGAGGCAGGAGGCCGGCGTCGAAGATGGCCTGCACCGCGCCGGCCGCCGCGTCCTCGTCGGGGAACAAGGCGAGAAGCGTCTCGACCCGCCGCGGGAGCGGGATGAGCTTCAGCGTCGCCTCGGTGATCACCGCCAGCGTCCCCTCGCTGCCGACCAGGAGGTGGGTCAGATCGTACCCCGCGACTCCCTTCCAGCTCCGGTGGCCCGTGCGAACCACGGTACCGTCTGCCAGCACCGCCTGCAGCGCCAGCACGTAGTTGGAGGTCACGCCGTACTTCAGCGCCCGCGGACCTCCCGCGTTGTGCGCGAGGTTCCCGCCGATGCTGCACATCGCCTGCGAGTTCGGATCGGGCGGATAGAAGAGGCCCTGCTCCTCGACCGCGTGCTGCAGCTTCTCGAGCACCACGCCGGGCTGCACCACGCACACCATGTCGGCGCGCGAGACCTCGAGGATGCGGTCCAGCTTCTCCAGCGAGAGCACGATGCCGCCGCGCTCCGCCAGCGCGCCGCCGCTCTTGCCGGTGCCGGCGCCGCGCGGCACCACGGGCAGCCGCTTCTCGCGCGCGTACTTCAGCACCGCCACCACGTCGTCCACCTGGCGAGCCAGCACCACCGCCTGCGGCGGATAGCTCCCCAGGCCGCTCTCGTCGCGCTCGTACGGCGCCGCGCGCTCTCCCTCGGGGATCACGGTCGCGCCGGGGAGCAGCGCGGACAGCTCGGCGACCAGGCTCACCCGAACACCTCCACCGCGCTGCCGGTCATGGCGAAGGGCGCCTCGGCGGCGAGGAAGCGGACCACCTGCGCGACCTCGCGGGGCTGGATCTCCGGCGGGAACGAGGTCTTCTTCAGCATTTCGGTGTCCACGCTCCCCGGCAGCACGACGGCGCAGAAGACGCCCTGCTCGCGGCCCTCCTCCGCGAGCGACTTGACGAAGCCCGTGAGGCCCCACTTGCTCGCGTTGTACGCCGCCGCCTGGGGCGTGCCCAGCGTCCCGGAGATGGAGCCCACCGCCACGATGCGCCCGCGCGTCCGGCGCAGCGCCGGCCAGGCCGCCTTGGCGCAGAGAAATGCGCCCTTGAGGTTCACGCCCAGCACGCGGTCCCATTGCGCCTCGGTGAACTCCTCGATCGGCCCGCGCTCGAGCACCCCCGCGTTCAACACCAGGACGTCCGGCGGGCCGAGGTGGCGCTCGACCTCCCGGAAGAACCGCGCCACGTCCGCGGCGCTCGAGACGTCGCACTTCTGGCTGAAGACGCCCGCGGGAACCTCGGGCGCGGCGCGCGAGGCGCAGACGGCGACGCGCGCCCCGGCCGACCCCAGCACCTCGGCACAGGCCCGGCCGATGCCCCGCGAGGCGCCGGTCACCACGCAGACCTTGCCCTTCAGGTCCATCCAGCACGCATCTCATAACGTGCGCGCTCTGAAAAGCGTAGCGCCACCCTCTCATGCGGAACCAGTTCCAGGCTCGCGCGCGCCAGCCGACTTCGAGATGGCACAGGTCGTGGATTCCGCGTCCGAGGACGAGCGACCCGGGTCCCCGCTGCTTTTTCATGGGGTCACCGTCGAGCGCAGCGACGGTGGAGCAGGATCAGACTTGACGCACTGCGGCCCGCCCAGACTGGACGAGTCGCTCGAAGTGCGTGCAGTGAAGGTCCGCGGCGTTGGCGCCCGTCACGCCCCAGACCTGGCCCTCCACCTCGACTGCGCCCCCTTCGCGCAGCGGCGGCGGTGTCGCGGTGTCGAGCTCGCCCGGTGTCACCAGATAGACGCCCTCCCGATTCATGCGCGGGTTGGAAAGCTGCTCGCGCGAACGCGCGGCGTTCGCCTCCGCCTGGCCCTTGACCGGCGAGAGAGGCGACGGCGAGAGAGGCCTCGCGATGCGCGCACCCCGGACCCTGCGCGGCCCGTGCATGGCACGGCCGCGGGCAGGTCTGCTACGCTTCGTGAGGGCAGGAAGGAAGCGTCGAGTTGGCAGAACGCCTCTTATCGGCTCTATGGCCTCGGTCCTATCGCCTGGGCTCGGCGTTCATGGTGAAGCAGCTGCGAGCCAAGGCGTCGCTTCAAGCGGAAAGCAAGAGCGGCTCGGTAGACGCTTCGCGATCCCGGCCGAGGAGACAGTGCTATGAGCACGCGACTGAAGATTGCATTCTGGTGCTATCTCGTATCCCTGCTCGGCCCGATCGCGTTCGGGCTGATGTATCTTCTTCGACCGGAGTTCATGCCCTACCATGCCGGCGCTGTCGGAATGTCGTGGGCTGAGGTGCCTCGCGCTTTTCAGGTCCTCATCCTCGGGCTCATGCGAGCGGCTGCCGGGGCTTGGCTCGCCCTGGCGCTGGCCCTCGGGGTCCTCCTCGCTTTCCCGTTTCGGCAAGGCGTGGCGTGGGCTCGGTGGGCAGTTCCGGCAGCTGGGCTTGTCAACTCGGCGGTGGCGCTCTACGCGACTCTGTACATCCAGTTCAATACCCATGCCGAGACGCCCTGGAAAGTCGTGACAGGGATCATGGTGTTGAACATTGCAGGGTTGCTGCTTTCTCTGGAGCACCCAACGCGGCCTGGGTCGAAGATTGAAGCTCAAGGCCGCCGTGGCGATGCAGCCGGACCTTGATCCAGCGCGTCTTTGCGCGATCCCGCGGCGAGTTCGTCCCCGCCTGCGACAAGGGCTTCAAGAAGGCGATCAAGAAGCGTCGAGTTGGCAGAACGCGGCTTATCGGTCTTTTTGCTAGGTCAGCAAACCCAGACCGTAGATGGGATGAAGCGGCTGGCCGCCACCACGCCATGTGGCGGCCATCTCCATCTCTGCTGGAACGGAAAGCCTAGATGCTTCGACGGGCGCATCGTCTACGGGCCAAGTCGCTCGCCAGAGGCGCTTCCCGATTTTGCCCCGGTTCCAGCCACTCCCAGATCAACGAAGTCTAAGAACCTTTCCAACATGTTTCCGATACTTTTTCTTTCCGTGAATCCATCGATGATATTGAAGCCCTCCGAGCTTGAGGGTCGTGATCTGGTCGAGAAGAGCTTTAGT
>WNGG01020768.1_pt1 | contig 11652 bp, 7 predicted proteins | sample 5400661 | NCBI WGS metagenome assembly WNGG01 (sample SAMN13153372, study PRJNA577476) | soil metagenome | isolation source: 100 cm soil or saprolite under Garry oak tree replicate 1 | place: USA:California | collected 2016-06-15 | reverse complement strand
GCGCTCAAGTGGTTTCCGGACCGCCGGGGTCTGGCCAGCGGCATCACCGCCGCCGCATACGGAGCAGGCGCGGCGCTCACGGTGATTCCGATCTCCAACATGATCGGGGAAAGCGGGTACGAACGCGCCTTTCAGGTATTCGGCATCGCGCAAGGACTCACCATCATGCTCGCATCCATGGTTCTGATCTCACCAACCTCTGGCAAGCTCCCGGTACCGCCCAAGTCCAATGTCCGGCAGACGAGGCGGGATTTCAAATGGCGCGAAACGCTCCGCACCCCCGCGTTCTGGGTCCTCTATCTCATGTTCACCATGGTCGCCACAGGAGGGCTGATGGTGGTGGCCCAGTTGGGCCCCATTGCCGAAAACTTCAATCTCGCGAACGTCCAGGTCTCGCTGCTGGGGATTACGCTCGGCGCGCTGCCGTTCGCTCTCTCACTGAACAACCTGATGAACGGCGCATCGCGAACCTTTTTCGGCTGGCTCTCGGACCACATAGGCCGCGAAAACACCATGTTCCTCGCGTTCGGGACAGACGCTCTCGCGATCATCGCGCTCATGACCTTCGGCCGCGATCCGGTTCTGTTCGTTCTTTTCGCGGCACTGACCGTGTTCGCGTGGGGAGAGATCTTCAGCCTTTTCCCGGCGACCTCGGGCGACCTGTTCGGGCTCAAGTATGCCACCACCAACTATTCGATCCTCTACACGGCCAAGGGGATGGCCTCGTTGGTGGTGCCGCTGGGTAGCTACCTGAAGCTGCAGACCGGCAGCTGGCTGCCCATTTTCGTCGTGGCCAGCCTCTTCGATTTCGCTGCCGCGCTGATGGCGCTCTTCGTCCTGAAGCCGCTCCGCGTGAAGTGGTTGTCCCGAACCGAGGAGGCAGGCTAGGTCCTCTTGGTGGACACAAAGTTCAGAAACTGGTCAAATTTCGTCCGAGAGAGGCATGGTTGATTGATAAAAGAAAAATGGAACAAGTGCAGTTGTTTGAAACCGCCGATGAACGCCGATGTTCGGTGCCGCTCATCGGCGTGAATCGGCGCGCATCGGCGGTTCCCTACTGCTTGGCGGTATGAGGTCCCTCGCTATAGGCTATTGGTGCGAACAAAGTTCACAAAATGGTCAAATTTGCATCCGGTCGTGGCACCGGCGTTTCGCCCATCATTCTATTACTATTACGTGGGCGATTTGGTTGGGATGGTTGGGATCATTCGTGGCGGTTTTAGTGGCCACGAATTAACACGAATTAAATTCTGCACAGCTTCTGAGGAGTTCACGGCAGCGTGAATTGACTCCCACTTCTAATTACACCCGGCAGCATGATTGGACTCATATGACCGGGGATATATTGATAACGAGCACCTAGGAGGATGCGCTATGACTCGAGCGATAACAATCCTGGAGCTTCTCGCGAGCGGAAGGGACGAAGCCGTGGCGCTGGCCGCGCCAGGGCGGAAGCCGCTTTCCCACGCAGGGCTCCGGCGGCACGTGGCCGGCACGGCGCGGCGGCTGCAAGAGCTCGGGATTGGGCGTGTGGACCGCGTGGCGATGGTCCTCGGCAACGGTCCGGAGATGGCTGCGGCGTTTCTTACGGTGACGGCCGCGGCGATTGCCGCGCCGCTCAACCCTTCCTACCGTGGCGAAGAGTTCGAGTTCTACCTGACGGACCTGCGGGCCAGGGCTTTGCTCGTTGAAGCAGGGCTGGAGTCGCCTGCGATTGACGTGGCGCGGCGGCGCGGGGTCCTGGTCCTCGAGCTCGTCCCCCGGGCGGACCTCGAGGCGGGTCTCTTCGACCTGCGCGCGACAGCGGGCAGCGCGGCGCCGGCCACGGCTGCGGGCGCGGCGGACGTGGCGTTGATCCTCCACACGTCGGGGACGACGTCGCGACCCAAGATCGTTCCTCTGACCCACGGCAACCTTTGCGCGTCGGCGCGGAACATCGTGGCGACGCTTTCGTTCTCTGCCACGGACCGCGGTCTGCATGTCATGCCGCTTTTCCACATCCACGGCCTCGTGGCCGGGCTCCTGGCGCCGCTGCTGGCCGGCGGCAGCGTTTTCTGCACGCCCGGTTTCAACGCGCTCAAGTTCTTTGGCTGGATGGACGAGGCGCGACCTTCCTGGTACAGCGCCGTGCCTACCATGCACCAGGCAATCCTTTCACGCGCGGACCGCAACCGCGAAGTGATCGCGCGCTCCCGGCTGCGCTTCATCCGATCCTCGTCGGCATCTCTGCCGCCGCAGGTCATGGCCAAGCTCGAGGAGACCTTCTCCGCCCCGGTGATCGAGGCTTACGCGATGACCGAAGCCGCCCACCAGATGACGAGTAACCCGCTCCCCCCGCGCCCACGAAAGCCAGGGAGTGTCGGTGTTGCCGCGGGACCGGAAGTCACGATCCTCGACATGCAAGGGAACATACTGCCCCCCGGTCAGTCAGGCGAGGTGGCCATCCGCGGCGAAAATGTCCTGGCAGGGTATGAGAACAACCCGCAGGCCAACGCCGCGGCTTACACGAAGGGTTGGTTCCGTACCGGAGACCAGGGAGTGATGGACGAGGACGGCTACCTCCGGATCACAGGCCGCCTGAAAGAGATCATCAACCGTGGAGGCGAGAAGATCTCCCCGCGCGAGGTCGACGAGGTGCTGCTCGCGCACCCGGCCGTGGCCCAAGCTCTCACGTTCGCACTGCCCCACGAGAAGCTCGGCGAGGAAGTCGCCGCGGCGATCGTCGTACGCGAGGGGCAGAAAGTCGCCGAGCAAGAGCTGCGTGACTTCGCGGCCGAGCGACTCACCGATTTCAAGGTCCCGCGCAGGATCGTGTTTCTCGAACAGATCCCCACAGGGCCCACGGGGAAGCTCCAGCGAATCGGCCTCGCACAGAGGCTGGGGCTGGCCAAATGAAGATCGCGATCTATGGCGCGGGCTCGATCGGCGGCTACCTGGCCGTCCACCTTGCGCGCGCCGGCGCTGATGTGTCGGTGGTCGCACGCGGCGCGACTCTGACCGCAATCCGCGCAGAGGGATTGCGCCTCGTCACGGCGACGCGCACGATCGAGGCCAGGCCTCCGGCGGTCGAGGACGCATCGCAGCTTGGTCTGCAGGACTGCGTCATCCTGGCTCTCAAGGCCCACACGATTCCGGCAATCGTCGAACGGCTCCAACCGCTCCTGGGGCCGGACACCGCCGTCGTCACGGCAGCGAACGGCATTCCGTGGTGGTACTTCTACAAACACCCGGCACCGTGGGGGAATTTGAAGCTGGAGAGCGTGGACCCCGGCGGGCGGATCTGGGAAGCAATTGGCCCCCAACGGGCGATCGGCTGCGTGGTCTATCCCGCGTGCGAGGTTAGAGCTCCCGGAGTCATCTTCCATGAATCGGGCGACCGATTCACTCTCGGAGAGCCCGACGGGACGATCTCGGAGCGCTGCCGCAATCTGGCAGCGCTCCTGATCCAGGCCGGAATCAAGGCCCCGGTTCGGAACAGGATACGCAATGAGATCTGGGTGAAGCTCTGGGGGAACACGAGCTTCAACCCGATCAGCGCGCTCACGGGCGCCACGCTCGACGTGATCACCGGCGATCCCGACACGCGAGCGCTGTGCCGCGCGATCATGATCGAGGCGCAGGCGATTGGTGAGCGGTTAGGTGTGGACTTCGAGGTTGATGTGGATAAGAGGATTGCGGGCGCCGCGGCTGTGGGGGAGCACAAGACCTCGATGCTCCAGGACCTCGAGCGCGGCCGTGAACTGGAGATCGACGCCACCGTCACGGCCGTGCAGGATCTCGGCCGCAAGGTCGGAGTCCCGACTCCGCACATTGACGCCGTGCTGGCGCTCGTCCGCCAGCGCGCTCGAGTGGCCGGCCTCTACCCGGCCGTCTCCGCTGCAAAGACGTCGTAGACAAAGTCGCATGCCGCCCGGGCCGCGGGAGTCCAATCCCCCTTCTTCACCCTCCCGGCCACAGCGTCGCGCGAATCGGAGAAAACCGCGTCGAGGATCTGTTTGCGGTTTGCCTCGGACTCCTCCTTGACCGAATCCAGCACCCTCGATCCGTACATGATCCAGCGCGGATGGAAGAGCTGCCGCTCCAGGATCTCCATAGTGACCGGGGCCTTGCTGCGATCGAAGCGGCCCTTCACGCCTTTCCGATCCCGCTCGGCGAAATAGGCCCTGACCGTCTCGGTCCTCTCTTCCAGGAGTCCCTTGATCAGCTCGGGCGTGACCTTGTCTCCCTTCTTCGTAGAGACACCGTCTTCAGAAAGCACGGCGCCGTGATGGAGCGCGGTCCAGAGCCAGTGCCAGAAGATCTCGTAGGTGGCGAAATCGTTCATGAGCCGGGTGCCGCCGATGTAATCATCGATGGCCGCGGCATTGTTGCCGTTGAGCTGCTGGAACATGTACTCGGAGGCCATGTAAATCGCAAACCGGAGTCCGTTCTCGGTGACAGGTCCCTCAGGGCGGTGGAAGAGGCGGTCCCACGCCTCCCCGGAGTAAAGCTTTTCGGGAGCAAGATCTTCGCCCCTCACCTCCCATGGTGTGATTTTGCCCCCCGCGTCGATCAAACCCAGTGCCTGTAAGCGGGCGCGCTCGCCGGCGTCCAGGCGCTCGACCAGCCGCTCGAGCGCGGACATTTCGACCTGGAGTGGTTCGGCCCCGGCTCGCACATACTCCTCCTCAGTTGTAGCCACCCAGCTCTGCCGGTACGCGTCGTAGAGCTTGCCGTTTAGGACGATGAGCCCCGTGAGCCGCTCGCGGAGTTTGTCGAACCAGACAGAGCGCACAGCCCTGGCATTCACCTCGGGGGGCGCGTTTGGATTCTTCATGACCGCGGACATCCCGCCGACCGGGAAGCCGTCAACCAGCACGGTGAGAAGCGCGTTGCGGCGCGTGTACTCTGTCATCGTCGAGTCGGTCATGCCGACCGTATGGGGATCAGGGAAGACTCCCTTGGGATCGTCCTTGAGCATTTCGATGCGGCTGTTGATGTAATCCCATCGCCCCACGTTCGGGCCGATCAGCCAGTCCCGCAGGACCCACATGATGAGCTCCTGCTTGGCGGCGTACCGGGCCCGCTCGTTCAGCATCTCGACCTTAATTTCGCCGCGCGGGACGCCTATTGCCTCCTCCAGTGACTTCAGGAGTTTCGCCACGAGCAGCGCCTCGCCGGGGGTTTCGATTTTAGGAATGTAAAAGTAGATCCCCGAACCATTCCTCTTCTGCGCATCGAAGTTGTTCAGCGTGTGAAAGACCAGCGCCGGGATGATTCCGGGGACGTTCCGGCCACTCGCCTGTATCTGACGATTCCGGAGATGGATTCCGGGAACGCGATGGAAAATGACAGGCCATTCATTTCTCGAGGCGCCGATGGAGTAGTCCTTCTGCTTCTGCGGATGCGAGTATGTCTTGCCATCCCACTCGCCGGCGAGCACCTCTTTCAAATTCCTCCAGGCGCGGTAGAACTTGTCCTGGAAATCATTGCCCGCGTCCTCCCAGTCCCACATCCATGAGACTGCCCCGCAGCGGCCCGCGTTGATTGCCCCCATGGCCATCCCGAGGTCGTCGGCCGGTCCGGTTCCTTGCAGGCCGGGGCGTCTGACTTCCGCGGGCGCGGGGGTCTTTGCGTTCAACCTCCACCGGTACGGCGTATCCCGGCCGAGTAGATTGTCCACCATGCCCTGCCGGACTTGAGCCGCTGTGAGGCGTTTTCCGTCCGCGTCCTCGACCTCCTCGGCGGGATCCGCGAATCCGTACCGCGTCTTCCCTGTGGTGATTTGGGCCAGGAATTCGCGCCGGGCAGTGAGAAGCCGCGCCAGCTCGGCCTCGACGCTCCGGGTCAAGGAGACGATCAGCCCCTCGACGCTGCAGGAGCGGCCATTGACCGTCTTCTCTCCAAAGAGATCGGCATATCCTGTTGCGATGTCGGGACGGATCACCAAGGTGCGCTCGCGCTTCTGCGAAGAATATCGATTCATAGCCCCCTCGAAGCTTTCGAAGGATTTTGAACTTAGTTCGCTTTCACTCGCTAACTTTAGGGGTCAAGGGGCAAAGGGGTCAAGGGGCAAAGGGCAGGATCTCGGCAAAGTCAGCAAATTTCTTGAAAATGACAAATGACCAATGACAGATGACAAATCCCCAGGGGCAATCCCATCCGGTCTATTGTCATTTGTCATTTCAAGTCCGGAGCGGGCCTTGAAGCCTTGGATCTTCGCGCTCCGAAGTGGCAGGCTGAAGCCTCAACTCCGAACCTCACCGCGAAGACGCGAAGCGCGCAAAGAGAACGCAAAGGCGGTCAGGCGGGCTGGAGGTCGACCTTCTTGCCGGCGACTGACAGGTTTTCACGGATAAACGTCTTGTCCCAAAGATTGGAAATCACGGCCGAGACGTTCGGGTTTTGCAACGTCCAAATGTAGGCCTTCATGGGCGGTTTCATATCGCCCGGAACGATGCGGTTGACCTTGTCAATGCGCCACTGCGGTGTGGGTTGCAGCTCCTTGTGGTGCGTTGCCACAGCCATCGCCACCTTCATGGCGATAACGCCCACATCCTTGGCGCGGGCCTGCCGGATTGCCTCCTCGACATATCCCCCGTTAACGATGTTGTAGGCAATCATGGCAAGGTCGTAATGACCAAGGTCGACGGCCTTCCTCAAGATACCCGCGGGGTCATTGTGCGCAGTAACACCGAGAAAGCGCACCTTCCCCTGTTTCTTGAGCCCGTCCACCTTGTGCCCGTAGTCCGGCGCCATGGCGTTGCTCAGGTAAGCCGGATCCAGGCTCCGTCGCTGGCCGGGAAAATACTCCAGGAAGTAGCCGGGCTTCGCGACCCCGCGCTCCGCCAGGATCTCCTTGGCCCGTTCGAGTATGGCTCCCTGCTTTTCGCCCGGGAGTGTCTCGAAGATCTCCCGGTACAGCCCATCCCGGACGGAAGAAAATCCACTGACCTTGGTCGTGAGAAAGACTTTCTCGCGCAGCGACGATTTGCCGGCGAGCAGTTTGCCGTAGGCAGTTTCGCAGTCGCCCCGGCCGTAAGCCGGCGCCATATCGAGGTAGTTCAAGCCCATATCGATGGCGAGATTCAGGTGCTCGTAGTTGTCTGTCCGGATGGGATCGCCGCCGCTCACCACTTCCGAGACCATGATTCCGGTGCGCCCCAGACGCCGATAGGCCATGCCTGACTGCTTGTTGCGCCACTCCGCTCCTTTCGGCTCACCGTCTGCACGGATCACGTCCCTGGGCGCGCTCAGCGCAAGCCCCAGGGACGCAGCCTGCTTGAGAAAATCCCGGCGATGGGTCTTTTCACGGCTCATAACGATCCTCCTCTTTTTCTTTTGTTTCAAACCATATGGCAGATCTGCCCAAAATGGCAAGGACCTTGCGGCCAGTCTTTACCGCAAGACGCGAAGACACAACGGGGAATCAGAAAACTTTCAAGCCTTCTCACCGGCGGCGAAGGACTTGAGCCGTTCGGCAATCTCGTCGCGAATCCGGCGGAAAACAAGTTTCCGTTCGTCTTCAGAACCCCGGGCCGTGGCCGGGTCTTCAAGGCTCCAATGGAGGTACAGGGCCGGGCCAGGAAACACGGGGCAGCTTTCGCGGGCGTTATCGCACACGGTGATCACGTAGTCGAACTTCTGGCCGAGGAGGTCGTCTGCCGACTTGGAGCGCTGCTGCGAGATGTCGATACCCAGCTCTTGCATCACGGCAATTGCCTCGGGGCGCAGCTTCGTTGGCTTTGTGCCGGCGCTAAAAACTTCGAACCGGTCACCGGCTTCGTGCCGGAGCAAGCCCTCTGCCATCTGGCTGCGCGCGGAGTTACCCGTGCACAGTATCAAGACCTTCTTCATCGGCGCCGCGTCCCCTCGCGAAACCGGCTGACGGATCCTTCCGTATGAGTGCAAGTATACTGCATGCCGCGCCTTTAGGGGCGTTGCGGACCTCTCTCTCGAAAAGCCAGGGATAAACTGCATTGGTCAGCAGGACTTTGTGATTCTTCACAGTCAGATCTTCAGCCACAGAGACACGGAGACTTCTCCGTGTCTCTGTGGCTCTGTGGCCAAATCGAGGTCTGGTGGGCCCAGGCGGATAGTTGACAAGACGGGGAGTTCGAGTCATTGTTGCGCAAATGTCTCTTGAGGGGAAAACAGCGCTGGTGACCGGAGCCTCGCGCGGCCTGGGCCGGGCCATCGCGCGCCGGCTGGCGCAGGAGGGCGCGGCCGTGGGTGTCAACTACTCGCGGAGCGCTCGAGAAGCGGAGGACCTGGTCGAGGAGATCCGAAAGTCCGGCGGCAGGGCGTTACCGCTCTGCGCAGACGTCTCGGTGGCGCTTCAAGTAAGCTCCATGGTCGAAAGACTCGAAGGAGAATTGGGACCGGTCGATGTCCTGATCAACAACGCCGGAGTCATGGAGCGCGGCGATCTTGGCGACTTCGACTACTCGCGCATGGAGGGGATGTATCGCGTCAATGTGGACGGTATCGTCATCCCCACGCGCGCCGTCACGCAAGGCATGAAGCAGCGCCGTTTCGGTCGCATCGTGAACCTCACGTCCATTGCCGCGCACGGCACGGCCATGGCAGGCACGACCTTCTACGCCGCGACCAAAGCCGCGGTTTCGTTGTTGACCCGGCGCTTTGCCCTGGAACTGGGGCCTCACGGCATCACCGTAAATGCGGTAGCGCCGGGATTCATTCTCACCGACATGGTGGCCGCGGGCCGCACGCCGGAGGAGGTCGAAAGCCTGGTGCACGCGACCGCCGGCAAAGCCATGGTCCGGCGCGTCGGCCGACCGGAGGACATCGCTCACGCCGTTGCTTTTCTGGCATCGCCGGAATGCGGCTTCATCACGGCCCAGATCCTTACCGTGGACGGCGGCCGCATGGATTACATCGCCCATCCGTGAGAAAGAAAATCTCACCGCAGAGACGCAGAGGCCCCAGAGAAAGAAATGACAAATGAAAAATGAAAAATGGTAGTTCATTGTCCGGTCTTCTGACTTCTATTTGTCATTGGTCATTGGTCATTTGGCCTATGGTTACAGGCCCTTGGCGAAATCCGCGGCGATGAGAGGGGCGTCGGGGTTGTCTTCGTGTTTGATGTAGGCGAACACCTCGATGTCTTTTTTCACCCAGTCACGAATGCGCTCCTGCCAGTCTTCGCGCAATGCCGGCGGATATTCCGACTTCCTCAGCCGGACGTAGGTCAGACGTGTCGTCAGGTGGATTGGCGTTGTCCCTTCGTCTCCGTCGTTAATGCACAAGGCGACGCCTTTCTTTTCCAGAAGCCGGTACACGTCGTCGACAAACCAGGATGGATGCCGAAATTCAAAGGCGCTCGGCAGTTGCTGCGGCAGCGCGTCCAGGAATGCTCCCAGTCTCTCGTGATCGCATTTGAAGAACGGGGGGAGCTGAAACAACAGCACGCCCAGACGGCTCTCGAGCCCCTGAACGATCGTGACCAGATAGTCCAGAGCCTCCGAAGGAGTCTTCAATCTTTCGTGGTGTGTGATCTTCTGGGAGGCCTTCAGGGCAAAGCGAAAGGACTCCGGTACTCTCCACGCTGTTGAATTTGCCCGCATAATAAGGGAGAAACTGTTTCTCAGGCAGGTCTTGCGGATAGAAGATCGGCTTCCATTCTTTATAACTGAAACCGGAGGTTCCGATCCACGCAGTGGCCATGCGCTCAAATATATCGAATTTTCGTTCCGGCCAAATCAAAATAGTGGCGGTTGAAGGGAATTCATACCTCCTTTTCACACGGAGACACGGAGAACACGGAGATCCACTGAGGAAAAGAGGATCTCCGTGTTCTCCGTGTCTCCGTGGTGAAAAACTTCAAACGGGCGATGTGGAGCGTGTCAACTCGAAGGCGAGCTCGCGGATCTTTCTCAGATCCATCTTTCCCGTGCCAAGGTAAGGGAGGGCATCGACCTTGAAGAAGGCGTTCGGACGCGGCACCCAGAGATTCGGCAAGTCGGATTGCGGGAGTTTCTGGAGGCAATCCTTCAACCTGTCCTCCGGGAGAGTGTGCAAGACCACGAGGCGCTCCCCTTTCTTTTCATCCGGCACTCCCGTAACGGCAAAGCTCTGCTCGCTCAGCGCAGCCAGCTTGTGCAGCTCCTCCTCCACCTTCACGTGCGGGACCATTTCTCCGCCGATCTTGCTGAAACGGCTGAGGCGGTCGGTGATAGCCAGGAACCCGTCTTCGTCCAGAGTCGCGATATCTCCCGTCACGTACCATCCGTCGCGCAGAACTTCCGCGGTCTTTTCCGGGCGGCCGAGATACCCCTTCATGACGTTGGGCCCGCGCACGAGAAGCAATCCGGCCTGCCCCAGCGGCAGCGGTTCCATCGTTTCAGGATCCACGATGCGCGCGCTCACACCTGGGAGCGGGTGTCCGATTTTCCCCCGCTTGGCGCCCACTTGGCGGAAGCCGGCGGCGCGATAGTCCGGCGCGTTGACCGTAACCGCGGGAGCGCACTCGGTACAACCATAGGCCTCGAGCGGCCGGATGCCGAACCGGTCTTCGAAGGACTGCGCCACACGGTCCTGCAGCTTCTCCGCCCCGACCAGAACATATTGCAGGCTGCCAAACTCTCCCGGCTCGCAACGCCGCATGTAGGCCTGCAGGAAAGTCGGGGTGGCGAGCATGAACGTGACTGCATATTCACTCACCAGCGCCCCGACGGCCCTGGCATCCAGCGGGTTGGGGTGGTACACGACTCCCACACCGAGTGCCAGCGGGAGCGCAAACGTTCCGGTGAACCCGAAGGAATGAAAGAACGGAAGGATGCCCATAAGCCTGTCCTGTCGATCCAGCGCGAAGGTCTGCCCGAGCTGTTCGATGTTCGAACCGATGTTGTAGTGGGTGAGCATCACCCCTTTCGGATCGCCGGTGCTTCCGCTGGAGAAAATGACCGTCGCCAGGTCGTCGAGCACGATATCCCTCCGGCAACCCAGAGCCCTTTCCAGCACGCGGACGGGAAGCGTCCAGGCCATCAAGAGCGCGACCAACTTTTCTCCGAGTCGCGGTTTGTCTGCGAGCTCTTCAAGCAGGACCGTCTTTCCGGGCACTTGAACGTTGACGCGCTCCAGAAATGCTTTTGAAGTGACGACGGTCCGTATGTCGCACTGCCGGGCGCAGGACGCGATGGCTTCGTTGGAGACGGTATAGTTCAGGTTTACGGGCACCTTTCCCATAAGCAACGCGGCGAAATTCACCAGCGCACCGGCAACGGAGGGAGGCAAGAGGATGCCGACCATGGTCTGCTCGCGCCATGCGTCCTTCAAGCGGCGCGCCAGGAAAACGGTGCGCGTGAACGACGCCCCGAAGCGCAGGCGCGGGACGCGCGCGTCGGCCATGGCAAATCGGAAAGGATGCCGCCGCGCCGTGCGGACAAAGGCCCGGTGGAGCGGCCGCATCTTCTGTTTGCGGTCGGCGTAGGCTTCGCTCTGCAGCTCCTGCACTGCCTGACGAACCTCAAAAGCGCTCGCCGTCGGCTGCATGGGGCGACCATAACTGATCGTGACCCGATAGGGTATTTGCCGCGGCAGCTTCCAGAGAAAACGCCCCCGCTCGAAACTGAAGATGCTTCCCCAGACGCCATCGAGGCTCACCGGAATGATGGGCGCCTCGACCCCCTTTATGATTCGCTCCAGCCCCCG
>WNGG01017507.1_pt1 | contig 11652 bp, 18 predicted proteins | sample 5400661 | NCBI WGS metagenome assembly WNGG01 (sample SAMN13153372, study PRJNA577476) | soil metagenome | isolation source: 100 cm soil or saprolite under Garry oak tree replicate 1 | place: USA:California | collected 2016-06-15 | reverse complement strand
CAATCCGCCTATCGTTTCGCCGCGGGGCGCTACCGGCCGCAACAGCTTGTGCTGTGGGGTGAATCGCTCGGCTCCGGCGTAGCGATTGCGCTGGCAGCGGAACGTCCGGTGGGCCGGGTGATTCTCGAAGCGCCTTTCACGTCCGCGGTGGCGCTCGGCGCTCGCCATTACTGGTATCTGCCGGTCTCGCTGTTGATGAAAGATCAATTCCGGTCCGACCAGCGCATCGGCAAGGTCACGGCGCCCGTCATGATCATGCAGGGCGCGCACGACCGGGTCGTTCCCTACGCCATGGGCGAAGCGCTGTTCGACCTCGCCAACAAGCCGAAACATTTCGTGCGGTTTCTCGACGGCGGCCACGAGGATCTCGACGACAATGGCGCGCTCGATGCCGTCGCCCGCTTTCTCGCCGGCGATCTGGATTAGAGCGTCTTTCTGGACGACGACCCGATAAGTCATCTGAGGGTGCAAACTTTACGGGGTCGCGATCCTCACCGGGGTGGGGTTCACGATGAGCTTATTCATCGGTACGCTCGCATTTGCGGACGAAAGCTTAATGGCGCAGGTTCGGCTCGGCGTTGTGATCGCATCAATCCTGTCGAGCCTGGTCGCGTCACTCGTGCTCGTTGCCGCCGCTCGCGTTCATCCATCTGACGCAACAACAAAGGCCTAGCCATGCTCGATTTCAGGACGCTAGAGCGCCTGTGGAAAGAAATGACATACTACGAGCGATTTGAACAACTCGCCTCGCGCATTGTGATGATGCTTATTTCAGCGCTGATCGTTTATCTGTTGATCTTCGTAGCAATAAATCTGTTCGATCAGTTCAAGCAGGGTGTCGCATTCGCAGATGTCGAGGCGTTAAAGGATGTTTTCGGTTCAATTCTTACCGTCTTAATTCTTATTGAGTTTAATCATTCAATTGCGTTGGCGATTAGCAAAAGGTCTGGGGTCTTGCAGGTGCGCTTTATTGTCCTAATTGCAATACTGGTCATCGCGCGAAAGGTGATCCTCCTCGATTTTAGCACGGCGACGTTTGAGCAACTCATTGGCATCAGCGGAATTGCGATCGCATTTGGCCTTTTGTATTGGCTGATAAGTCTGCGGTCATCCGATCTGTTTCCGCGCCGCGAAACGGACCGCTCTGGCGAGGCCGACGCATGATTGGGGCTCAGATTTCCTTCATCACTTGCGCGTAGGCAAGCAGTGCCTTCGCGCCGACGAGAACGCCCGACAGCCATAATTTATTTCACGGCGAGTTCGTCTTCGGGGCGGCTTGGACGTTTTCAGCGCGTACGGCGCAAATAGCGCCGCTACTGCGGGACGGTCATCAGCTCGAGCACGTGGCCGTTTGGATCGCGAAAATAGAAACCGCGACCGCCACCCCAATTGTTGAGCTTGCCGTCATCGAGGCTCCAGGGTGCGCTGCCAAACACGATATTGGCTTGCTTGACGCGGCGCAGGATGGCGTCGAAATCGCGGTCAGTGACGTGAAAAGCCAAATGGTGACTGTCGAAATCTGTGTCGTCGTCGAACAGCAAAGTCAGTTGCTTGTTCACCCGCACCGGCGCGAAATGCCCGGTGCGACTGCGCTTTACGCCGAAAATCTCGGCAAAGAATTTCGCCGCGGCGACTTTGTCGCGCGCCGGCACGATGGTGTGATTGAGCGTAATGGCCATGGTGGGGCCTCTCGGGGGCTTGTCTCCGCGATTCCTCCCACTAACGCTTTAGAGCGGGATGAGATTTGTCGAATCGTCATCCCGCTCTAGCTTTTTTGTTTGAGCATGATCTTTTTCGAAAACCGGTTCCCACTTTTCGGGATCATGCTTTAGAACGTCGGATAGGTCTGGCCGATCTTGCCGCCGACGCGGGCGAAGCCTTCCTTGGCGGGCTGGTACTTGTCGTTGATATTGAGGGCCTTGGCGTAGGAGCCAGCGGCCTTGCCCTTCTGTCCCAATCGTTCATATGCCAGACCGCGGCTGGTCCAGGCTCGCAAATTCGTGGGCTCTAGCTGTACCGCCTGATCAAGATCATCGGCGGCCGATTTGGCATTGCTAAGCGCCAGATAACTGAGCGCGCGCGCGACATAGGGCTCCGTTTTCTGGCCGGCGAGTCCTATCGCCGTCGAGAAATCGTCGATCGCGAATGCATGCTGGCGCTGGGTCTGATACAGCAGTCCGCGATTGTAGAAGGCCTCGGGATTTTCTGGCCGCAGCGTGATCGCCTTGTTGAAGTCCTCCAGCGCCTGGTTGTTGCGGCCTTGCTCGCGGTAGACGATGCCGCGGCCCAAATAAGCCGACGCATAAGAGGGATCGATCGCCAAGGCCTTGTTGTCGTCGGCAAGTGCCAGATCGAACTTGTTGATCTTGCGGTAGACAAGCGCGCGATTGGCATAGGCCTGCGCATAATTGGGATCGAGACTGATCGCTTTGTTGAAATCGGCGAGGGCCTGCTCGCTGTGGCCGGCTTCGCCATAAACCGCGCCGCGCATGTTGTAGGCCTGTGGATCGTCGGGATGCGCCGCGATGACTTCACTCAGCGAAGCGACGTTCGATTGCGGGCCTGGATAGAGCGGCTTGTCCTGGTCTGAAGCAGACGGATTGCTACCGGTCGCGCAGCCGGCAAGTACGAGAAAGACGATCGGCAGCGGCCAGCGCCACCTCATGCTTCTCCGCTTTGACTGGGCGCCTTCGGCTTTCATGGCGAGGCAACGATAGCAAGAATCCGTCAATCCAAGATGACCAGCGAAATCGGCCTAAAAACGCCGGAGCCTTATCGATCCTAAACTCGATCAGGATCGATAAGGCTCTGCGGCGGTACGGCCCACTAGATTCGTTGCCGGGGTCACCCGAAGCGCGGGGCGCGCGGCGGACCGGATCTTGCGCTGCCGGGACCGCCAGGCGCCGGCTTTGCCTTCATCGGGAGCAGCCCTTCGCGCTGCAATCGCTTGCGCGCCAGTTTGCGGGCCCGGCGGATCGCCTCCGCCTTTTCTCTCGCTTTTCTTTCCGACGGTTTCTCGTAGTGGCCGCGCAGCTTCATCTCACGGAAAATTCCCTCGCGCTGCATTTTCTTCTTCAGCGCCTTGAGGGCTTGGTCGACATTATTGTCACGGACAAGAACCTGCACGCGTGCTCCTCTTGCGTTCGATTCTGGGAATGCATGATGGCTTAAGGCTCAAAGGCCTGCGCCACCTTGCCGCGGGCTGTAGCAGAATAGGGCTGAAAAGTCCACCGCCACCGCCTCATTCGCCGATCACGCGCGTGACGTGACCCATCTTGCGGCCGGGACGTACCGCGGTCTTGCCGTACAGATGCACGGCGGTGCCGGGCACGTTCAGATAGCGCCGGTAATCTTCCACCTCGCTGCCGATCAGATTGATCATCTCGACCCGGCCGTAGCGGAGCGGTTTTGCGAGCGGCCAGCCGGCTACCGCCCTGATGTGCTGCTCGAATTGCGACGCCGAGGCGCCGTCGAGCGTCCAATGCCCGGAATTGTGCACGCGCGGCGCGATCTCGTTGACCAAAAGCTCGCCTTCGCGCAACAAGAACATTTCGACGGCCAGCACGCCCACATAGCCGAATTTTTGCGCAATGATTTCGGCGATACGGCGCGCCTGCGCGGCGTCCCGCTCCGAAAGCGCCGCCGGGACCCGCGATGTCTTCAAGATATGGTCGCGGTGCTCATTCTCGGTCACGTCGAAGCATTCCACCCCGCCGGCATGCCCGCGGGCCGCGACCACCGAGACTTCACGCTCGAACGGTACGAAAGCTTCCAGGATGCAAGGCTGCCCCCCCGCCTCGCACCAGGCGGCATCGGGATCGGTGCCGTTTTTTATGGCGACTTGACCTTTGCCGTCATAGCCGAAACGGCGCGTCTTGAGGACGGCGGGGCGCCCGATGTGCTCGATCGCGGCTTTGAGCTTGCCGGGCGAGGGGATGTCGGCGAAGGCAGCGGTGGGAATGCCGAGGCCGGCGACGAAGTTCTTCTCAACTAGGCGGTCCTGCGTCGTCGCGAGAATGGCGGGGTCCGGCAAAACCGGAACACGCGCGGCGAGAAAGGCGGCCGTTTCGGCGGGGACGTTTTCGAATTCGTAAGTGACGACATCGACGTCTGATGCAAATCGATCGAGTGCTTCGGTGTCGGTGTAATCCGCGCAGGTCACGCGATGGACGACATCAAAAGCAGGAGAATCAGGATTCGGCGCGAACACATGACATTTAAAGCCGAGCCGCGCGGCAGCGAGCACAAGCATGCGGCCGAGCTGTCCGCCGCCGAGGATGCCAATGGTCGCCTCGGGGTCGAGCACGGGCGAGACTGCGGTCACGCAATATCCTTCACGCAATATCTTTGGGCGCGTCGGGCACGCCAGCAGTTTGCGCCGCCCGCCAGGCATCAAGCCGCCTCGCCAGCGCGGCATCGTTCAAGGCCAGGACGCTGGCCGCGAGCAGCGCCGCATTGATCGCCCCCGCCTGGCCGATCGCCAGCGTGCCGACCGGCACGCCCGGAGGCATCTGCACGATCGAGTACAGTGAATCCTGACCGGACAGCGCTTTGGATTCGACTGGTACCCCGAATACCGGCAGGCTCGTCAGCGAAGCGGTCATCCCCGGCAGGTGTGCGGCGCCGCCGGCGCCGGCAATGATCACCTTAAAACCCTGCGCCTTGGCGCCTTTGGCGAAGGCGTAAAGCCGCTCCGGCGTGCGATGCGCGGAGACAATGCGCTTTTCATAGCCGATTTGCAGCGCCTCGAGCGTCTCGGCGGCATGCCTCATCGTCTGCCAGTCGGACTGGCTGCCCATAATGATGGCAACGGATTTAGCTCCCGTGGACGCCACAGCAAAAAATATCCCTGCGCGAAGGAAGCGCCGGATTATAGGCGCACGCGTTGGACTAGCAAGGCGGCCGACCTTATCTAAGTCGCTCAAGCCATGCGATTTTGCGCATGGGTTAACCCCTCATGCGAGCGACAAATCGCGAACGCGGAGCCATCCCTAAAGGGCATGCTTTAAAGGAAATGCGCAATGGAGATGAGCCAATATCATTACCTGCCGCTGGCGCCGAGCTTCTTCGCGATTTTGGTCGGGTTATTCATTGCCGTTCTGATCCTGCAATCGCTGCGTTACGCCTATATCAGCCTCGGCATCAGTCCGGGGACCGCGCTATTTTTGCTGTTCGCCTCGCTGGTCGGCAGTATTTTCAACATTCCGATAGTCCAACTGCCGCCGGAGCCGGTCGTATCGGACCGCCTGATCGATTTCTTTGGCATGCAGTACACGGTGCCCGTGGTCACCCATTGGCGCGGCACCGTGATCGCCGTCAATGTCGGCGGCGCGGTCATTCCGACCTTCTTGTCGCTCTATCTGCTCGTCGCCCGGCACTTGTGGATCAAAGGTGCGATCGCGACCGCGATCGTGGCGCTGGTGCTGCACTGGCTGGCTAATCCGGTGCCGGGGCTTGGCATTGCCGTGCCGGTCTTCGTGCCGGTCGCGACCACCGCTGCGGTCGCGCTGTTATTGTCGCGCCAAGACGCCGCCCCGCTAGCTTATATTGGCGGCGCGCTCGGTACGCTGATTGGCGCCGATCTGACCAACCTCGACAAAGTGAGCGGGCTTGGTGCACCGGTGGCTTCCATCGGCGGCGCCGGGACCTTCGATGGCATTTTTCTTACTGGAATCCTCGCCGTCATCCTTGCCAACCTTTTCCCGCATCGCGCCCCCGAGCCGCAACCCTGGGCGACCTGAGCAGCCTTGCCAATTATTTCGGAAAGGTGCGCAATAGCATCCCGCATCCTCAAATCCGCCATGACCGAATTATGGACCGGCCACTAGTCGCACAGTTTCATGCCCACATCTATTACGATCCGGCGCAAAACCGCGCCCGCGCCGAACGCCTACGCGAACGGGTCGCCGCCGACTTCCCGCAAGCCAAGCTCGGCCGCTGGCACGACGAGCTGGTCGGCCCGCATCCTCAATCGATGTTTCAGATCGCCTTCCCGGCCGACATCCTGGCCGCTTTCGTGCCGTGGCTAATGCTCAATCGCGATGATTTGGTCGTATTGCTGCATCCCGAGACTGGCGACGATTTGACTGATCACACCGCGCACGCTGCCTGGTTCGGCGCAATACTGCCGCTGCGGCTTGAGGCCTTTGCCAAGCGTAAATAAATAACAGTGGGCGACGGCAGGCGACGGATTGTCGAGCCGTCCGCAACAAGAGTACTTTGTTTTTCGGCAAGCACACTGAGAATTACACTGGAGGAAAACCATGCGAACGACGCTGACTGCCTTGAGCCTCGCAGCCGGTCTTGGAGTTATCGCCTGTCAAAGCGCGGCGGCACTTCCGGTTGCTCCCGAAGCGATCCAACAAGCCGCGACGGCTGTCTCAAACGTTGAACAGGCGCAATATGCCGAGCGCCGCGGCCGCGGTACCATCACCAAGTGCTATCGTGAATTCGTGGTCGGTAATTACGCCTGCCACACCTATCGGACTTGGTAGGAACGGGCGACTTACAACACAACTAATAACAGCATTGCCGCGGCGACCCGCGGCAATGCGTTTGCATGGCTGCGTCAGGAACGCTGATCGCGAACGGGCGTTTGTTCGATATGAACCAAGCGCGATTAATAGCGCGATCAGATCCGGCGCGGCCATGATGAGCGAGCGGACCAGCCAGCGCGAAAGCGATCGGCGAAATGACGCGAAATTGCTGACGCCATTACTGGTGACGGCGCTGGTAATTGCGGCTGGGATTTTGTTTTATGCCTTGAGCGGCCACGCGCTGGCGGCAATCTGGTAACCGTTCCATTTTGCAAGCCGGGTTCCATCCTGCAAACTGATGATCTGCATGCGTTTTTCTCGCCGGAAAAATCCGTTGAGCACAAACGCTTGTGAGCGAACCGATCACCACCCCGATCGTTGCCCCAAAAGAGCATGAACGAGGAGGTGCTACCGTGAAGAAACTTCTTTTGGTTGCGGGCGTCTTGATCGCCGCCACGTCGGCCGCTGCGGCGCAGGGCTACGTCTATTACGGCAACCCATACGGCTATGGCTTGGGAGTTTACGACTACAGCGCCGGCAGTTTCCCCGGAGTCTACGCCTATGTCCGGGAGCCATACGCGGCACCGCCGAGCTTCTATTGGGACGGGGCTTACGGCACCGCTAGCAATTGGCTGTACTACAGGACGAGCGGGCCGGGACGAGGCCACAACGAGGAATCGACACGATGAGCGCAACAAAAATTATAATCGCATTGGCTCTTCTGGCCAGCGTTGCGGCGACGGTGAATCTGACGCCAACGCCAAGCTCCGCGCAGAGCCAGCCTAATTACGGACCGAACTCGCCGGGCGGCGGCGACACTTATGGTGAGCCGTATAGCGGCACCGCCGCGGCGCGAAGAAAATCGGGTGGCTGGTAGGCTGTTGGAGATCATGGCGTTGGAGATCATGGCGTTGGATATCATGGCGTTGGAGATCATGGCGTTGGAGATCATGGCGTTGGAGATCATGGCGTTGGAGATCATGGCGTTGGAGATCATGCGTTGGAGATGGCGTCGGGGGCGCAAAAGCGCCGATTGAGTATTGCGGTGGTTGGGCTGGGCAGCGTCGGCGGCGGCGCGGCCGGCAGCCTCGCTGCCGCTGGCCGCCACGAAATTTTGGCCTGCACGCGCCAGCCGATCGCGCGGTTTACGCTTGAACGAGCGGAAGGAACGGTCGAACTGCCGCTTCCCGTCTTGACCGATCCGGCGCAAGCGAAGCCGGTCGATTGGGTGCTGCTTTGCACCAAGACACATCAGACCGCGGCTGCCGCGTCGTGGCTGGCGCGGCTGTGTGCGCCGGCGACCCGCGTCGCGGTGATGCAGAATGGCATCGATCATGTGGCGCGCGTGGCGCCGCTCGCCGGCGGCGCGACCATCGTGCCGGTGCTGGTCTATTACAACGGCGAGCGGCTTGCGCCCGATCGTGTGCGGCTTCGTCATGCCGGCGACTACGACGCTGTAGTCGCCGATGACGAGCCGGGCCGCGCTTTCGTCGACCTGTTCGAGGGCACGCCGCTTCGCATCATCCGCAGCGACGACTTCGCCACGCTGGCCTGGCGCAAGCTTCTCATCAACGCGGTTGCCAATCCGATCACCGCGCTGACCATGCAGCGGCAGGCGGTACTGCGCCGCCCCGATGTGCAGGAATTGTGCCGCGGAATTCTCGGCGAAGCGATTGCGGCGGCGCGCGCCGAGGGCGCGCGGCTTGCCGAAGATGAAATCGCGCGCACGATCGCGACGCTGTCTAATTTTTCCGGCGAGCTCGGCACCTCGATGTATTTCGATCGCCTCGCCGGACGGCGGCTCGAGGTCGAAGCGCTTACCGGCGCGATTGTCGCCGCCGGTGAACGGCACGGCATTGCGATGCCGCTCAACCGGGCGCTGCTCACGCTGCTGCGCGCGATCAATGATGCAAAAGTCCAGCCCTGAACGCAGAGATTTGCGAGGGCGAGGTGACATCGACATGCACGCACCGCTTTAATGTCACAACTGCAAGCTACTTTGGAGCGTTCCCACACTAAGGTTGAGCGCCTTGGTTGAGCGCTTTGGTTGAGCGTCGCCTTTGCATCGCGCCCGGCGGCGAGTCATTATCAGGTAATGGGCAGAGACGATTCGAGAGACCGGTCGCGAGAGGGCTGGCGAGACACGCCCGGAAGAAACACGACCAGGCCGCGGCGCGAGCCCGACGCGCGCGCTGCAGCGGAGAGAGCGTTCAAGGCGGCGACGACCAAGCCGGTCGAGGGTCCACCAAAAGCGCCCGCCCCGTTACCCACTGGGAAGGAAACCGTGACGCTCCGCATCGACCGCGATGTGCTCGACCACTTCCAAGCGGAGGGCCCGGGCTGGCAGGACCGTATCAACGCGGCGCTGCGCAAGGTCGTGGGGAAGTAGCGCGCCGATCAGCGCGCCGACTAGCGCTGCCGATCTGACGCGATTTGTGGATGACGTTGTGAAAGGACGTTGTGGTCAGACGCGAGCCGCTTAATGCGCGGCAGCGGCAGCGGCGGCGACCGGTGCTTGCCGATTTTCCATGTGGGCGATGTTGTTCTTCACCGCCTTCTGGACTTTCTCGAACGCCCGCACCTCGATCTGGCGCACGCGCTCGCGCGACACGCCGAACTCGTCTGCCAGCTCCTCGAGCGTGATCGGCTCGTCGGCCAGCCGGCGCGCTTCGAAGATCCGGCGCTCGCGGTCGTTCAGTACCGTCAGCGCTTCGCCGAGCGCCTTGTGCCGGTTCTGCGATTGCTCGCTTTCGGCAAGCCGGCTCTCTTGGCTGGCGCTCTCATCGACCAGCCAATCCATCCATTCGCCGGAATCGCCTTCTTCGCGGATCGGCGCATTGAGCGAGGCGTCGCCGCCGAGCCGGCGGTTCATGTCGATGACGTCCTGCTCGGTCACGCCGAGCCGCTTGGCGATGAGCTTGACCTGATCGGGGCGCATGTCGCCCTCGTCGAGCGCGGAAATCCGGCTCTTCGCCTTGCGCAAATTGAAGAAGAGTTTTTTCTGATTGGCGGTGGTGCCCATCTTCACCAGCGACCAGGAGCGTAGGATGTATTCCTGGATCGCGGCCTTGATCCACCACATCGCGTAGGTCGCCAGGCGGAACCCTTTGTCCGGCTCGAAGCGCTTGACCGCCTGCATGAGCCCGACATTGCCTTCGGAGATTACTTCCGAGATCGGCAGGCCATAGCCGCGATAGCCCATGGCGATCTTGGCCACGAGCCGCAAATGGCTGGTGACAAGCTTATGCGCCGCGTTGCGGTCGCCGTGCTCGCGCCAGCGCTTGGCCAGCATAAATTCTTCCTGCGGTTCCAACATCGGAAACCGCCGGATCTCTTCCAAATACCGGGTGAGGCCGGTTTCGCCCGATAGCATGGGCAGTGCAGCAGTTTGGGCCATGACAGCGCCCTCCATATAAATGCCCCCGCGGGAGCGGCGGGCGAACGGGGTCGTCGCTCTTCGAGCCGACGGCGCCGGTTCCATCATCTCGCACCCGCAACATACACGGTCGAATCAGCCGAGCGGAAGCGAAACAGCATCACTTCGGCGCGATGCTGAATTGATTCTTGCTCAAATGGCGCTGAAAACCCGCGGAATCCTCGAGCCGTCGAACTACTCACCGCCATTGCCGGCCCGAGTTCCGACCAGCGCATCATGCAAACGGACAAGATCAGGCGGCAGTTCCGACCGGAACTCAAGGATTTCGCTAGTTAACGGATGCTTGATGCGCAGGATATGGGCATGAAGGGCCTGTCTGCCAAGGGCCGCGAGGGCGGCTTGGGCCCCTTGCGACAAAAGCGCCGCCTTGGTGCGCAACCCGGCCCCATAGACCGGATCGCCAAGGAGCGCATGGCCGATCGAGGCCAAATGGACCCGAATCTGGTGAGTCCGGCCGGTTTCCAGCCGGCAGGCCAAGAGACTGGCAACCGGACTGGCAACCGGACTGGCGATAGCGCTTGGCCTATCGGCCGCTCTTAACTTCGCCCGCGGCCGTTTCGGACTTGCGCCGCGGTAACGTTCCAGCACCTGCCAATGGGTAACGGCCTCGCGGCCGCCTTCACGCACCGCCATACGGTCGCGCGCGCGCGGGTCGCGGTCGATCGGGCGATCGATCCGGCCATGCGGGCGGTCGGGTGCCCCCCAAACAAACGCGAGATAGCCGCGCTCGAACGGCGCGCCGCTACGGCCGTGATCGGCGAATTGCGCAGCCAGCGCCGCATGCGCGCGATCGTTTTTCGCCACTACCATGAGGCCAGTCGTATCCTTGTCGAGCCGATGGACGATGCCGGGCCGGCGCTCGCCGCCGACGCCGGAGAGGCTGTCGCCGCAATGGGCGATCAAGGCGTTGACCAGCGTTCCGGTCCAGTTGCCGGCGGCGGGATGAACGACGAGACCAGCCGGCTTATCGATGATAATGATGTCGTCGTCCTCGTAAACCACGGTGAGCGGGATAGGCTCCGGACCGGGCCGCGCCGGGCGCGGCTGCGGCACGTCAACCGTGATGGCAGCTCCGGAATTGACCCGATGACTGGGATCGCGGATCGTATGGCCGTCGACCTCGACCATACCGGCCTCGATCAGGGCTTTAAGACGCGAGCGCGACAGGTCGACGAGACGGCGGGCCAGCAAGCGATCCAGTCGTTCGCCGGCCTCATCGGGGGTCACCAGGACGGCAGTCTGCGTGGGCGGGGGGGATACCATGAATCAGTCCGGCGCAAATTCGTCCAGTGCGGGTCGGCGCGCCAATCTATCAATCGCCGGCGAGCCCGCCGAGTCGGCGGCTGCGCAAGTCGTTGCCCGCGCGCGAGTCATCATGCTGATCTCGGCGCTCACCTCGGCACTCGCCATCGCGGCGGTCGTCGCCATCATCGGCTATCGCATGTTCAGTAACAGCGCCGTCATCATCGCAACCGACGACATGGTGCAACTGCCCAAAGGGGCGCGCGTGATTTCGACCTCCGCTTCCGCGGGTCGCCTGGCCGTGCTGATCGAACTCGACGGCGCGAGCGAATTGCGCACTTTCGATATCAAGACGCTCAAGCAGACCGGCCGCTTGCGGTTTACTGGAGCGCCCTAACTCATCAAATCGAGGTTATGTTTGCCGACCGGACCCGCTCG
>WNGG01017616.1_pt1 | contig 11653 bp, 10 predicted proteins | sample 5400661 | NCBI WGS metagenome assembly WNGG01 (sample SAMN13153372, study PRJNA577476) | soil metagenome | isolation source: 100 cm soil or saprolite under Garry oak tree replicate 1 | place: USA:California | collected 2016-06-15 | reverse complement strand
GCCGCCGGGTCGCGGGGGGGTCCGATCCGGCCCTCCTGGTGCTGCTCACCGACCCGTTCGCCCTGGAGCCCGATCCGTTCCTGCGCGAGCTGGCCCGCGCCGCCCCGGGCCTCCGGGCGATCGGCGCCGCCGCGTCGGGCGATCCGCGGGCCACTGGCACCTTCCAGTTCTTCGGGCGCAACGTCGCCACCCGCTCCCTCGCCGCCCTGCACCTCAGCGGGGGCCTGCGCGGCGTCATCGGCATCACGCAGGGGTGCCAGCCGCTCGGCGATCCCTGCCGCGTGACGCGTGGCGCGTCGAACCTGATCCTCGAGCTCGACGGCCGGAGGGCGCTCGACGTGCTGCGCTCGCGTCTGCCGGTCGCGCTGCGCGACGCGCTCGAGCGCCTGGCGGGGCATCTGTTCGTCGGCCTCCCGCCCGATCCGGCCCAGGCGAGGATCGAGCCGGGCGAGTACCTGGTCCGCGGCCTGCTGGGCGTCGATCCGGAGCGCGGGGCGCTGGCGATCGGCGCCACGATCCGGGAAGGGCAGCCGATCCTGCTCGCGTTGCGCGAGGGACAGTCGGCGCGCGACGACCTGAAGCAGATGCTGGCGCGCCTCGGCACCCCTCCGGCCGGATGCGCCTATCGCTTCGGCTTCTACTTCAACTGCGCCGCCCGCGGCACCTCCCTCTATGGCATGCCGGGGATCGACACCGCCTACCTCTCCGCCACCTTCGGGGACCTGCCGATCCTCGGCTTCTTCGGCAATGCCGAGATCGCCCCGCTCCGCGGCACGAACCACCTGTTCACGCACACCGGAGTCCTCGGCCTCTTCGCCGAGGAGGCCTGATCCGCTCTGCTATAATCGCCGGGATGGCAGCCGCGCCCGCCCCGGCAGCGCGAGGATCGACGATCCGATGAAGGACCCCTCTCTCCAGGACAGGATCGTGGCGCACCTCAGGAGCGTCGGCCGGCCCGAGAGCAGCCGGGATCTCGCCCGGCGCTTCCTGCGGATCGACGGGGGGAACGAGGAGACCTGCCGGCTCCTCCTGACGCCGTACCTCCTGGCGGTGCCCGGCGTGTCGCACCGACCGGGAGAGGGTTGGTCGGTGCACCGGCACCGGGAGCCGGAGGCCGCCAGGACCGAGGGTCGCGAGCAGGCCCCTCGCACCTCGCCGCCGGAGACCTCCTCTCGCGCCGGGGGCACGATCCGCCCGGAGGGGGTTCCGGGATCGACAGGGTCCGAGGCGGCCGCTTCGCTTCGCGACTTCGTCGCCCTCGCCTCGGACGGCGGCGGGCCGGGCGGGAGCGGCGCCGCGCGAGCCGCGAGCCTTCTTCCTGTCGTCGCGGGAGAGCCGTGCCAGGAGGAGCACTTCCCGGCGTGGGGGCTCGATGCCGAAGGGTCGATCCCGATCGATGACGAGACCGCCGACCCCGAGCGCGGGAGGGCGCGGCGCGGCGTGGGCGAGAGCGGCCTCGAGACCGCCGACCTGCAGGAGATGATCGAGACGATCGGCGATCTCGCGATCGTCTGCCATCGCGCCACGCGCGAGGTCGAGCCGATCCGCCGCGCCTGCGCCGCCGCGGGGCTCCCGTTCCATCCGCCGGTCGTCTCGGCCGCGAGGCTGGGGCACCTCCTCCTGGGCCTGAAGGCGAACCACGCCGCCGTCGACCTGGCCACGGCCCTCGGCCTGGAGTCGCGCGGACCGGACGACTGCCGGGGCCGGGTGCGGCTGGTGGTCGATGCCTTCCTGCGTCTGACGCCGCTCCTCGAGGAGCGGGGCATCGGGACCCTCGAGGCGCTCCTGGAATACCAGGACATGCCGCCGGCGCCGCTCGATCTCTCCCCCTACGCCTTCACGGTCGACGACCTCCGCGCGCTGCCGGCGGGACCGGGCGTCTACCGGTTCCTCGACCGGCGGCGAGAGGTGATCTACGTCGGCAAGGCGAAGAACCTGCGCGCCCGGGTGTCGTCCTACTTCACGCCCTCGGCCCGCGGCAATCCCAAGGGGCGCGCGATTCTCGAGCAGGTCCGCTCGCTCGCGATCGACGAGGTCGCCTCGGATCTGGAGGCGGCCCTTCTCGAGGCGGCGCTCATCGCCGAGAACCGGCCGCGTCTCAACCGCCAGTTCGAGGTGCACGAGCGCCCCGTCCCGTACGGACCGCGTCTGAACCTGGCGGTCGTGCTGAGGGACGCCACAGCACCCGAGCGCGCCGCCGCGACGTGCACCATCCACTTCCTGCGCGCCGGGGTCTATCTCGGGCGCGTCGAGCGTCTCGCCGGAAACGCCGCGCGCTTCTCTCGGGTCGAAGGGCTGCTGGCCGCAGGGTACTTCCCGGGGGGCTCGGGGGCGCCACGGCGCCCGGCCGGCGGGGCCGGAGAAGGCGCCGCGGCCGCGGGGCACGATATCGACTGGCAGCTGGTCTCCTCCTACCTGAGGGCGCACCCGGACGAGGTCAGCGTCCTCGACCTGGACGAGTGCGGCTCGTTCGAGGAGGCGGCCGATCGTCTACGCGTCCTGGTCGGGGTGGTGACCGGAGGAGAGCGAAGGGTGGTGGCCCGCTGATGCGCGCGGCGATCGGTCTCCTGGTCGGCTACGCGGTCGGCTCGATCCCGTTCGCCGTCCTGCTGTCGCGAGCGCGGGGCGGCTTCGACGTCCTCAAAGAAGGCACGCGCAACCCGGGGGCCACCAACGTCTACAAGCATGTCGGGCCCCTGGCGGGCGCGGCCGTCGGGCTTCTCGACTACTTCAAGGCCCTGGTCCCGGCGCTCGTCGCCGAGCGTTCCCTGGGCTGGGGGCCGGGCGCGGCCGTGGCGCTCGCCGTCGGCGCCGTCCTGGGGCACGACTTCTCGATCTTCCTCGGGTTCCGCGGCGGCAAGGGAGGGGCGTCGACCCTCGGCGTCCTCACCTACCTCGACTTCCCCGCCCTCCTGGCCACCGGCCTCCTGTGGGCGGCGTCGCTCCCGTTCCTGAAGGGACGGCGCTTCGTCGCCGGCCCGTCCGCGCTCGTTCTCTTCCCGATCCTCGCTGCGCTCCACCGCGCGCCGTCGGCCTGGTCGATCCTCCCCTGGGGGCCCGTCGCGTGGAGGCTCCCGGTCCTCGTCGGGGCCGGCCTCGCCCTCCTGCTCTGGGCGCGCATCCTGCCGGGACACCTGGACGAGAGGGGCGGGCGCGGATGATCCTGGTCAAGCGCAAGCTGTTCCGGATGGTCGGCCTGCTCTTCCCGTCCGTCTATCTTCTCTCCGGCCTCCTGCTGCCGCCGCGGTACGACCGGATCCCGGTCCTGGTGATCCTGGCCCTCTTCGTCGGCTGGATGATCTTTCTCGAGTCGTGGCGTTTCAGGAACCCGAAGGTCAACCGCTGGCTCTTCGATCACTTCAAGGGGTTCACGAAGGAGAAGGAGCGCGAGCGGCTGTCCACGACGACGCTCTTTCTCATCGCCGCGTTCCTCACGATCGCGATCTTCGATCGCGGCGTGGCGATCCCCGCCCTGCTCTTCCTGACCGTCGGTGATCCGGTAGCGGAGATCGTCGGTGTCAACTACGGCCGCCTCAAGATCCTGCGCGGCAAGACGCTGGAGGGGACGCTGGCCGGAGCCGCCGCCTGCCTCCTGGCCGGCAGCCCGCTCCTGCTGATCGACAGCCTCGGCCTCGACCTTCCGGTCCTCACCGTGGGGGCCGCCGCGGCGGCGCTGACCGAGCTCCTCCCCTTCCCGATCGACGACAACTTCACGATCCCGCTTGGGTCGGCGCTCGCCATGATCGCCGCGCGGGCGCTCGTCAGTTGATCCGGTAGACCGGGCTCTGGGGAGAGAGGCCGGGATCCGCCATCTCGCGCACCGGAGCCCCCGGGTTCAGGGCCTGGATCGACCGGAGGATCTTGTCGTCCCGGTTCACGAAGGCGACGAGCGCCGGCCGGCCTCGCAGGATCAGCTTCTGACCGTCCTTGGGGCCGATGACGACCGGCGGGCGCGCGCGCAGCTCGAAGAGATAGGTCCAGACCTCCGCCGGCTGGCCGTGGGACTTGAGCCCCGTCCCGTTGGCCAGGACGAAGACCGCGGCGCCGGGCGGCGCCGCACGCAGGACGAGCGCCGCCGCCTTGAAGGGGCCGTCGTGGGCCGCCACCGTCTCCGGAGAGCAGGAGGGCCGTCACCGGACGGTCGCGCGGGCGCCGGCAGACCGCGACCAGCCCGGCGAGGAACAGCAGGCCGGTCAGCGGGTCGAGCATCGGGGCGCCGGCCAGGTTGTGCCGCCAGTTGTCGTCGCCGTGCACGTGGAACATCAGCAGCGTGGCCGCGACGTTCCTCTCCAGCTCGACGACGACCAGGCTGCGATCGAACTTCGGGCTGAAGACCGAGAGGACGCGGCGCGGCAGCGTGAAGTGCTCCGGGTGGTGCAGGTAGTCGAGGAGCATCGGCAGCGCCACGAGGAACGCCGCTCCCAGAAACAGCAGGAGCCCGCTTCTCCGCCGGCGCCATGCCGCGCGGTCGAGCCCCGGCTCCGACAGGAGGTACGGGGGCAGGATCAGGGGGGCGAAACGGACCGCCGGGTAGACATGCACGCCGAGGCCGAACAGGACCCCCGACAGCGCGCAGCGCCCCGGACGACCGGCGCGCACTCCCTCGATCAGGAAGGCGAAGGAGCAGGCCATCAGGAGCGGCAGGAGGATCGCCCGGAAGCCGCTGCGGCTGAGGATGACGTGCCAGAGCGACACCGCCAGGAGCGCCGCCCCGTAAAGCCCGGCCCCTTCCCGGTCGAGCGCCTTCCCGAGGCGGTAGACGCCGAGACAGGTCAGGACGCCGAAGAGTGCGCCGAGGGCGCGCACCGTCCAGTCGGACGCCCCGAGGACCAGGAAGACGAGCCCCATGAGGTTTGCGTACAGTCCCTCGTCATAGGTGTAGTGCAGGCAGGGATGCCCGGAGGCAGCCCGCAGGGCGTCGCTCGCGGTGAGCGCCACGTCACGGTAGTGCGCCGGCGGGAGGAGATCCAGGTGGCGGAACCTCAAGATCGCCGCGATGGCGAGGACGGCACCGAGGACGATCCGCACGCGGAACGCGGAGAGGGGAGCCGACATCGGGCCGATTATATCCCCCGCTCGAGCGCCGGCCCCGCCAAACGTTTGACGCCTCTCCCGTGCCACCGACCGGCCGCCGGCCGCTTGCGTTCCGGGACCGCCTCCTTATATTCCAATCTGTCGGCCTAGCGTGGCCCAGGAGCCCTATGCCCCCGAGCGCGAAGATCCTGCTTGTCGATGACGAACCGGAGGTCCTGGATCTGGTGCGCGAGACGCTCGAGGGGTGCGGCTACGCGATCGAGACCGCGACGAACAGCCAGGACGCCCTCACCAAGGTGAAGGACGGCGGCTACTCGATGATCATCCTGGACCTGCTCCTCCCGGACATGAACGGCTTCATCCTGTCGCAGGAGATCAAGAGGCTCAACCCGAACCTGGCCGACCGGATCCTCTTCATCTCGGGGATCCTCTTCGGCCAGAGCACGGTCGATCACCTCGGATCGATCGGCGCAGGGTTCCTGAGCAAACCGTTCCAGATCGAATCGCTCATCGAGGCGGTCGACAAGATCGCCAACCGCCGGCCGAACTGAAATCGGCTCCCCGGAAGACGGCGCGGAAACGACAAGCGCCACGGACGGTGCCACCGCCCGTGGCGCTTTCCCTTGAGGAGGGAAGGTCCTAATCGCCCCAGATGATCATCGCCCTCACCTCTGGTCGATGGACGCGCCCGCCCGGCGCGCCTCGTCGACGACCTCGTCGATTTGCCGATTGAGGAGGCCGATCCTCCTCCCCAGGTCCCGGATGAAGGGGGCCGCCTTGGTCCGGTATCCGAGCCGAGGCTCGAACGCGCGGCTGTCCCCGGCGGACGCCGATTCGGAGAAGTCGACGCGCCCGATCTCGTCGTCGCGCTCCGCGACCAGGGCCGCGCGCGTGCGCCGCAGGCCGTCGTAGACCGCCTGGTATTCCTCGCCGGAGACCGGCCGCGGCTCGACGAGCGGCGTCCGGGCCGCCGGCGTCCCCTGCAACGCGAGCGGCGAGAGCTTTTTGAGATCCTCGTTGGTGTAGGCCCCCGGCACATCGAGCTTCACCAGGTCGGCGTTGGTGTAAGTCTGCTGGCCGTAGGCGAGCGCGGGCCAGAGGCAGACCGCGAGCAGAACGTACCGCTTCATCCCTCTCCTCCCGATGCGCCGCGGCTCGCGAACGGGACGCGTGGCCGCGTCCCCCCTCCGCAACCTGCGGGTTCCAACCCGAGTGGACCCGCCCCCACCTGCCGTGGCGCGAAGTGACCTCCATATACGGCGAGAGGACGGAGGCGACAAGCGATTTTTCTCCGGAGCTTCGAGCGAACGCCTTGTCCACCAACGCTTCCGGCAGGTCGCGCGGCCGCGTCAAGAATTCGACGCCGCCCTCGGGCGCGGGCCGCAGCGAGGTGAGGCGCATTGAAAGAGGTGGGGGCGGCGGCTATAATGCCCGCTTCTGCGCGGGAGCCTCCGAAACAGGATGCGGATCCGAATCCAGCCCGTCCTCGAGACCGCCGCCGCGCTCTGCCTGTCGATCGCCCTGCCGACCGCGGCCTACGCCGTCCCGGGGCTCCCCGACGTCAGGACCCTGCCGAACGGGCTCACCGTGGTGATCCTGGAGGACCACGCCGTGCCGCTCGTCGCGGTGAGCCTCTGGATCCACTCCGGCAGCAAGGACGAGATCGAGACCTCGGCCGGGTATGCCCATTTCCTGGAGCACATGGTGCAGCGCGGTACCGACACCGTCGGACCGTTCGAGTACCAGCGGCTGGCGCGCCGGTGGGGCGGCGGGCTGAGCGTCCGCTCCAATTACGATCGCACCTACATCGCCCTGACCGGTGTCCCCTCCGTGCTCGGTGATCTCCTCGACGCGGCCTCGGCGATGGCGTTCCGCGCGGCGCTCAAGGACTCCGAGATCGATCAGGAGCTCGGCACCCTCAACCAGGAGATCCACGGCTACTACGACGAGCCGGCGTCGGTCGCCTTCCTGGAGACGTTGCGCGCCACCTTCCCGGGACACCCGTACCGCGTGCCGATGCTGGGGAACCTCCGAACCCTCGGCACGCTGAAGCATGACCCCCTGTTCGCCTTCTACCGGAACCTTTACGTCCCGAACAACATGGCGCTCGTGCTCGCCGGGGATCTCGATCCGAAGCGGGCGGCCGCCCTGGCCGCGTCGGCCTTCGGAGAGCGGGCCAAGAGCCTCACCCTGGCGCCGAAGCCTGCGCCCCCCACCGCGTTCGCGGGGCACAGCGACATCGAGAAGCGGCTCAATCTCAGAGAGCCGTCGGTCAACTTGACGTTCGCCGGCCCCGGCTACCGCCACCCCGACCGCCCCGCCTTCGAGGTGATCGCCCGGGCGCTCAGTGACGCCGCCGGCTCTCCGGTGCAGATGGCGGTCGTGGCCGAGAGGGCCGGCGCCTCTGCGCGGGTGACCTACTACGGCCTCGAGGACGCCGGCCTGCTCTACGTCACGATCGCCCCCACCACCCCTCAGCTCTCGTACGCGGCCGCTCGGGCGGCTCTCCAGGAGATCCTGGCGCTGAAACGGCGGGGACTGAAGGAGTCGGAGCTGCGCGCCCTGGCCGACGGGATGGTGCGCGACGAGAGGCTGCGGGCCGGGATCCTCTCGGAGCGCGCCAACGCCCTGGGGGAGGCGGCGCTCTTCGGCGGCGTGCGGTACTACTGGGACCTGCCGGAGGCCTACCGGAAGCTCACGCCGGCCGACATCGCGCGGGTGGCGGCGAAGTACCTGGTGGCGGACAACTTCAGGCTGGTCCTGATCCTCCCCAAGGAGACGCCGCCTCTTCCCGACGATCCGAAGGAGAAGCTTCACGCCGTCATGGATCAGCTCGGGAGCGCCCCGAAGGCCTCGACCCCCGGGCTCGAGCGGTCCCTCTATCCAGAAGAGGAGGCCTCGCGTGTGACCCCCGCCGCCTGGGGCAATCCACGCGACGCCGCCGGGCTCAAGGATCCGGAGAGGACCGTCCTCGACAACGGCCTGACGTTGGTGGTCCAGGAGGACCACCGGAACTCGCTGGCGGCGGTCTCGTTCTTCCTGAAGTCGGGGTCGGGAGACGATCCGCCGGGGAAGGAGGGGTTGGCCTCTCTCCTGGGACGGCTGTTCGGGGCCCGCGCGCTCGCCTACGCGCGCGACCAGGCCGCGCGCCGCGGCGAGCGCCCGGGGGCGCTCCCCGACGTGCAGGTGACGCGCGATTTCACGGAGCTGCGTCTGGTCGTCTCCCCGTCGGGGGTGAAGTCATCGCTCGCGCTCCTGGCCGAGGCGATCAGGCGCCCGGCTCTCGACGACGCATCGATCGCCGCGGCCCGCGGGGCCAACCTCGAGACTCTCGACAGGTCGTCGGACGATCCCGCGTCGATCGCCTTCGAGCTGTTCCGCGAGAAGGTCTACGAGGGCCACCCGTACGCCCATCCGGCGGCCGGGACGACCACCGGCCTGCAGGCGGTGAGCCGGGACGACCTGGCGGCGGGGCTGGCGCGGAACGCGCGCCCGTCCGGAGCGATCCTGGCCCTGGCCGGGGATCTCTCCGCCGCCGAAGCGGTGAAGGCCGCGCGCGACCTGTTCGGCGACTGGAAGGATGATCCGGGGACGGTCCGCGCCGACGGGCGGACCACGACCAAGGGCGCGACCTCCCGCGCGCATGCCGGGGAGTTCACGCGCACCACCCAGGGGACGCAGAGCCGCGTGATCGTCGGCGTCCCGGGAGCGGCGATGGGGACGCCCGATTTCGAGACGCTGCGCCTGCTCGGGACGAGCCTGACGCTGCAGGCGTTCGACGACATGGTGTTCAAGCGGCGCGCCGCCTTCTCGGCCAGCGCCATTCCCGAGGGGCTGCGCGAGGGCGGGTCCCTGGCGCTGCAGATCGTGACCCCCCCGAGGCGCCGCGACGAAGCGGTCTTCGACCTGCAGCGGCTGATGCGCCGCCTGTCCCTCGAGGAGCTGCCTCCGGGCGAGATCGAGGTCCTGGGCCGGGTGCAGGCCGGGAGCGAGGCGGGCGAGATCCAGGGCGTGCTCGGCCTCGCCAGCACCCTCGGCTACCGTGAAGCGGCGGGCCTCGGGGCGGCCTCGTACAGGCAGGATTTCCGGGACGGAGCGCCCCTCCCGCCAGCCCGGCTCAAGGAGACGGCCGCGAAGTACCTGAAGCCGGAGGCCTGGATCGTCGTGAAGGTCGGCCCCGCGTCCGAGTGAGAGCGGCTCACCTCTCCCCGTCCCGCAGGAACTCTCCGCTGCGTCCACCGCTCTTGCGCAGCAGCCGGATGGAGCCGAGGGTCATGCCGCGGTCGATCGCCTTCGCCATGTCGTAGATCGTGAGGAGCGCTGCCGCGACCGCGACCAGCGCCTCCATCTCGACGCCGGTGCTCCAGCGGGTGCGCGCCGTCGCCTCCGCCACGACGACCCGCTCGCGATCCTCGAAGCGGATCGCCACTCCGACATGGTCGAGCGGGATCGCATGGCACAGCGGGATCAGCTCGGCGGTTCGCTTGGCCGCCCCGATCCCCGCGAGGCGCGCCGCGGCCACGACGTTCCCCTTGGCCAGACGGCCGGCGCGCAGGGCGGCGTACGCCGCGGCGTTCATGGCGATCTCGCCGGCCGCGACCGCCTCCCGGGGCGTCGGCGGCTTGCCGCTCACGTCGACCATGCGGACCGTCCCCCGCGCGTCGAGGTGGGTCGGCCGCCGTGCCACACGTCGCACCGCCCTCCGGTCCCGCTTCGCTCGGCCTCCGTGCCTGGATCGCGCGCTCCGCTTCATCCGCCGCCCCTCGCCAGCCATGCCTCCGCCCGCGCCAGGTCCTCCGGCCGGTTGACGTTCAGGAAGATCGCCTCGCCTCCGAACCTCTCGATCTCCTCCACCTCGACGAGGCGCAGCCGCACCGCAGGAAGAAAGCCGTGCACCGAGCCGGCCCCGGAGGCGAGGTGACGGTCGATCGCCTCCAGGCAGGAGCGGGCGTAGCCCGCCGTCAGGACCTGGAGCTCCCCCGCGACACGCGGCACCACGGCCTCGTAGCCTTCGGCCTCCGACGCGAGGAAGCGCAGGAAGTCGGGGGGGACCAGCGGCACATCGCAGGCCAGCGCCACGGCGACGGGCGTCCCGCAGACGGAGAGACCGTGGCGCAGGGCGAACAGCGCGCCGCCGGGCTCCGTGGATCGGACCACGCTCTCGTCGATCTGGCGGCATCCCGCCGTCTCGGACTCCGCGCGCGGCGGACCGAGAATCAGCGGCTCGCCTCCCGCCTGGCGCACCCGATCGACCGCCCGCTCGAGGAGGCTCCTGCCGCGAAGACTCAGGCCCGCCTTGTCGCGACCCATTCGGAGGCTCCGGCCTCCGGCGAGGATCAGGCCGGTCCACACGGCCGGCAGGATACCACGTGTCGACGCGGTATAATGACGCCGTGACGAACCACGTGCCCCGGGGCGAGGACCTGCGCTCCGATCCCGACATTCCCGGCGGCATCCGCTACGACCCCGACCTCGCGGTTCACGAGCCGATCCCGGTTCCCGCCGGGCCGATCATCCCGTCCCGACGAGCCTCCCCGTTGATCCTGCTGCCCGTGGGCCTGCTGGTCCTGAGCCTGGCGATCTATGCCCTGTTCGGTCTTCTCGCCAGCGAGGGGAAGAGGTCGTCCGACTACCTGGGTGAGATCCGCATGCGCCGCTCGGGAGGCTGGCAGGCCGCGTTCGAGCTGTCGCGGCTGATCCCGGTCGAGGATCCCCGCCGCCGTGAGGCCAGGTTCGGCCCCGACCTCCTGGCCCTGTTCGAGGCGTCGCGCGGCGAGGACCCGCGGGTGCGCCGCTACCTGGCCCTTTGCCTCGGCGAGCTGCGGGAGAGGCGTGCCGTCGAGGCCCTGGGGGCCGCGCTCGGCGATGAGGACCTGCAGACGCGGATCTACGCGGCCTGGTCCCTCGGCGCCGTCGGCGAGAGCCGGGCCGTTCCCTTTCTGCTGCCGCTCCTCGCGAGCGAGGAGCCCGACCTGCGCAAGATCGCGGCGTACGCCCTGGGCTCCCTCGACGCCCCCGGGACGGTCGAGCCCCTCGCCCCCCTCCTCAACGACCCGGTCGAGGACGTCTCGTGGAACGCGGCGCTCGCCCTGGCCCGCCAGGGAAGCGGCGCGGGGCTCCCGCTTCTCGTGCGCATGGTCGACCGCTCCTACCTCGATCGCGTGACGCGACCGGACGAGGCGGGCCGGCCGATGTCGCTGACCGAGGACCAGAAGGAGGAGGCGATCCTCAACGCCCTGCGCTCGATCCGGAGTCTCGGCGACCGGGGCCACCTCGACGCTCTGCGCAAGGTCGCGGCCTCCGATCCGAGCCTGCGCGTGAGGCAGGCGGCGCTCGAGGCTCTGGAGTCGCTCCATGCGGCATCCTCCTATTGACAGCCCGGGTCGATTCGGTGAAGATACCCTCCCGTTTTCGAGGGGACGTTCCGTACTCCTCGCCCAGCCGGCGCCCTCCGTGTCGCCGGGACGCATGCGGCACGTTGTGATTTTTTTCACGAACGGGGTCCTGCGATGACCGACGCTCCCAGGGAGACGCCCACCACTCCGGCCCCGCAGGGAGGCGCGGGGACCGCCCCGGCGCCGTCCGCCGCCGCACCGGCGAAGCAGGCGGCCCGGCCGGC